>Ga0209163_1000116_pt1 | contig 190092 bp, 158 predicted proteins | sample MTBAKSrepl2MetaG_FD_187457 | JGI IMG/M metagenome (GOLD analysis project Ga0209163, IMG submission 187457) | Enrichment culture microbial communities om Arthur Kill intertidal strait, New Jersey, USA, that are MTBE-degrading - MTBE-AKS2 (Arthur... | ecosystem: Environmental > Aquatic > Marine...
ACCGACACTCGCTTGTTCTGCGTCTTATCCATGACATCCAGCATAATCACTATCTCCTTGCCCTCTACTCTAATTATCGGCAAGGAAGTGTCTCACTCATTCTGACACAGAGGGACTTGTCGGCCCATCTCCTCAGCTGCACCGTACTGCTCTAGCAGCCAGTCACTTCCCTTTTCGGTAAGAGTGAACTCATACTCATCACACACCTCGGGCCAATTACTTAGGTGCTCACCCAACTCAACGCGACGAGTTACATACGCGCCAAGCAGCTCCCTGAGGGGGGCATCTACCCTGATAGGGGCCTGTCCATATTCCACACTCAATGCCCCTTCGGCGACTAGCGTGCACATTGTGTCGATGAAGCGTTCCACCTCTGCCATATTCTCCGAGTCAACATATTGGACGAGGATAGAGAATGGCTCAGTATTGAAGATTCCCTCCAATAAGCAGAATCTCAACTCATGCATATCGAGTTTTAGCATGTGGGTCATCCCTTTCCCTATGACCACGGAGGCTCCTGACTGAATGTCCTATTGGGCTCCCCCATGCTCTCCAGGAAAACATCGATTAGGATACCCGGAACAAGCATGATCGTGCGCGGCAGCCTATTTAGCAAGGACCAATGGGGGTGTTTTGGGAGCTGCTTCGGCTCAGTCGAGTGATACCTTAAAAGCTGGCCTGTCCTCTTGTGTCTCCATATCTCCTGGATGCTCCTGGCGTTGGGGATATTCCGAAGCTTCCTGTTGGTTGCTGGCTCCACGATCTTGCGCACAAGCTCCCAATCCTGAGGGTTCTTCATTAGATCCTCAACCAAGTGGGGCAGAGCACTCCCCGCTGCTGCTGCCGCCAACATCGTGGTGTCTGAGACACCATCGTCTCCACACAGCCCCCACGGATCCAGCACGTTAAGACCATTATTCAGGCAGTACGCATACAGGTTCAGGCCATCGGCGTAGCCGATGGGGTCGGGCTGGCAGAAGCGCATCAGGTCCGGATGGTAGACCCGGGCGCGGTAGTAGTACAGGCCGCTGTGGCCGACCGTGCGGGTCTCGGGGTCGTAGCGGCGGCCCGTAAACAGGTAGGGATTGCCGACGGCCGAGGCCGCCAGCGACGTCACATCCGGCGTGAGCCACTTGCCATCCGCCCCGGCCGAATCCATGATCGTCACCCGGCCATGAATGTCGTAGGCATAGCTCTCGACGATCTGGACGGTCGAGGCGCTCAGTTGTGAAAGAGCCACTACCGAGCCGAGGCCATCGCGATGGTAGAAATACCGACCCGTCTCGGCACCCTGGCCATTGTAGCACATCATGCGGCCGGGTACATCCCTTCCGGGTCTGAAAAATCACGGAGCGGGCGGCGGGGTCCGTGCATCCAGCCGGTCTCGTCGAGGATCGGGATGCAGGCTCAGCAGGACCGCGATCATGGCCGCGACGCCCAGGCCGATGCCCACGACCGGCGGCAAGCCCAGGGCCGCGGGGATGTAGGCCAGCACGAGGGCGACCAAGGCGACCAGCAGGCTGTAGGGCAACTGGGTCCGCACGTGGGCCACGAGGTCGCACCGGCTGGCCGTGGCGCTGAGGATCGTCGTATCGGAGATGGGCGAGCAGTGATCGCCGAAGATCGCCCCATCCAGCACCGCCGCCAGGCACAGCGTGGTCGTCGGCCCGTAGTGATTCCCATCCAGCGTAAACGCGATGGGGATCGCGATCGGGATGAGAATCCCCATCGTGCCATAGCTGGTGCCCGTGGCGAAGCTGGTCATCGAGGCCACGACAAACAGCAGCGGCCCGAACAGGACCGGCGGGATGCGATCCTCGAGGACCGCCGCCAGGTAGGGCCCCGTCTGCAGGGCATCGCAGGTCTGCTTGAGCGACCAGGCCAGGATGAGCACGCCCGCCGGCAGCATCGCACGCCGCAGGCCGCGAAGGACGCACCCCGGCAGGATCGCGCGCAGACGATAGCCGCCGGCGGCCCCCAAGGCCAGGGCCAGGCCGATGCCGAACAGGGCGGACAAGGCCAACATCTCCGTCGAGTGCTCGGCGGCGGCGATGACGCCCCGCCAATAATCCCACGTGGCCAGGTCAACGGCACCCGTGAGCCTGGCGGGCCCGCCGCCATCGACCCACAGGCCCGTGAAGTGAAACGCCAGGAACCCGCCCAGCGGGATCAGCGCGTTGCGGGCCCGCGGCCGGGGCACGTGGTCGTTTGCAGCCGGGGTCGCATCGGGCTCGTCGGCGGCCTCCGGGGGCTCGTCCGCCGCGGCCGCACGCCGCTCGGCGGTCCTCATGGGCCCGAAGTCGCGGCCCAACACGACGTGGACGAAGACGAACGCGATCATCAGCCAGCAGTAGAAGCGGAAGGGCAGGGCGTCGAAGAACATCGCATAACCGGTCGTGTCCAGTTGCAGCTTGTCGGCAACGTCGTTGAACAGGCCCACCTCGTACGCGATCCAGGTGCTTACGACGGCCAGGCCGGCGACCGGGGCGCTGGTGGCGTCGACCAGGAAGGCGAGCTTCTCGCAGCTGACGCGGTAGCGGTCGGTGATCGGCTGCATCATCGAGCCGACGATGACGGCGTTGGCGTAGTCGTCGATGAAGCACACCAGGCCCAGGGCGCCCGTGGCGGCCTGCACGGCCTTGCGGGTGCGGATCCATCGCAGGATGGCGTGCATGATACCCGCGAAGCCGCCCAGGGCCATCATCAGCTCCACCAACATGAACACCAGCGGCAAGAAAGCGAGCACCTTGAGGTTGCCGAGGTCCAGGGCCGTATCGACCAGCAGCCCGCCGAAGGCGGCCAGGCCGTCCGCCCATGCGCGGGGCGATGCCATCGCGGGGGCAGTGTAATGCAGCAACGAACCGACCGCGACGGCGAGCACCAGGCTGAAGAATACGTGCCGCGTGATGATGGCCAGGGCGATCGCCAGCAGGGGCGGCAGCAGGCTCGTCCATCGGGCCGCAGCGGGCGCGACGCCCTCGCCGGGCGGCATCACGAGGCCCAGCACAACCGCGCCCGCGACGAACCCCATCGTGCCCACCGCCAAGGGCGACAGCGTGGTGATTCGGGTCGGGCGGCGGTGTCGCATCATGGCTTGGTTCCCGTGGGTGATCGTTTGGCCGGATTGTCGATCCGCACGCAGGCCTTGTCAAGCTTGCATCGGGCACGGCGCATCGGCCCAAGTGTCGGTTGCCGCGCGGGCCGGCGGCGCAGTAGAATAGACCCACCAATGGGATCGGCGGATTCCACGAACACGGTAGCCCAATGGAAGGAGATGCATCATGTCCAGCCCTGCAATACCTCGGCGTGACTTTCTGGCCACCGCGGCGGCGGTCTGGGCCGGCGGCCCGATCGCGACCGCCGCGCCGCAAAAGCCCTGGCAGCCCGTCTCGGACCGGAAGATCCGCATGGGCATCGTCGGTTACGGCGTATGCCGGTTCGGCGCGGATTTCAGCTTCCAGAATCATCCGAACGTCCAGGTCGTCGCCGTCAGCGACCTGATTCCCGAACGCCGCGAGGGCCTGATGAAGGCCTGCCGCTGCGACACGTCCTACGAGTCGTTGGAGGTCCTCGTCAAGGACCCCTCCATCGAGGCGGTCTTCGTGGCGACCGATGCGCCGCACCACGCCCAGCACTGCATGGAGGTGCTCAAGCACGATAAGCACGTCTTCTGTGCCGTGCCGGCGGTGTGGGGCTCCATCGAGCACGCCGAACAGCTCCTGGAGACCGTGCGGCGGACCGGCCACACGTACATGATGGCCGAGACGAGCTGGTATCGGCCGGACTGTTGCGCCATGCGGCAGATCTACCAGGCCGACGGCTTCGGGCGGTTGATCTACTCCGAGGGCGAGTATTACCACTACAGCCCCACGCCCATCCCCTCGTTCAAGGGCTGGCGCGTCGGCATGCCGCCCTTGTGGTACCCCACGCATTCGACGGCGTACCACGTCGGCGTGTCGGGCGGGCGGTTCACGCGGGTTTCCTGCATCGGGAGCAACGCCGGCTTCGACGCCTTCGGGCCGGGCGCCAACGCGTACGACAACCCCTTCTCCGACGAGGTCGCCCTGTTCGAGACCAGCGATGGCGGGCGTTCGCGGATGCTCATGTGCAAGGGCGTTCATGGGCTGGTCGCCGAGCGGGGCCGCGTGTTCGGCCAAAAGGGCTGGATGGACGGCACCGAGTACCACGGCGCGCTCAAGGAGCTGCCGGACACCGCTCAGCCGCCCCTGCCGCCCGGCGTCGCCCCCGGTGGGCATGGCGGCTCGCACGGACGGCTGGCCGATGAGTTCATCACGGCGATCCTGCAAGACCGCCGGCCCGCGGTCGACATCTACGAGGCCCTGGCCCTGACCGTGCCGGGCATTGTCGCCCATGCCTCGGCCCTGAAGGACGGCGAATCGTTGAAGGTGCCCCAGTACGACCGCCCCGAACAAGGATAGAACGGGGCTGCGATTCCGAGATGCGGGGCGAACCGCCGCGTGGCCGGGGCGTAAGACAAGGTGCAGGCCGCGCCCGGGCGTTCCGGAGGCCCTCTGGGCTATGCGGGTCTGTGGATGAGAATGCCGGTTTTAGCGGTGGAGGAAAGAAAAATGAGACCCAGACACACGCTTCTGGCCGTCGTGGCCATCTTGTTGTTGTCGTTGCCAACGTGGGCCCAGCCGGCTCAGCGACCTCAACGATCCACCCGCCCGCAGGCGGCAGCCGGACCCCGCACCGAGGCCCGTCCGCGGGGTCAGGCCTTGGCCGACGCGATTCGCCGGCAGATGGAGCAGCGCAAGGCCGAGCACGCCCAGCTCATGGCCGAGTTGGAGGAGATTCGCAATCTCGCCCGGCAGGAAAAGGCCGAGAAGGCCGCCCAGCGGACCCAGCAACTCATGGATCGGCTCGCCGCGCGGCTGCAAGAACAACTGGCCGCGATGGAACAGCGGCTCGCCCAAGCCGAACCCGCCGAGCAGGGCAAACCCGCGCCTCCCTTCAAGCTCAACAGCTTCGACGGCAAGACCGTGGACCTGGCCGAGCTTCGCGGAAAGATCGTCGTGCTGGAGTGGTTCAATTTCGAGTGCCCCTTCTCCAAGTACCACTATGCCACCAAGCCGACCATGGTCGAGCTGGCCAAGAAGTACCAGGACAAGGGCGTCGTCTGGCTGGCGATCAACAGCACCAGCCATACCCAGCCCGCACCGAATATCGCCTTCGCGAAGGAATACAGCCTGCCGTATCCAATTCTGGATGACCGGGATGGCAAGGTCGGCCGTGCTTACGGGGCCCAGACCACGCCGCACATGATCGTCATCACGCCCCGCGGCAACATCGTCTACGACGGCGCGATCGACAACGCCCCGCTGGGCAGCGTCGCCGGCGGCGGGGAACCGGTGAACTACGTCGACCGCGTTCTGAGCCGGTTGACCGCGGGAGAATCCGTGACCCCGGAAACGACCAAGCCCTACGGCTGCACGGTCAAGTACGCCAACTGATTCACCACACGCCCGGGCATCTCGCCCGGTCTATTCGCTCCATGCCGGGACGGCATCACGCCGTCCCGGTCTTTTTGGGGCGTGTCAAGCGACGGGACCGAGGACGTGGCCGGGCCCGAGCGTGTACAGACGTTTCTTGGGTTCGCTGCTCTTGTGTGCCGCCACCACCCGGCCGATGTAGAGGACGTGGTCGCCGGCCTCGACCCGGGTGTCAAGGGTGCACTCGAAGTTGGCCACGGCGTCGGTCAGTATCACCGAGTCGATATGTCGGGTCGGCGCGGTGGGCGCGGGACATTCGGCGAACTTGTCACACTCCCGGCCCGAATGCGAACCATAGAACAGGGCCGCCTCGGCCATCTCGGCCGAGGGGAAGGCGATCGTGAAGCCGCCCGCGTGGTCGATGGCCTCGACGGAGTAATGGGAGCGGGCGACGGCGATGGCCATCATGGGCGGCTCGCCCGAGGCGATCATCGTCCAGCCCAGCGTGATCGGATTGACCCGGCCATTGCGGTCGCGCGCGATGACGATCACCACCTGCTCGGGATACTTGGTACGGATGGCCTCGGTGTAGTCCACCTGCTCTTGCATCGTTCACTCCTTTCCCCAAAACGCCCGACCTTATGGCCGGTACGATGACTCAATGAACTTGACAAGGTTCCAGATCGCTTCGTTAAACGGCACCCGCAGCCCGTGTTGGCCGGCCAGATCGAGTACCGCGCCGTTGAGCGCATCGATCTCGGTCCGCTTGTGGGCCTGAATATCCTGCAACGTCGAGGAGCGATGCTCCGCGGTGTCGGGCACGAGCCGCTCGTAGAAGACCCGCTTGAACGCAGCCGCGTCGGCCCAGTGGGTGGCGTGCCCCGCGGCCTGCATCACGCCGTAGACCTCATCGATCACGGCGTTCATGATCCGCTGACTGCTCTCGGCCTCGGCCAAGCGGCCATAAGGCACGTCGAGGATCGCGCCGAGCCCGTTGAGCGCGCAGTTGTACAGCATCTTGGCCCACAGGTCGCGCCCGATCGCCTCGGTCGGTTCGCACGGAATCCCGTCCGATGAGATCGCCTCGCACAAGGGCCTCAGCGCCTCGACCGACGAGCCGAACAGACTGCCGACGTGAATCGCGTCGGCGTGCACCGTGATCGTCACCACGTTGGGCCGGGGCCGCGTGAATCCGGTGATGATACGAGCGTGGTAAAGGCGATCGGATCGAAAGAAAGGCAGAAACCGCTCCGCGTTGCCCCACCCGTTCTGACACAGCACGAGGCGAGCCTGCTTGCCCAGGCCACGCCACGCGGCCAAATCCTCGGCCGCCGCCCGTGAATCGTAACTTTTCGTACAGACCAGGACGAAATCATACGACCGGTCCGGTCCTTCGTCCAACGTGGCGAACGCCTCAAAGGCCTCCGGAGGAGCGTGAAATGCCCCGAACAGGCCCTCTCGCGTCAGCCCGCCGCTCCGCAAGGCCTCGACCGTCGCCGGCCGCGCCACGAGGCCGACGCGCACGCGCGACGCCAGCAGGCAACTGGCCAGCCCCAAGCCGACCGCTCCACCGCCGTAAATGAGAACCTCCACGGTTCCGGCCTCCGTCAACACACCCGAATGCGACGCATTCTACGAAAGCCGGGAGCCGCCGCCAAGGTCGATATCTGCCGCGATCCGGCTGACGGCCGAAGCGCACAACGATACCCGGACCGGCGCAGCCCCCCCGCCGGCCTGTCCGGGTATCGCATGGCGGCGGCCTACAACGTCGCGGCCGCGAGACGCTCTACGACAGCATGTCCGAGAGCTTGGCCTTGCTGAGTACGGCCTCGGCCTTGACCGTCGCGTCGTCGATCACCTTTTCCATCTTCTTGGCGAACGACGCGCCGCCGGTCTGCTGAACCAGTTCCATGTGACTGCGGATCGGCCCACTGACCGCCTCGATGATCTCCAGCATGTTGATCTCCTTGGCCCCACGAGCCATGGAGAAACCGCCCCGCGGCCCCCGCTTGCTGCGGAGAATCTCGGCCCGGACAAGCTGCTGGAGGATCTTCAGCAAGTACTCCATCGGAATGTCATATTCCTTGGAGATACGGCTGGCCAGTACGGCGCCCTCCTTCTCGCGTTCGGCAATGTAGCCCACCGCCACCATTCCATAACCTGCTGACCTGCTGATCTTCATCCTGTGCTCCTCAAAAAAGAGTAGTAAGGGAATACCATAGACGCGTACCAAACTCAGTATTCTCTAAATCCTTGGCCCGGTTGCAATACCTTTTTTAACCAAAACAAAAAAAATATGGGGAACTTCCACATCGGAAAATGGGTAACTTTCCGCCTCATCAGATTTATGTTTAGCAGGTGTACACCGGCTTATTTTAGGTGATAAAATTGTGGGCCCAGAGTCGCTTTACAAAGAGGTGGAGACACGTTTCCAGCCCGATCGGATCTTGCCCGCACACTCCTGTCTGACGCCCGTCAGGCCCGCCGGAGACCGGCCTGTCCCGCGGGAAAAGCCCTTTTACAGTGCTGAAAACAGCGATAAGGCGGTCCCGCCCCTGTCACTGGATACGTGGAGACCATGACGGGAGCAGCTCGGATTCAACGCAAAAGGCGGACCTGCTCGGACGAACCGGTCACGCGAGAGGCCTTCCAGGCAGGCGGGGGCCAATACCGCTAGGCCTGCCCGCGAAGCAAGGCAGGCTTCGGTGTCCAATGGGGTAAATTACTGATAAACCCCGGTCCAGAGGTTTTTTGCGAGGTGCGATGCCGCGTCGCCGTCGAGTCCCGGCGCACCACCCCACCCGGGCGGCGTCGTGTCCCTCTCCGGCCTTCGGCGGGCCCTCGACCTCGCTATCCGTTCGCGTGGCGCCGGCCAGGACCGCTACCGCACGGGGTAAGACGGCAGCGGCGGAATCGTCTTCTCCTTGGTGCGCAGTTCGTCAAGGATCACCTCGATCGCCTTGTTCAACTGTTGATCGATTCCGGCGTATTCCTTGGCCGGGTCGTTCTCCACGACGATATCCGGTTCGACGCCGATGCCCTCGATGATCCACTCCTTGCCTTCCAGGTCGTAGCGGCTGAATTCGGGCTTGCGCAGATAGCCGCCATCCAGCAAGGGCAACGAACCGCGGATGCCGACCACGCCGCCCCACGTCCGCTTGCCGACGACCGTGCCCAGGCCGTGCATCTTGAAGCGGTACGTGAACAGATCCCCGTCCGAGGCGCTGAACTCGTCGCACAGACACACCATCGGTCCGTACAGGGTGCCTTCCGGATCCACGTGCCCGGCCGTGTTCCGCGCGAAGTCGATCATCGCAGCCTCGCGCCGCAGCCGCTCGATAATCATCGGCGACACGTTGCCGCCGCCGTTGCCGCGGACATCGACGATCAGACCCTTCTTGCGGATCTGCGGATAGAAATGCTTGATGAACTCGTTGAGCCCATCCGGTCCCATATCCGGGATGTGAATGTACCCCACCTTGCCGTCGGTGGCCTGGTTGACCTTGGCGATATTGTCCCGAACCCACCGGTGGTAGTACAGACCGCTCTCATCCGCGGTGGGAATCACGATCACCCGGCGACCGCCCTCCTCGCAGGGCTTGTCGTTCACTGTCAGGATCACCGGCTTGTCCGCCGTGTTGATGAACAACCGATACAGACTGTCCACCGTCCGGGTCTCATGGCCGTTCACGGCGAGGATGTAATCACCGACCTTCGCATCCACGCCGATCTCGGTCAGAGGGCTGCGGCGTGATTTGTCCCAGTTCTGCCCGGGCAGAATCTCTGCGATGCGGAAATAGCCGCTGTCGGCGTCCTTCTCGACCTCGGCCCCCAGCAGGCCCATCGGAATCCGCCGCACCGCAGGCGTCTCGCCATCGCCCACGTAGCAATGACCGGCGTTTAATTCGCCGATCATCTCTCCCAGAATGTACGTCAGGTCGGCCCGATGCCGCACGTGGGCCACCCACGGTTCATACCGATCGCGGATCGCCGCCCAGTCCACCCCGTGCATGTTCGGCACGTAGAAGAACTCGCGCATCTGCCGCCAGCACTCGTCGAAGATCTGTCGCCATTCGGCCCGGCGATCCACGAACACCTCCAGACCGGACAGGTCGAGCGCGTCCTTGAGCTCCACGCGGCCCTTGGGCAGGTCCACGATACCGTACCTGCCGCCGGCGGCCAGGAGCATCTTCTTGCCGTCGGCGCTGACCTCGTAGCCGCGGAATCCGCCGATCTCCGTTTCCTTCTTCTCCTTGAGATCGTACACCAACAGTTGCTGGTCCTCCTTATGGCCGCTGCGCAGGTAATACAACGCATCTCCCACGCTGGTCAGGTGCGAATACCGCGCCGCCCGGATGGGCAACGCCGCCACCCGCCCGATGATCCCGTCCAGGTCCACACACATCTCGGGTTTCTCAGCCCGGCTCTTGCCCTTCGAGTCGTCCTCGGCCTTCTTCGGCTCCTCGCCGTCCTGTTGCGACTCTTGCGTGTCGGGCTTGCTCTCATCGTCCGTCGCGCCGTCGTCTTCTCTGGCTTCGTCGCTCTCGTCCTTGACGGCCACCTCATCGTTCTCCGGCTCGAACGGCGAGGGCGTATCCTTGGCCAGCGTCACGAAGTAGATCCGCGACATATCGACGTACGCGTGGTTCCACTCCGTCCAACTGTAGATGGGGTTGAAGTCGCGGTCCGACGTGAAGAACACGAACCGACCATCCGCGCTGAACGTGGCGTTCGACACGGAGTACCACGTATCCGTGATCGGCCAGGATTGTTTGTCCTCGACCGAGTAGAGATACACGCGTTCGACCGTATCCAACTCCGGCTTGGTGTAGACGATCCACCGGCCATCCGGCGACCAGTGGTAATTATGAAACTCCCAGCGCTGCGAATGGTCCACCTCGGTGATGATCCCCGTCTCGATCTCGACGTAGCGCAGCCGCAGGCGCTTGTCCGACCAGAGCAGCCGCGTGGAATCCGGGGAGAACCGCAGGGCGTACTTGTACGTCTCGGCCCCGTCGGTGACCTGCCTCGCCGGACCGCTGCCGTCCTGCGGCACCACGTAAATCTCATCCTCGCCCGTGGCGTCGCTGATGTAGGCGATCCACCGCCCGTCCGGCGACCAGATGCAGTTGCGATCGTGCACGCCGGGCGTCTGGGTGAGATTGCGCGTGATGCCGTGCTTGGCCGGGACGGTGAACACCTCGCCCCGCGCGCCGAACAGGGCGCGCTGGCCATCCGGTGCGATCTCGTATTGATTGATGTTGTCCGCGACGTTCTTGAGCACCGTCCGCGCCTCGGGCGCATCCTCGCGGATCACGATGCGGACCTTGTCGGCCTTCTCGCTCTCCAGGTCAAAGCGGTAGATGTACCCGGCGTACTCGAACACGATCGCCTGATCCCCCAGGGAGGGGAACTTGATGTCGAAATCAGCGAAATCGGTCAGCCGTCGGGTCTGTTTGGAGCCCAGCTCATAGACGTACAGATTCATCCGCCGATGGGGCCCGCGATCCGACAGAAAATAGATGCGATCCCCGGCCCACATGGGGATGATGTCCTGGGCGGGGTCGTCGGTGATGTTGACCGTTTCGCGCGTTTCAAAGTCATGGATCCAGACGTCGTCGGCCATCCCACCACGGTAGCGCTTCCAGGTGCGGAATTCGCGAAACACCTGGTTGTACACCAACTTGCGGCCATCCGGCGAGAAGGAGCAGAATCCACCCCGCGGCAGAGGTACCTCCTCGCACGCACCGCCGGTCGCCGCGACGCTGTACAGTTGACCGATGAAGCTGTTGAACGACCGCATCCGCGAGCGGAATATGATCCGCTGGCCGTCCGGTTGCCAGCCCATGACGATATTGTTGGGCCCCATGCGGTCGGCCACGTCGTCGCGGGACAGGGTCGGCGTATACGTCAGCCGCACCGGGACGCCGCCGGCGGCGTCCACCAGGTATACCTCCGTGTTGCCGTCGTATTGCCCAGTGAAGGCGATCTTCTTGCCGTCCGGGCTGAATCGCGGAAACATCTCGTAGCCGACGTCGCTGGTCAGCCGCCGGGCGATGCCCCCCTTGACCGGCACGGTGTACAGATCGCCGCCGTAGCAGAACACGATCCGGTTGCCGTGAATCGTCGGAAACCGCAGCACCCGGGCCTCATCGGCCGCGAAAACCACACCACACAGAACACCCAGCAGCCCCAGAACCCATGCACGTCTCATAAGCATCTCCCTGCCCCCATATCTCGTCTGTCTGAACAAATACACCCCTGCCGTCGTTCGGTTTCTCGGCAATATCTGAGGGCTCAGTATACCAAAAAACCCGCCTGCGGTGAACTCCGTGAGTTGTTTACGAGGGCCGGTTGCGTACCGGATGACGTGAGTATGGCAAAGGCTGAGAGGGGGCTCCCGACAGGAGCGACGTGTTTCTGCGTCGCGATCGTCCTTGGCCGGTCGTGTTCGGCGGTCGGGTCGGAGGTATCCGAGGCGTCGGGCGCGGGGGCCGGAGCATCCGGCGGCGGCTCGGTCTCCTTGGGCCCACCCACGAGCAGCGCTCCCAGCGCCGCCAGCAGCAGGAGACCGATAACCGCGAAGAGGATGTGTAGGCAGATCCGCCATGCCCCCGTGCCTTGGCGCGAACTGCGGGCCGTGCGGCGTGTCTTGCCGGAGGGCCGTCCCTTCCTTTTGGGTTTGCCACTCATACCTGGCTCCACGGTTATCCCCCAGAAGCCCCGTATCAACGTCCGCAAGTCTACCACAACGCCAAGGCCGATTCAACTTTGGCCGTCTAGTTCAACGTCACGGAGTCGACGGCCGACCTGGACCCGCCCGTTTTCGGGCGATTCCCCGATGCTCACCAAAGGCCGCCCGCCGATTCGCCGATATCGTCATCGGGCCGACAATGGCCGACCCTGGTCGGCATGGGAGCATCCGGTGAGGCAGGCGCATATAGCCAATATGATGACGCGTGAGGCCGATGTGCGGGAGCGCCCGACGATCAACGTCTGGACGGCGCGACTGGCGGGTCTGGCCATCGTCTCCCTGGCGATCGTCCCCGTGTGGCTGGCCTGCGAGCGACACCGCGACAACCAGGCCTTCCTGGCCAAGGCGGTTCGTGTCCAGGCCGTCGTCGCCGATCTCCAGGTGACCGGATCGGGCGACGACCAGCGGCTGGTGCCCGTCTACCGCTTCCAGGACGCCGATGGCCGCGAGTATTCCGTCCGCTCCCCGGTCGCCTACCACCATCCGCCCGCCACGATCGGCCAATCCGTCCCGCTGCTGTACGATCCCGGTAACCCCGAAGCCTTCAAGCAGCCGTCCTTTGTGAGCTTCTGGGCCTACATCACGGTGCTGCTGGCCTTTGCCGGCGTCCTGGTCCTTTTTGGCACCGTCGTCTTCGCCCGTGGCCACCGCTTCATCCACCGCCGCCACTGAGCAGGATTGGGAGCGGGATGGGTGCATTTGGGCCTTTTCGTGGCTTGGCGGGCCGTTTTTGAGCATTCAGGGCCTTTCGACACCGATCCGGACGCCCCCCAGAAGACCCCATGGAGCGGCAAAAAAATCTGGAAATTTTTTGAAAAAAGTTTTCCACAGGGGGCGGGATGGGTGTATACTATTGATGTAGGGCTGTGCTCTTTTTCTTCTCATAACTACTTTTCTCACAGCCGCTGAGGCGGGTCATACGATTGATATTGTATATTTCGGTATTGCCTCAGCAAGGGCCGGCGTCGCCACAAACGCCGGCCGTTTTTTTGCGCCCCGTCCATTCCGGCCAAGCGCGGGGGTGTGAGCAGAAGCGAGCCGGTGCCGAATCGGGTCCAGGGGTCGCCGGCGGGCAAGCGGTCCCCAGCAGTCCGTTGAAAAACGCACGATCAACAATACCGTCCATGCTTGTCATTCCCGCCCGCGGCGCGTTTCCACTCCGGCGGGAATCCACGCTTTACGCGCGGAGAATGCACCCTATGTCGAATCTGGACCCCGGGATCAAGTCCGGGGTGACAAACAGAAGACCTTCTTCAACAGGCCCTCCGCACGTTGGGGCCACCGAGTGTCTTCCCTGAGCTGGGGCGACGGCTGGGCGTGTGCAACAACGGCGTCGACCGAGGGGGGGGGCGGGTCAGTGACGACGGCTGGTGATCATCGCCGCCAGCAGAATGTGCCGCAGGCGGTCCGTGGTCAGCCCGTCCAGGAAGCTTTCGGTGAAGTCCAGTCGCGGCCGGCCCTTGAAGTGCAGCAGCCGCTGCTTGACCTGGGCCTTGTTCATGGAGGAGATCGACGTAATCAGATCTTCGTACGACGGCTCGCCGTTCATCTTCGTGCTTCCTGAGCGTACCGAATCACCCATGCTGCGACCGGCTTCTATCGGATAAGACGGCCGCCGAGTTAACCACGAATCAGCCGCGGGTGAGAGTTTCATCCGCGTTTTGTTCGCGTCTGATGTTCGCGGCGCGCCAAGGCCGAGCCTCGGATATCTTGCCCGCGACGCATTGAAAGAACGCCCCGACGTGGTAGGCTTTTCCCCATGCGCACCGACGAACTGGATTATGACCTGCCGTCCGAGCTGATTGCTCAACGGCCCGCCGCCCGCCGCGACCGGGCACGGCTGCTCGTTCTGGACCGGGCCGAAGGGCGGTTGTCCGACCGCGTCGTCACCGATCTGCCGCGGCTTCTCCGTGCGGGCGATTGCCTGGTCCTTAACGACACGCGGGTCCTGCCCGGCCGATTCTGGGCGCGGCGGCCGACCGGGGCCAGGATCGAGGGCCTGTTCCTGGAATGCCCCGTGCCGGGCCGGTGGAAGGTCATGCTCCGTAACGCCCGCCGCGTCCGCTCGGGCCAGAGCCTCGACATCCTGGATCGCCACGGCCACGTGTGGTCGCGCGTCCAGGCCGCCGAGCGTGTGGAAGAGGGGCTTTGGCTGCTGACGGGTGACGCCTTGGGCGACCCTGTCGCCGTCCTGGACGAGATCGGGGCCGTTCCCTTGCCGCCCTATATCCGACGCGATGCCGCGGGCCCCAGCGACGAGGATGCCGAGCGCTACCAGACCGTATACGCCCGCGAGCCGGGCGCGATCGCCGCCCCCACGGCCGGACTGCACTTCACGCCGGAGTTGCTCGACAATCTGGCCGCCGTCGGCGTAACCATGGCCCGCGTGACGCTCCACGTGGGCGCCGGGACTTTTCGCCCCGTCGCCACCGAGCGACTGGAGGACCATCCGATGCACGCCGAGCAGTACGCCGTCGACCCGGCCAACGCCGAAATCGTCAATACCAGTATTGAAAACGGCGGTCGCGTCATCCCCGTGGGCACCACCTCCGTGCGGACCCTGGAGACCGTCGCCCGCGGGCGACGCGTGGAGGCCGGCAGCGGCGCGACGCGATTGTTCATCCGACCCGGATTCCGGTTCCAGGTCACCGATGCGATGCTGACCAACTTTCACCTGCCCCGCTCGACGCTGTTGGCCCTGGTCGCGGCCTTTGCCGGACTCGACAGCATCCGAGCCGCTTACCGGCACGCGATTGAGCAGCGGTATCGGTTCTACTCCTATGGGGACGCGATGTTGATTCTGTGACAGGGCGGGACGGCGTAGACCACATTTCGCCGGGCGCAAAAAAACGGCCCTGACCATCCGGCCGGGGCCGCGGAATGCATGAAAGATGACCGTGGGCTACGATTCGTCCGCGGCAGCACCGTTGGAGGGCTCGGTCTTGGCCTTCTCGGCCTTCTCGCGCTGGATGGCTTCGTAAACCTCCTTGCGATGTACGGAAATCTCCCGCGGGGCATTGATGCCAAGGCGAACCTTGTCACCCCGCACGTCGACGATCGTGATCTCGACATCGTCACCGATCATGATCGACTCATCCTTCTGTCTGCTCAGGACCAACATTCTCGCGGCTCCTTCTTGTGCTGGTCTATCGGTCGGATCGTCGCCGTCGCCCAGTGCTAAGTTTCCGCTCCATAGTCAATTATACGCGTCAGGCTCGCTTTTGGCCGACCCTTTTTCTATCGGCACTCAGCCTTGGCGGCATTCACTCGTTTGCTGTCATCGGCTTTTTACAAACGTGGAAGAACCAATTTTTCCCCAATCGGGCAGACAAGCGATCATTATCGGACTAGGACGATGTAAGTCTTTTTAAATCAAGGGATTAGAAAAATAAGATGGTCAAAGAGACGTGATTCGCGTGCCGGCAGAGTCTGTGTGCCGACTCACAGCAGAATCGCGAAGGAAACACACAAAGCCTTGTCAAAAAAAGACTTGTGTCATTTCTGCTGACTGTGGTATTCCATTTGAATCGCCAGCCAATAACCGGCCATCGCCCCCGGCACCGACCAAGCCACCATCTGCAAAGGCAGCACGGCGCAAGCCGATCTGGGGAAAAAAGCCGGCGCGTAGGTATCCACCATATACTGTAGAATATCCGGCTTGGAGGCGAACAGGACGATGCCGACATACACCACCACTGAGGAGGCCACGACGGGAACGCCAAAGTGGGTGTTGAAGAATCTTTTGGCGATAAAGGCGGCCACGGCGAAGGACGCAAACGACGCGAAGGCGATCTGCCCGGCACCGGGCTGGCCGACGACCGAACCGATCTGCGCATCGAAAAGCCGCACATCCTGGGCCAGCAGCCCGATCCCGACCTGTCCGATGACGACCGAAACCAGCAGCGCACCGATCCCGTTCACGATGCTGCCCTTGTTGCGACGGGCCTCCTGCTGGCCCGGAATGGGCGGTGGCGTCTGGCGCGCCAGCGTCCGGGCCGCGGCTGCACCCGCAAATCCCGCCGCCACCACAAGCAGCCAGAACAGGCCCTCCCAGCTCAGGGCCGCATAGACCTCCTGCCGTTCGGCCACGGTTGGCCGGTAGAGCATCAGGTTGAACATCGTCCCTGAACGCAACGTCCAGAAACATAACCCCGCCGGGGCGGCCAACGGGGCGATGTACCAGCCGTAGGGCCAGGCGACGAAGAAGGCCGCCGCCCCGGCCGCCGCCGCCAACACCAGGCACGCCGCAGCATCGGTCACCCCGATCGTCCCGCTGTATAAGGTGATGGCCCCCCGCGGATCGACCGGACGCACCAAAGGCTCGCCGAGCCAGCCCACCAGAAGAACGCCCACGGCGATCACGCCGAGGATCCGAAAACGCATCAGCCAGGTCATTTCCATAGGCCGCTTTCCCGCCAATTCTCAGGCACCCAATAGACAAAGCACCCTATCGGCACTTTCCGGCCCGGTCAAGACAATTCGTCCGATCACAAAGGCGGCACGACGCAGGCCCAACCGCGGACGCCGTGGTTGCAACTGGTGTTGCATTTCTCCTATAATGAGAGCCTTGGGTGGAACACAGAAAGCGGTCCTGAAAGGTCCGAGAAATGAATCGCCGTACAGCCAAAGTCGATCCCGGCATCCTCCTGGGCGTGGTGGTGGCCCTGGCGGGCCTGGCGGGTCTGGCGGCTGTCCTGTTCTGGGACACCACGGGGCGTGGCGGCAGCGGTCTGGGGCCGGATTTTGATTACGACGTCGAGTCGCTGACGCGGGTCGACCCGGAGATGATCGGTTACCGTCAGGCGGCCGTGTTTGACACCGGCCTGGAGACGTGTCGCGGTCTGGCCATCGGGCCCGATGATCGCATCTACGTCGCCGGGGACGACCAGATACGGCTGTTCGGCGCGGATGGCGGGTCGCTCGGCTTGATGGCCGCCGCGCAGCCGAGATGTCTGGCCGTCGATGCCGACGGGACCCTCTACGTGGGTCTGCCGCATCGCGTGGCGGTGTTCCGCGATGGACGGCTGGCCGACCAGTGGGAGGATTTGGGGTCCGACTCGCTGCTGACGAGTGTTGCGGTGACTTCAGACAGCGTTTTCGTCGCGGATGCCGGCCGCCGAGTGGTCCTTCGTTACGACAAAGCTGGGAAGCTCGTGGCCGAGATCGGGCGGAAGGACGCGGCCAACGATGAGCCCGGTTTCATCGTTCCCAGCGCCTACTTCGACGTGGCCGTCGCCCATGACGGGCGGCTTCGTATCGTCAACCCCGGCAAGCTGCGGATCGAGGCCTGGTCGTTCGACGGCGAGCAGTTGTTTTGGTGGGGCGAGCCGGGTTTTCACGTTCGCGCCTTTTCCGGGTGCTGCAATCCCACCCATATCGCGATCCTGCCCAATGGAAACGTCATCACCGCCGAGAAAGGCACGCTTCGCATCAAGGAATATGACACGGATGGGATGCTGCTGACTGTTGTCGCCGGGCCCGATCAGCTCGTCGCGCCCGGCACCGCTCCGGCCGAACTAGCGACGGGTTTTGACGTAGCCGTGGACAGCCGGGGTCGTGTACTCGTACTCGACGTGCTGGAGAACCGTGTTCGCATCTTCGTCCGGAAGGACAGTCCATGAGCCCAAGGGGCCGAGTACGCAACCGTCGGGATGTGCTGGCCCGGGCGCTGCGGTGGACCACGCTGGGGCTGCTGGGCGGCCTCGTGGCCGGTGTGGCCGCGCGGGACGGGCGGCTTGGCCGGCAGGGCATCTGCCCCAATCAGGGCTTGTGCGCCGGTTGTGAGGTTCTTGGGCGATGTGATCTGCCGCCCGCACGACAGGCTCGGAACAACAGGGAGGCCGACAATGGCCGATGAACCGTCAAAAATGGATCGCCGCCGCTTCTGCGGCCAGAGCGTCTGGGGCCTGTGCCTGGCGGGTATCGGCGGCCTGGGGGGGTACCTTCTCGGTCGTACGCGTCAGCCCGAGACCCGCTGGCAGATCGACCCGACCAAGTGCATCGCCTGCGGTAATTGCGCGACCTACTGCGTCCTGGAGCCCTCGGCCGTCAAGTGCGTCCAGGCGTACAAGATCTGCGGGTATTGCGATTTCTGCCCCGGCTTTCTTGAACCCGGCGCCCGGCTCGACACCGGGGCCGAGAATGAACTGTGCCCTACCGGCGCGATCACGCGGCATTTCGTCGAGGAGCCCTACTTCGAATACAATATCCTCGATGAGCTGTGTATCGGCTGCGGCAAGTGCGTCAAGGGCTGCGAGGCCTTCGGCAACGCCTCCCTGTTCCTGCAGGTTCACCATGACCTGTGCGTGAACTGCAACGAGTGCGCCATCGCCGCCGCGTGCCCGTCCGACGCCTTTGTCCGCGTTCCCGTCGACCGGCCCTACCTGCTCAAGGGCGTCGAGGATCACGCATGAGTCGTGGCGTACTGACCATCGCAGTCCTGGCCGTGCTCGTGCCCTGCGCCGCGGCGTGGGCGATCGAGCGTTTCCCGCCGCCGGATTTCGAAAGCGGTTATGAGATGCCCGCCACGCAAGCGCCTGATGCACGGGCCGGCGTGTGGCAGTATCTCGACGTGGCTGTCTTGCTGGCGACGTTGAGCCTGGCGGCATGGCTCGTCCATCGCCTGCGCAGCCGCCGGGGCGTGTTTCTGCTGATGCTCTTCTGTCTGGCCTACTTCGGCTTCTGGCGGAAGGGGTGCGTCTGTCCGATTGGGGCCATCGGCAACATTGCCTGGGCCGCGGGTGATCCGAACTATGTCGTGCCTATAGCAGCGGTACTGTTTTTTGCGCTGCCGCTGGTCTTTGCGCTGTTCTTTGGGCGGGTCTTCTGTGCAGCGGTCTGTCCCTTGGGCGCGATCCAGGACCTGGTGCTGGTACGGCCCGTGTCCATTCCCCCCTGGCTGGAGGCGGCGCTGCGCCTGGCGGCCTACGTGTATCTGTCCGCGGCGGTGCTGTTGGCCTTTACGGGCAGCATGCTCTTGATCTGTCGCTACGATCCGTTCGTGCCGATCTTCCGCCTGGGCGGATCGTTCAACATCTTCGTGCTGGGCGCGGCCTTCCTGGTCGTGGGGCTGTTCATCGGCCGTCCGTATTGTCGGTTCCTGTGTCCCTACGGATTGATTTTGCGGGCCCTGAGTCGGCTGAGCCGCCACCGCGTCACGATTACGCCCGATGAGTGCATCCGATGCCGGCTGTGCGAGGATTCCTGCCCGTTTGGCGCCATCGAGCCGCCCACGACCGAGTGGTCCGGAGCCGACTACAAGGTCGACAAACGCCGCCTGGCCCTGCTGCTGCTGGCGGCGCCCATGCTGGTCGGGGTCCTGGCGTGGGGCGGCGCAGCGCTGGCCGGGCCGCTGTCGCGAACCCATCGCGAGGTACGGTTGGCCGATGAGGTGTTCTTGTTCGATGCCGGCAAGATCACGGAGATCACCGACCCTATCAAGGCCTTTCGTCGCACCGGTCGGCTAACGGAGGACCTCTACGCCGAGGCTCGTGCGATTCAGAACGAGTTCCGCTGGGGCGGCGCGCTGGCCGGGGGCTTCGTGGGGCTGGTCGCCGCCGGCAGCCTGGTGGGGCTGAGCATCCGCTGGCGGCGGGACGATTACACGGCCCACGCGGGCGGCTGTCTGGCCTGCGCTCGGTGCTTTGTCTATTGCCCGCGACACCACGTACATAAGGGACACGCCGCGCCGGCCCACGCCATCGCCCCCGATCGCTTCATCCTCGCAAACGCGCAAGGGGCCGCACCGGAGGAGACCCGTCCATGACCCACGATTCGACCCATGGTGTGAACATGAACGAGACGACGCAAGACGCTCCGAACGAGGTCAGCACCGCGACCCGGGCCGCTCAGGCCGCTGCGGCGGTGGCGGGTCTGTTCGCCTTGGTTGTCGCCGGGCTGCTGGTCGGCAACTGGGTGGAGATGTACTTCATCTTCCCGCAGCAGGAAGAGCGTCTGGTCGAGATGAAGCAGGCCGTCATCGCCAATCCCGACGATCAGCAACTGGTGGATCGCGTCCGGATGATCGACCTGCGCCTCCGCGAAAAGCGATTCCGTCGCCAGGATTTCGTTCAAAAAGGCGGCTATTTGCTGTTGGGCTGTGTCACCGTTTGCCTGGTCGCGCTCAAGCTGGCCCAGTGGTTTCAGTTCCGTTGGCCTGTTCCGACGGTGCCTGCGGACGCCTCGGCTCGGCAGGTGCGCCAAGGCCGACTGGCCCGGCTGGCGGTCACTGCCGCCTTGGTGTTTGTCGCCGTGGCCTGGGGTGTGGCGGTGCTCTGGCCCCTGGTCCGCTTCGACGTGGACACCGGGCCGGTTGTTGCGCCGTTCCCCACGATGGAGGAAGTGCAGGCCCAATGGCCGACCTTCCGCGGGCCGCAGGGCCTGGGCGTGAGCCCGCACGCCAACGTGCCCACCGAGTGGGACGCCGCGAGTGGCAAGAACATTGCATGGAAGACGCCCCTGGATGGCAAAGACGGGGGCATCAAGGCCTTGCCCGGTTTCAACTCGCCCGTGGTCTGGGGCGATCACATCTTCTTCTGCGGTGCCACGGAAGAGCAACGGCAGGTGTATTGTTTTGACGTGGAAACCGGCAAAGCCCTCTGGACCACCGACATCCCCACGCAAGCCGTTCTGCCAGAGGACTGGCGCCTCATGGAAGACACCGGCTACGCGGCCTGTACGATGGCGGCCGATGGTCGACGGACGTATGCGATCTTTCCCACCGGTGATATCTCCGCGGTTGACCTTCATGGTCGAATCGTCTGGAATCGAAATCTCGGTGTGCCCGACAGTGCGTACGGGTATGCCTCCTCGCTGACCATGTATCAGGACATGGTGCTGGTGCAGTTCGATCAGTCCGAAGACGACCAAGGCAATCCCCGCTCGAAGATGCTCGCGCTGGACGCCGCCACGGGCCAAACCCGGTGGGAGCAGCTCCGCCCGGTGCGCGATTCGTGGACCTCGCCCGTCGTCGCCCGGGTGGGCGACGCCTGGCAACTCATCACGGCCGCCGAGCCTCAGGCCATCGCCTACGATCCCGCCGACGGTCGGGTGCTTTGGACCGCCGAGGAGATCATGGGTGATTTCGCCCCGTCGCCCATCGTGGTCGGCAACCTTGCCCTGATCGTGGAGGTGTACAACCGCCTCTTCGCCCTTCCTGCCGACCGGACGGGCGATCTGTCGGAGCACATGACGACCATCGCCGAGGACGAGTTGCCGGACATCACCAGCCCCGTTTCCAACGGCACACTTCTGTGGATGATCACCACCGACGGCGTACTGAGCTGCTGGGACCTGGCCGCGACGGTGGAGGATCCGCGCGAACGCATGCTTTACGATCATGAATACCGCCGGGAATCGTTCTACGCCTCACCCGTCGTGGCCGGCGACCACCTCTACGTGCTCGGCGCCAAGGGCACGATGCACGTGATTGACGCCGGCCGCGAGTTCAAGGAGTTGGCTGCCTGCCCACTCGACGATGCCTGCCACGCGTCACCGGCCTTTGTGAACGAACGCATCATCATCCGCTCGGCTCGCTTTCTGTGGTGCATCAAGGCCCAACCATGACACAGACCGCCGACTGGAGCTACGTGGACCAATGCGTTGAGCGCATCGGCACCACGGAAGACAAGGTCCTGCCCCTCCTGCAGGACCTGCAGAGACACTACGGGTATCTGCCGACGCCGGCGCTGGAGCGGCTTTGCGAGATCACCGAGATCACTCCCGCGGCCGTCGCGGGGATCAGCACGTTTTACGATCAATTCCGGCATCGGCCCTGCGGCGAGCACACCGTGCGGGTCTGCATTGGCACCGCCTGTCACGTCAAGGGCGCCCAGACCGTGTACGAGGGCTTCCTGCGGCACCTGAACATCCCGTCCGGCGAGGATACCGATAGCGACGGCCTGTGGACCATCGAGCGCGTCGCGTGTTTGGGCTGCTGCACGCTGGCGCCGGCCGTGCAGATCGGCCCGGTGACCTACGGGCACGTGACCGCCGAGACCGTCGGCAACGTGCTGGATGACTATCTGCGTTTTGAGAAGGCCCGACGGGAGGGACGAGGCCGCAAACAGCGCCGTCGCGACGACGGTCCGCCCGAGGGTGAAATCCGCGTCGGTTTGGATTCCTGCTGCCAGGCGGGGGGAAATGCGCGACTGCGCGACGCCGTCCGGCAGGCGCTGGAGGAGACTCACATCCGCGCCCGACTCAAACACGTCGGCTGTATCGGCGTTTGCTACCAGACGCCGATGATGGAGCTCGTGCTGCCCGACGGTACCTCGCATCTCTACGCCCGCGTGCATCCGGCCGACGTGAAGGCGATCCTCCTGCACCACTTCCGCCCACGGGGTCTGATCCACCGCGCCGCCCAGGTCGTGTCCCGATCACTGGACGTGTTGCTCAACGCCGGCGCCGACGCCGATCCCCATCGTTATCACGTCGAACCCCGCGAACGCCAAGCCACGGACGCATCCGACCGCCAGGTCCACATCGCCACGGAGCATCTCGGTATGGTCAGCCCGACGGACATCGACGAGTATGAGCAATTGCAGGGGTTCCGGGGCCTTCGCCGGGCGATCCATGAACTGCCGGCCGACGCCATCCTGTCTGAGATCGAGACCTCCGGGCTGCGCGGCCGCGGTGGGGCGGGTTTTCCCGCCCATCGCAAGTGGCGGGCGGTCCGCGATCAGCCCGGCGACGTCAAGTACCTCGTCTGCAACGGCGATGAGGGCGACCCGGGGGCGTTCATGGACCGCATGCTCATGGAGTCCTATCCCTTCCGGATCATCGAGGGTATGACCATCGCCGCCCAAGTCATCGGCGCTGAGCAGGGTTTTCTCTATATCCGCGCCGAGTACCCTCTGGCCTTGGAACGTATGACCAAGGCGCTCGAGCTCTGTCGTCAGAGGGGCTTTCTCGGCGATGACCTCCTGGACTCATCCCGACGTTTCGACATCCGCATCGTCGCCGGGGCCGGGGCGTTCGTCTGTGGCGAGGAGTCGGCCCTGCTGCAATCCATCATGGGCCGTCGGGGCATGCCCCAACTGCGTCCGCCCTACCCGGCGGAGCGCGGCCTCTGGGATCGGCCCACCCTGATCAGCAATGTTGAGACCTACGCCGTCGTGCCGTGGATCCTGCGCAACGGCGGCCGGGCCTTCGCGCAATTCGGCACGGCCAACAGCCGCGGGACCAAGGTCTTCTCCCTGGCCGGAAAGGTGGCGCGGGGCGCGCTGATCGAGGTGCCCATGGGGATGACCCTGCGGCAGATCGTCGAGGAGATCGGCGGGGGTATCGGCAGCGGCCTGGGCTTCAAGGCCGTGCAGGTGGGGGGACCCTCGGGCGGATGCGTGCCGGCGCACCTGGCCGATGTGCCCGTCGACTACGAATCGCTCACCGCCGTCGGCGCAATGATGGGTTCCGGAGGGCTGGTGGTGCTGGATGAGTCCGACTGCATGGTGGACATCGCGCGATACTTCCTGCAGTTCACGCAGAACCAGAGCTGCGGCAAGTGCACCCCGTGTCGAATCGGCACGCGGCGCATGCTGGAGATTCTCGACCGGCTCTGCACCGGTCAGGCCCGCCCCGACGACCTTGAGCGGCTGGAAGGCCTGGCTCACCAGATCAAGGCCTCCAGCCTGTGCGGCCTGGGCAAGACCGCGCCCAACCCGGTGCTCAGCACGCTGCACTACTTCCGCGAGGAGTACGAGGCCCACCTGGCCGGTCGCTGCCCCGTCGCCAAGTGTCGCGAACTGATCACCTATTCGATCACTGACGATTGCATCGGCTGCACGCTGTGCGCGCAGCACTGCCCCGTCGGCGCGATTGCCGCCCGGCCCCATGAAAAACACGAAATCGACACCAGCAAGTGCATCCGCTGCGGGGGCTGCAAGGCCGTGTGTCCCGAGAACGCCGTTCACGTGGAATGAGGTGCTCCGCCGCCGTGATCACACTGACCATCGACAACCAGAGCGTCCAGGTCGAGCCGGGAACGACGATCCTCCAGGCCGCCGCCCGGCTGGGTATTACGATCCCCGCGTTGTGCCACCGCGACGGCTGCGAGCCGTCCACCAGTTGCATGGTCTGCGTCGTGCGGGTCAACGGCTCGGCCAATCTCGTGCCGTCCTGCGCCGTACAGGTGGCCGAGGGCATGGTCGTCGAGAGTCAGGTCCTCGACGTGATCGAGGCGCGGCGGACGGCCCTGGAGTTGCTGCTCAGCGATCACGTGGGCGACTGCATGGGCCCATGCACGCTGGGCTGTCCGGCGGGGATGGACATCCCGCGTATGATCCGGCAGATTATGGGCGGCGACCTGGCCGGGGCGATTCGCACCGTCAAGGCCGATATCCCGCTGGCGGCCGTGCTCGGACGCATCTGCCCGGCCCCGTGTGAAAAGGCCTGCCGCCGCGCCCGGCACGACGGGGGCGTGGCGATCTGCCTGCTCAAGCGTTACGTGGCTGACGTGGACCTGGCGTCGGAGCACCCTTTCGTGCCCGAGTGCGCCGCGCCCAACGGCCGGCGCGTGGCCATCGTCGGGGCCGGCCCGGCGGGCTTGGCGGCGGCGTACTACCTGGCGCAGAAGGGCTACGCGTGCAACGTGTACGACGACCACAAGCGGCCCGGCGGCAACCTGCAGGCCGAGGAGCTTCGCGACAAGCTCGCCGATCACGTTCTGCACAACGAGATACATACGCTGCTGCGGACGGGGTTCGTGTTCCTGGGCAGGACCTGCGTCGGGGGGGATATCTCATGGGCCGAGGTCGTCGACCGGCATGATGCCGTGTTCCTGGCGATGGGGCTCTGTGAGCCGCGGGACGCGGCGCAATTGGGCCTGGCGATGAAGGACGATGCCCTGGTGGTCAACCGGCGCACCGGCGCAACGGGCGTTGCGAAGATCTTCGCCGGAGGCAACGTGTCGGGTCCACAGCGTCGCCTGGCCGTGCGGGCCGTGGCCGATGGCAAGCGGGCCGCCGAGTCCATCGACCAGTTTCTCAGCGGCCGGCCCGTGACCGGGCCGACCGTGCCGTTCAACAGCCGGATGGGACGGCTGCTGGAGGGGGAGATGGAACTGTTCCTTCAGCACGCCAGCGGCGCCGGTCGCGTGCGCGACGTGGATCTGCACACGGGCCTGACCGCCGAGCAGGCGCTGGCCGAGACGAAACGGTGCCTGCGCTGCGACTGCCGCCGCGCCGACGACTGCAAGCTGCGCCTCCATGCCCAGTCCCTGGCCGCCGAGGCCTCTCGTTACCCCGCCGACCGACGCTCCTTCGTGCAGATACGCGACCATCCGGAGGTGATCTACGAACCGGGCAAATGCATCGACTGCGGTCTATGCATCCAGACGGCGCGGCAACACGGCGAAGGCCTGGCGCTGACCTTTATCGGGCGCGGCTTCGACGTGCGCGTCGCGGTGCCCTTTGGCCGCTCGCTTGCCGAGGGCCTGCGGGCCTGCGCCCGCGCGTGCGTCGAGGCCTGTCCCACCGGCGCGCTGGCCCTGCGCGACCCCGCGCCGCCGGGGTCGACGGCCCCATGACCGCTCGTCAAATCTGCGAGCAGGCCAGCGGTCGCAGCACGATGTTGTGAATCTTCGAGACGGTGTCCGCGTACTGCGGATCGGCCTTGAGCACGTCCCACTCAGGATCGGTGACGAACTTCTGCCAACCCACCCGCAACGCGTTCTGATCGGGGAACGACAGCATATACGTCAGATTGGGCAGGTTCTTGCCGATGAGCATCTCGCCGAAGAACACGGGGCTCAGGCCGGTTTTGCGGAAAATCGCTGTCTCGCCGCCCTTGTTGAACATGTCGATCTTCTTCTGCCCGGCCAGCACGCTGTGGCTTTCATAGCAGCGCAGTTGAAAGACCCGTTCGGGTCGACGCGGGGGGACCTCCAGCTTCGGAACCCCCTCGAACGCCAACAGCAGCGAGCTCTCGATCCGCTCGTAGCCCTTCTTGGCACTGGGCACCTCCAGAAACGCGCGGCCATCCCGGCGGAAGGCCTCGTCGGCGAGCATCCGCGCCGTGGCCGTGGCGACCGAATCAAGCGTTTGGTGCGGCATCAGCACGTACACCGTCAGGTCGCTGGCGTCCTCCAGCGGCGTGAACACCCCCACCGGATTGATCCCGATGCGGTTCATCGCCGGCAGGGCCGCGTCCCGCAGAAAGGCCACGAGGGCCTTTTGCTGGGCCTCACCGGCCACCCTGTAAAGCCGCAGCTCATAGAACTCCCTGCCCGGGACGGCGGCCGCACCGGCCAAGGCGGTCGGCAGCACGGCCGCACCGGCGGTCAACGATGAAGCGGCGAAGAATTGACGTCGGTCCATTCCGGATCCTCCCGAATCAACGGTTCCTTGCATTCCCGGCGTTGTCGCCGGCTCTCTGAGACACCCGATGACTATAGTCGGACCGCCCGCCCAAGTCCAGTCGCCTTGGTGCAAAACCGCCCGCTCGGGCCGTCGTCAGTTCTTGATTGGCAGCAAGACGATATTGCGGAACTCCGTGGGCGAGCCCTCCGACTGAAGGCAGATCTTGCCGGGCGTGTGCCCACAGTCCGTGCCGGTATTCTGCAGGAGGCCGTTGACGTAGATCCGCAAATCGCCCTTGTTGAGGTAGATCTCATACTCGTTCCAGCCGCCGACGTCCTTTTCGTTCGTCGGATGGAGCTTGACCGTATGCCGGCCACGGGTGCGCTCCGGATCGACCTTCATCGGAAACTCGTCGATGTTCCAGATGTCGCCCATGCTGTGGAACTGACCCTGGGCCTCGATGGACCGCGGCCAGACCTTGTCCGGGCCGGTCATCCGCAACAGTACGCCGCTGTTGCCCCGCCCCAGGTGCCGCAGTTGCAAGCGCAACACGTAATCGGTGTAGTCCTTCTCGGTGCGGATGTAACCCACCGGCTGGCCCGTGTTGGTCAAGACACCGTCCTTGATACCCCAGGCGTCTTTGTTGCCGGGAATGGGGAACGTCCAGCCGGAAAAGTCCTTGCCGTTAAACAGCAGCACCGCGTCGCCGTAGTCCTCTTTCAGGTGCTTGACGCGGATGTCCTTGAACTCCACGACCATCGGCGGGCCAGTGTGAATCTGCAGCGCCAGCTTGCCTTCCATCAGACGGCCCTTCGGGTCCTGGTCGATCATCTCGATCGTCTGGAAGCCGTTGAGATAATGCAGGATGTGGTTGCCCCGGCAGATGATCGTGTACTCGTTCCAGTCCTTGTCCTTGTAATATCCCGCCGCGATCATCGCCTGCACGTCGCCGATCTTGCCGATGACGTTCTTGTGGCCTTCCTCGTCGACGACCATGATGTCGCCCACGTTGACCATCCAGCCCCGGCCGCGCTCGTCGTACAGGAAACCCACCTTGCCCGGGGCGTTCTCCACCTCGGCCTGGTAGCCGGCGATCACGTAGTCCGGCATCTCCTTGCTTCGGTACTGGATGCCGCTGTTGCCGTTCTCGATTCGAAACTTGATCTTGAGCACGAAATCCTTGAGCGTGCCGTCCCGCCACACCAGAAACGTGTTGTGTCGCGCGGGCTTCTCGGGCGTGGTCTGTCCGCGGATCGCGCCATCCACGACCGACCAGAGCCGCGCATCGCCTTCCCAACCGCTCAGGTCCTGTCCGTTGAAGATTCGCTCGAAGCCCTTCTCGTCGTTGAAGATCGTCACCTTCTCCGCCGCCGCGGCCATGCCCGCCGGAATGGCCAGCAGACAGACCCACAGGATCACCCTACGCGTACTCATGCCGATACCTCCACACTGGGGGACACACGTCCCGTTACCCTAACGCCCGTGCCACCACGGTTCCATTATAAGCGAAACACTTCCGAGGGTCCATGGGGCGGCACCATGAACCATGTCGCGTGGACCAGCCCGCTTATTGCCGAAAACCGGGTTTTTCCAGGAACCCCCTGGCGTTCGCGTGTATCACGCTCGGCCTATAGCGCCGACACGCGGCCGGCCGTGCGGGCGCATCCTTCACCCAGCAGCCTGTTGAAAAAGTGTCACCCCGGACTTGATCCGGGGTCCACGCTCAACGTGAGGTGTGCTGTGTGCACGCAAAGCGTGCATTCCCGCTTTCGCGGGAATGACAGAAAGGGTCCAGTGCTGTGGACCGTACGTTTTTCAACGGACTGCTGGGCCGCACCGTGAGCCGGTTGTGAGCGAGCCGCTTACCGAAACCTCCACCTCGAAACGACGGCGTCTACCGCTCTGGGTGGCGCTCATCGAGCAGGCGGGCCGGGTCGAGGTTGGCCCGCTCGATGTCCTTGAAGTAGTTCACGGTGCCGACCCGCATCTCGACCGTGGCCGCATCGTCGCAGACGATGATGCCGTGCGGATGGAGTTGCAGGCACGAGACCGTCCACATGTGGTTGACACCGTGCTCGACGGCCTCCATAAGGGCGCAGGCCTTGTTATGACCGCTGACGATGATGAGCACCTCGCGGGCGTCCATGACCGTGCCCACGCCGACGGTCAGCGCCGTGCGAGGGACCTGGTTCACGTCGCCGCCGAAGAAACGACTGTTGGCGATGATCGTGTCCTCGGTCAGCGTCTTGACACGGGTCCGACTGGCCAGCGATGAGCCGGGCTCGTTAAACGCGATGTGCCCATCGGGTCCGATGCCGCCGACAAACAGATGAATGCCGCCGGCCGTGCGAATCTTCTTCTCATATCGCTCGCACTCGGCCTGGAGGTCGTCGGCCATGCCGTCGAGGATGTTGACGTTGGACGGATTGATGTTGATATGCGAGAAGAAGTTGTCCCACATGAAGGCGTGGTAGCTCTGGGGGTGGTCTTCGGGCAAGCCGACGTACTCGTCCATGTTGAACGTGACGACGTGGCTGAAATCCACCCGGCCTGACTCGTTGAGCCGGATCAACTCGCGGTACATGCCCAGCGGCGACGACCCGGTGGGCAGGCCCAGCACGAAGGGTCTTTCGGCAGTCGGCTTGAACCGGTTGATGGCCCGCGCCACGTAGGCGGCGGCCCAGGCGCTGACCCGCTCGTAATCCGGCTGAATGATCAGTCGCATGCGATGCCCTTTCAGACCAGGGTCGACGGCGGTTTACGGTTCGGTCCGTGCGGCCAATTCGTAGGTGTCGGCGGCGATGGCGGCCTCTTCGTTGGTGGGGATCACCCAGACCGCGACGCGGGCGGCGTCGGGGCTGATGCGCTCCTCGCCGCCGAGGACGGCGCGATTGCGGACCGGGTCGACCTGCACGCCGATCTGCGTCAGGCCGGTGCATATCTGCTCGCGGACGTTGACGGCGTTTTCGCCGATGCCGCCCGTGAAGACCACGGCATCGAGGGTGTCCAATACGGCCGCGTAGGCGCCGATGTACTTCTTGATGCGATAGCAGAAAACCTCGATGGCCAGCCGGGCCCGATGGTCGCCGTTTTGGGCCAGGGCCTCGAGATTGCGCATGTCGTTGCTCTGCCCGGAGATGCCCAGCAGACCGCTCTTCTTGTTGCACATCTCGTTGAGGGTGTCGAGATCATAGCCCTTGTCGGCCAGGTAAAAGAGGATAGCCGGATCGAAATCGCCGCTGCGGGTACCCATGACGACGCCTTCGAGCGGGGTCAGTCCCATGGAGGTGTCCACGCTGCGGCCTTGGCGGACGGCGGTGATCGAGCAGCCGTTGCCGAGGTGGCAGGTGATCAGGTTCAGATCGTTCTTATCGCGGCCGAGCAGCGCCGCGGCCCGCCGGGCCACGTAGCGGTGACTCGTGCCGTGAAAGCCGTACCGTCGTACCCGGTACTGCTCGTAAATCTCATAGGGCAGGGCGTAGAGGAAGGCCACCTCCGGGATCGTGGCGTGAAAGGCCGTATCGAAGCAGGCCACCTGCCGGGCGTGAGGCAGGGTATGCTGGGACGCACGGATGCCCACCAGGTTGGGCGGGTTGTGCAGGGGGGCCAGGTCCGCGAACTTCTCCAGCGAGGCGATCACGCGATCGTCGATGAGGACCGACCCGGTGAATTCCTCACCGCCATGAACGACGCGGTGGCCGACGGCTCCGATCTCGGCTCCATCGGACAAGACGCCGACGTCCGGATCGACGAGGGTGCGGAGGATGAGGGCCATGGCCTGCTCGTGGTCGGCGGCGTCCACCGATGATTCATGCGACGTGCGGCCATCGTGATGGGTCAGCTCGGCGTGGTCTTCGCCGATCCGCGAGACCATGCCCCGCGCCAGAACGGCCCGGTCCGGCATGTCGAACAACTGGTACTTGATCGAGGAGCTTCCCGCGTTGATAACCAGCACTTTCATGTTTGGTCCTTGTCGTGGCTGCGTCTGCCGTGCGCCGACCTCGTGAATCGCCTCCCTGTCGGCAGCAAGCGTGGGAGGCAGCCGGGTAGCCTGCAAATCGGCCTTTTTCATCAGACGCCCCGGCGGATTCGGCGCGCGTGGCCGTACGCGATTGGTTCCGATACACCCGTGGACCAGAATACCCATCCGCCCGGGAAAGGCAAGGACAATGTGCCTGCAACGGCATCTGCCGCCGGCTGGCCGTGTCGGTTGGCTCTTCGGTGACCCGGCCCGGCGCCGCGGGTGCGAATCGGGCAGCGGTGGGCAGGGCGGGCGTTTGTGGTTAATTAGAGAAAAATAACTTGAAACACCGGGCAATCCACCCAATCATAAGGTGTCGCGGTCGTCGGTCTGGGACGCAGGGTACCCCGCAAAGAATCGGCGGGCAGGACCCGGCGCGGTGTCGAGGGGAGGAACGGAGGTTTGTCCCTTCGCCGCAGGCCCGCCGGTTGCAGCCCCTATTGACCGCTGGATGCTGGTTCCGTAGGTCAACGGTTGAGGAGCGAGACATGTCCAGGTTCTCGTACTGGCTTCTTCTGGCGTGTTTCGCCGTGGGCTGCACCGCCGAGAAGGGCAGCCAGCAGATGCATTTCCCTCTCAAGATCGGACTGCTGGCCGATTCGCAGATCACCTCGCAGAACGGCTTTTCGGACTTCAGTCAGCGCAGCAAGTTCGCGGACAAACTGGTCGAGGTAGCCATCCGCCCGCCCGCCGTGGAGGGCTTTCTGGCCCTGGACATGCTCCAGGTCGCCATGGATAAACTCACTCAGGACGCCCAGGGCCCCCGCGAGGGCGTCGATGTGATTCTGTATCTGGGAGACGGGGCCAACAGCGGCGGCACCGATGAAATGAACGCGTTCTTTTCCGTGCTCGAGGACTATCGGGCCCGGACCCAGACGCCGATCTTCGTGGTGATCGGCAATCATGATTACCTGGGCTGCGGGAACATCACCACGCCGGGTACGCGGTTCGCGCTGCTCAATCGCGATAACCGGCCCCCCAATCCGGCCCTTACCAAATACCAGGTCCTGGAACGGATCAGCCGATTCAACCATGCCAGCAGTGACATGCCGTCGAACCAGCGTTTTCGCTACGTCGACAACATAGCCATGGTTGAACAAAACAAGGACTTGGACCACGAAACCGGGCTCTATCTGTGTGGGCTGCTCACTTACGCCGAGCCCGGAGCCGAGAGCGTGGAAGTTCTCCTTCTGGATTCCTCAGACTACAAGGATGCCCCGAACTGGTCCAATGCCGCCGAGTTGGGGTTCTATGGGGCGATCGGCTCGGTCTCGTTCAAAGACGAGCCCGGCCACGTGTCCCAATTGGGGCATCTGCAGCAGCTTGTGCGCGACACGTCGCCGCCGTTTCGGTTTGTGGCCTCGCACTACCCCAAGGACCACCTCGACCGCATCACGTTCGCCAAACCGGGTCAGGTGCCCCTGAACGTAACCAACCTGGCCTGGGAGGTGACGGAGGGGGCCTTCAGCATTCCCACCTTCAGCGAGAGCCTGAACAAGAACCTGGCCGCGCTGCTCACGTCATCGGGCGACAACTACTGGGTGTCTGGACACACGCACGCGCGCCGCATGCCTGCTGTTGAGAAGATGGTCGTGGGAGGACTCCTGCGGGATCGGTATTTCCATGCTCTCAACGTGGGTTCCACGACGGACTATCGCGCGCACGTGGCGATTGTGGAGCCTTATGACCGGTACAAGAATCGTCGGATCGACGGTCTCATCGGGTACCGCGAGGTTCCTCTGTGTGACTGCTCGGGCGACCTCATGGCCGCTCTGCCGAAGGCGATCTCCGAATACGGACGTGCCCACGGCAACGATCCCGAGTTCCAATGGCTTCTGGACCCTGCGCGGAAGCAGCCCAAAACGACGACGGGCCGCGTGATCGGTTTGAGCACGTCCTTATTGCGACTGAGTCCGGGCGATAGAACGGGCCAGACGGACTGGACAGACATCGGGGCCTCGGTTCTCGGTTTGAACACGGCGTATCGCGAGGACTCATGGGCAGATCGACAGACCGAGGCGGCCATGCAGCACGCCCGGGACTTCGTGACGGAGCTTGTGGACCGGACGGGCAGCAATCGGGGGCAGGTCGTAGCCTTTCTGGGGCTTCTGGCCGGCGCCTATGAGGCCGACAGGATCCCCCCGGGTTGTGCGTTTCACTTAAGTTTTCTGAAACCTCTCTGTGAGGGCGGTCGATAGCCGTCGAGGCCGGAGCGAGACGCGTTGCGAGGCGCCGGGCACGGTCGTGGTTCTCATCCGCCAGGCGGAATGTGTGGAATCATGTGCGGTTCTTCACGTAAACCAGGATTCATATTGTCAGGAAAGGCAAGGTATGCGAGGACACGTAACGCTCATGCTGGTCTGCGCGCTGGTGTTTGTGCAGGGGTGCTCGGTGATGATGGCCGGCAAGAAACAGGTCAGAAAGGACCTTTCGGTCGTCCGCGTGGGGAGCGACCGGGACGACATTGTACAGGTCCTCGGCGGTCCCTATATGAGCATGCGGACCGATGACGGCGGCTATAAGGACGTGTACAAGATCGTTGAAAACGCCGGGACGGCCGAGACCAAGACCTTCGCGATTGTCGGCCACACGGCGATGGACGTGGTCACCCTGGGTCTATGGGAGATCGTGGGCACACCGTTGGAACTCGCGACCCAGGAGGAGGCCACGACGTTCATCCTGTATTACGATAGCGACAACAAGCTGAAATCCTACGAAGCCATCAAGTAAGGGCGGGAAGCCAGCCAGACTCGGGATCGGCCCGATGGCCCTTGATCAATCCAACAGGCCGTAGTCCGCCAAGACCTGCTGCAGGCGGGCGGACTGGACCTGGTTCAGCGGCGTCATGGGCAGGCGCAACTCGTCCGAGGCCATATCCAGCATGGCCATGGCGGCCTTGATGGGAATCGGGTTGGTCGCCAGCGTCAACAGGTCCTTGGACAGGGTGAACAGCTTGCGGTGCCATCGTCGCGCCGAGACGAAGTCGCCCTCCAGGATCAGGTCGGTCATGGCCTTGACGTCCGCGGGCACAATGTTGGCGACGACGCTGATGACGCCCTTGCCGCCCAGCGCGGCGATGGGCAGAGTCAGGGAATCGTCCCCCGACAGGATCGTGATATCGCAACGGCCGGCGATCTCGCTGACCTGGTCCATGCTGCCCGAGGCCTCCTTGATGGCCACGATGGTCTCGATCTCGGACAGCCGGGCGACCGTTTCGGGCGTCAGGCCCTGGCCGCCGCAGCGACCGGGAATGTTGTACAGCACCAGGGGGATGGGCACCTCCTCGGCGATGGCCTTGAAGTGCTCGTAAAACCCCTCCTGCGTGGGTTTGTTGTAGTAGGGGCAGACTTGCAGCGAGCCGTCGGCGCCGGCCTTGTGGGCGAAGGCGGTCAGCTCGATGGCCTCGGCGGTGCTGTTGGAGCCGGTGCCGGCGATGACGGGGATTCGCCCATTGGCGACGCGGACGACCCGCTCGATGACCTGCTTGTGCTCCTCGTGACTGAGCGTGGGCGACTCGCCGGTCGTACCCACGGGCACGATGCCGTCCGTGCCGCTTTCGATGTGGAACTCGACGAGCTCGTCGAGCGTTTCGAAGTCCACCTCGCCTTCGTGAAACGGCGTGATCAACGCCACCATGCATCCGCTGAACATAGTCCTCTCCCTTCTCATTCCGGCGGCGACTGTATGAGTCGGATCATCTCCTCGGTGGCCCGACGCAGGCCGACGAGGACGGCCCGGGAGATGATGCTGTGGCCGATGTTAAACTCGCAGATCCCCTCGATGCGGGCGACCGGGCCGATATTGCGGTAGGTCAGTCCATGGCCGGCGTGAACGATCAGGCCGGCGCTGAAGGCCGTGTCGCGGGCCTCGCGCAGGGCATCCAGACAACGCTCGACGAGGCGGTCTTTCCGCGCGTTGGCGTAGGCACCGGTATGCAGCTCGACGGCGTCGCACCCGGCCTCGGCCGAGGCCAGCACCTGGTCGGTCTCGGGCACGATGAACGTGCTGACCAGAATGCCTTTCCTGTGCATCCGGCGCACGACCTGGGCCAGGCGTCGCTGCTGACCGACGCAGTCCAGGCCGCCCTCGGTGGTCAGCTCCTGCCGGCGCTCGGGGACGAGGGTGACCTGGTCGGGTACGAGGCGCTCGGCGATCTTGACGATCGGCTCGGCGAGCGGCATCTCCAAATTGAACTTGGACGCCACGGTTTTCCTGAGCAACTCGACGTCCCGGTCGTTGATGTGCCGCCGATCCTGGCGCAGGTGCACCGTAATGCCGTGGGCGCCGGCCAACTCGCACTCCACGGCCGCCCAGACCGGGTCTGGCTCATCCGTCTGGCGGGCCTGACGGACCGTGGCGACGTGATCGATATTGACGTTTAGAACGGCCATGGCTTGCCTCGCTTGATGGTCTTTGGAGGTGGATTATAGCCGCTCGACCATCGCGGGCAAGCACATTCCTTCTTTCAGCCGCCCCGTTGCCTGCCGGAGGCCAGAGCCGGGGCAAAGGGTTTGCTTTTTCGCGGAGCCGGTGTAAAGTGGCGGCTCGGTTGGACGGTGGGTGACTACGCAATCGGGGAGAGCAGAGCGATGACGGCGGAATTGATCGATGGCAAGGCGATCGCGGCGGCGATGCGGGCCGAGTTGAAGACCCAGATCGACGCGTTGGCCGGGCGGGGTGTGGTGCCGGGGCTGGCCGTGATCCTGGTCGGGGATGATCCGGCCTCGGCGTCGTACGTGCGGGCCAAGGAGAAGGCCTGTCGCGAGTTGGGGATGGCCTCGTTCAACCATACGCTGGCGCCTGAGACGACCCAGGCCGAACTGCTCGACGTGATCGGCCGGTGTAACGCCGATCCGAGGGTCCACGGCATCCTCGTTCAGTTGCCGCTGCCCAAGCACATCGACGAGCACGCGGTCATGCCAGCGATCGACCCGGAGAAGGACGTGGACGGTTTCCACCCGGTCAACATCGGTCGCATGGTCGCCGGGCAACCGTGCTTCCTGCCGTGCACGCCGCACGGCATCATCCAGTTGCTCCTTCGCAGCGGCGTGCCGCTGGAAGGGGCCGAGGTCGTCGTCGTCGGTCGCAGCAACATCGTGGGCAAACCCGTGGCGAATATGCTCATCCAGAAGAGCCCCACCGGCAACGCGACGGTGACCGTCTGCCACACCCGCACCCGCGATCTGGCGGCGCACGTCCGCCGGGCCGACATCATCATCGCCGCGGCCGGGCGGGCGCACACGATCACCGCCGACATGGTCAAGGACGGCGCGGTCGTGATCGACGTGGGTGTCAACCGCATCGATGATCCCTCCAAGCCACGGGGCTATCGGCTGGTGGGGGACGTGGATTTCGAGCCGGTCCGGCAAAAGGCCCGGCTTATCACGCCCGTGCCCGGCGGTGTCGGGCCCATGACCATCACCATGCTGCTGTACAACACCGTCGCTTCCGCCCGACAGAAAGCGGGATAATTCCGCACGGAACCGCGCGCCGAAGGGATATCCGGTTATCTTGTGGATCAGAAGTCATCCTCGCCCTGTCCGGCATCGTGCCGCAACCGGCTTGCTATGTCAGGTCGTTCACCCTGTCCACCCAGACAATGGCTTGCCCCTGCCCACCGGGCACTGTCACGTCAGCGCCGCAGATAGGTTCCGGCTTCTCTGGCCATGGGTCCTGAATCAGAAACACAGGGCCGCCGGATCGAGCCCACAATCCAGCCACTGTGAAGAGAACACCGCCAGATCTTCGAGATTCACCCTGCAGTCGTCGGTCAGGTCGGCCTGCGGCGGCGCGGTGCAGCTTCCCAGAGACAGGCGCAGCTCATAGGGGCCCCCCGGAGCCATCCACGCCCGCTACCCGGATCAGGTACCGCTTGCCTTTCACCAAGGTCATGACCAGCCGGGAATCCGTGGTCTGGATGTTCGCGTCGTCATTGCAGGCCGTCGCGCTCCCCGTGCAGGCCGCGAACACCGCCAGGGTGGTATCGAACGCCTCGCTGTGCACGTCGATGGTGTAATCCCCTCCGACGGGCGGGCGGACTTCGTGCCACGTGTCTCGCCAGTCGTCGAATCCACAATCCGTCTGATCCGTTCCCGTGGCGCCCGAGGTGTCGCCCAAGTAAAGGGTTTCCGTGATGACCTCGACCGCATCGGCGCATTCGTCATTGGGAAGTTTCCAAATCCGGGCGCCGAAAAGCCCGGTGTCGGCGGACGGCGGGATGGAGTCCGTCCAGACCACATAGTCACCCCCGGCCCACGGACTCATCATGGCCCCGGAAGCCATCGCCGCCACGGGGAATCCCTCGCCGGTGGCCACGTCGAACCCGCGCAGCTCACTGGTCATCAGACCCGGATCGTAGAAGGGGTAGAACACGTAACTGCCCGACAAAACCGGGGTGGACATGGTCTCCACGGCCGTCTCCACCAGGTGACGCGCCGCAAAATCGAACGCGTACAAACGCATATTCATCATGTCCTTCCACACGGCATACCGCTCGTTCATCAGCAGACTCATGCCGTCGACGTTTCCTGCGATCTCGAAGGATTCGCGGGATACACCGTCGAACCCGTAAAGGACGCCGGTCATCATGTGACGACCGACCAGATATCGGCCGGCGGCCTTCAAGGACATCGCGTCGATATCCTCGCTCGTCATCAAGAACACCTCCCGCCGGGCCAGATCATACCCGTACAGTTTCGCCGTGGGGTCCGCCATGGCCCATTCCCGCCAGGCCACGAACTGATCGCTCATCGCCAGGCCCATCGACTCGATTTCCCCTTCGCGGAGAACGAAATCCTGACGGCTCGAAAGCTGGTACCCGCCCAGGACCGGCGGCATCGTCATCGTGCGCCAGACCACGTAATCGCCCGCAGTCCGGATACTCATACCGTCGATGTCGCCGGTGGCGATCTCGAAGACCTCGCCCGACTCCAGGTCCATCCCATAGAGCGTCATATCCATCATGCCTCGGAAGATCAGAAACCGCCCCGCCAGCCGCATGCTCATGCCGTCGGCATCCGACAGGCTCAGCGCGAACGGGCGTCGTTCAGCCAGCTCATAGGCATGCCAGCCCATCGTCATGCCGTCCTGCCAGACGGCGTACGAGTCGTTCGCGAGAAGCGGCATGGCCCCCGAAGTCGCGATGGCAAAGGACTGCCTGGCCGGCAGGTCGTACCCGCGCCACTGCATGCTCATCATGTCCTGCCAAAGGACAAAATCGCCGGCCATGCGGGTCTCCATGCCGCCGGCGTTTTTGGAAGCCACTGTAAAGACGTCCGGATTGTAGCTCCAGCCAAACGCCCCCGGAGCCACCAGAACCCCCGCCAGAAGACCCAGCCACCATGTCGTTCTCGTTTTCATCGCTGCCTCCTGTTCCTGAACCCTGCCCGTGCCCCTGAACCCGTTCCGATCACCCTGTCCTGCACCCTGCGGCACCCCTTTTCGCAGGAGAATCCGCCCACCTTCGCGACACAGCCACCCCCCGATGAGGCCGCGCGGGAGAACGGACGCATCCACAGACCAAGCGGATCGGAGATAAGCGCGCATACCCTCAAGAAAGCCGCCTCAAAAGGCAACCCTCCTTCACATGCACTCAAAGAGGGATTCTCCTCCAAAACGCAAACCATGCTAGCAACCCCTTGCCTCAAATGCAATCACAAAACAGCCCTCTGGCAGATCATCGCGACCCGTGTGACGTGTGAAGATTCGGCGGCTGCCTGTCTCTGCGGTGTTCGACCGGAGGGTTTGCGGCCATGCGGGTCGGCTTCTTGACAGGCCGTGGCCGGTGGCGTACAGTCGGCCCAATCGGAGGGTCCGCCTGTCGTCGTGCGAGGCGGGTCTAACCCGGCGGAATGCGAGTACCCAGGGAGTCGTCATGGTCGTCACACGATTTGCACCGTCGCCGACGGGCTACCTCCACGTGGGAGGAGCACGGACGGCGTTGTTCAACTGGCTTTACGCCCGGCGGACGGGTGGGCGGTTCCTCCTGCGCATCGAGGATACGGACCAGAAGCGCAATACCCCCACGGCCATGCAGCAGGTGCTGCGCGATCTGCGATGGCTGGGCATCGACTGGGACGAGGGGCCGGATGTGGACGGCCCCCACGGACCTTACTGTCAGTCCCAGCGCGGCGATATCTACGCCCGTTATGTCGGGCAACTGCTCGAACAAGGCAAGGCGTATTACTGCTTCGACACGCCGGATGAGCTGGAGGCCCTGCGGGCCAAGACCGGACCGGGGTTCGCCTACCCGCGGCCGGAGCGATTCCCCGATGAGCAGGATGCCGCCCGGGCCCGGGCCGAGGGCCGGCCCGTGGCCGTGCGATTCGCGGTGCCGCAGGATCGTGAATTCGTTGTGGACGACGTCATCCGCGGTCAGGTCCGTTTCAGGCCCGGCGAGGTGGGGGACTTCGTCATCCAGAAGAGCGACGGCTTTCCCACGTACCACTTCGCCGTCGTGGTCGACGATGAATTGATGGGCGTGACGCACGTGATCCGCGGCCAGGAACACCTCATGAACACACCGGCTCACCTGGCGCTGCAGGAGGCGCTGGGGTTCCGCACGCCCGTGTACGCCCACATGTCGGTCACGGTCAGTCCGGATGGCGGCAAGCTCAGCAAGCGAGAAAGGCCCAAGGCCCTGCGGCAGGCGATCCAGGCGATAGGCGATGCGGATGTGGAGGCCGTCGCCAAGGCCGCATCGTTGAGTATCGAGGACGTGGAGTCCTTCCTGGCCGGCAAGAGCGTGCCCGATATGCCTGCCATCGACGCGATGGCGGCGTTTCTGGGCGTGTCGCTACCGGAGATCAACGTGGTGGATTTCTTCCGCAGCGGGTACCTGCCCGAAACGATGGTGAACTTCCTGGCGCTGCTGGGGTGGAACCCCGGCGACGACCGGGAAGTGATGGACGTCCAGGAGCTGATCGCCGCGTTCGAGCTGGAGCGATTGACCAAGTCCAACAGCCTCTTTGACCGCAAGAAATTGATGTCCTTCAACACCGAGCACATCAAGCGACTGCCCGCCGACAGGCTGTTGAAACATTACAGGGCGTTCTTGGAGGAGACGGCCAACCCCGCCGCTCAGGCCGATGACGCGACGCTGGTGCGACTTCTGGAATTGTGCCGCGGGGCCCGCACCCTGTCGGAGATCGAACAGAAATGCCGGTTCCTGTTCATGGCCGACGAAGAGGTGGTCTACGAGGACAAGGCCGTCCGGAACGTGCTGCACAAGCATGACGGGCTGGGCGTGCTGGCCGAGATCGAGCGGAGTCTGGCGGATCGGATGGAGGTGACGGCCGAGGCGGTCGAGGATTTGCTGCGGCGTCTGGCCGAACAGCACGGCGTGGGCTTGGGCAAGATCGCCCAGCCGCTCCGTGTGGCCTTGTGCGGCAACACCATCAGCCCGCCCATCGGGGAAACGGTAGACTTGCTGGGCCTGGATCGAACGCGCCGACGCATCCGCCGGGCGTTGGAGCGATTCACACAGAACCCCTGAGTCAGATCGGGAAAGGGCACAAGGATGTCACTATTGGTTACGGGATCCATCGGGATCGACACGGTCAAGACGCCCTATGGTTACAGCCAGGAGTGCGTGGGCGGATCGGCGGTGTATTTCAGCATGGCAGCGAGTTTCTTCGGGCCGGTCCGGTTCGTCGGCGTGGTGGGCGAAGACTGCCCGTTCGAGCTGACGGAGGTGTTCGAGGGCCGGCCGGTGGACCTGGCCGGGCTGGAGGTGCGGCCCGGCAGCCGAACCTTCCGCTGGCATGGCTCCTACGAGGGCGAGATGGAGGAGGCCAAGACCGACGCCGTCGAGCTCAACGTGCTGGCCGAGACGCCACCGGCCGTGCCGGAGGCCTTTCGCGACAGCCAGTTTGTCTTTCTGGCCAACACGGCCCCGGCCCTGCAGATGGAACTGCTCGAACAGTTGCGAAGCCCTACCTTCGTCGCCGCGGACACGATGAACCATTGGATCGTCACGGCGCAGGATGACCTCAAGCTGTTGCTTGATCGGATCGACCTGATCGTGCTCAACGAGGGCGAGGCCAAGCTGCTTACCGGCCAAGGCAGCATCGTGACGGCCGCCCAGGCCCTGCTGGATATGGGCCCCAAGGCCGCCATCGTCAAAAAGGGTCAGTACGGTTCGATGATGGTGACGACGGAGGGGGACTGTTTCATCCTGCCGGCGTTTCCCACGTCGGTGGTGATCGACCCGACGGGCGCCGGCGACGCCTTCGCCGGCGGCATGATGGGGTACCTGGCCAAGGTCGGCCACGCCGATGCGACGGCCTTGCGGCACGCCATGGTCTATGGTACGGTGGTCTCGTCCTTCACGATCAGCGACTTTTCCATCCACGGGATCAAGGTCGTGGGCATGGATGATATCGAGGAGCGGTTCGACACGCTGCGCAAGATAACCCAGTTCTAAGCCCGCCCGGAGCCGCGGCGGGACGAAATGGACGGCTTCGCTGGCCAAGGGGGTCCTTCAACCGATGCGATGTTTCGTGGCGATAGAGATCAACGAGGCGATCCGCGGTCAACTGGCGCGGGTTGCCGAGGACGTGCGCCGCGCCGCCGGGCTCAAGGGCGGGGACGCCAAGTGGGTGGACCCGTCGCTCATTCACCTGACCCTCAAGTTCCTCGGCGAGGTGCGGGATGCGGCCCTGCCGGACGTTTGCAGGGTCGTCGAGAGCGTCGCCGGGCACCACGGGCCGTTTTCGCTGGAGGTCGCCGGTCTGGGGATGTTCGGTTCTCCCGCGCGCATCGTCTGGGTCGGCACCGAGCCGCGACCGGAGCTGGTGCGGCTGCAGGCTGACCTGGAGCAAGGCCTGGCGGAGTTGGGATTCGCCGCGGAGAACCGCGCGTTCGCCGGTCATTTGACGTTGTGCCGCGTCCGGAGCCGACGGGGCGGGCATCGCCTCGAGGAGGCCGTGGCGGACCGCCCGCAGCCAACCCTGGGGACGTTGGACGTTGAAGAGATTTGCCTGTTCAGAAGTGAATTGACAAAAACGGGCCCGATCTATACTGTGTTGGCCCGGTACCCGTTGCGTGGGTAAACGCCGGTTCGTGCGGCCGGGGAGCCGCCGTCGACCTCGGATAAGTCGGACAAGGGAGTAAGCATGGCCAAGAAGAAAACGACGACAACGGCGCCATCGGGCCGGTCGAGCACGCTGGATTCGGCGCTGGACCGCGCCATCGCCCAAATCGAAAAGCAGTACGGCGCCGGCTCGATCATGAAGATGGACGAGTCGAACATCGCCCGCGTCGAGGGCATCAGCACCGGGGCCCTGTCGCTGGATATTGCCCTCGGGGGGCGGGGTGTGCCACGAGGCCGGGTGTGCGAGTTTTTCGGCCCGGAATCCTCCGGCAAGACGACCCTGGCCCTGCACGTGCTGGCCAACGCCCAGAAGAACGGCGGCGTCGTGGCCTTCATCGACGCCGAGCACGCGCTGGACACCACCTGGGCCCGCAAGCTGGGCGTGGACATCAGCAGCCTGCTGGTCAGCCAGCCGGATACGGGCGAGCAGGCCCTGGATATCGCCGAGATGCTCATCAAGTCCAACGCCGTCGACGTGATCGTGGTGGATTCGGTCGCGGCGCTGGTGCCCCAGGCCGAGATGCAGGGCGAGATGGGCCAGAGCCACGTCGGCCTGCAGGCCCGGCTCATGAGCCAGGCCCTCCGCAAGCTCACCGGCGCGATCAACAAGAGCCGGTGCTGCCTGATCTTCATCAACCAGATCCGCATGAAGATCGGCGTGATGTTCGGCAACCCGGAGACCACGCCGGGCGGAAACGCCCTGAAGTTCTACAGCTCCGTGCGGCTGGATATCCGCCGCATCCAGACGCTCAAGGACACCCAGGGCCAGGCCATCGGCACGCGGGTCCGCGCCCGCGTCGTGAAAAACAAGGTCGCCGCACCGTTCAAGCAGGCCGAGTTTGACCTGATGTTCGACCACGGCATCAGCCGCGAGGGCGACCTGCTCGATCTGGGCATCGAGGCCGGCGTCGTGCAAAAGAGCGGGGCGTGGCTCAACTATGGCGAGACCCGCCTTGGCCAAGGCCGCGAAAACGCCAAGACCTACCTGGCCGAAAACCCCGACCTCATAAACGAGATCGAGGCCAAAATCCGCGAGGCCAAGGGTCTGGAGGGATGAGGAAACCCAACGGGGCAGGATGTATACTCGGCAGTGCGCTGCTTCAGCGCAGGACTGGGCATCAGTCCGTGGAGAGCTCAATTATCAGGAAAGGATGTCTTGCCGCCGGGCAAGGCAGTGACACCTTGGGCATGTGACGTATGTCTCATTCATGTCAAGGATTCCCAACTTCTTCTGAACGTCTAGCGACAACTTGTCGGGTGGCACGTGTCCTTCCTTAATCTGGCCTAGCAGAAGGTGCTTCAGATCAGATATGGTGAACCGTCTGCTCGTTGCAGGACACAAAGCCTCGACAACTTCCCGGGCCACCGCAGTTAGTTTTGTCATATTCAAATCAACTAGGTCCACATGGGCATGTCGCATTAACTCGAAATATGTCCGGCCCTCGCTAGGCTCGCAGACAAGGCCCTTGGACTCCAAGCGACTGCGCTGAACCACAACCACATCGAACGTCTCTAAGTGATCGTGCGCCGTGACGATGGCAAGGCCGGCCTTCCAGAGTTCTTCAACCTCCTCGATTACCCAGAAGGACAACCTGTTGCTGGTCGTCCGAAGGCAGCCCGTCATTGCATCGGCCTGGAGCAACTTGAGGTATTTAGGAAGGGGTTCCCATTTGGCGCGGTTGATCTTCCGAACGAGCAGCGACACGTTCTGCTTCCTCTAAGTTCCCGACAACGGCGGCTATGTATTCCTGAAGCCAAGCCTCCTGAACATGGAGGTGCTTCAGGCTAGACAGGGCCTCGTATGTCCCCCATGCCTCAACCGCTCTGACGGCACATTCCCGCACCTCCGCATTCTTGTGCTTCAATGCCGCCAGCGTCATAAGCAGACCCTCGGGCCGAATTGTGCAGTAATCCAATCGAGAAATCACCCGCAGAAGCCCAACGAGCACCGGAGCGTTCCCAAAATGCGTCACAAACAAATCGTTCAGCCATTGCTTCGTAACACACGCGTTTACCTTCATTTGCTCTGCTACGACACGGTCAGCATCGGATAGGAAACCATACTCAAAATCTTGGTCAAGGATTGTGCTCACGAGACGGTCACTAAAATCGCATTTTAGCACTTGCAAGCGGTGCTCATTAATTGCGTTTTCATCAGGCACGCTACTGACTCGAGCTACTTGGTGAATCAGAACGCCCCAGGAACGCCTGGTATCCACCGGGCTCGGCAGTGTGCGGATCAGCAGATCATACTCAGGTCGGTGTACCGGGTTCTCGGCCTCTGCGGCAGACGTACCCTTGGTTTGCCAGTACACTTCAGAAGGGTCTTGGCACACACCAACCGCTGGTGGCTCCCAAATGTGACGATCGGGTTCGAGAACGCTTGCGAAAGAATCTCGCCAAGTTGTCTCTGCACAGTCAGTCATTGATGAACTCCAATATCTCGGCAGTTCGGTCCTGAATCAATTCATGAACCACTTCCAAGAACGGTTCAACGGTTTGCCTGTCAAAGCGATAGGCGGTGTTGTCCGACAACGAGTTGACGTCCAACTTCAGATGTATACGATCGAAGGGAGCCGCACCGCTGACACCTTCGATAGCCCCGGCTCGGCGCCTCAACTCCGCGATCACATTGAGCTTCTCTTGCCGACCGACGAGATCTGTGGTGTAGTGCGCTGCCAATCGCCAATCCCACTCAAAGGGACTGTTAGCCTGGTAGAACCGAGGCATGTTCAGGAGTTTAGCGCAAACTGCCGCCAACCGTACCTCCGACATCTCTTCGCACATGCCTTCAGTTACAAGCGCTAGACGATTCCCAGTACGTGGAAAAGCATCGAGGAAGCAGCAGAGCAGATTAGCCGCTTCCGTACAGAAAGCCTCAAGCGTGCCCATACCTTCCTTTTCAGGGCCGACGGGTGTTTTGTGCACATCGACTCTATCGGAGCCAACCAGGAAAGACCATTGCCCTATGGCATCTGATAGGCGCACACGGACCCTCCTTTCTCCTGTAATCTTATGAATTTCATAATACGTACTAGGGATGAGGTTTTTTGCCTCAAATACATCAATCAGTTGCTTGACAACAGCGGGGGTCGGGCTGAGATCTGTCATGTCCCCGAAAAAGACAGCTTGGTATTTCAAAACTTGGTCCAACATAGGTCACCTCTCACGGGCAAGTTTGATTCTGTGGCATGGCAGGGGGCAGGTTGAAGCGGGCCCGTTCGGCCTGTTTGTACTTCTGCCAGACGGCAGGGGGCGCTGGGAAGAAAAGCTGCGTATACTCCCTGCGGTGCACGTCGACCTGAGTCTCCACCGCCTCCATCATCTGCTCGATGGCGCCCTCGACCGAGGCATCCGAGCCGATCACATCCAGCTCAAGGCAATGCGCGATAAACTGCCCGTCTTCGTGCGGCGAGGGATAGACAACGGCACGGATGGACATGGACTTCCACGCGGGATGAGAACCGCCCTTCCTGGTCACCAAGAACACCCTCTAAAAAACGCCTCGCTCACCGCAGCACCTGCTTGAATAGCACTGCTTGTCGAATCAATCTTATCATCCATCATTCGCCAAATCAAGGGTCTTTTCCAGCTACTTTTCATCCTGCGGTGCTGTCGATGCCGGAGCCCATCGAAGGGTGTACGCCGGCGTGGGGAATTGGTATACTATGGGGATTCGCACAGAGCGTTCATTGGGCTCATCAGAGAAGGGAGCATGGGATGAAAAGCAGGCGGATCATGGCGGGGTTGGGGGTCGTGGGTGTGATGGCGGTGGTGCTCGTGGCGATGGGGGCCGACATGGATGCGCGCAAGACGCAGGCGTTTCGGGATCAGTTCATTCGCGACTTTCGCCGTACGGGCCTGAACACGACGCCGGGCGACGCGATGATGCTGCGGATTCTCGTCGAGGCCCGCGGCGCCAAACGCGGCGTCGAGGTCGGCTCGGCCACGGGGTACGGCGCGATCAACATGGGCATCGCCTTCGAGCGGACCGGCGGCCACCTGTACACGCTGGATATCGACCCGCGGATGGTCCGGGCGACCCGCGAGAATCTCGAAAAGGTCGGCCTGGAAGACGTGGTGACCGTCATCGAGGGCGACGCCCTCCAGATGCTGCCCACGATCGAGGGGCCCGTCGACTTCGTCTTCCTCGATGCCCTCAAGCGCGACTACTTCAAGTACTTCAAGCTCCTGGAGCCCAAGCTCAAGCCCGGCGCGGTGATCGTCGCCGACAACGTCATCCAATCGGAGCGTGAGATGAAGGACTTTCTCGACTTCATCCAAAACAGCCCGGACTACGACACCGTGATCATCCGCGCGTCGATGGAGAAGGGCGACGGCATGAGCATCAGCTACAAGATTCGGTGAGTGCTCGGCATCCGACCCTCGCAACGCATGCGCGCCAGCAGGTCGTTGAGGAAGCCACGACGACAGCCTGGATGGGTAAACAAGGACGAGAATTGGCGAAACCCTGCAAATGGCCTGCACCGTGCCGCACTTCACGGGCATCGCTTCGGCCCCTGCAGCCTCGCCACGCAGACCCCGGCGGATACGCAGAGTTCGATTACTTTCGCGTGAGCGATGAGGCCAATCGCCGATAGCCACGCCGCGAAACCCCGGTGCCCCTTCATGTCTTGGGATCTCCCTGTGACTGCCGTGTCCTCATCGCGTATAATGGAGGTGGGCCAAGGTAACACTGACAGAATTCGGAGTGACCGATGCGACACGGGCTGAGTATCCCGGCGGTGGTCGTGATGCTGGCGGCATGGATGGGATCGGGCCAGACGAGCGGCGGCGCGGCGGACGACGTTCAGGCGACGGAACTGGGGTTCGACGAGATCGTCTTCGTAAAGCGAAAGCCCTACTCCTCCGACCACTACTACACCGACATCAACAACGGCACCAGCCCCGACCGGTTCATCCCCGAGAACGGCATCTACATCGTCAACCTGCGCACGCGGCAGGAGCGGCCCGTCGTGACGGCCGCCCAGTTGCCCGGCGGCCAGGGGTTCATCGGCAAGATCAGCCTGTCGTTCGATGCCCAGACGGTGCTCTTCGATTTCCGACGGGACCCGCAAAGCGGGTTTCGTATCTGGGAAGTGCAACTCGACGGCAAGGGCCTGCGGCAGATCACGTTCGCCCCGCCCGATGAAGCCGAGAAGGTCGCCCGCTGGGGCAAGCCCTGGCACACCGACGACATCCATCCCTGCTACCTGCCGGACGGCGGCATCGTCTTCTCATCCACCCGCTGTGAACATACCATCCTGTGCGGCGGCTCGGCCCATCTGGTCGCACCCGTGCTGCACCGCATGAACGCCGACGGGTCGAACATCGAACAGTTGAGCCGCAGCCCGGTCAGCGAGTTCTGCCCGGTCGTGCTGGACGATGGGCGGATCATGTACCACCGCTGGGAATACATCGACAAGGGCGCCCGCGTGTGCAAGACGATCTGGTCCATGAACCCCGATGGAACCCGGGCCCAGGAGTTGTACGGGGTGTCGGACGACACGACCACCGTGTACATGTACCCCCAGTCGATCGACGGCTACGGCGACCGTCTCGTGTGCGTGGGCACCTGCCATTATCCCCAGGGCGGCTGCGTCGGCGCGATCATGCTCATCGACCTGCAGCGCGGGGCCCTGCGACGGGGGCCCGATCCGGATGAGCCCGATTTCATCCCGTGGGACGAGCGCTACGCGGTCACCAACCTCACCCCATGGGTCTTCGTCGAGCGACGCACCGAGCCCGGCTGGCATTTCCGCAGGCCGGATGGCACGTATGCGCACGACCGCACCGGCCAGAGCGGCCGGCTCTACACGCATCCCTGGCCGGTCGATGAGAACCGCTTCCTGGTCTCCTGCAAGACCGATCCGGCCCACCATTACCAGAACGTGCCCAACGCCTATGCCCTGTACCTGATTGACACCGAGGGCAACCACCGCCTCGTGCACGCCGATGAGCGGCTTTCCTGCTGGCACCCGACGCCACGCATCGCTCGGCCCGTGCCGCCCCAGGTACAGGTGGCCCAGGATGCGGGCCAGGCCGCGGTGGATGAGGCCCTGTGCATTCTGACGAACGTCTACCGCGGTTTGACCGGCGTGCGGCCCGGCGAGGTCAAATGGCTGCGGATCAACGAGGCCGTGCCACGCTACTGGGACACCGGGCGGCGCTGGGCCCCGGCGACCAGCAGCTCCAGTTGGAAGTCGGCCCTGTGGCCGCGCGTACAGTGGGGCGTGGTACCCGTGGAGAAGGACGGCTCGGCCTACTTCAAGGTGCCGGCGGACCGCAGCATCTTCTTCCAGGCCCTTGACGAGGACTTCCGGGAGATCCAGCGGGAGCGAACCTACGTGAACTATCGCCCGGGCGAGATCCGCTCCTGTGTCGGCTGCCATGGCCGAACCAATCGCACCGCCGAGGCCGAGGACATGCGGACACCGCTGGCACTGCGTCGCCTCCCCAGCACACCCCAGCCGCAACCGTGTGACCTCGTCGAAAACGGCGGAAACGGCCGCCCCATGCAGGTCATCCATTACCCGACCGACATTCAGCCCATTTTCAACGCCAGGTGCGTTTCATGCCATGGCCGCGAGAATCCGGCCGGTGGGCTCACGCTCGTTGACGATCCGACGGTGTACTACAACGTGTCCTACGAGGAGCTGTGCAAGAGGCAGCTCGCCGGGCCCATCATCGCGGAATTCACATCATTCACACAGGGCGACCAGGGCAACTACAACGGCGCCACGTTGCCGCCCAAGAGCCTGGGCTCGCACAACAGCGTCCTTATGGCCTTGCTGACCGATCCCGGACATCCCAAGAACGCTACGGACGATCATACGGCGATGCTCACCGCGATGGAGCGCATGGTTCTGGCCCGTTGGGTCGACTCGAACTACCAATTCTACGCCACGTATTATGGCCGGCACCACGTGCATTGGATCAACGCCGACCCGGCCGATCCCGCCTACGACCCGGCGGACTTCCGCCGCCGGCCTACCTTCGAAGAGGCCATCAGCGCGCTGGCTCCCCCCTGGCATCGATAGGCCCCTGAGCCCTGCACTGCCCGGGCGATGCGGACAGGACCCTCCAACAGCCGCCGCATGGGTCATCCCCTTCGCGCCGGCCCGCAGGGGTTCAGTGGCTCCCAACCGCCTGATGCGTGCGGTTGAGGCTCGGTCTGGCGAGCCGTCTCAGAGCGATTTCGGGAGCAATCGTTAATATGGTGAATGTCAGCTTGTGCCAATTTCGCATAGATGGGAACTCTGAGTCAACTAGTTTGACTCTGTCTCTGGAGGGGGGGCTAAGAGGTTTTTCTGAGATAACTGGATTACTGAGAAAACAGCGTTTTCAAGCAGCCAAGGCTGTTTTCTCACGTGTTTTTACGTCTCACCCTCCGAGTGCTTGAGAAAACAGGCCTGGCGCCCCAAAAACGGCAGTATTCTCAAATCTCAGTCATCCCATGTCTCCCCCATACCCCCCCCCTTGGGCGGCGGCCGGCAAACCGGCGACCGCCGTGGCCGGAGATCGGCCTTCAGCCTGAAGGCGGGTGAGCGTAACCGGCGCTATAGGTTGGTCGGTCACGAAACAAAAAGAGGCCCGGCGGGTTGCCGAGCCTGTTTTGGAGAAACAACGAACCGTGCTTCACGACACGATCAATGCACTTCCACAACCGAATTGAACTCGCCAAAGGGGTTCAGCTCGGCGACCTCATTGTACGGGTCCTGCTGCCAAACGCCGTCGACGACCAGCCGATAGCGATACCGTCCGCTGGCCAGGGGCAGCTTGAGCTGCCAGATCCCGTTCTCACTGACCTTCTGGAGATGCCCTTTGTCCGGCTGCCAATCGTTGAAGTCGCCGGCGACCTGGACGCTCTGGGCCCGTGGGTACAGCGTGACGAACGTGATGACGTCGCCCGTCTGCCGGGCGCCGTAGAACTCGGCGATCTTGGCGTCGATGCTCTTTTCTTTGGGGGCCGCCTTGCTCGGTCCGGGCACCTCACGGATCTCCTGCCGGGGCTCGGCGACGGCCGTGCTCGCCACAGCGGGTTCAGACGACGGCTCGGACGCGGGTCCGGCGGCCGGATCGCCGACGGCTACCGCGGTCGCCTCGGCCATATGCTCCGTCTCGGCGGAAGGACGGATGGATGCGGGCATCGCCTCGGCCGGCGCCGGTGTCGCCGGCGCGCCGGGCCCAAACGCCGCGGGGCGGACCGTCGAGAGCAGCTCCTCGGCGCTGGCGCTGATGGCATCCAGCTTGGCCTGCAAATGGCTGACCAACTCGGCCCGGTGCGTATGCGTGTCGGTACCTACCAGCTCCTCGGCCAGCGACACGAAATCCTTGTGGCCGCGCGAGGCGGGATCGTATTCGCTGATCGGCTGGCCCAGGCTGGCGGCCTCCTTGAGTTTCGTGTTGAAGTTGACGACCGTCTTGAACATCTTACCGCTAAAGTGCTTGCGGACCTCGCCGAGGATCTCCCGCCCCATCTTGGTACGGATGTCGTACATGCTGGCCAACACCATGACGTTGATCTTCTGCGAACACTGGCGGCACAGGGCATCGAGCGTCTCCAGTTGTTTGCTGAGCCCGTGCAGCGAGAAGTAGCCCATTTCCACCGGCACGACGACGTCGGTCGCGGCGCGGATCGCGTTGAACGTCAGCAATCCCACCGACGGCGGACAGTCCACGACCACGTAGTCGTAGTCGTTGGCGACGGTCGCGAGCACCTCGCGCAGGCACCCCTCCCGATCCATCACCCCGCTCATCTGTTGGTCGAACGCGGCCAGATCAATGCTGGCCGGGGCCAATTCAAAATTATCGCTGATCTGCCAGAGGATCTCCCCCAGCCGCTGCGGCTCGTGCCGCGCGTGGCTGATGAGAATATCGTAGATGCTCTGTTCGATCTGTTCTTCGGGTACGGCCAGCCCCACCGCGCAATGCGACTGGGGGTCCATGTCCACCAGCAGGGTGCGTAACCCCCGTGAGGCCAGAGCACTGGACAGGTTGATGGCCACGGTGGTCTTTCCCACCCCCCCCTTCTGGTTGATGATCGCGACGGTTCTCATGGTTTCTCCCTTGCCCTAGGCAGCGTACCAGCCCTGACAGCAGGGCTGACATCCATGTATCTCCTTGTGGCGTTTATTAGGATACGTCGGTCATCGGTTCGCGCAAGCTTTACTTTTTTATCGGACAAGCCGACAAAAATCGCCCGTGCCAGTGCAGAAAACGCCCCTGAGCCGCCATGAAAAGGACCGGAAGAGGCGGGTATTGCCAGGGCCCCCTCGCAGGGCCGCCCTTTTCCCCGGGACGGTCCCCGCTGACGGGCTATTCCGTGATTTTTTTGCCGAATCGCCCCGGTTATCCTGCCGATGGGCGTCCAAGTCGGGCCCACGAGGGGGGTCCGCGATGCCAAGAAGATGGATCAGTCGTTGGGAGAAGGCACGATGACGGACGAAGAGATCATCCAGTGGATGCGCGACAAGGTTAAACGCGACGGTTTCACCGATGCCGCCAGTCTGGCCGAGGACTTCCTCAGGACGCACAGCATAAATACATCGCTGGATCCGACGTTTGCCAAGACCCTGGATGCGGGCTTCAAGATCGCCCAGGAGATACACGGTTTTTAGGGGTCCAAGGGGGGCCTCAGGCCCGGTTTCAGGGCCTTCAAGACGCCTCTTTGCCGAGTGTCGGTCACGCCGGCGCCCTCAGGCCCAGCGCCACCGCCGCGACCCGCCGACCCAGATTACGCGCGGTCGACAGGCCCCACGTGTCGGCCTCGACGCCGCCTTCGATGCCACTCCAAACGGTCGCCCCACGGTGCGCCGTGGGTCGACCATCGCCGACGACGATCATCTCGTGGGTCATCAGGACCGCCTGGACGGAGGCGATCGCCAACTCCTGGCCGCCGTTTCGGGCGGCGCCGACGGCGATGACTCCGGCCACCTTGTCGGCCAAGGCGAACTCTTTGCGTAAGGCGATGCAGCGATCCAGGAAGATCTTGCACAGGTAGCTCATGTTGCCGAAATACGTCGGGGTGCCCACGATCAGGCCCTTGACCTGGGGCGCAACCAGGCGGGCGCTGACCTCTGCGAACTGGTCCTCGTCCCCGAACGCCGAGGGCAACCCCGCCGCCGGAGCGCCGTCGATCTTCATCCCGGCCAGCTCGATCAACTCGGTCTCGACGCGGGAGTCGACCTTCGCCGCCTCGGCCAGCGCCTCCTTGACCGCGTAGTGCGTCGTCTTGCCCTGCCGGGGGCTGCAACAAAGCCCCACGATCCGTATGGGGCCCTTGGCCGAGTCAGCGGCCTGCGCCGCCACCGCGCCGGGTGTCATGATCGCGGATGCCGCAATGAAGTGCCGTCTGTCCATGCTCGAACTCCACACAAGCGCTGAATCTGGTTCCACGTCGTTCGCAGCCGCGACCGCCGCGACCACGGGCTGGGCCTGCCGGGGCGATCCTCTCATCGCCTGGGCCGACCGATTCTACCCGATAAACCCTTCCGCCGCCAGGAGGGGGTTCGCCCCATGGGCGTCCACGCCGGTGAAGGCCCCCCGGTTAAGAGACAGGTCTTGCGGTGCGCACCCGGGGATTGCCCTCAGTCCGTACGGTTGGACTCTCCCAAAGCACGGGCCTCCCACGCGGCGATCTCTTCCAGCCTGCGGATGATCGGCAGATGTTGCGTGCAGGCCTGTTCGCAGCGCCCGCAGGCGGTGCAGTCCGCCGCCCGGGCCGGGCGGGCGTGCAGCAGGCCCCAGCCATGATGGAAACGCGTATGCTCGACCATCTGGGCATCGGTCTTGTGCATGAGCAGCCGGTCATTGTAGAACTGCATGTAGCTGGGCACGGGCACGTTCCGCGGGCACAGACCGTCGCAATAGCCGCAGCCGGTACACAGCACGTCCATGTTTTGCGAGAGGTGCCGCCGGACGGCCTCCAAATCGTCGGCAGTGAACGGCCGGGCCGACTCGGCGACGCGGCAGGCCGTGTCGATATGCTCGCGCTTGGTGAAGCCCACCAGCGTCACGGTGATCTCCGGGCACCCCACGCAGAAGCGAAGAGCGGCCGTTGTCGGGTCGTCCCCCTCGCGGGCCAGGAACGACAGGGCCCGATGATTCTGCGGAATCAGCCCCCCGGCCAGCGGGTTCATCGCCACGACGCCCCAGCCGGCCTCGTGGGCGGCCTTTACCCCCGGCCAGCGGAATTGGAAGTTCAGCACGTTGACGCCCAGCAGCACGCCCTCGAACGCCCCATCGTCGATGATCCGCCGGATTTCCGTGCCGGGCAGGTGCGTACTGATGGCCAGGTGGCGGATGGACCCGTCCTCCTTCAGTCGCCGCAGGGATTCGTACAAGCCGCCCGGCCGCATCGCCAGGGCATATTGCTCCAGGCTGCGGATGCACCAGACGTGATAGACGTCGATGTAGTCCAGGCCCAGGCGATCCAGCGACTGCTGGACGTCGGCCCGGACGGCGGCAAAGTCATCGTGCGGGTCCGGCATGCGCTTGGTCGAGACATAGATCTGCTCTCGTTGTCGGGCCATCTGCCGCAGAGCGATACCGAAGATCGGCTCGCTGCGATCCTGACAGTAATCCGGGGCCGTGTCGAAGTAATTGATGCCCTTGTCGCGGGCGTACAGCAGCAATTCGGCGTTCTCCTCGTTGCTGCGGCTCACATCGAATCGCATCCCGCCGAAACCGACGGCGCTGAACTCGGCGCCCGTTCGTCCGTATGTCTTGTAGATCATGGCTGTGGCTCCTGTCGGCTGTTGTCTTGTCATCCGGTGCCCAGCCTAACCGAAGCCGGCCGCCGGCAAAAGGGTCTTGTTCACGGGCCGGGCGGCCGTATAATGTGACACGCGAAGACTCTAATCGGGAGATGATTATGTGCGATAGCTGTGGATGCGGGCAAGGCGAGACGACGTTCGACGAGAAGGTGGCCGAGGTGATCGACTCCATCCGCCCGTTGCTTCAGAACGACGGTGGCGACATTGAGCTGGTGGGCATCGACGAGGATCACACCGTCCGCGTGCGCCTCCAGGGCGCCTGCCGGGGCTGTCCCGGTGCGGCGATGACGCTGAAGATGGGCGTCGAGCGGGTGCTGCGGGAGAAGGTGCCCGGCGTCAAAGAAGTCGTGGCCGTAGCCTGAACGCCGCCGGGACGCCGGAGATCAAGGCGCATCCCGCCCCGACCGCAGGCGGTAGATATTGATGAACCGCAGCCGGTGGTGCACCACGCGATCGACGAACTCCAGCTGTGCGGCGTAAGGCCCCAGTTGTTGTGGGTCTATCAACCGGGCGATACGGTCCAGTCCATACCGCTTGTAGTAAGAGTTTGTCCGCGCCAGACCCAGCCGTGAATCCCACGCAATGTAGGTGACGTTCTTGCGCCGGCAATTGACCAGAAAGCCATCGAGGTCCTCGCCGCCGATCCGGTCGGTGGAGATCAGTGACGCCTCCGGGGGCAGCCAGAGAGCGACCATGTGCGGCAGCGTCGTGACCATTGTTTCGCCTGGCTGTGCGTGCGCGCGGTACCAGTCAGCCAGCATCTTGAATTCGATGTCCTTCTGTCCGTCGCCCAGCATCTTGGCAAGCGTGTGTTGATTGTGGGCGGCCATGACACCGAGCAGCATCACCAAGGCCACGTCGGGCGCGACCCAGCGCCAGCCATGCAGGAGGGTCCTTCCACCGGCCACCAGCAGCGCGGCCAACACCACGACAAACGGCACCAGCGGCGTGCCTGAATCGTACGTCGGCAACTTGCCCAGGCCCGGCACCAGAAACGCCAACCAGATGGCCAGGGCCACCGCGACGGCCCCACTCAGCGCCGAGGCGAACCATGCCGGAGGATTCATCTGACGCCATATCCACGCGCCCAGGTGACGCCAACCATAGAGGCTCAGCATCCAGAACAACCACACGAGCGGCCAGAGGTAGCGTTCTCGCGTGCCGACCTTCAGCGAAATCGCCAGCCAGTAGGCGACGAAGAAGAACAGGATACCGAGCAGCGGCTTATCGCGATCCTTGACGAGACGCACGACGGCGGCGATGAATCCCGCCGCGGCAAGCCCCGCGGTCAAAAGAACCGGCCCGCCAGATTGCGAAATATCCGTGGTGAACACGACTTTATACGTGGTTTTCCACAAGGTGTGGAGCACCGGAACAAACGACTGCCCCCGGAAGAACAGATGCCAGTACCCCCCGGCCGCGCCGCCGGCGGCACCCTCCGCCCCCCCGCCGGCGGCCGCCGCACGACTCTGGGCCAGGCCCAGCAGTAACCACGCCGCCATGGGCAGGGCCGCCACGCCGGCCAGCAGAATCGCATGAATCCGGCTGCGCAGATCGCGCCGTTCCCACACATCCAGGGCCAGGGCGGCCACGATCAGCACCACGCCCTCGTAGCGGATGAGCGACGCCGCGCCGGCGGCCGCGTAGACCCATCGGCTGCGGTGAGCCATCAACCAGAAGCTCAATAAGACAAAGAACCATAGCGGAATCTCGGCGATTGGCTGAATGAGCAGTCCCAGCGTCCAGGGATTGATCGCACAGATCAATGGCAGGACCGCCGCCCACGTGCCCAGCCAGCGTCGCGCCAGCAGATACAACAGGACCAGACAAAACGGGAACAGCATCGCGTTCAGAAACCAGCCGGCGGTCAGCGCCGGCGACGGCTCCGGCATCAGGACCGACAGAGCCAGCACCATCAGGCCCAGGCCCGGCAGCCGCTTGTAGTTCGCCGGCAACCGCCCATGCAACAACGGCTCGGCCGTGGAGACGAACGAGGGAAAGTCCGAGTTGGGCACGGGCCGCTGGCCGAAATACAGAATGCTCAGCCAGAGCCCGAACGCAAAGAGCATGAGCACGATCAGAACCTGCACGCCACGTCGAGCGCGATCTGTGGACACCGCGGGCGGCACCGGCCCCGTGCCCGACACGAGCGCGGGACCGCCCCCGAAACGTGGCGGGGAGGCCGAACGACGCTTGCGCCGTGAACGGCTCATGGTATGGGCCTCCGGTCCGGCCGCGGCCGCAGACCCGGCGCGGGAATCACCTCAAACACGTTGATCCACCGATCCGGCGTGATGACGATGCGATCTATGAACTGCAGTGGCCCGATGGACTGCGGCTGGGCCAGAATCGGCCCGATGTTCTCCAGACCTTGCCGCGTCGCGGCGCTGCCCCGCGTGCTCCAGGTCACGTAGCGCACGCCCTGTTGGCGGCAATGATCGATGAATTCCGCCAGGGACGGCGCGGCCAGGCTCTGGGTCCCCACGAGATCCTCTCGTCGCGTCGGCACAATGAACTCCAGCGTCCCGGCCCACCGACTGGCCAGCTTCTCGCCCGGCTGGGTATGCTCCCTGAACCAATCCATCAGAATCTTGAATTCCACATAGTAGGTGTTGTTACCCACCAGGCGCACGGCCTGGGCATGGTACGAGGTGAACAACACGCCGACCACGGCCACGGTCGCGCCCACGCGCCAGATGGCGTGGAATCGCCCCGCAGTCAGATGCAACACACCCACGACGACGACGGCCGCCAGACCGGCGAGCAGCACCCACTGCCCGCCAATGACCATGCGCGGGGACGGATAGCGCACGACGTACCCCAGCAGGGCCGCCAGCCAGGCCACCGCCCCGACCAGCAGAGCGGCCTGAATCACCGGCTCGACCGACGGCAGAACGCCCAATCGGTCGCGAAGGCGCTGCCATGCCCAAGCATAACCGAAAACGCTCAGCACGATCAGAATCCACGAGATCGGAACGACGTAGCGCGGAACCGTCTCGGCCCGCAGACCGTGGACAATGATGTAGAACAGCACGAACGCCCAAAGTACCAGGGCCGGGGCATGCCGCCGGACCATCGTCGCCAGGATCCCCAGCACCGCCCCCGTCACCGCCGCCGCGGCCGTCAACCAGCCCAAAACGGCGACGACCTGGTCGAGCGCCTGCATCTCGGCCTCCGAAGCAAGCAGCAGCCCCATGGCCTGGGCCTGTTCAAACGGGAGCAATTGCGCCAACTCCTGACGCGCTGCGCCGGGCCAGTTCAGAAGAGGCTGAAATGAGACCTGCCAACAGTAGTTGAGGAAGGCGCCGATCGCCGCGCCGTGCCCGTAGTTTCGGACGTAATGGCTCTCGCCCGGCTGCCAGTAGTAGGACGTGCAGCCCATCCAGATCAGAAATGGGATCGAGGCCGCGACCGCACATCCGAACGCCTGCGCCCAGCGTCGCGGCGTTCGATGCCTCAGGCCGTCGGCCAGGAACGCCAGCACGATCAGCATCGCGCACTCGTAGCGCACCATGGTGGCGACGGACGCCGCGACGTAGGCCCAGCGCGAGCCGTAAAAGATCAGCGCGACGGTCGCCAGCATGAAGAAGATCATGGTCGTCTCGGCGATGGGGTTGACTTGCAGGTGGATTACCATCGGGTTGGCCGTGGCCAGGATCGCCAGAAACGGCGCGGCCCGCGGCACCAGCCGCCGCGCCACGGCAAAGACGAGCACCACGTTGGCCACGCTCAGCACTGCGTTCCACAGCCAGCCGGCCCGCATCACGTCGTCGCCCATCAATCGGCTCAGACCCACGATCACCAACCCCAGCACGGGACCCCGCTTGAAGCTGGGCGGGAGTTCACCGCTCCACAAGGCCTCACCCACGCGAACGAAACCCGGAAAGTCCGGGTTGGGTACGGCGTAGGCCCCCCAGTAGGCCACGGCCTTGACCAGGCCGAATAGCACCAGGATTCCCACGACGATCCAAAGCCGTCGTCCGCCAAGATCGCCCAACCCGACGCCCGTCGCCAGCCCGTCCGAACCGGCCACCGAGACCCCGTCGCCCTGCATGTCGCCGGGTCGTGTATCCGGTGTCCGAAAGCGTTTACGCAATCGACTCATGGCAGCATTATCCCCACCCCACCTGTCGGATGCGCAGGGCGCGCGGGACTCGGCCGGCCTCGGCGCGCGGGAGGCGTCACGACCCCTCTCCCGGCTCGCGAAGCCGGCGGGCACTCTTGCGTGCCGTATACAGGGCCTCTTGAATCAGCTCACGGTTGGTGCCGATCAGATCCGCCAGGATGCCCAGGACAACCAGGTTGAACGCCATCAGCAGGAGTACGGCCGCCAAGATCAATGATTGAACGTGCCCACCCCCTCGGCCTTGCAGGTAATACATGAGAAACCGCACGCACAGCGCCATGCCCGCCAGACCGACCGGGACCGCCAGATAGAGAAAGGTGCGCAGCGGCCGGTACGTGATATAGGAACGAAGAATGATGCCCACCGACCGCGTGATATAGTGCGGGATCGAGGAGATCAAGCGGCTTTTGCGGGTCTGGGCGTTGACGCCCACCGGCACGTGACCGATTCGCATGTTCATGTGCCCGGCCTGGATGATCGTCTCCAGGGTATAGGTGTACTGATTGAACACGTGCAACCGCATGGCCGCCTCGGCCGAATACGCCCGGAAGCCACTGGTTGTGTCGGGGATATCCGTCCCGGAGAACCGCCGCACGACGTGGCTGCCCCAGCGCTGCAGTTTCTTCTTGGCCCAGGAGAAATGTCCGATCGATTCGATCGGCCGCGCGCCGACGACGATATCCAGCCGGCCCTCCAGGATTGGTTCGATCAGGCCGCCGATGCATCGGCCATCGTACTGGTTGTCGCCGTCGGTATTGACGATGAGGTCGGCGCCCAGTTCCAGGCACCGCTCGACGCCCCGGAGGAACGCGGCGGCCAGCCCGTGATTCGAGCCCAGCCGGAGCACATGGTGCACCCCACACTCCCGGGCGACCTCGACCGTGCGATCGGTGCTGCCGTCGTCGATGACCAGGACTTCAATCGCGTCGATGCCGGGCAGCGTCCGCGGCAGGTCCTTGACCACGTCCGGCAGCGTCGCCTCTTCGTTGTAGCACGGTATTTGAATCATCAGTTTCATGGTTCGCTTTGTGACCCCATCGACCGTCGGCGAAGCGCACTTGAATTATAGAGCCCGGCAATCGGGACCTCCAGCCCCGATCGTGGGTTTTGCCCGGCAAGGCACCGCTTTGTTCACGCCCGCCGCAGCACCACAAGCTGGTTGCACCCGACCGCGAAACGCCGGTAGTGCTCGATGCGGAGTCCAAACCGTCGGGCGTACACGTGAAAACGGGCCCGGCTGAAGATGATCGGATGGTGATCCTCGGCGCTGCGGGCGAACAGGCCCAGCCGGGCTCCGATACGATGCACACCGTCGCCCAACGGCGTGGGCGTCGTGATCACGATGCGGCCTTCCGGCGCCAGCCGGGCGAGCAACTGCTCGAACAGGCGCCGCTGATTGTACACGTGCTCGATGACGGCCAGCAAGAGAATCGTATCGAAGGATCGCCCCTCCGCAAACGCATCGAGGTCGAGATCGGCCTGTTCGAACGTGTGTTGGGGGTATCGGCGGCGCAACCGCTCGAGGACCTGGGCCTGGGCGTCGACGCCGTGGTACTCCTCCGGAGCGTCGAGGCGTTCAAGGATCGCGCCGGTCCCGCAACCCACATCCAGAATGCGCCCCCGCACCCACGGCAGGACGCGCCGGAGCCGAAGCCGCTGCGCCGGTATACTCAACAGCCCCATTGCTTAGAACTCCAGTTGACCGCGGTGGACGGTGAACGTGTGGACCCGCTCGTTGTCGATGCTGTAGATGTCGTAGACCACGGTCGGGTCGGCGGCGGTGGTGTCGAACGTCAGCTTGCCGAAGGAGCACTTGGCGTTGTAGCTGAACAGGCAACCCGGCACCGGGCCATGGCGATGCATGTTGGTCAACCGGGAGCTTTCGAACTCGAACAGGGGGTAGGCCCCCGGTCGGTCGATGCGCCACACGTCGCTACGGTGGCGGTCGGCGGCCAGCAGGATCACGCCTTCGATCCGCCGGTCGGCGATCCAGTCGAAGATCTCCTCTCGCTCGTCGGCGTATCCATCCCAACTGTCCCGACTGCCGGGCTTGGCCCCCGGCGACCACGGGACGGGTGAGATCAGGACCTTGAACGTGGCCGTGCTGCCTGCCAACGTCTTCTTGAGCCACGCCTTTTGTGCCGGGCCGAGCATGGAGGGGTTCGGGCTCCTGGGGTTGTCCCGATAGTACCGCCCGTCGAGCATGATAAAGTGCACGTCGCCCCAATGAAAGTCGAACCAGCAACCGGGGCTTGTGGCACCGCCGCCATAGGCGGGATTGACCCAGTTCTGCCGGAACACCGTCCACACATCCCGCTTCCAGGCAGGCTCCTCCACGGCGGGTCCGCCCCAGCCATCATCGGTCACAAAATCGTGATCATCCCAGATCGCATAGACCGGCACGTGCGACACCAGGCGCCGCCATTCGGGGCGTGATTGCCGGCGATAGTAGCAGTACCGCTGGACGGCGGGCTTGGTCGGATCGTCGATGTAGACGTTGTCGCCCAGCAGCAGAAGCAGCCGCAGGTCGTGCGAGCCGATGGTGGTCCACATGCGTTCGTGGTCCGGCGTGTATCCGGCGCCGCCGCCGAAACCGACCGAGAACCGGCCCGGCTGACCGATGGGCGGGGCCGTCTGGAACCGCCCCATGGCACAGAGCCGGTCTTCTACAAACACGCCATACCCGTATTGCGTATCCGGCCGCAGGCCAACAACGTCCAGCCGCGCAGTATAGTCCGACTCGCCGGTGGTGGCCGCCTGCGACGATACGCCGCCTTCGGAGGCGGAGCCTCCCGCAACGGTGACCACCGGGGAGACCTCGACGCGTACCACCGTCGGCTCGGCCGTGCGAACCCAGAAGGCCGCGCCCCGCGACGTGACCGAGCCCACCATGGGGCCATGCACCAGGACCTCATCAGGATGATCGGCCAACCGCCGTTTCAGGAACTCGCGCCAGGGTGGGCTCTCATGCAGCGCCCCCAGAAGGTCCCGCGGGCCGGCGATGAAGCGCCCGACCGGCATCCCATGCTCCACCGCCCGCCGGACCCAGGGCATCGCCTGATCGACTCGACTCCGTTGGGTGTGCAACAAGGCCATGATGAACATGGATTCCGGATCGTCGGGGTGAGTCTCAAGGTACCGCGTCACCGGGGCCAGATAGGCGTCGCCCTTGCCGTCGACGACGGCGCTGACCACGTTCAGCCCCTGCCGCTTGTACTGATCCTGCTCATACGTGGCGGCGCGAACCGACGCCCCGCCCATCAGAACGACAGCCACGATCCACCCTGCTTGCACCTTTCTCATGATCCCACCTCGCAAGACTTGGCTCTGAGTAACCCTGGGCCAACGATTAGCCGCCCCGGCCACGGTTTCAGGATAGCCCTTGGCGGCCGCCGGTGCAATGGCGGGGCCAGCGAAGGACTCGCAAGAACCGGCTTGTCCCTGCGAGAAGGTCGTGATATCCTGAAGGGCGTGTTTACGGTGTTGTCGTTGCGGAGGATTACCCATGAAAAAGAGCCTGTGCCTGCTTACGCTGTTGTTCGGTCTGGCCTTATACCCGGCGGCGGTTATTGGTGAAACACAGAAGGAACGGGACGCCCGCATGGCCTGGTGGCGGGACGCCCGTTTCGGCATGTTCATTCACTGGGGCCTGTACGCGATCCCCGCAGGGGAATGGAAGGGCAACACCAACCACGCGGAATGGATTCGTCACACGGCCCAGATCCCGCTGGACGAGTACGACCGATTCGTTCACCAATTCAATCCCACCCGGTTCGATCCCGATGAGTGGGTTCGATTGGCGAAGCACGCCGGCATGAAGTACATCGTCATCACCTCCAAGCATCACGATGGCTTCTGTCTCTGGGATTCGAAACAGACCGATTACGATGTGATAAGCACGCCCTACGGACAGGACATCCTCCGGAAGTTGACCGATGCGTGCAATCGACACGGCATTCGCATGTGCTTCTACCACTCCATCATGGACTGGCACCATCCGGACTATCTGCCCCGGCGTCCCTGGGAGGCCGCCGGCCGACCGGCCGAGGGGGCGGATTTCGCCCGGTATATCGCCTACATGAAACGCCAGCTTGCGGAACTGATCCAGAACTACCAGCCGCACGTGCTTTGGTTTGATGGGGAGTGGGAGAGCACCTGGACGCACGAGATGGGCAGCGACCTGTATGACTACGTCCGCGGACTCAAGCCGGATATTATCATCAACAACCGCGTGGACAAGGGCAGGCAAGGCATGCAGGGCCTGACCCGCGAGGGGGATTACCGGGGAGACTTCGGGACCCCCGAGCAGGAAATCCCCCATCAGGGCCTGCCCGGGGTGGACTGGGAATCCTGCATGACCATGAACGATCACTGGGGCTGGAACAAGAACGACGAGAACTGGAAATCCGGCCCGGACCTTATCCGCAAGTTGATTGACATCGCCTCCAAGGGCGGCAACTTCCTGCTCAACGTCGGCCCCAAACCCGACGGCACCTTTCCGCAAGAGGCCGTTGAGCGTCTGAAGCAGATCGGCGACTGGATGCAGATCAACGGCCAAGCGATATATGGCACGAGCGCGAACCCCTTCAAGCGCCTGCCCTGGGGACGATGTACGAAGAAGGTGCGGCCTTCGGGCGCCACACTCTATCTCCACGTATTCGACTGGCCCGCCGACGGCCAGCTCCTCGTACCGGGGCTGCACAGCAACGTCACCCGGGCTTACTTCCTGGCAGACGGGCATACCGTGGAAGCGTCGAAGGTGGACGATGGATGGCGGCTGAGCGTTCCGGGGCAGCCTCTGGACCCGGTGGCCACCGTCATCGTCCTGGACGTGACGGGCGAGCTGAGGATCGAGGACGTCCCCATCCGGCAACAGGATGACGGCCGCGTGGTGCTCCCGGCCACACAGGCGGAGATTCACGACACCCCCGGCGGCCAAACGCCCCAGATGGAGACGAAATACGGCCAACCCAACATCGGTTACTGGCTTGATGCGCGGGACTGGGTCTCCTGGGCGTTCAGAATCGACCGTCCCGGGACCTTCGAGGTGTCCGCTGAATTGGCCTCGCAAGAGGCCAGCCGTTTTGAACTGAGGATCGGCAGCCAGACGTTGGCCGCTGAGGGTCCTGATACCGGCGGATACGACCGTTTCAAGACGGTGTCGCTGGGCAAGCTGAAGATAGGTGATCCAGGCGCCGTGACCCTGGAGTTCAGGCCGATCGAAGGGGCGTGGAATCCCATCAATATCCGGTCGGTGGTCCTGCGTCCGGCCAAGTAGCTCCCCACGTTCTGGGAACGGGATCCTTGGACAACAACAGGACAAACAGCGCGGACGCAGCCGCCTCTGGACAGAGGGCCGCACTAAAGAGGGATGCGGATTGTCCGTTCTGCCCGCCGAATGTTGCCGGGCGTATCATCGAACGGCACGGTTCGGTCTTCGCAATCCTGGACAAACACCCCGTCTGCGAAGGGCATACGCTCATTGTGCCCGTCCGGCATACCCCTGATTTCTTCTCCATGACCGCCCAGGAGCACCGTGACGCGGAGGATTTGATTCGGGTGATGCGGGACCGCATCCGTACGTCGGACGCCTCGGTAACCGGCTTCAATATCGGCATGAACTGCGGCCAGGCGGCCGGACAGACGATCATGCACGCGCATATCCACCTGATTCCACGACGACCGGGCGACGTGGAAGACCCAAGAGGCGGAGTGCGAGGCGCCATACCGCACAAAATGCACTATTAATCCAAGTCGGGCTGAGGCCCATGGGCTGCAAATGGTACTCTGTATGTCCTTTGAGGCGGCACGAAAGGCAAGGGAAGATAGACTCCCGCTGGGCGGAACAGTATTGCACATCGAAGGATGGCTGGAAGCGATGCAAACGCTATGCGCTGGAAGAGCAGGGCGTACCCCATCCGGACACGCTCTTGCCGGACGGCTCGATTGACGAGGCGCTTGCGTAAGCGGCGTGATACGCTCTATCCGTCCGCCGTGCGGATCGCGTCGCTGCCGACGCGGCATTTCACCGATGCGGATACAGCAACGCCGGCTGGGGGCAGGTGGCGTCCTGTGGCAGGAATCTGAGGGGGGCCGATGGGCGTCGGTTTCCGTAGGCGTACCTGTTGAGTTGTCCGCTTCCCCATGCTATAGTTGGGGGGACCGATAAAAAACCGGAGGACCGATCATTTCAAGGGGATTGCCATGTGTGAGCAGTGCACGCGACGGGAGTTCTTGGGGACGGGAGTGGCCGGCGGATTGATGCTCGCCGGGGCGACCTGGACACACGCCTGGGCCGCCCAGGGCGACGTGCCGCAGTCGCCGGGAAAGTCACGCATCTGCGTCATCTTTACGGGTCCACCCGCGCCGGCGGACCGCGATTGGGGCGCGGACGCCGGGCAGATCAAGGCGGCGACGGCACGGCTGACCCGGGCGGAGAAGGAGCTGGGGAATATCGAACTGGTGATCGGAGAGTCCAACGACGCCCAGCAGACCGCGGCCCTGTTGGACAAGGCCGGGCCGGGCGCGCCCGTCCTGGCGATCAACGTCCGCAACTTTGCCCTGACCCGCGTGGTCAAGCCGGTTCTCGACGGCGCCCACCCCATGCTCATGTTCTCGCTGCCGGCCAGCGGACACGATTGGATGTACGCGCCCCGCTGGCATCGCCAGGGCCACCGCGTCACCCTTCTGCCGACCAGCGACTACGATGAGCTGGAGCGGGCGCTTCGCCTGTTGCGGGTCGTGCCCATGATGAAACAGACGCGGATCCTGCTTTTCCCTCCGGCTCGCGGCACGGCGCCGGCCCAGTCGCCCGATGAGATCAAGAAGCGCCTGGGCGCCGAGGTCCTGGCCGTCGAGGAGAAGCTCTTCGACGAGATGGTCGCGGCGGTGGATGAAAAGGCGGCTCGCGCCGAAGCGGACCGCTGGACCCAGAACGCCAAGCGCATCATCGAGCCCAATGAAGAGGACATCTGGAAGGCGGCGCGTATCAGCATCGCGCTGCAACGTCTCATGGAGCGCGAACGGGCCCAGGGGCTGGCCGTCGGCACGTGCATGGGATGGCTGTCCCGAGGATTCCCCTGTCTGGGCTTCACGCGCCTCCGCGACAAGGGCATTCCGGCCGCGTGCGAGGGGGACATGGACTCGTTGCTGACGATGCTGCTGTTCCAGTACGCCTTTGACCGCGCTGGCTTCCAGGGCAACGCGACCTTCGATACCTCGCGGAACGTGTTGTGGACCGCTCACTGCACCGCGCCGCTGAAGATGGAGGGGCCGGACAGCGCGGATGCGCCGTACCTCCTGCGCGGGCATTCAGAGGTCGGCGGCAGCGGGTGCGTGCCCGAGGTGCAATACCGGCTGGGCCAGATCGTGACGCGCACCAAGCTGATCAACCTGGACACGATACTCGCCTCGACGGGCAAGATCGTCGAGGTCCCGGAAAAGGCGGTCCATGGCTGCCGGACGCAGATCGTTACCGAGGTACGGGACGCGGCGAAGATGGCCGCCAATTGGAGCCGTGTTCTGGAAACCGAGGATGCCATGACGCTGCTGCACCGCGTGGTGTTCTACGGGGATCACATGGACAGCGTGTATCACCTGGCCCGTCTGATGGGCATGAACGTCGTCGAGGAAGGCTGAGTGAATCGCAAGGCTTACGATGGCCCGGCAGGTGGGTCGGCCGACGTTGGTGCGTTGGGCACGTGATCATTGGCTTGAATCGCCGAGGGCGGGTGATTCGCCGAAGCATCGTTGAAAGAGCGATGCCGTCTTGGGATGATAGAGCATGAGCACAGGTGCGCCGCGGAAGGCGTGTGCCGGCACGTCCGGGCACCGCATACAGCGCTCCCCGGAAAAACTGAAACAGAGAGGAATCCTGTGAACACTGAACCTGCGACACTTACGCGGCGTCGGTTTCTGAGACGGGGGATGGCGGCAGCCGGTGCGGTGGCCCTGCCATTCTATGTTCCCGTCCCGGCGCTGGGGCGGAACGGGACCGCCGCCCCCAGCGAACGCATCGTGATGGGCGGCATCGGCATGGGGGGCCGCGGGTCGGGAGACCTGGCCTGGATGGTGAACGAGCCGGATGTGCAGTGGGTGGCCGTCTGTGATGCCGTCAAGGGCCGACGCGACGCGGCCAAGAACCTCGTGGACGCCAAGTACGGCAACAGGGATTGCGCCGCCTACAGTGACATGCGACAGTTTCTGGCCGAGCGGACGGACGTGGAGGCCGTGCTGATCGCCACCGGCGACCGCTGGCACGCGTTGGCGGCGATTTGGGCCATGCGGGCGGGGAAGGATGTCTATTGTGAGAAGCCGGCGTGCCTCACGATGGCCCAAGGTCAGGCGGTCGCCGAGACCGCGCGCCGGTATGCCCGCATCTACCAGACCGGGGCCCAGCGGCTCAGCGAGGCGAATCATGTTTTTGCGATCGAGATGGCCCGATCCGGCCGGCTGGGTCCGATCCATACCGCCTACGCCGATTGCCGGTGGCGGGATGGGTTCCGTCACGACTGGCTGCCGGCACAACCGGAACCGGCCAAGGATGAGCTGGACTGGGACCTCTGGCTGGGTCCCTCCCCCTGGCGGCCCTACAATGCCGGGTACGTCAATGGGGGCGGGTGGTATCACTTCTATGATTTCGCCACCGACGTCGCCATGTGGGGGGCGCACACGGTGGCCCAGGCCCTGGCCGGACTGGATATGACGGACGTATCGTTCATCGAGTTCGAGTACGCCGAGCCCACGAAAAGCATGATGACCCGCCTGTCGAACGGCGTGAAACTGGTGCTCTTCCGGGTGGCCGGCTCGGTCTGGGACCCCTGCGAGTTCTGGCACGGCGCGTGCGGCGAGCGGTTCGACGGCCCCAACGGATGGGCCGCGGCAGCCGACGGATATTCGGGCCCCGACGTCTCCTCGCCGTCGCTCCTGCGCGACTTCAAGAACGTGCTGGCCGATTATATGGATCGGACCCAACGGCCGATGAACCACGTGCGAGATTTCTTTGACTGCATCCGGTCGCGCCGGCCGACGGTGGCGAACCCGGATGTGATGGTTCAATCGATGAGCATTTGCCTGGCCGCGGACATCTGCGGGCAATTGAAACGCAACCTGAAGTTCGATCTGCGCAAGGTCGAATTCATCGGCGATCCGGAGGCCAACCGGCTGCGGTCGCGCGCCATGCGGCCGCCCTACATGATCTGATCCCTGAGGCTCTACGTCTTTGACATGAATCCATCAGCGCCCCTATTCAGGCACGTCAGGCCACGCGGCGCGGGCCCGAATTCAACCGCGCATGCGGTCGAAATCCCCGTCGGCTTTCCTCGTAATCCGCACTCTATTCGGAGGTATCATTTGTACCATGACTGAACCATCAAAACCCTCATCCGGCAGCCGTTCGTCACGGCGGGACTTTCTCAAGACATCCGGCGCCGCGGCCGTGGGCGGTGCCTTGGCAGGCTCTCTGACCTTCGTGCGAAAGGCCTCCGCCGCCTATTCCGGCGGTGACACCCTCAAAGTGGGGCTCATCGGCTGTGGCGGGCGCGGCTCCGGAGCGGCCGCACAGGCCCTGTCCACGGGGGACGACGTGGTCCTGACGGCCATGGGCGACGTCTTCGAAGATCGCGTGCAGAGCAGCCGCCGGCACCTGGCGGGCAGCGAACAATTCGGGCAACGCGTGAAGGTGTCCGACGATGCGTGCTTCGTGGGGCTGGATGCGTACCGGAAGGTGATCGACAGCGGCGTGGACGTCGTGGTCCTGGGCACGCCGCCGGGCTTCCGGCCACAGCATCTGCGGGCCGCCATCGAGGCCGGCAAGCACGTCTTCGCCGAGAAGCCCATGGCCACCGACGCCCCGGGCGTGCGTTCCGTACTCGAGTCCGCCGCCATGGCCAAGGAGAAGAACCTGTCCCTGGTGGTCGGCTTCTGCTGGCGGTATCACCTGGCCCGTCGTGCGTTTTACGAGCGAGTACACCAGGGGGCCATCGGCGCCATTCGTGCGGTTTACGCCACCTATCTGACCGGTCCCGTGAAGCCCATGCCCCCGGCCAGCAGCCGCCCCGCCGGCATGGGCGACGTGGAGTGGCAGCTCCGCAACTGGTACAACTTCGTCTGGCTGTCCGGGGATGGGCTGGTGGAGCAGGCCTGCCACAGCGTGGACAAGATCGCCTGGGCAATGAACGGCGTGCTGCCGCTCAAAGCGGTGGCCACCGGCGGTCGTCAATTCCCCAACCACGAAGGGAACATCTACGACCACATCGACGTCTTCTACGAGTTCCCCGACGGCGTCCGCGCGTTCATGGCCCAGCGCCAGATCGGCAACTGCTACGGCGACAACTCCGACTACCTCATGGGGGCCGACGGTCTGGGCACCATCCGGGGCTGGAGCGATCCGGTCATCACGGGCAAGGAGACGTGGCGCTACCAGGGCCCCAAGTCCGACATGTACCAGGTCGAGCATGATGAGCTGTTCGCCGCCATCCGCAGCGGCCGGCCCATCAACGACGGCGTCTGGGGCGCGCACAGCACGCTCATGGCCATCATGGGACGCATGGCCGCCTACACGGGCAAGGAGATCTCCTGGAACGACGCGCTGAACTCCCAGCAGAAGCTCGTGCCGGATAACCTGACGTGGGATATGGACTTGCCCATCCGGCCCATGGCCATGCCGGGACGCACGGAGTTCATCTGATCGTGGCGCGGGCGGGTCGTGAGGCCCGGCCAAAGAACGGCTCGATTCAACGAGATATCAGGCTTTCAGGCCCGTCAGGTCGGGCGTGAGCCTGACCTCGGACTGCAACAGGTCTTGCCACGTGACTTCGGTTCCGCGGTAAGCGGCCTCCCGGCCCATGATCGCGGTCAGGTTGGACCGCACCGAGGCGGGCACGGTCTCGTTGGCGTACTGCCCGCGGGTGATGCTCTGGTAGAATGTCTCGATATTGGCCTGCGTCCCCGTAGTGTAAAGATAGTCGAACTGTCCGCCCTTGTAGGACTTGCGGCCCCGGATGATCACGCCGCTGAAGTAGTCGGTCTCAATGACGCCCTCGGCGCCAAAGAACCGGCACGTAATCTGGTCGCGGACGCCGGGGATCGACTGGATCGAGGTGAAGCTCAAGAGGAGGTCATCCGGGAACCAGTAGGTCACGGCGAAGTGATCGTAGATGCTGTTCGCAGGTCGCAGCTTACGTCCTCCGGCGCCTACGGCGCGCACCGGATCCCGGTTGACGATCCAGGTGGCCACGTCCAGGGCGTGGATGCTCTGCTCGACGATGAAGTCGCCCGATATCTCAAGCACATAATACCAGTTCCGCAAACGCTCCTCGTTGCCCGCGGGCGGGCCGCCCCGACCGCCGCCCTCCCAGGGGTAATGCGCCTCCCCCAGAACCAGGGGCCCCATGTCGCCGGCATGAACACGCCGCACCGCCTCCTGGTAAAACTCGTTGGCGCGGGTCTGAAAGTCGACGAGGAAGACACGTTGACGCTGCGTGGCCTTGCGCCCGGCGGCGTCGATCGTCTTGCAGCCCGGCACATCGACGGCGATCGGCTTGGCGAGAAAGACGTGCTTGCCCGCGTCAACGGCCGCCATTGCTTGCTCCGGGTGGAAATACGGCGGGGTCTCGATCACCACCGCGTCCAGGTCCTGCTCGAGCAGCCTGCGATACCCGGACAATCCCGAATAGCAGCGCTGCGCATCGACCTGGAGGCGGTTTCCGCTGGCCTTGGCGCGGTCCTCAAAGTAGTCGGCGCAGGCGACAAATTGATACTTGCCCGTTTCCTGGAAGAGGTCGGCGATCCAATTGCCCCGGCCGCCGCAGCCGATCAGTCCCAGGGTGATCTTGGAGTTGGCCTGCGTGCCAAAGACCAGCGAGGGATCGAGTGCCACAACGGTTCCCGCGGCGGCGGTGGAGATGAATCTTCGACGGTCGATTCGCGTGCTCATGGCATGACACTCCTTGAAAAAGTCGATCCACACCCATGCCGAAGCCGTCTCAACGTGATCCCGTAGGTTCCGGCCTGCGGGTCATCAGGCCCCTCGCTCCGCAATGGTGGCATCTATCTTAGACGGGACGATTGCCCTCGGTCAAGAACCACCTCTTCCACAAAGCGTGTCGCGTGCACAGGCCCGCGTCCCGTGATATACTGCCTGGCGAAGAATAAATACGGTTAGATACCGGAGGACGTGGATGGCACGTAGCGCATACAACAACGCCCGACCCCATCAGCAGGTTGTTGGGGTACGCCGGCGTCGCCTGTTGGCATGGAAGAACGGTCTGCTCGCGGCGCTTGTCGCCCTGACCCTGTCGCCGGTCGGCTGGGCGATCGAGCCGCTGCTCTTCGACACGGACGACACCGGACCGCATAAGGCCGACGTGGGCGTCGCGTTGCCGTGGAAGGTCGTTCCGCTCGATCCCGACTACGGCGGCCAATGGGTCGTTGCGGCCGACCTGGACGGTGATGGAGGGGTCGAATTCGTCGCCTGCGAGAATCACAACGTCGGCGACGTCCATTACACCTCCACGGCCGTGGCCTGCGACCTTGACGGCGCGGTGCTCTGGCGATGGGGCGATCCCGACATCGGCCGCAAGAACTGGCATCACGATGTCGCCTGTCAGATCCATGACTGGGACGGCGATGGTACGCCGGAGGTGGTGCTGGCCACCCAGGGCGCCATCGTGGAACTCGATGGCCACAGCGGCCGGGAGCGTCGCCGCATCGTTATCCCTAAGGAGGCCACGGATTGCCTCGTTTTCGCCGATCTGGCCGGGCGGGGCCGCCCCACGGACGCCCTGGTCAAGGACCGCTACCACAACATCTACGCCTACAATCAACAGGGGGACCTGCTCTGGCACGTCACCGATCCGGGCGGCGCCCGCACCGCCCACCAACCGCGGCCTATCGATCTCGATGGGGACGGCACGGATGAGATCGCCGCCGGTTACGCCATGCTCAACGCCGACGGTTCGGTGCGATGGAGGTTCCGGTCGAGCAAGGTCGATGAGAATCGGGGGCATCTTGACTGCATCCGTCTGCTTCGCCGCGGCGCGACGCTTGAAGAGGTTCGGCTGGTCCTCACCCTCTGCGGGGCGAACGGCATCGCCATGGTCGACGGCCATGGCCGGGTCCTCTGGGAGCTGACGGGGCATCATTTCGAGTCGATTGACCTCGGCCGGGTCATCCCGAACCGTCCAGGCGTGCAGATTCTCGTGGATATCGACCACCAGCCCCGGGGCAAGGCGCCGCTTTGGCTGATCGACGAGAAGGGCGTCCTGCTCGGACGCATCAACACCGAGTACGCCCGCCATCATCACCTGCTGGACTGGACGGGCGACGGCTTCGATGAAATCATCAACGCCCACAGCGGCGCGGTCCACGACCACGCAGGCCGGCGCATCGTCACGCTTGACGCACCGCGAGCGGCGGGCGACGGCGAGCGGAGCATCCTCGTGGGCGATTTCACGGGCGACGGCGTGCCGGATGTGATACTGGCCACGATGCACGCCCTGTACATCTTCAAGAACGAAAAGGGCGCACGGCCCAACCCCCCGGCCCCATGGGGAACCGAGCCCAACTTCACGCTCTACTGAACCCAGGGAGGCGCCCCTCACCCGGAGACGCGGGCGGCAGAGGATTGACTTGACCTTGTCCTCGCTCGAAAAGAGGACCACCCCAGGAGACTTTGGAATTGACAGTCTTGGGGCGTGGGCCTACCCTGTTCTCCATGGAATGACGGCTCATGGAGGATGCCATGATTATTGTAACGGGCGGTGCGGGGTTTATCGGGTCGGCCCTGGTCGCGGGGCTCAACGCGCGGGGCTGCGACGAGGTGCTTATCGTCGACGTGCTTGGCGAGGATGAGAAGTGGAAGAACCTGCGCGGGCTGCGGTTCATGGACTACGTCGAGGCCGATGAGTTTTTCGACATGCTCACCGCCGGGCGGATGGATTGGCCCGTCGAGGCGATCTTTCACCTGGGGGCCTGCTCTTCCACGACCGAGACCGACGCCTCGTACCTCGTGCGGAACAACTACAACACCTCGAAGGTGCTGGCCGGCTTCGCCGTCGATCAGGGCGTCCGGTTCGTGTATGCGTCCAGCGCGGCGACCTATGGCGACGGGACGCAGGGGTTTGTGGACGATGAAACCCGGCTGGACGATCTGCGGCCGCTGAACATGTACGGCTACAGCAAGCACCTGTTCGACCTGTGGGCGCGGCGCAGCGGCCTGCTGGACCACATCGTGGGGCTCAAGTACTTCAACGTCTTCGGGCCCAACGAATACCACAAGGGGCCGATGCGGAGCTTCGTGCTCAAGGCCTACGAGCAGATCCGCGACCGCGGCCGGGTGGGGTTGTTCAAGTCGTATCGGCCGGACTATGGTGACGGCGAGCAGCGGCGGGACTTTTTGTACGTCAAGGACGCGGTGGCCATGACGCTGTTCTTCCTCGACCGGCCGGACCTGGTGGGCCTGTACAATATCGGCACGGGCCGGGCCCGAAGCTGGAACGACCTGGTCATGGCGGTCTTTGCCGCGATGGACCGCCCCGCGGCCATCGACTACATCGACATGCCGGAGGAGATTCGCGACCAGTACCAGTATTTCACCGAGGCCGACATGACCAAGCTCCGCGACGCGGGCTACGACGAGCCAATCAGCAGCCTGGAGGCGGCGGTCACGGATTACGTCCAGGGGTATCTAACTGAGGAGAGATACTTGGAAAGCGGTTAATCGTCACCCTCCGGCAACATATCGCCAAGGGGCTGAAGTTGGGGTCTTAGAATGCCAATCACTGACGAATCAATCGGGCCACAGATTGCCAAAACATCCAAGAGGTATTCGCGAAGGGACTATGCCCACGCCACCGAGTATCTCAATGGGCATGGGCTCACGTTGGACGACTTGACCGCAAGCCAGCAGGAATGTGTGCTCAGGCATTTCAAGCAGAGGCGTTGGAATTGGCGGGGGTTCATCATTTTTCTCATACTATTTCCCCCTATGGGCATCTCTGGCACCTGGATGGCCATGCAGATCTCTAGGGATGACTTATTTGATGTACCCGACACGTATATGGAGACACAGCCGGATGGCTCACGGGTTTTAAAAACCGTTGAGCCAGAGTATCTCGAGACGCTTGATCTATATATACAAACCTGGGTTGTGCTGACACTCTTCATGTACCAAGCGATACTAATCTACACAATCGTATTCGCGGTGGCTGTGGGCGGTCTGTTCACATGGAGTCGAAAGCAACGGGTACTCGATGCTTTTCTTCAACCACTTGCGGAAGAAGGCACTCGAAGCTCAATTCGAGCGGAGAGATGATACACGACTGTGAGCGCGAGATCCCCTCGCGAGGGACATGCTGATATACCGAGACTAATAGGAGGGACTGGAAACCTGGATTCCCGCCTTCGCGGGAATGACAGCGGAAGCCAGTTGGATTACGCGAAGGTGTGTCTGATCGTATAATGGCGACGCAATCGGCGATAGAGTGGACGGAGTCGACGTGGAATCCGGTGACGGGGTGCACGAAGATCAGCGCGGGCTGTACGAACTGTTACGCCGAACGGATGGCCCGGCGATTGCAGGCGATGGGGCAATACCGATACCGCCACGGGTTCGAGGTCACGCTGCAGCCGGAGGCCCTGGATGAGCCGGCCCGCTGGAAGAGGCCCCGCATGGTGTTCGTCAACTCGATGAGCGACTTGTTCCACGAGGCCGTTCCCACGGCGTTCATTCGGCGGGTCTTTGACGTGATGAAGACGAATCAGCGGCACACGTTCCAGATCCTGACCAAACGCTCGGCCCGGATGCGGGAGCTGGCCCCTTCCCTGGACTGGCCGGACAACGTCTGGATGGGTGTGACCGTCGAGCGGGAGGATTACCGCGACCGTGTCACCGATTTGCGAACCGTCGGCTGCGCCGTGCGTTTCCTGTCGTTGGAGCCGTTGCTGGGCCCGATGAGCCAAGTGGACCTGGCCGGCATGGACTGGGTGATCGGCGGCGGCGAGTCGGGCCCGGGCGCGCGACCGATGGAGGCCGAATGGGCCCGGGACGTGCGGGACCGATGCGTCGCGATGGGTATCCCGTTCTTTTTCAAGCAATGGGGCGGCGTGAACAAAAAACGCGCCGGGCGTCTTCTCGATGGGCACCTCTGGAGCCAGTATCCCAAGGCCCTGGAACGACAACCGCTGGCCACGTGAAAGGCTGGGAAATCATGAAACGACTGATGCGGTATTTTGTGCGGGGGCTGCTGGTGTTTGTGCCGGCGGCGTTGACGGTGGCGGCGCTGGCGTGGACGTTCAGCAAGCTGGATGTGCTGTTTCGCGGTCTGTTCAGGATCGAGCAGCCGGGGCTGGGCTTCGTATTGGGCGTCGCGGCCACGCTGGGCCTGATCACGCTGATCGGGTTTCTGGCGTCGAACGTGCTGGGCCGCTGGCTGTTCGGCCTGGTCGATGGGCTCTTCGCCCGACTGCCGCTCGTCAAGCTGCTGTACGGCTCGGTCAAGGACTTCATCGAGGCGTTTGCCGGCGAGAAGCGGAGTTTCGACAAGCCGGTCGTCGTCGAGCTTATGCCCGGCGGGCCGGCCGCCGTCGGGTTCGTCACCCAGAGCGATCTGGCGTCCCTGGGCCTGGATGGGCAGGTGGCGGTGTACTTTCCGCAATCGTACAATTTCGCCGGCTCGATGCTCATCGTCCCGGCCGAGCGGGTGCGGCCATTGCGGGTGGATAGCTCGGCGGCCATGACGTTCATCGTCTCCGGGGGCGTGGCCGGACCCGGTGCAAAACCCGCCCTGAATCCCTCACAGGAACCGGCGGAGGAGCAGTCCCAGTGAGACCCACCAAACCGACCACCTCCCTGGACGTGCGTACGATCGAGGACCATGGGCAGATTCCGGCGGACCTGGATACCGCGATCCTGCTGACACTGGCCGCCTGCTATCCCGAACACCGGGACATGTTTGCCCGCACGCGGCACTGGCGCGGGCATATCGCCGCATATCGCGTAATCGCCCTGGACGGCGGGATCGTGGCCGCCCACGTGGCGGTGGTGGATTGCACGATCCGCGTCGGCGAGGCCTCCGTGCGCATCGCGGGTGCCGGCCAGGTCGCGGCCCTGCCGCCCTATCGCAAAACCGGCCTGATCGACAGACTTCTGGCCCGGGCGGTCGATGAAGCGAAGGATCGGGGGTTCGACATCGGGATGCTGTTCTGTCAGGAGCGGGTCCGCCGCGTGTACGAGCGGAACGGCTGGATCGACATCACGGACCGGCCCTGCACGCGAACCGAGGCGGGTGAACGCATCCTCATGCCGCCCGACCACCTGCGCATGATGATTCCGCTGGCGATGGCCGAATTGCCCCCCGGCCCCATCGACCTGGGCGGCGATAAATGGTAGCCCGCCGAACGCCATCGGTCTGTGTGGCCGGCCTTGTGCGTCAGAAGGTGATGATGAACCGGTCGTATGTTTGATTGAGGGGCATGTCTTCCAGGCTTACGTTGGTGATATAGCCCTCGAAGTGCCGCTGGATGTCAATCAGACAGCGTTCCACGTCGTCGGCCGAGCCCTGAGCGAACATCTCCACGCAGCCATTGGGCAGATTTTTGACGTAGCCGGTCAGGTCATGCTGCAGGGCGATCCGGTGGGCGGTATAGCGAAACCCCACGCCCTGGACCCGGCCGGAAAACGTGATTTTCTTGGCCACATGCTCCATCGTAACAACCTCTTGTCTGCCCTTCCGATTAGAGGGAATCGGGCGGTCGGATGCAACCCCAAAACGCGGCGGGCCTCGAAGGCCGCCGGACGTCATCGTCCGCGGCGCAGGGCCATGCGGACGATCCGGTCAACCAACCGGGCATAGCCGATGCCGGCCCGTTCGGCGGATTCGGCGACCTCTTCCCCATACGCGAGGCCGGGATTCGGATTGGCCTCGAGGACCACGAGACGGCCCTCCGGCGTCAATCGCAGGTCGATCCGCCCGTAATCCCGGATCTGCAGCACGCGGTAGACCTTCTTGCAGATCTGCCCGATGCGCCGCGCGGTCTCGGCGTCCAGGTCCGCAAAGCCGAACTCGATGCCCCAGCGGTCGCGATAGGTCTCGTTCCACTTGACGTGATACGTCGCCAGGAAGGGCCGATCCGCGTCATAGCGGAACGCGCACTCGCGGATGGGCAGCACGGTGAGGCGCTTGTTGCCCAGCACGCTGACGTACAGCTCGCGGCCGGTGATGTACTCCTCGGCGATGACATCCTGCGACCAGCGTTCGTGAACGAACGCCGCCCGCTCGCGCAGGGCCGCCTCGTCCCACACGACGGAGGCGTTGGAGATACCCTCCGAGCCGTCCTCGAGGGCGGGCTTGACAACGAGGGGGAAATGAATGCTGCGGGGTACGCGGGCCGACCGACCGGGCGACAGCGATACGAAGGACGGGACGCGGATTTTGTGTCGGGCCAGCAACTGTTTGCACAACCGTTTGTCGCGGCACAGCATCAGGCCCTCCGGCCCGGAGCCGGTGAAGGGGATCCGCAGCAGCTCGAGCACACCGGCGATGTTCTTGTCCATGGAACGAACACCGGCGAACTGCTCGGTCAGATTGAAGACGACATCGGGCTCATACCGCCCCAGCCTGTCGATCATATCGTGGATGTCATCGTGCACGCCGATGATCGAGACCCGGTAGCCCAGCTCGCGGAGGGTATCGATGACGTGATACTCGGTGCTCTGCTCGTCGGGCAGGCTTGCAAAGCATGGGTCGTCGTCGGGCACGGTCGCCGCGTCCACGAGGACGGTCACCTTCTTGGGGCGTCTCATCGCTTGGCTCCTGCACGGTGGGTGCCGGCGGCAATGGTGGCCAGGAGCGTCGTCACCTCCAACAGCCCGCGCTCCCCGGGCGGCGCATACAGGTTCAGGGCGTCGCAACGGCTGATCAATCGATTCAACAACTGGTGCAGGTCGTACTTGCGGTGCCCCGTCCACCGCGCCACGGGGTCGATGATCGCCTGGCGGTGCGCCCGCAGCAGATCGGCGGCGGGAAGGCCCCCATCCCACGACTCGTCGGACGTGAAGACCTGCCGCAGCGGATCGTCATAATAGCCCTGAAACTCCCGACCCAGGGCCTTGCGCTTGCGGTGATAGTAGGCCTCGAGCGTGGAGGTCATCCGCGAAGCGGCCCAGGGCGGTCGCGGCGAGGGCAGGACATCGGGCGGCTCCGTGGCGATCTGTCTCATCAGATGGTCGACGTATTGCAGCTTCTTCAGGGCAGGCCAATGGCGGTACTTGCGGGCCCAGTCGGTCCCGGGCGTGAGCCAGACGGCGAAGGTCTCGGCGAAGTCCTCGTCGGGGTGGGCCTGGGCATAGTGGTCGGCCAGGTGCACCACGTATCGCCGGGAATACGGCTGGTAAACGTAGGAGTCGGTATAGGGCGCCGAAAACGGGCCGAACAGGGTCCGCCAGCGGGTCCGCGCATACAGGCGATAGGCGTAATTGAGGGCGTGGCCGCATTCGTGGCGCAGGAGCTTCATGCAACTGGCCTCGGTGCCGCCCTCGACCTCGTACATCATCTTCCGCTCCAGGCGCTTCAGACGGGAATGCGCCAGGCAGAAGGGGATGCCGATGATGGGCTCCCGGTCCGGACAGAGCCACTCGTCGGCCAGGTAGCAGGGCGGGTGGAACATGATGCCGCGGGCGTCCAGCTCGGCGTAAAGCCTGCGAACCATGCGTTCCAGCGGCGAGCCTTCGATCTGCAGGCCCAAGTCCTTGACCCGCCACGCCAGCAGGGCGTCATCGTGCAGGGTCTGCCAGTGTCTGGCCGCGCTGGTCCGCGTCACGGCGGTGCTCCTCTTGAATCGCTTGCTCGGGCCCGCGCGGCACGCCCCGCCGCACCGGGCGTGAGGCGATCATAGCCCAAGCGGCGGAGCACCGCAAGACCCCGTCAGGCACACCTCAGGACTTGTCTTTCGATTTCGAGGAGGCCTTGGTGTCCTGGGACTCTGGTTGTTCGGGCTCGTAACGTCCGATGGTGCGCAGCAGGAACTGCTCGTACTTGCGGTAGCGGGCCAGCTTCTTGACGTCGCCGCCCAGACCGTGGCCGCCACTGGGATCGAGGAACAACTCCACGAGGGTCTCCTTGCCCGCCTTGAGCAGCTCACGATAGATCTTGATCGTGTCCTGGTAGAGCACGTTGTCGTCTTCCATCCCGTGCACCAGCAGCAGATGGCCCTTGAGGTTCTTGGCCAGCGGCAACAGGCTGAACTCCTTGAGCGTGGCCTGGCCGGGTTCGCTTCTGCCGATGGTATGGTGCGTGTACCAGGCGTTGTAGTTTTCCCACTCGGTGGGGCCGGCGCCGGCGATGCCCGCGGCGAACACCTCGGGCTCGGTGTACATGCACATCTGCGTCTGGAAGCCGCCGAAGCTCCAGCCGTGAATCGCGACCCGCTCGGGGTCCACGCCCCAGTGCGCGACCAGGAAATCGGCGCCGTCGACGATGTCCTCCACCTGCGGCTGGCCGACCCGACCGTAATTGGCCTTCTCGAACACACCGGCGTAACCGCTGTTGCCCCGCGGGTCGATGGCGACGGCGACGTAACCGTGCTTCTTGGCCATGTAGTAGGGAAACGCGTAGACATACTCGCTGTACGAGGCCTCGACAACCTGCTTACGCGTGCCCAAGGGGCCGCCATAGAAGTAGATCAGACACGGCCGACGGTCCTTCGGCGACCAGTCATCGGGCTTGAAGCCCATGCCACAGATCCGGTGTCCGTGACGGTTGCGGTATTCGAAGAACTCCGGCTTGGGCTCGGCGAACGTGCGCGCCTCGTCCGGATGCGACTCGGTCAGCTCGCGGGGCGAGGCCTCCTTGTCGCCGGCGTCGATGAACACCAGCTCGCGCAGCTTCTCGTAGCTGGCGCGGTTGCACAACAGCGTCGTGCCGTCGGGACTGACAGCGGGGTCGGTGTGCACTCCCCGCTCGCGGCTCAGGCGGGTCATCCGGCCATTACGCGTCGAAACCTTGTACACGTCCAGACAGGCCGGGTCCTCCTTCGTGGCCAGCACAAAGACCCAGGCGCGGTCCTTGCTGATCTCCACCGGGTAGACCTCGAACGTGCCGCGCGTCAGCGCACGGGTGCTCTCATAAAGCGGATCGAGCACGTGCAGATGTCGGAACCCCGTTTGCTCGCTGAGGTAGACCAGATGGTGGTTGTCGGCCAGATAGTACAGCGTCATCAAACGCGGCGTGTTCGGCCCGCCATGATGATAGAAGCGGAAGATCGCCCGCGCCTTGAGGCGCTCGGCCTCATCGGACTCCTTCGAGGTCTCGTTCGGGTCGGGGCTCTTGGCGTCATCCTTGTCGCCGTCATCCTCTTGGGCTTCGGCGTCTTTCTTCTCGGCGTCCACGGGCTTGCCCCGCTCGTTCGGTCCATCCAGGCGAGATTGGTAGATGGTCACCAGGGCCGAATCCTGCTCAAACACCATGAAGGCCAGCCGTTGCGAATCCGGCGACCACGTCAGCGCCCGCACATCGTCGTCCGGCAGGACCTTCTTGCCAACGAAGACCTCGATCAGCTTGTCTTGCTCATCCGGCTTGTCGCTGAGCCGATAGAGGTAGACCCGCAGGTCGTATTCGCCGAGGGGGTCGTCCGACACCTGCCGCGAGACCTCGCGGGCCTTCATCAGCCGGTCGCGATAGCTGGCGATCTCCACCTTGCTGCTCTGCGGCGGCTTGGTCTGTTTCTGGGTAATGAAGGCGATCGTGCGGCCGTCGGGACTGACTTCGTACGTCGCCAGGCTGTCATCCTGTGGGAACTTCGGATCGAGCTGCCGCTCCATGTCGCTGCCGAACAGCACCCGCATCAGGGCCCCGTCCCGACGGAAGTGATAGCCCGAACCATCGGGCCACCACTCCACGGCGCTTTCCCGAGCGCGGGTCCGCGTGAGCCGCCGGATCGCGCCATCGGCGACGGCGTAATGGTAGATATCGCCCTCGGAGATGAACAGCAGCTCCTGAGCGACCGGCGACCATGTGAACGACTCGACGCCGCTGTAGCGCGGGGCCTTCTCGTCGTCGGCGTCCTTGTCGCTCACCCAATCGCCGCGTTCCATCCGCCGGCGTTCCTCGTCCTGCTGTTGCTCCTCTTTCCCATCGCCGTTTTGACGGTCTTCCTGCTGCTTTTCGCCCTGCTGGTCCTTCTTCTGCTCCTGGTCCTTGCGCCCATGTTTGTCTATTCTCTCGTCCTGTTCCTGCTGTTTCTCTTTCCCGCCGTCCGTCTCGCAGGGTGGGCCGGGAACGCCTTGTTTCTCCTCTTGTTCCTGCTTGCCTTTGTCCTCCTGGTCGCGATCCCGCTCCCGGTCGTATTTGTGATCCTGTTTGTTCTCCTGACGGTCCTCTTGCTCTTGCGTCTTTCTCGATGAGGTGCGCACGGCCTCCTGCCAGCGCTCCTTGAGGGCGGCCTTGATGTCGCTCCACGTAGGACGGGCCTCCTGCCGCGGCTCGGCCTTCTCGCGACGCTCCTTCAGGACGGCTTGGGCCTTCTTCTTGCGGTCCTCAACCACCTTGCGGGCGCTCTCCTGAAAGTCCGCCATCACCGAGGCCATCGTCACACGACGGACCTCCTGCGTCTCCACGTCGAACAGGTACAGGTCGTATCCATGTCGCCGTTCCTTGTACGGGTGATACAGCCACGCGGCGTAGCGCCCCTCATGGGAGAACTTCATGCCCCGCGCCGACGGTCCGAACGGGCTCTTGTCCGGAATCAGGTCCTTGAGGTCCAGGTCCTTTCGGCTCCGATCCTTTTCGGCATCCTGATCCGCGGCGATGAGGCTCGCGCCCAGCACCAGACAAAGACAGAAACACAGACTCCGCATGACCCACGGCTTGACCATGACGTTCTCTCCTCGCGTACGAACATCCGCAGGGGATCACCCCATCTGCAGCCGGACGGTTTTCAAGGGCCGACCCGGCCGCCACAACCCCTTCAGGATAGCAGAAAACCCCAACCGATGCAACGCCGCAGCCGCCTTGAAGACGGCCCATGGGCCCCTTAGCAGCCTGTTGAAAAAGTGTCACCCCGGACTTGATCCGGGGTCCACGCTCAACGTGAGGTGTGCTCTGTGCACGCAAAGCGTCGATTCCCGCCCGCCAGGACGCGTCGTCGACCTTCGCGGGAATGACAAAAAGGGCCCGTTGCTGTGGACCGTACGTTTTTCAACGGACGGTTAGAGGTCCTTACGGACGATTCTGGCGCCGGCGGCGTTGAGCTTCTCCTCAATGCGCTCATAGCCGCGGTCGATGTGATACACGCGATGGACGACGGTCTTGCCCCAGGCCGCCAGCCCCGCCAGCACCAGGGCCGCCGAGGCCCGCAGGTCCGAGGCCATCACCGGAGCGGCGATCAATTCCCGGACTCCGGCGACGATGGCGCAGGGGCCTTCCTTGCGGATGTTGGCGGCCATGCGGTTCAGCTCGGCCACGTGCATAAAGCGGTCGGGGAAGATCTTCTCGGTAATGACGCTGTTGCCCTCGGCCAGGGCAAGCATGGCCATGAACTGGGCCTGCAGGTCGGTGGGAAAGCCCGGATAGGGTTGCGTGGTGACGTCGGCGGGCCGGAGCTCACCGGTGCGACGGACGACGCAGCCGTCGTCGCGGGCCTCCACGGCGACCCCGATGTGGGCCAGGCGATCCACGACGGCGACCATGTTGTCGGGCTGGCAGTTGGTCAGCGTCAGGCGTCCACCCGTCAAGCCGGCGGCCACGAGGAAGGTGCCGGCTTCGATGCGGTCGCCGATGATCCGGTGGCGCACGGGTGTCAGGCGGGTCACGCCATCGACGATCAGCCGTGGCGAGCCGATGCCGTGCACGCGGGCGCCCATGGCGTTGAGGCAGTTGGCCAGGTCGGCGATCTCGGGTTCGCACGCCGCGGATTCGATGATCGTGCGGCCCTGAGCCAGCGTCGCGGCCATCATCACGTTGGCCGTACCCAACACGGTCGAGCCGAACGGACCGCCAAGGAAGATCGGTCCGCCCCGCAGGCCGCCGGGCGGCACGGTGGCGACGATATAGCCGTTCTCCAGGTGAATCTGGGCTCCCAGGGCCCGCAGGCCCCGCAGATGGATGTCCACGGGCCGGTCGCCGATCGCACAACCGCCGGGCATCGACACCTTCGCCCGGCCACAGCGGGCCAGCAACGGGCCGAGGATGCAGATGCTCGCCCGCATCTTCCGCACGATGTCGTACTCGCCGACGGGATGGTCGATCTTCGTCGTGTCGATGTGGATGTCGGCGCCGTCCCGCTCGACGCGGGCCCCCAGACTCTGGAGCAGTTGGCCGAGCACCGCGATGTCGGCCAGGCGGGGCACCTGTTCGATCACCGATTCGCCGGGAGCCAGCAACGTGGCCGCCATGATGGGCAGGGCCGCGTTCTTGGAGCCGCTGATGTGAACGGTGCCGTCCAGTCGCACCGGGCCTTCGATCTCGAGCGCATCCATGTCTATTTCCCTTGCAAGAGAGGGCACAATCTACTACAACGACGGCCCGGTTTCAACCGATTTGCCGTAAGGCAACGGCCTTCCTGGCGGGCGGCGCATGAACCTTCTATTATCGGCACAGGCTGAGCAGAACATTTGGGCGGATGTGGCCATCCTCGGGGCGGGCGGGGCCGTCCTGGCGGTATGGCTGGTGATCCGCCGGGGTCCGGCCGGCTTGTTTGCGGCCCCGCCGCGACCCCACCGGCTGCCGCCGGTTGTCCCCTTGGTGCTCATTGCCGTGTGGATGCTGTTTAATCTGGGGCTGTTTGCCCTTCTGGAGGGGTTTGTGGACCCGCCGGGCCGGCGGCTGTTCCTGCAGTACCTGTCTCTGAACGTGGGTTACGTGTTGCTCTGCGCCGTCATGTTGGTGCTGGCGCACCGCTTTTTCGTGGGTGGATTGGCCGGTTTCGGGATCCGGTGGCGCACGCTCGGACGCGATCTGGTCTGGGCTTTCGTGAACCTACTGGCGGCCTGGCCGTTGATCTACCTGGCCGTGGCGGCCGTGGTATTCTTCGGCCAGCAGTTCCGCGGCGACGGGTTCCAATTCGAGCAGAACCCCGGCCTGGTCGATATCCAGCAGAGCGTGCAAATGCCTCCGCACGTGCTCGCGGCGGTGCTGGTATTCACGCTACTGCTGGTTCCGCTGTTTGAGGAGATCCTGTTTCGCGGCTTGTTGCAGTCGGCTATTCGGAATCTGACGGGCAATCCCTGGTCGGCGATCCTCCTGACCAGCATTCCGTTCGCCCTTCTGCATCCCCAGACCCACTGGCCGGCGCTGCTGGTCCTGAGTATCTGCTTGGGATACGCCTACGAGCGCAGCGGGTCACTGCTGAGAAGCATTCTCATCCACGTATTATTCAACACCGTCAACGTGGCCATGACGTTGACCGGTTGACCCTCCTGCCCGACTTGGCCTGTGGGTCAGAAGTCACCGTCGGGGGCATAGGCCTGCCCGTCTGAGTCGTCCTCGGCTCCCTCGACCTCATTGGGATCGCCGGCGGGGTCGTTGGGATCCACGACCTCCACGTGAAACCCCGTGGGTTCGTTCGGGTCATGGCTGACCCGGATGGTCTCGTCCATCTCCACGTCCTGTTCGGTCACGTCCCCCTCGATCTCATGATCGGTGCCGATCTCACTGCCCGCTCGCGAGTCGTCCACCTGCGCCGCACCCCCGGGCTGGGTATCCTCCGCATCCGCCGCAGGCGCTTGAGCGACCGCGATCCGCGCCAGGATCGCCTTGAGGGCGGCGACGTAGGGGTTCTCGGCGGGCTTACCCGTCCACGTGGCCATGGCGCGAAGCAGCGGCTCCAGGGCATCCCGATCACCGATCTCGGCCAGGTAGTGTGCGGCGGCGACGCGAGTATCTTCCTGTTCGGCATCGAGCAGGCGGACCAGTCCGGCCGCGTCGCCCACGGCGAAGAGGGCCTCCGCCGGTGACACGGCGTGGGCCGTCATGCTGTCTTGATCCCGTCCGACCGGTTGGGCACGCGGGATGCGGCCGGCGGCGTCGGTGTTGCCGACATTGGCGGGCAATCTTGGATCAGACGGTGCGCCGGTCCCCGTCGGCTGTTCGGTGGCGCCGGTGGGGTCTTGAGTCGTCGTAGAGTCCGGTCCCGCGGGTGTTTCCTGCGAGCGCCACGCCGCCCAACCGCCCAGACCGATAAGACCGATCAGCACCAGGGCCACGCCTGCGACCGCCGGCCACGCCCACGTCGGCCATCCGTCACGGCGCTGCATCACCCGAGGGTTCACGGGCATCGCGCGCGTTTCCTCTATCAACTGTGCGCACTGGGCCTGCAACATGGGTTCAAGCCGCGTGGCCGCTGCGGCCAGGCGCTCCTGCCAACGGCCGAGCCCTTCATGAAATCGTCGGCACCGCTCACACCCTTCGATGTGGTGCCGGACCGCCTGCGATTCGATCTGGCCGAGGATGCCGAGCATCCGTTCGATCATGCGGTCTTGCATACGGTGGCACGGTCCGGGCGGTCCCTCGGCCGACTGGGGGTCTTCCAGATAACGCAGGGCCTCCCGCAAGTGGTCGTACACCTCCGGCACCGGCAGGTCGAGCATCTCCGCGACGCGGCCGGCGTCCTGCCGGTCGAAATAGTAGAGCATGAGGCATAACCGTGGCCGCTCGGGCATCGCATACAGGCCCTCGGCCACGTCGGCCGGTATCCCGGACTCGTCCGGTCCGCCGTTCACGGCTGTCGCCGGTCGTTTAGCCGCCTGCTTGATTCGGCACAGGCCGGAGGCGACTTCGACCAACCGCGAGCCGAAGCCTCGGCGTCGCCGGCGATGATCGAACCGGCTCAACGTCTGTTTCCAGGCCTGTCGCGCGACGCCGCCGGGCTCTCCAGGACCCATCAGGGCCAGGCAGATCAGCACCAAGCCTCGGCCATAACGGCCGACCAAATCGAGGCAGGCCTGCCGATCGCCGGCGAGCGTCTGTTGCACCAGGTTTTCCGCGGCGGATTCGGCCATATCGGGTCCTTACGTACCATCAGCGTTTGCCGGTGGATTCATCGGCACAATCCATTGTACAGTGCAGCCCGGCCGGCTGGAATAACCGAAACGCAACCCGCATCGCCGTTGACATTGCCGGCGGACCGCCGATATGATGGGCGAGCCGGGCGGTTAGCTCAGTCGGCTAGAGCGCCTGCCTTACAAGCAGGAGGTCATCCGTTCAAGTCGGATACCGCCCAGTCGAAAATCCTCGTTTTCTGCACTGAAAACGGGGATTCCGCCTTTCTATTCCTCCCTGGCTGACTCCACTATGGGGCTTCTGCGGCAATTCTGCGTCTGGGAGCTTCGGGTTCGCAGTGTACTTGGTGTGTACTTTCAGTGGGCTGTCCCGTTGATCTGTTCGAAGTGTTACAGGTAGAATCGCTGGCTCTGGCTCGTCCTCGACGCAACCTACCCAGAACCATGGCTCACCGACGCCGGATGGAGAAGCGTTTCACGACAGGGTAATCCCCGATCAACTCAAATTCAGCTTGCCTCTCTGCCTGCGGCTCTCGGATTCGGATTTGCTCGACGCCCTGATTGTGGGGGTTGCAGGCGATGACCAGCAGTTCGCTGCCGTCCGTGCTGTACTTGGCTCGAACCAGAGGCCCCTTGTAGTAGTTGCAGAAGCTCGGGTATCGGTGCTCGTCCGTTCTCCACGTCTTGCCATGGGAACTGTAGATCTCCGGCATGAACCACTCGGTCTTCGCTTCGATGACATCCTTGTTCTGACTTGCCTGCCACATCCCAAGGACATGATAGTTGTAAAACCCGAAGTACTTGATGTAGTAGTAGATGTCCTTGCTGACGCCGTTGAACGTGCGTCGTACGGGTTTCTGCATGCCGCCTTCACCCAGTTGCCCGGCATCAGCGACATCCTCTGAGTAGATCGTGCCGGTCTCCCAGCAGTACGCACCATCCATCCGGCAGTGGGCAAAGAGTGAAAGGGCGTACACCAACGACGGGGGGGCTTGGTGCTTGATGCCTCTCCACTGCTCTCCGTGCGGTGTCGGAAACCGGTACGTCGAGAGAGGATAGCCATCCACGAATTCGGTCTGAATCCACGTCGAGATCACGTTGGGGACCTTGGGACGGGCGAGCTTGCCGACCTCCCACTCCTGAACGACGGCATACAGGTGGGCGGGGTTGCCGCCGTTGAGGTAGTAGACGCTGGGATTGCCGAAATTCAAGCCGCAATAGTTGAAGATGCGGTTCAGTTCGGGCTGGGGATTCTCGTACTGCTGAGCCCACTGCCGGGCTGCGGCAAGGTTCACGACTCCTGTGGCCCGCCCCTCGGAATCACGGTGGTCGAAGATCCGCAGCGAATGATTCACCACGCCGACCCCCCAGCAGCCCAGCAGGCAGTCGGGTCGTGCGGTCTTGAAGTCGCTGACCAACTCACGGAAGCGGTCGAACTGCTGCTGATTCCATTTCCAGTGGTCGGCATTCTCGAAGTCGGGGATGACGATCTCCATCCGCTCGCCCCGATGCTTCCAGCCGTCGTTATGCCAGAGAGTCTGATCGCCGCCTCTGGACATATCCAGCCACTCGGCGTCGCCAAAGACCCGGCACTGGTGCTGCTTGTCGGGGACATGCCCTCCTGCCGAGAGGGTGTTCTCCGCCACATGGGTAAAGCCAAAATCCAGCATCGGATGCCTGCCGTCGCGGTCGGTCTGCCTGTACTTGGCCGCCCCTTCCCAGCAGGCGAACTTGCCATCGGGAAGGCTCCATCCCGAGGGAAACCACGCTCCCTCGTCAAAGTCGTAGGCAAGGCGATCCTGCGGGACTGAAAACCACTGCGGCAGATCGGCTTGGACTTTGCCGCCCAGTTGCAGGATCTCCTGATAGGACTCGCTGACTTCCCACGGCTTGGAGTGGTTGAAGATCTCCACGTTGATGGTCACCTGAAGCCCTGAGAACTTCTCATCGAAGCGGTAGTTCACCAATGGCTCGGTCGTGTACGGCGTCTGGTTGAAGCTCCACCGTTTGCCCTTGCCTTCCGGCGGGGTGTAGTCATGCCAAGCGGCGTCCGTGACGGTCAGGCCGTCGTCGGCAATCTGGCAGTTCATCGTCAGTTGACCGGAGGCGTTGTAAATGCCGTCAGTGATCTGCGGAAACAGCTTGGTGCCGTTGGGGTTGATGGGCTCGTTGGCGGATGCACCGGCGATGATGCCCAGCAGCGACAGCAGTATCATCATAATGGCAGAACGTGTTCTCATGCTTTCCTCAGCTAGAAGTAGATTCAGAAGAGTGTACATACTATCACAGGCAGGTCTGCAAAGCAACAGACGCATTCTGAAACACGCCAGAATGAATCTGGAACTGAAGCCTTCAGCAACTGGGGCACTGTGTATTGCTTCAGCCGCACCCTTCTCTGCGGCGATTCTGCGTCTGGGAGCTTCGGGTTCGCAGTGTACTTGGTGTGTACTTCCAGTGGGCCGTTGGGGAGCTTCGGGAGGCGGAAACGGCAAGAGTCCCTGTTCGCATGTGCCTGGTCACCATGGCGGCAGCCCAGCCGTATCACATGCATTCCTCAGTAGGGACGTCAATGCGGCTTCTGGAAGACCAGAATCAGCAGCCCGTGTACGGCAAACGAAGACAGCATGAGAAGGCCGCTTAAACCGACCGCGGCAGTCGCATAGAGGAACCCACATGACCTCAGAATGAGCCCCCGTCGGAGATGCCGAACCATTGCCGCCATCCCCAGGGACAATGCCGTTGAGGCCACGCCAACACACCCACCGGATAGAAGAAACATCGTGCCAAGGTCGTCCGAGTCGGCCTGGAGAGCCAGCAGGACAGCGGCAGGCAGACAGAGGGCCAGAGCAATCCGCCCCAGACACGACCCTCCGGTTGTGCTTTGCTCAGCCATTCTGACCCGCCCCAAAGGCGACACGTCAGACTCTAAACTATTATAGTGCTCGCTTGTCGTTTGCTCAAGCAGTCTTTCTTGGCGAATTCGCAAACTGCAGAAAGGAGGGCAGGGACAACTGCCGGAAGGGAGTTTCCCCCGGCGGCATCACCTTTGAGGATGGGGCCGGGTATGCATCGTCCAGGCCGCAATCGCAAGCCCCTGTCCTCCTCCATGCCACCATCGACGATTGAGCGCATGATGCAATGGACACCCGGCAGGCGCTATTCCTGCGAAAGTCGACGACGCGCCTGGGCGGGCCTTGCCGGGACAGGCAATGCTCCGACCACGTGCGGAGGCGAGGGGCCATACGACGATGAGGATGCGCCCCCCGAGTCGAAATCCGACGGATCGATGACGGGCTCAGCGCCGAGCGAGGCGGGAGGTTCGGCGGTCTTTCACTTTGGCGCCGAAGTGGTCGGCGACCCCGAACAGATACTGACCTACCAGTGGTACTTCGAGCCGAACGATCTATTGCCTTTGGTGCCGTTGGTTGACGGGGACGATGTTTCAGGCGCGACGTCAGACACCTTGATTCTCACGAATCTGGATGCGGCGGACGTCGGCGACTACCTCTGCGTAGCGACAGGCGACGCCGGTTCGGTGGAATCCCGACGAGCGAGTCTGCAGTTGATCGAACTCCTGGGTCACTGGCCGCTTGACGGCGACGCGACGGACATGTCCGGGTATGGGAATGACGGGATCGCGCGAGGTGGAGCGTTTGGCTTCGAAGAGGGTATCATCGGACAGGCCGCTAATTTCGACAACCTCGGGTTGTTCGAGATTCCCAATCCGTCTCACTTTGACCAAGCAAATGGCATGATCACCGTGTATTGCTGGATCAAGACAGGCGGTACGGGGGACTGGGAGCCCTTCGTGGCCAAGTATGGCGAGAACGGGCAAGGCTGGCAGATCCGCAAACACAGCGTGAGTTCTACCTTGACGTTCACACTCCGCGGGACCACAGGCGAGCCCGACGATCCCCAGCCGGCCACACCCAACATCTTTGACAATGAATGGCACCAGGTGGTCGGCACGTATGATGGCGTGACCCGGAGGATTTACCTGGACGGTCAGGAGGTTCTATCCCTTGCCGACACCGGCGAAATTGCCTATACGTCCGCACCGGTGTCGATTGGTGGCAGGATCACGGATACCGGCCAATACGAGGCGTTCTTCAACGGGATGGTGGACGATGTCCGCATCTACAAAGGGCCTATGCCGGCCCTGATGGTGGCCCGGTTGTACACGGAAGTCACCGGTGTGGAGTTCTGCAGCACGGCCATGCCCGGCGACGTATCCGGCCCGATTGGTCAACCCGATTGTGTCGTCGACCTGTACGACCTTGCCGTCTTCGCGGCGGACTGGTTGCGGTGCACGAATATTGACGTAATGAGATGTCCGTAACCGCGGAACGTGACGAGTTGTAGCTTGGCCGCCGGGTGTCCGCCGAAGGCGTGCGGACACCCGGTTTTTTTTCGACAGGGACATCCGCCCGTGTCCGTCACGCGACAACAGAACCGTCTTCATGCGTATACCCTGTTGTTCCGTGGACATCGAGCCCAAGGACAAGGTGGAATGCGGGAAGATCGACGACGGATCACAAAGAAACAGGCGGGATTGGGTCATGGCCGTCGATCTGACGCGCCCACAAGATGGCAGTGGCCACGCAGGCCCTTCTCGAGGCAGCCCGGGAGGACCACCAACCGGATGGTCGATCCCTACCTGTCCTACGCGCTTCTGGCCGTGGCCACGGCAGGGGTTGCCGGCGCCGCCTTGTGGCGGTACACCGCCATGCCTCCTTTGTGGATTTACCTGACGGCCCTGACGCTGGTGACGTTCGCCTTTTACGGCTTTGACAAGTATCAGGCTATCGGGGGGAGGGGCAGAATCCCGGAGGCGGTTCTGCATCTGCTGGCCCTGGCCGGTGGAAGTCTGGGTGCCCTTGCAGGACAGATCCTCTTTCGACACAAAATCAGGAAGCTGTACTTCACAGCGATTCTGGCTATGATCATTGCCGTCCAAATAGGATGCATCGCGTGGTGGATATACCGAACCCGATCACCGGGATGAACGACATCAGCTCGAATCATGGAGCCCTTGCGGCGGTTCCTGGAACGTGAACTCCGCTGACGGGTGAACAAACGCGTTATGTGACTCGGATTGAAATGGACGGGAGGACATCATGGCTCAGAGCACATTCAAGGTGGCTGTCATCGGCATGGGATTCGGCAGTGAGTTCATTCCCATCTACAAGGCGCATCCGCTGGCGACGATGTACGCCGCTTGTCGTCGCAATGAGGCCGCGTTGCACAAGGCCTGCGACGAATTCGGCATCGAGAAGCGCTACACGAAATACGAGGACGTGCTGGCCGACCCCAACGTCGACTACGTGCACATCAACACACCCATCGAGGATCATGCCTGGATGTCCATCGAGGCCCTGAAGGCCGGCAAGCACGTGATGTCCACGGTCCCCATGGCCAGGACCATCGCGGAGTGTGAGCAGATCTGCCAACTGGTGGCCGACACCGGCCTGAAATACATGATGGCCGAGACCGTGGTCTACAGTCGCGAGTTCCTGTTCGTCAAGGAGCTCTACGACAGCGGTGAACTGGGCAAGATTCAGTACCTCGCCGCCTCCCATCCGCAGGACATGGACGGCTGGCCGGAGTACTGGCGGCGGATGGTGCCCATGCACTACGCCACGCACGTGGTCTCCCCCTGTCTTGGCCTGGTCAACGGCTACGCGGACTACGTGTCCTGCTTTGGATCAGGCACCGTGCGGGATGAGATTCGGCGGACAGCGGGATACGGCGCCTCGGTTCAGACCTGCCACATCAAGGTGGCGGACTCGGATTTGACCGCTCACATCTGGCGTTTCCTCTTCGATACGGCGCGTCAGTACCGCGAGAGCATCGACGTGTACGGGACGAAAAAGTCCTTCGAATGGTCCCTCGTGGAAGGAGAGCCCCACATCCTGCACACGGCCAAGAAGCCCGAGCACGAGATCGCCCAACGGGTGAAGGTGCCGGACTATGCCCATCGTCTGCCCGAACCGATCCGCCGATTCACGTTGCCCAGCGAGATCCACGACGAGAAGCACCTGTCCTTCATTCAGGGCGGCGGGCACGGCGGTTCCCATCCCCATCTGGTCAACGAGTTCCTGAACGCGCTGAATGAAGACCGCGATCCCTGGCCCAACGCGGTGCAGTCGGCCAACTGGACGTGCGTCGGGCTGTGCGCCCACGAGTCCGCGCAAAAGGGCGGCCAGATCGTCCACTTGCCCAAGTTCACCCGCCCATAGAAAGCGCGTGAACGCCGAGGAGCGCCGCCGCGACAGGCCGCCGCGCGGTTCCGTCGGCGTAAGGGATCCGTGCCGCAAACAGAACAGGCCCATGATCCATCCGGGGCATGGGCCTGTTCTGCCGGTCTGGTCCGCTCGATGTCAGACCATGTCTTTGAGATTCTTCAAGGGTCGAATCTTCACCACGTTTCGCGCGGGCTTGGCCTTGAAGGTGGTCTCCTCCCCCGTAAAGGGATTGATCCCCTTGCGGGCCTTGGTGGCGGGCTTGCGGACGACCATGATCTTCATCAGGCCAGGGACGGTGTAGGCCCCGGGGCCGTTGCGTCCCAGACTCTTCTTGACCTGGGTCGCCATGGCCTCAAACACGGCGTTGACGTTCTTCTTCGTCAGTCCCGTGGCATCCGCGATGCCCGACACGACCTCACTCTTGCTCATCGGCTTCACAGCTTTCTTTGCCATTCCATGCTCTCCTTGCACTCGAACTGATTCTTGAACAATCCCTTCGGCCACGGGTTCCACCGAGCCGGACCTTCCGGCGTCTGACCAGCAATCTATCGAAGATTGAGAGGTTGTCAAGCAGGAAAAGGGCCAGGGAATGAGTCTGTGAGGGAGGATTTGACCTTGACCCGATGGGGGCCGCCGGGTATGACCATTCGCCGGGGCACGTGAGTGCTGCCGGACGTACGGGAGTGATGGGCTCGCCAAAACAACGCCAACACCGAAAGGCCGTCTGATGCAGCAGACCGGGCAGATCACGGATAGGCCGAAGCGATCGCGCCGCCGACGAAGGCTTTGGGGCCTCTTGGTGGCCATCGTCCTGGTCGTGCTGGTCGATGCCTGGGTCGTGGAGCCCCGCTGGATCCGCATCCGGCACGTGTCGCTGGCCGTGGAGCCGACGATGCGGCTGGTGCACATCAGCGACCTGCACTACAAGGGCGACCGACGGTACCTGCAGCGCATCGTCCGCCTGATCAATCGGCTCGAACCGCAATACGTCTGTTTCACCGGCGACCTGATCGAGGATGCCGACGATCTCAACGCGGTGTTGGACGTCCTGGGGCGAATCCAATGCCCCGTCTTCGGGGTGCCGGGCAACCATGACTGGCACAGCCGGGCACCGGCCGCACGCATCGACGAGACCCTGCGGCGAGGCGGCGGGCGCTGGTTGCGGGACGAGGCCGTCACGGTCAACGGCGTGACCTTCTACGGCGCCACGGGGTACAGCCGACGCATGGGTCCGCCGGTGGACACGGGCAAGAACGTGCTTCTGTGCCACTACCCCGACATCGTCGACGCCGTGGCCGATCAGCGGTACGACCTGATTCTAGCCGGCCACTCGCACGGCGGGCAGGTGCGGCTGCCATGGATCGGCGCGCTGTATCTGCCCAACCGCGTGGGACCTTATGACCGGGGGCTGTACGAAACACCGGCCGGGCCGTTGTACGTGAATTGCGGCCTGGGCACGTTCAGGCTGCCCGTGCGGTTTTTCTGCCGGCCTGAGATTACCGTCATCTCCTTCTGATTCCGGCAAACCCACGCGGGCCCCGCTGGAAAACGTCCGGTCGGGCCGATAGAATACCACCGTCGCAGGACCTCTTCGAAAGGACCCGGCCATGCATGAACTGGAACAGCTCGGCCGACTGATCGTCAGTCAACGCAAGGAATGGGGCGAGATACTCTCCGGGTTCGAGACGCGCAACAAGTACATCGTGTTCGACGAGGCCGGCCGCGAGGTTTACCTGGCGTTCGAGGAGGGCGGTTCGCTGCTGATCCGCTGGTGGCTGCGGGCGCTGCGACCGTTCGAGATCGTCCTCCTGACCCCGGATCGGCAACCCGTCCTTCGCATCCACCGGCCCTTCCGATTTTACTTTCACCAGGTGCAGATTCGAGACGCCGCGGGGCGCCCGCTGGGGACCATTCGGCGACGGTTCTCGGTGCTGCGTCGACGCTACGACGTGCTGGACGACCAGGGGCGTGTGGTCTATGAGTTGTTCGGGCCGCTCGTGCACCCGTGGACGTTTGAAATCCGTCGCGACGAGGACGTCTTCGGGCGGATCACGAAACGCTGGTCGGGACTGGGCAAGGAGGTGTTCACCGATGCGGACAACTTCGGCGTCGAATGGCCCGAGGACTGGCCCGTGGCGATCAAGGCGCTGCTGCTGGGCGCGGTCTTCCTGATTGACTTCGTGCACTTCGAGAATACCGGCAACGATTGATGGGGCGTGAGGAGGCAACGATGGACGGTGAGTTCGGCGGCGACAAAAAGATGCCCATGACCACGTGGCTGGCGCCCCTCGAGCGGCGGCTCATCGACGCCTGGACGCCGCGGTTCCCGGCGTGGATCGAGGGCTGGCATCTTACGCTGATGACGCTGGTGTGGTCGGCGGGCGTGCTGGGCTTTGACTACCTGGCGGCGCGAACGGGCAACCTGCACTGGCTCTGGGGCACCTCGGCCATGCTGGCGGCGCAGTGGTTCACCGATTGCTTCGACGGGGCCTTGGGGCGATACCGCGACTTCGGCATCCCCAAGTGGGGCTTCTTCATGGACCACTTCCTGGATTACATCTTTCTATGCGCGCTGCTGGTGGGCTATTCGTTTCTGCTCGACGACGTCGGGCACAAGCAGATCGTCTACACGCTCATCCCGATCTTCGGGGCGTTTATGGTCAGCGCCTACCTGGCGTTCGGGGCGACCGGGCAGTTCAAGATCACCTACCTGGGCACCGGGCCCACGGAGATGCGCATTGCGTTCATCGTCTTCAACGCCGTCCTGATACTGGTCGGCACGGCATGGATCCTGCCCGTTCTGCCCTACATTCTGGGCGGATCGGCGGCCCTGCTGTGCATCGTGGTGTTTCGCACACAGAAGTACATCTGGCGGCAGGACATGGCCGACAAGCGGGCCCGCATGGGACAGACCCCCAGCACGCCAGGTCATTGAACCGGGGCGATATCGTGCATCCCTCCCGCTTTGCGGTTTTTCACAGCCGGCGGAGACCCGCTACCTGCGTCTGCGCATCGCCAGAACCGAACCCAAGCCCAACAGCAGCATCGTGGCCGGTTCGGGGACGAGGAACTCCTCGACGGCCAAGGCCGAATCCGAAATCCGGATTTCATCGAGGAAGCCATACGCCCGGTCCCCATGTCCGCCGGCATACAAGCCGCGACCGACCGACCAGTCGCCCGCGTTCCAGTCGCCGCCGTCACCGGTGCCCATCGTCAGGGCCGTGTCCGGGCTCTCGCTGAGGGTCATATCCGTCTCGGCGATCAACTGCCACGCGCTGTCGGCATCGACCTCCCGCAGATACAGCGAAAGGGTCGACCCATCACTGACCGCAGCCATGCTGTACCATGGCACTCCGACGCCGTCCGGATTGGTGGGGAAATCAAACGACTCAAACACCTGCGTGTCCGAGATCGCCTCGTGCCAGAAACCCGAGACATCGGCAAACTTGATGGCCAGGGCATTATCCGGCATGGCCTGGAAATACAGGGCCGCCAAGTCGCCATTGATCGTCGCCGCCCCACGGCTGTCCCGACCGACGATGGTCCGATACCCGCCGTTTTCCAGCTTGAATGTGGCCTCGATGGTGAAGGCGGCCGGCTGGATACCGTTAATGCCGGCGGCCGTATCCGTGAACATCGCCGGCCAGCCGCCGGTGTTCTTGACGCTGAAGTTGTTCGTCGCGCCGCCAAACGTCCGGCTGGCCACGTCCGCGTTGTACGCATAGCCGGCCCAGCCTTCCGCCCAGACCGACAGGTCGTACCCGTTGCCCGACGAATCAGCAGTCCCCGGATAGAAGACACCGTCCCCTTGGCCGCCATGCGAGACGGGAGCCCCCGCCGGGCCTTCCTCAAACCGCCAGTAGGCGATGGTTCCCGCATTCGCGCTCACAACACACACCGCGAATGCAGTCATTACAAAGAACACCTTTTTCATCATTTCCACCTCCGGAAAAAATGACAGAACGATCTTACTCCCCTACCTTCGGCTCCGACCTGCCAGGAATCTTGCATGGCCTGCCGCCCGTCGAGTCGATCAGCCCGTGGAGACAGCGGTGACACTCACGCACGGCTGCTTCCCCGCTCCGGACGGGGATGTCGACACCCTCCACTCTTATCGAGCCCCCTCCCTGCGGCGAGTTGTCCGCGGCCCGTCTGAGGGAATACCCGCAGACGACCGATAACAGTGTACTCCCACAAGGACCCTGGTGTCAAGCCTAAACGCAAGGCGAATGGCCGATTGAGCCCCCTTGGCCCGGTTCCCCATTTCCGCGATAAGTCCCGCGCGGGACACCTCAGGTTGGAGTCGGCGGCGAAAAATTCAACTTTGCCGGACCGTCCGACCGATATGGGAATCGGACCGGGTGATCCGGAAAACCACCGGATTTCAGTGCTGAGACGGCGGTTCTCGGCCCCGGACAGGCAGGAAAGCTGACGACGTGGCTCTATGACAATGACCTATCCGGCCATACCGGCCGCACGTGCGAAGGTCCGTCCGCTGAGCGTGCACACAAGGCTGATCGTAATCGAGGACCCCAGCGCCGAACGCCGGTTTTAGGAAAGATGGAAAGAGCCACACGAGCTGCGGGAGAGTCCTTGGGGGCTCTCCCTTTTTTGTATCGCGCCGGAGACGAACGATGCGTTGGGGGCTGCGATTATCCTCATGGGCGGGGTTGGCGGCGATTGTCGCGGCCGCGGGTCTGGGGGCATGGGGCTGGCATCACTGGCAGGGCCAGCGCGGCCTGGTCGCCCTGATCGAACAAAACGCCGAGCTGCGCCGCGCCATCAGGAACCTGACGCATGAGAGTCAGATCGGCTATGCCAAGGTCACCGCCCAGGAGGTCCGCGACGGACGGCTTGTCACGCGGCTGAAATTCGTGGAGACCCACCGGACCGATCCAAGCCGTCGGCTTCTCGAGAAGGAATACGAAATCGCCGGCGACGTGGTGCACTTCGACGCGTTGATCGTGCGGTTCGCTGCGGAGCTGATCGAAAGCGGCCAGGCCCGGGCGCTGTACCTGTGGCGGCGGGTGTACGGCGAAACCATGACGCCGGAGGAGGGGTTTGCGATCGAGGTGCCCGGCGATGAGCCGCGGCGCTACACCGATCTGTCCAAGACCTTGTCGCTGGCGGATCGGCAGCGGTTCTGGCAGACCCTCTGGGACCTGGCCAATGAACCGCAGCGCCTCGCCGACAAGGGCATCACGGCCATCCACGGCAACGTGGTGTACCAGCGGCTGCGGCCCGGCTTGCTGTACGTCTTCAAGATCACCAACAGCGGCGACGTCACCGTGGAGACCGTCCCCGACCTGTAGATCCCCGCCGTCGGCCCTTCCGAAAAAAGCGGGCACGGGCATCCGAAAACGGACACCCGCGCCCGGAACACATTCTGCACGCTTCACTGCTGCCTAGTCGCATGCCTCCGCGGGCAGCAAGTTGCATTCGGTCCAGGCCGATACCAGGACCACCAGGTCTTCCAGGTTGACTACACAGTCCCCGTTCAGGTCATTGGGCACCTCTTCAAGACAGACGTATCCGCCGACCGTGTCGGTGTAAAGGGTGGCGATGTCGACGGGATCCATGGCGAAGTCATAGATCCGCAGGTCGTCGACGATCCCCAGGTAGGGTCGGCCCAAGTTCTCACGATTCCCCACATAGAAGTCAGCGACAAAATCTTCCATCGGGCTGACGAGCTGAAAACCGGACGGCGTTGGCGTGGTCGCGTCCGTCCCCAGCGTCAGGTTTTCGGCGTCCACATAGTACCGGTAACGATTCTGTTCATAATCATACACGAACGTGACCAGATGCCACTGCTGCCGGGACACCGGCACCGTGCCCATCGCTCCATGAAGCGCAAAGTCGCGCCGCACATTGAAGCCCACATAGTGCGTGTCGCCACTGTATCGCCACAGGTAGATGTACTCGTACCCGACCGCACCGGCAGCGCCGTCCGAAGAGGAGAAGATGTATCCGGTCGCTGTATCCGACGTGGTCTTCTCCCAAAACGTAATGGTAAAGGAAGAGTGGGCCGGAACACCCTCGCTGGACATGCGGACGGCCTGAGACAAAGGCGCTCCAAGCCCGTCAAACTTGACCGCCTGCCCCGGACCGCCATCGGCGGGCACAATGCCCTCCACGAAGACCGGCGTCTGACCAACGGGCGTACCGTGATGCCCTCCGATCTTGTCCTCAAAGTCCCCGTCGAACGGCCAGTACCCCACCAATTTCTTGAGCTTCAATCGCGCCGATGCGGACGTATCCGAGCCGAACTCGTTGGTCGCCACGCAGTAGTACATCCCTTCGTTGCCCTCTTGCGCGTCGGCGATCTCCAACGTCTGGGCCTCACTCAAGACGGCACCCGATCCCTGCTTATACCACGCGTAACTGACCTCCGCGCCGGCCGCTGACAGAACATCGACCGAGAAGGTCGCTGTCTCTCCCGCCCAAACAAGCGAATCCTGCGGCTGAACAAGGACGACCGGCGACTTGGGTGCCGTCTGGAACCCCAGAATCAGGCCGGGGATCAAAGACGGCGTGCCTCCTTCGTTGGGATCGACCATGCTTACCGCCCAGTAGTACTGCGTTCCGTAGTCCAACTCCGGTTCGTAGGTGTTGACCGCTTCCTGATCGATGACCGTCTCCATCTGGGCCAGGTTCGGCTCGGTGCCGAAATGGACCACATACAACGGGTCTTCGACGAGATCCTGCCAGCTCAGTACCGCGCCCGGCAGCACGTTCACCGCGTCCGCGGGCGGACAGAAACCCTTGGCCAGGCCGACCTCAAGCACGTTGTCCGGGATGAGCTGTTTGGCAATCCCCGGACCCTGCCACCGGACTTGCAGGTCGTCTCCACCGGTCTTCTCAAAGTACGTCACCATGATCCCGTGGTGGCCCTTGCCCAGCGCGATTGTACCTGAGGCCTCTTGAAGCCCGTGAAGCCCGTCGTTGTCGACCACCTCCATCAGTTGACCCAGGCCCCCGCAGGCCCCTTCCCAGTCGCCGATGTACAGCTTACTGCCGTCATCCGAGCTGGTGAAGAAGGTGTAGGTCCCCGGGGTGTCGATGTAAATGTAACCGGTGAATCGGAACGTAAAGTACTCCGCGTCACCCCGCAGGCTTTCGATGTCGAAATTGTTGATCAGGCCGGCCTCGGCCGGAGCGCCCAGCGTGGCGTAGTCGGGCAGCACGTCGAGGTCCACGTCCCAGATCTCGTAGTTGACCGCCGCCCGGACCGCGCCGCTCCACCAGACCACGCACAGGAACCCCACGGTTATGACGTTTCCAACCAATCGTAATGTTCTCATCTTTCAAGTCCTCCGCTTTGGGGTGGTTTATGCCATGCGCCTCAGTTCGGCTGTCCGGCGGCACATTCCGAGACCGGGATGCGACCGCATTCCAGCCAGACGCGCGCCAGCTCCGCGAAATCGAGCAGATCGACCCTGCAGTCCCGGTTCAGGTCGGCGACGTCGTATTCCGGACAGATCACTGCGTCGGGCACCATGTCGATGTAGAGCTGGGCGACCTCATACGCGTCGAGTGCGTAGTTGTAGACGCGAGCGTCATCCACCCAGCCCCGCCAGACCGGATCGCTGTGGGCCCGCTTGCCCATGTGGACCAGGTCCTGCGTCTGCAGGTTGGTCGTCGCCGAACCGCCATACCAACCGTCCACGTACCAGCGCACCGTGTCGTTCTCGAACGTGGCCACCAGGAAGTGCCACTCGCCGTCGATCTCGTGCATGTTCCATTCGGCGCCATAGCGGTGGATGCAATACTGGGGCTGGTCCCCCCGCCGGTTGAAGTCGAAGCTCTGTTCATCGGCGGCCGTCGGACTGGTGAACCCGAAGATGGTGCACCAGTTCGCGATCTGAGCAACGGGCACGCTGTTCTTCGCCCAGCAGGCAATCGTCCGCGGCGTCTCGCCGCTGATCCCGACCGACCCGAACACGACGTACTCGCCCTTCTCCGCGTCCAGGTTGAGCCCGATGGCTTGTCCGTCGACGCCCGGACCGAACATGCTGGGCGGGTTTCCCGCCCCGCTGCCAAAGATCTGGCCGTCCGGACCCAGCCCGTCCTTCGCCAACACATTGCCGTCCAACGGCCAATGGGCGATCAGTCGTTTTAGCCGCAACGTGGCCGTGCGCGATGTCACCGTACCTCCGTCGTTGCTGACTTCGCAGTAGAACTGCCCCTCATCCTGCACGTCCTCAAGGGTCAACGTGTCCGTCGTCGCTCCCTCAATCGGCCCGACGCCCTGCTGGTACCACTGGTACGTCATCTCCACGTCCGAGGTTGCGCTGACCGCAAATACCGCGGTCTCGCCGGGCTTGATGAATAGATCCTGCGGCTCACCCACAATCACGGGCACCGGAGGGATGGTTGTGAACTGCCAGACGTTCCCCCGAATCGTAAATGGATCACCGTAATTCGAATGGGTGACCTCGACGCGCCAGTAGTACGTCGTCCCTTTCGTCAGAACTCCCGGATCGGCCGTCCGTTCCGTGAGGTCCGCCACCAACAGCGGCATGGTCAGGGCATTGGGGTCCTCCCCGAAGTACACCGTGTACGTGGCCAGATCGTTGACATCCGCCGGCGCGTCCCACGTCAATAGGGTGTCAATCGGGACGAGTGTTTCGCCGTGCTCGGGCGCAAGGGGAGTCGCACCCCGGGGGTGGGCCGTATGGGTGTAGACATCCGATATCGTAACCACGGGCATGCCCGGACCTTCCCAGCCGACGTAAAAGTGGTCCGAGCCTTCCCATTCCCGCTGCAGGCCTTCCACGTAAACCACCTGCCCTTCTTCCAGGGCAAAGCCAGTGGACTTCTGGCTGGCGAACTCCGCCCAGTCGGGCGGGCCCGTGGTAGCGTTATAGGTGTCGATATACGCGACGCGCACCACCTGGTCCGGCCAACCCTCCACGCTGAGCCATAATTCGCTTTGATCGTCGCTGGCCACGTAGAAGTGGTAGACCCCCGTTCGTGGAATGGTCACGTAACCATACAGCCGCGAGGCATAATGGTCCGCCCAGTTGCGAAGTCCCTCAAACCGGTTCAGGATATAGGATTGATCTGGCTCGAAGGGAAACTTCGGACTCTCGTACAGGGGCGCGAAGAACGGTTCGCCGGCGTCCACGTTGCGCAAGTCTTGCCATATTTCATACACGACCCCGCGCTCGGCCAGGCCCATGTCGCTCAGGACCACGCATAGTAAAATCATTCCGATCAGTACTTTTCTCATTTTGACATCCTCCGGAAAAAGAATTGTGTCTGTCAACCCACCTCGGTCCGGCGATTCGCCATGCTCCTACGCACCGGGAACCGTGTACTCAGCCCGATCGACACCTCCTTTCTCCCCCGGCAACAACGTTGTTGTATGTGGTGCGCACGAGAGACGTGCCTCGAGGGGCGCGCACTGCAACCTCTCGAAGGCAGGATTGATGGGTGATGTCCCCGATGGCCGTGAGGGGCAGGTATACGAGAACGGCGTAGTCGTCACGGTGAAATGACCTCACTCCGGGGAAATACAGAGACGACTTACCCCCCCGTTTGGGCCCGCCGGGCCCGCGTCGCCGACTTGACCTCTGGCGGAGATCGACGAACTCTCCACCCGTCACAGGGCCGTAACCACCTCTGCGCCTCACTCCACCGCGTCCTCCGTGCCCCCCACACGGTCAACAGCGTAGGCTCCCCCGCGCGGGTCTGTCAAGCGAAAATTCGCCCTTTGGCGACCACGGAAAGGGATGGGCCGCAGACGCCCCAGAGCGAGAAAAAGGGCGTCTACAGGGCCGACGGGCTGCGAGACACGTATTCCTCAGGCCCCTCCGGACCGAAAAGCCCTGTTGGATGGCTGGCCCTTACCCTTTTCGCGCTTCAATCAGGGCGCGGATCTCGTCGAGCCTCACTTCGACCAGGGAGGCCACGACGTGATCGGCGCGGGCCAGCCGCTCGGCGGTTGTCGAGTTGGTCACGGCGATGCAGGCGGCGCCGGCGGCCCGGGCGGCCTCGATGCCGTCGGGGGCATCCTCGATCACGGCGCAGCAGCGGGCGGGCAGACCGCACCATCGGGCGGCGGTCTCGAACAGGTCCGGCGCCGGCTTCTTGCGGGCCACGTCGCTGCCGGTGACGTAGACCATCCGCGCGTAGGGGACGCGGGCGCTCTTGAGAACGGCCTCGGACTTGACCCGCGTGCCCGAGGTGGCGATCGCGACGGCGAAGTCCTCGGCGTCCAGTGCGGCGCTCATCAATTCCAGGACGCCCGGAAACGGGCCCAACGGCTCCCGCTCCAGCAGGGCCAGGAAGTTCTCCTGCCGACGGGCGGTGGCCCGCTCAACCTGCTCATCTGTCAGATTCAGTCCGTGACGTTCGGCGGCGGCCCGCACGTAGGCGGCGGCCCCGCGGCCAAGACCCGCCTCGAAATCCTCGCGGACCACGCCGGTCAGGCCGAACAGTTCGGCAAACATGGCAATCGAGGCCCGCGCGTTGGCACCCTCGGTGTCGGCGATCACGCCATCAACGTCGAAGATCAATCCGTAAACTGGTTGCATCACTGGCATCGGTTCGCCCCTGTGGTGTCTCCGGTAAAAGGTAGTCTACCTTCCCCGGAAGCCCACGCCAAGGGGGTCGTCGGCGCAGAAAAAACGCCGGTCACCTCGCGTGACCGGCGGTATGGCGGAGTCCTTGCGCCTCGGCGGCAAGGACACAAGCGAGCATTGCCCCGCATCGAGAACCCTTCCGAACGTGGGCTAGTTCTCGATGCCGTCTCTCGCGGTGTCGAGCTGGGCCCGGATCACCCGACCGGCAACGATCGCCTTTTCGCGGGCCAACTCCATGAATCGTCCCAGCCGATCCTTGGCCAGGGCGGCGTATTGCCCGGACTGCTCGGCAAACTGAGGCGTTCGCACCTGAGCCAGGGCGGTCTGTCCCGGCACCCGCCGTGAAGGACAATCCGTCGCGGGTGCCAGGACATAGACCGCGGTGGCGAAGCCCGCAAAGTAAATGATTAACACCGTCAACAGTTTGCTTCGCCACCCAAACACGTTTTCTCCCTTCCGAAAAACATTCCCCTGGCAGGGCCTTGGAGGCCCATCTACCGGGCCTTTCGGCCTTTCAGATAAAACCTACGAAACGCATGGCCCGGCGTCAAATTGCGCAGTGGGTTTTTATCGCGCCAAGGCGACGGACTCCCATGACGGTTCACCGTGAACGTCCTATAAGATCAAGGCCCGTGATGCTGCCAGAGGGGTGTCCGGGGCAACCCTGACGCTGCGACGCGCACACAACCGCGCGGTGCTACGCGGGTGAACGATGGCGGCGCAGATGATCGAGCAAACGCTGCAGATCGTCTGGGATGGGGGCGGTAAACTCCATGGGTCTTCCGGTCGTGGGATGGCGGACGCCGAGCTTCCAGGCATGCAGCGCGACACGGGCGATCAGGGGCTCCTCGGCTGCGGGCTCGCGGTCCTCGATCTGCCAGGGATAAACGGGTTTGCCGCCATACATGTCGTCGCCGACAATGGGGTGCCGGATATGCTCCAGATGGACGCGGATCTGGTGGGTGCGTCCGGTCTCCAGGGCCAGTTGCAGCAGGGCATAGCCGCGGAAGGCCTCGACGACCCGGTAGGTCGTCACCGCGGGTTTGCCGTCGTAGCGCACCGCGCACTTCTCGCGGACGCGGGGGTGGATACCGATCGGCGAGGCGATGCGGTCGGCCCGCAGCTCGGGCACCCCGTGCACGACGGCCAGGTACGTCTTGGCGACGGTGCGGTCGGCGAACTGCCGCGCCACCTTCCAGTGGGCGTGATCCGTCTTGGCGACGATGAGCACGCCGGTGGTGTTCTTGTCCAGTCGATGAACGATGCCCGGGCGAAACTCCTCCGTGCCGCGACTGAGCTGGTTGGCGTAATACACCAGGCCGTTGACCAACGTGCCGCTCTTGTAGCCGCGGGCCGGATGCACGATCAGGTTCGCCTGTTTGTTGAGGACGATGATTGCATCGTCCTCATAGAGCACGTCGAGGGGGATCGGTTCGGGCGTCAGCTCGCGGATCTCGCGAGGCGGGAGAATAAGGTCAATCTCGTCGTGCGGGCAGAGCTTGTGACTGGGTTTCGCGGGCCGGCCGTTGACGTTGACGCCCTGCTCCTTGATAAGCCTCTGCAAGCGCGACCGGCTGAAGTGGCTGAATCGCCCGCACAGGTACTTGTCGAGCCGGCGGAACCGGATGTTGGCCCCCACCCGGAAGCGCAAATGCTCACCGACGGCCTCATCGTCTTCCTGCTCAACGAGCTGCTCGTCGGCCTCGAGGTCCTGCATCTGCTCGTCAGGCCCAGAGCCGTCTTGCCGTGACTGATCCACGATCACACCGCACGGCCGCTATTTCGGGTCGGCCGTACCCGTCGGCCCGGATGCACTGTCTCCCTCGGCCTCGGCACCGCCGGTGCTGTCATCCCCCGGCCCTTGAGACTCGGCCGATGGGCCGGATGGCGACCCCGCGGGCGTCGCCGGCGTCGGCGTGACGGGTTCGGTTGCGGGGGGCGCCTGAATTCGCTCGACGTCGATGACCGGTGGGGTAGCAACACCCGGCGTGGGTGTACCCGGCGTGGGTGTAGCCGGCGTGAGCATACCCGGCGTGGGCGCGCTGGCCGCCGGCGTCGCCGGCGCCTCGGGGAACGTATACGTCCCCTGCGAATCCTCCAGGGCATCCAGACGCAATTGGGCCCGCGCGGGCAGAACGGTGCCGGCCAGGGCCTCGTCATCGATCACCTGCCGGTAGATTTCGGCGGCCTTGTCATGCTGGCCCAACTCCTCGGCGCAGAGGGCCTTGCCCAGCCGGGCCATACCCGTCAGTTCAGCCTCGTTGGGCAGACCCGCCGCCTGTTCAATCGCCCGGTCGTAGAGCCCGCTGGCCTTGTTCGCGGCCTGGACGATCTCATCGCGACCCACCATGACGCCGCGATAATGCAGGATGGCCCGGACCGTATCGGCCTGCTTGATCAACGCCAAAACCGCCAGGCTCCGGTCGGGCACGGTCTGGGCGGTGGTTTCCAGCTTGGCCGTCGCGGCTTGCAGGGCCTCGGCGCTGCCCGGCTGATCGGGGCCAGTCGGCAGCGAAGCCAGCTTGGCGTCCAACGGCATTTCGGCCTGCACCGCCTGAAGGATCGCCGTACCGGCGGCCGCCTTCTCCGCGAAGGCCGTCTGCCCCTTGAGACGCCAGGCGAACAGAACCGCCACCGCGGCGATCACAAGAAACACCCCGCCGGCCAGGACCTTGCCGTGCTGCTGGAGATAATCGGGTATGTTGGCGATCCAGTCCGCCAACTCGTTGGTCTTCAATTCGTGTCGATGCTCCCTGTCCATCTTTGTCCCTTTGCGATCGGTCGGGGTGGTTTATCAAACGCATCCTGCACTATTGGCGCCACTATAACGACCGACCGGGTCGCTGTAAAGCGGCTGTCCGCCCGGATGACGCGGGGATACGTACTCGTATGATGGGGACAGGGGTGTGGGTCTGGCCCCTGCGCACCTGGCGCGCCCACGCCGCGGCCCCCGAAAAGTGCGTGGATTTGGCCTTGCAGATTCATGGAGGCTGACGTATAGAAATGGGTTTGCGAAAGGATCGGCTTTGGCGAAGTGAGGAGCCATGACCGACTCAGAGCGATGCGATGGTTGCGTGCATCGGCACACGTGCAGCGAGGTGTATGAACGCCTCGGCCACCGCGGGGGGCCCAACGTGGCCGTGGCGTCGGCCGTGGCCTTTCTCTTGCCCATCGCGGCGTTCATCGCGGTTCTGGGTCTGGTGGAGTCGGTGTTGAGCGATCCGTGGGGATCGGCCGCGGCGACGGCGGCGGGTGTCGGGGCCGGGCTGTTGGCTGGCGCTGTGTGCGTGGCGGTCGGACGACGTATTCGACGAATCAAGAAGTGAAGCCCATACGGCGGAGGCCCGATGAGGCGGTCGCCGTGGTTTCGAGAGGCAGATGGGTCCGCATGAATCTTGGGCTGTAGGGCCATTGGGACTATGACGGCAGGGATGCGGATGAAGGGCGGCTTGACGTTTCCCGGCGGGGTACATCCGCCGGAGTATAAGGACCTCACTGAGGATGCCCCGATCCAGGTGGTCCCTGCGCCGTCGCAGGTGGTGCTTTTGCTGAGCCAGCATATCGGGGCCGCTTGTCGGCCGACCGTCGCCAAGGGCGACACCGTCCAGGCCGGGCAGGTCGTGGGCGATGCGGACGCCTTCGTGTCCGCCCCGGTGCATAGCCCCGTTTCGGGTAAGGTCAAGGCCATCGGTCTGGCACCCCACGCGGTATTGGGACGATGCCAGGCCGTGACCATCGAGACCGACCCCGATGCAACGGATGGCAAGACGCCGTCCCCGCAGCGATTCGGCGCGGATTTCAAGCCGGAGGCGTATGCCCCCGAGCAGATCCGCCAAGCCGCCCGGGATGCCGGGCTGGTCGGTATGGGCGGCGCGGGGTTCCCCACGCGGGTCAAGCTCGAGCCCAACCCCGAGCAACCCAAAAAAGTGCTCATCGTCAATGGCTGCGAATGCGAGCCGTTTATCACCTGCGACTATCGGCTGATGCTGGAATGGACCGATCAGGTGATCGCGGGTGTGCGTCTGGCCGCCCGCGCCGCCGAGGTGGAACAGATCAGAATCGGTATCGAGGATAACAAGCCCAAGGCCGTCGAAGCCGTCCGCCGGGCCGTGGAGGCCTGTGGCATGAGCGAGCGGATCGAGGTCTGCGTCCTGCGGACCAAGTATCCGCAGGGCGGCGAGCGACAGTTGATCCGCGCTGTGCTGGGGCGACACGTGCCCTCGGGCCAGATCCCTCCGGCCATCGGCGTGCTGGTGTTGAACGTCGCCACGTGCGCGGCCTTGGCCGAGGCCGTGGTGCTCGGTGCGGCGCTGACGCATCGGGTGGTCACGGTTACGGGCCCGGCCATCGGCGGCCCGGGCAACTACTACGTGCCCGTGGGCATGACGGTCGGCGACCTGATCGAGTATTGCGGCGGCCTGACCGATCGCTCGGCACGAGTGGTGCTGGGCGGACCGATGATGGGCCAGGCCATCGCCGATATGACCACACCGATTACCAAGACCACCGGCGCAATTACGTTCTTGGTCGACCGGGTGGTTCTCGGCGACCGCCTGGCCCGACCGACGCCGTGCATCCGCTGCGGACGCTGCCTGGCGGTCTGCCCGGAGGGCCTGAACCCCACGAAAATCGCGCATGCGGTCATGTACGAGAAGCTCGATCTGGCGGCGCGGTATTACATGACCGTGTGCATGGAATGCGGCAGTTGCAGCTTCGTGTGCCCGGCGCACATCGAGCTGACCGGATACATCAAGACCGGAAAGATTCTGCACGCCCGCTCCAAGAAGCGGATGCCGCCATAGTCGTGGCCGGACGAGCAGAAGCGCCACAGAACAGGTAAACGCAACGATGCTGAGCAGGATTAAAGTCGGCCCGGCGCCGCACATCAAGGCGGCGTACTCGACGCGGCGGATCATGCTGGACGTGATGATCGCGCTGGTGCCGGCCGTCGCCATGAGCGTGGTGTACTTCCGCGTGCGGGCGGCCGTGCTGATCGCCGTGTGCGTACTGGCGTGCGCGGCGACGGAGTGGCTGTGTAACCGGATCCGTCGTCGGCCTGACAGCCTGCACGACGGCAGCGCGATGTTGACCGGGCTGATCCTGGCGCTGTCGTTGCCGCCGGCGCTGCCCGTCTGGGCGGCCGCGCTGGGCAGCGCCTTCGCCATCGCCATCGGCAAGATGGTCTTTGGCGGGCTGGGCTCGAACATTTTCAACCCCGCGATGGCCGGCCGGCTGTTTCTGACCGCCTCGTTCGGCACCCTGATGACCACATGGACCGTACCGGGAACACTCGGCCCCGTCCAGACCGGCCCCGATCAGACGGCGCACATGCCCCCGGTCGCAGCGGCCAACACCCTGCCGGACTCGCCCGAATTGCAGGCCGTCACCCAGGCCACGCCCCTGGCCTGGAGCAAGGAGGCCATCAAGGGCAAGTCGCCGGTGGATACGGCCAACCGCATGATCCGCCCCGCCCTCGTGGGGCAGGTCGGCGGCTGCTTGGGCGAAACCAGCGCCCTGGCGTTGCTGGTCGGCGGCGTGTATCTGCTCATCCGACGGACGATCACGTTCCACATCCCGCTGGCGGTTCTGGGCTCGGCGCTGTTGTGCGCCGCGCTCGGTTGGCTGCTCAAGCCCGAAGCCTATGCCAATCCCCTCCTGCACCTGGCGGGCGGCGGGCTGCTGCTGGGGGCGTTTTTCATCGCCACCGACCCCGTGACCGCGCCGCTGAGGCACCGGGGCATGGTGCTGTTCGGCGTCGGCGTGGGGGTATTGACCATGCTTATCCGCATGGTGGGCGAGTACCCGGAAGGCGTGATGTTCGCGGTGTTTCTGATGAACGCCGTGACGCCGCTGATCGACCGACTGTGCAAGATGACCCCCTTCGGAGGTGCGCCCCGTGGGTAAGGTCCGGTTCTTTCTGCGTGAGAGTTGGCTGCTGATCGTCGCCTCCGGCGCGTTCGGCCTGCTGCTGGCCGTGACGAATGCGGCGTGGCAGGATCGCATTGAAGCCAATCGGCGGCACAAGTTCGAAAGCCGCGCCGCGGCGCTGGTGCCCCAGGCCGAGACGTTTGTCGAGATGGACCCGATCCGCGTGGAGCTGGGTGGCGGCAAGACCGACACCGTTCAGGTGCGCAAGGCCGTCCGCGAGCCAGACCAGACCTGCGTGGGCTGGGCGTTCGCCGCCAAGGGCAGCGGCTTCGCCGACAAGATCGAACTGGTGTTGGCGGTCGATGCGGCGTTCGAGACGCTGCGGGGCTTTGCGGTGCTGTCCAGCAACGAAACGCCGGGCTTCGGCGACAAGATCAAGAACGCGTATTTCCAGGATCAGTTCAAGGGCGCCCCGGCGGCTGTGCTGACGCTGGTCAAGACCGGCGAGCCGACGCAGATCGACGATCAGATCGTGGCGATCACCGGCGCGACGGTCTCCAGTGAGGCGGTCGTCCACATCATTAACGCGTATGTCGGCGCCGTGCGCGACGCCATGCAGGACAAGGGGTGGATCAACGATGGCCGCTGAGGGCATGACAACGAGGACAAGCCGCACGTTTGTGGCGGGCCTGTGGCACGAAAACCCCGTGCTGCGGCTGCTGCTGGGCATGTGCCCGACACTGGCGGTGACGGCCGCCGTCAAGCCGGCGCTGACGATGGGCCTGAGCGTGATCTTCGTGCTGGTCTGCTCGAACGTGGCCGTCAGCCTCATGCGGCACCTGCTCAAGCCGCACCTGCGGATCCTTATGTTCACGCTGACGATCGCCACGTTCGTGACGATCGCGGACCTGTACCTCAAGGCATTCCTGCCCGAGATGAGCGAGCGGCTGGGCCCGTACATCCCGCTGATTATCGTCAACTGCGTGATCATCTGTCGGGCCGAGACCTGCGCCAGTAAGAATGGCCTGTGGATCAGCCTCGTTGACGCCGTCGGCATGGGGCTGGGCTTCACGCTGACGCTGTGCGTGCTGGCCGCGATCCGCGAGCTGTTGGGCACGGGCATGATCTTTGAAAAGCCGATCCTGCCGGTCGCCGGCCCCCAAGGCGGGTGGTTCGTGCCCTGGACGGCCATGATCCTGCCGGTCGGAGCGTTTATCACACTGGGGCTGTTGCTGGGCGGCGTGAACCTGATCACACGCAGGACGAAAGGCTGACGTGATGGAAACGTTACAGGTGCTTGTGCTGGGCTTTCTGTCCATCGTCATCGTGAACAACCTGGTGTTCACGAAGTTCCTGGGCATCTGTCCGTACCTGGGCGTGTCGGGGCGGATCGACATGGCCTTCGGCATGGGCTGCGCGGTGACGTTCGTGGTGACGCTGGCCGGGACGCTGACGTGGATGATCGATCACTGGGTCCTGCGGGTGCTGGGCCTGGAGGTGATGATGTACGTGTGCTTCATCCTCGTCATCGCCGGTGCCGTGCAACTGGTGGAGATGTACGTGCGGAAGTTCTTCCCCGCACTGTACGAGAGCTTCGGCATTTTTCTGCCGCTGATCACGACCAACTGCGCGATCCTGGGCCTGTGCCTGTTCTTGAACCTGTGGGACACCCGCCGGCTCATCGAGGCGGTGGTGCTCAGCTTCGGCGCGGGCGTCGGGTTCACCATGGCCATCTGCATCATGGCCGGGATCCGCGAGACGCTGCAACTGGCCGACGTGCCGGCGTGTTTGCGGGGGGCGCCGATCACGCTCATCACGGCGGGCCTGCTGAGTCTGGCCTTTATGGGATTCGCGGGAATGATTCGTTAGGCGCTGCCGATGGAGACACTGGGACAGATCATGGAGTTGTGGCGACAGGCGTGGCCGGCGGCGGTGACGATGATCGCGCTGGGGTCGGCCTTCGCGGTGTTGTTGCTGGTCGCCAGCCTCAAGCTCAAGGTCCAGGCCGATCCCAAGGTCGAGGAGGTCCTGGCCGCGTTGCCGGGCATCGACTGCGGGGCGTGCGGTTTTGCCGGGTGTAGCTCATACGCCAAGGCGGTCGTGGCCGATCCCAAGCTGCTGGGACGATGCGCCCCCGGCGGCGCCGCCACCGCCGCGCGAATCGCCGAGATTCTGAGCCTGTCGGTCGGCGGCGGATCGGCCCCGGCCCGGCCTATCGTCTATTGCCGAAGCCATACTGAAGACCGCCTGTTTTACGCGTCCTACAGCGGGATCGACCGCTGCACGACGGCCAACGCCCTGGCCAACGTGCAGGCGTGCAAGTTCGGCTGCCTGGGCTTCGGGGATTGTGTGCGGGCCTGCAAGTTCGACGCGCTGCACGTGATCGACGGCCTGGCGACGGTCGATTACGACAAGTGCACCGGCTGCGGCGCGTGCAGCAAGGCCTGCCCGCGCAACCTGATCGAGATGGTGCCGTTCACGCATGAGGTGATGATGGTGGTGGCCTGTCGCAGCCGCGAGGATGGCAAGACCACCCGCGCCATGTGCAAGGTCGGGTGCATTGCGTGCGGCCTGTGTGCGCGACAGAGCGACCTGTTCACCGTCGAGGACGGCTATGCCCGGATGGACACCGAGCGGTACGAGCCCGGCGAGGCGTGCGAGACCGCGATGGCCAAGTGTCCCACGGGGGTGATCGTCTATCGAGGCAAGGGCGCCCCGCCGCCACGCCCCGCCGGGCAGAAGCCCGCCCGCGCCGCCACCTGAGGCGCGGGTTGAAGCGCCCGCGTCACTCGCCCAGCACCTCCTGGTAGACCCGCTCAATGGTGTCGACCATCGTCTTCGGGGCGAATCGCTCGATCACGCTCTGTCGGCCGGTCGCCCCCAGACGATCCCGCAGGGCCGCATCGGCGATCAGCGTCTCGCAGGCGGCGGCGAGCCCCTCAATATCCTCCGGCTCAAGGAGTCGTCCGGTGCGGGCGTTGACCACCTCGCGGGCCCCGTCGATGTCGAAGCTGACCACGGGCTTGCCACACAGCATCGCCTGCGGCAGCACCCGCGCCAGCCCCTCCCGGAGCGAACAGTGGACCAGGATGTCCGAGGCGTGAATCGCCAGGGGAATCTGCGTCGGCGGCAACAGACCCGTAAACTTGAACCGGTAGCCCAGGTTGGCCAATCGAATCTGCCGGCGGATTTCATCGGCCAGGTCCCCGTCGCCCACAAACAGCCAGATGCAATTGTCGAACTTGGAAACCAGGCGACGGGCCGATTCGATGATGTACTCGTGCCCCTTGAACTCGGTCAGCCGGGCGATGCAGATCAGCACGACCGCCTGCTCGCTGATGCCGTATCGCCGGCGGAACCCCTTGATCTGCTCGACGTCCGGCGGCTGCAGAAAGGCCTCCTGCTCGATGGCCGAGTACGCCGTCGTAAACGGCTTGTCCAGGCCGATGCCGACGGCGTGCATCGTTTCAGTCATGGCCTCGGCGACGGAGATGAAGGCATCGGTCCGCCGGGCGGCCGCCCGCTCGATCGCGATATACAGCCGGTTTGTCCAGCCCGACAGATACGGGTGAAACGCCAGGCCGTGAATCGTGTGAACGACACCTGGCCGGGGCCGCAGGGCCGCGGCCGCATAGCGGCCCAGGATGCCGGCCTTGGCTGAGTGCGTGTGCACGATGTCCGGGGCCAATGACCGCAGGAGCCGCTTCAGTTGCAGGTAGGCGAGGCCGTCATTGAACGGCCGGATCGGGCGGATCAACCGGTCGAATTCGATGATCTCGTAGCCCTGCCCCCGCGCCTGCTCGAAGAGTGCCCCCTCGGGCCCGATGGCCGGACCGGTGATCAGCGTCACCTCGTGGCCTCGCTGGGTCAGGTGCTTGCACGTGATCAGCGTGTTCTCCTGGGCGCCGCCCAGAATCAACCGGGTAATGACGTGTACGATTCTCATGCGGATCCATCCATCCCGGCGCCCGATTGCGGCGCGTAGTGAATCTCCATCAGGCACAGCCCATTCGCCGGGGCCAGCGGCCCGGCCACGGTGCGGTCGCGCGCGGCCAGGATCGTCTCGATCCGGTTCCAGGCCCAGCGTCCGCGACCGATCTCGACCAGCGTGCCCACGATGTTGCGCACCATATTGTACAGGAACCCGTCCGCCTCGACCTCGACGTGCACCCAGTCCCCCTCGCCGCGCGCCGTGCAGTCGAGGATCGTCCGCACCGAGCTGGTCCGCGTATCGGCCGCCGAGGCGAACGAGCGAAAATCGTGCCGCCCCACCAGGCGGCGCGCGGCCTTGTCCATCATGGCCACGTCCAGCCGGCCGGGCCGATGCCAGCAGAACCGGACCTGCATCACCGGCCGCACGGCCGCCGTGCAGAGACTGTAGCGATAACGCTTGGACACCGTGTCCTTGATCGCGTCGAAATCCGGCGGCGCCTCCTCGACCGACAGCACGGCGATGGCCTCGGGGAGAATCTTGTTCAGCGCATCCCGGAACCGCTCAGTGGGCACGGGGCAGTCAATCGAAAAATGCGCCACCTGGCCCAGCGCGTGCACGCCCGCGTCCGTCCGCGAGGAGCCGTACAACCGCGTCTGACGGGCCGTCAATCGTTCGATCGACTCGGTCAGGCGGGCCTCGATCGTGGTGGCGTTACGCTGACTCTGCCAGCCGTGATAGTCCGTGCCGTCGTAAGCGATCGTCAGTTTGATCTTGCGCTCGGCCATGGCCGCTCAGAATAGAGAACCCAGAAGACAGAATTCAGAATAACTCAAGGAGCCTGAAGAGCAGGGGTACAAGCACACGCCGCGGGAGCGCAGCCTATCGAGACCGACGGACTCTGGCACTGTAGGCGCCCAACAACTTGCTGACCTCAACGACATCGTGCATGAGCGACTCTCCATCGGCCAGATAGCCCAGATCCCTCGCGAGGATCATGTAGTAACGCACTTCTTCAAGGGACCCTTGCGCGATGTTGAAATAGCGTGCTTTGTCGGGTCTTCCCGTCTTCTTGAACCCTTCCGCAATGTTGGCCGGAATCGACACCGCACTGCGACGAATCTGTGCGGTCAGTCCATACAACTCATGGCGCGGAAATGTCTCGCTCGCCCGATAGAGTTCCAGAACAAGACGGTGCGCCTTTTGCCAAACGATCAGGTCTTCGAATCGTGCCGCCCCCTGACCCATCGGCTCCACCTCCCGCCCCCCGGAACTTCTGTTCTTATTCTGTATTCTATCTTCTGTATTCTGTCTGCTACAACAGCAATTCCGCGATTTGGACGGCGTTCAGCGCCGCGCCCTTGCGCAACTGGTCGCCGGCGACCCAAAGGTTGATGCCCCGCCCGTCCGGAATCGACTCATCCTGCCGAATCCGGCCCACGTACACATCGTCCTTGCCCGTGGCGTCGGTCGGCATGGGGAACCGGTTGTTCTCCCGGTCGTCGATGATATCCACGCCCGGGGCGGCCCGCAGAATCTCGCGCACCGCGTCCGGCGTGATCGGCTTCGTGAACTCCAGATTGATGCTCTCGCAGTGGGTCCGCATCACCGGCACGCGCACGCACGTGCAGGTGATCGCGATCGCATCCGTCCCGAAGATCTTCCGCGTCTCCTTGACCATCTTCATTTCTTCTTCGTTGTAGCCGTTGGGGCCGATCTTCGAGTCGTGGCAATACAGATTGAACGCCAGTTGATACTTCAAGACGTTGCGGCTCACCGGCTTGCCGTCGAGGACCTCCCGCGCCTGCTGGACCATCTCCAGCATCGCCGACATGCCGGCCCCGCTGGCGGCCTGGTAGGTGCTGACGACCATGCGACGGACCGGGTTGGCCTTGTGCAGCGGCCAGACCGCCACGTTGGCGACGATGGTCGTGCAGTTCGGGTTGGCGATGATCCCCCTATGGCGATTAATCGCCTCCGGGTTGACCTCCGGCACCACCAGGGGCACCTCGGGGTCCATCCGGAACGCCGAGCTGTTGTCGACGACGACCGCCCCGGCGCGGACCGCGGCCGGCGCGAACTGCTTGCTCCGGGCCCCGCCGGCGCTGAACAGGGCGATGTCCACGCCCTCGAAGCTGTCCTCGGTCAGCTCCTCGACTGTGTAGTCGGCATCCCGAAAGCGCACCGTCTTGCCCGCCGAGCGGCTCGAGGCCAGCACCTTGAGCGAATCCATCGGAAAATCCCGCTGGTCCAGAATCGCCAAAAACTCCTGGCCGACCGCCCCGGTCACACCGGCTATCGCTACGTTTTTACCCATCCAAGCGCACTCCTGTCTCAAGACTCGAAATACAGCAACGTACTGTAGTCGATCCGCCTTACCGGTTCAATGGGGCACCGGCGGATTCGTGGCCGATGGGTGGGATTTTCGTCGAGAAGACAGCCAGGGGAGAACGAGCGAGGGCTCCTGGGGGCCGCGGAGTTTTCGGATAATCACTGTCTCAGTTGCTCCAATCGCCCCGTCGGCGCGGGCAGCCCGCCCAGGATGGTGTACACCCGCAGCACCTCGCGGTCGTCCTCGTAGATGCCCCGGTGGACGGTGGCCTGGCCGGTGATCTCGGCCAGGATGTCGAACCCGAAGTCGATGGCGTCCTGCAGGCCGGGCACCGTCTCCATCATGCGCCGCCCGCCGACGATGATGCTGCCGGCAACCTTGGCCCGGCTCAGGTCAAACTCGGCGGCCAGGAGCGTCTGCTCCAGGTTCTGCTTGATCGCCCGCGAGATGGCGAACTTGTCCCGGTAGTCCCGCACCTGGGTCAGCCCCATCACGGCGCAGCCGCCGGCCATGATGATGCTGTAGTAGTCGGTCGGGTCAAACGTGGTGTACTCGCTGGGCCGATAGCTGAGTCGGTTGAATACGTCGAACAGCCCGGCCACCGTGCGGTTGACCGTCGGCCAGAACTGCTTGACCGTCAGGTTCGGATGCACGTGGCGGATCTTGTCGTTATCCACGATGACCAGCGGCGAGAGCTTGTTCTGCCAGGCCAGCAGCGACAGCTCCGAGGCCACCGTGTACGCGTTCTGGGCGACCCGGGGGCTGGAGCTTTCGCCGGCCGTGGGCAGGGTCATCATCACGCCCACCCGCCGGGCCGGGTCCTTCAGGCCGATCGAGCGGGCATAGCATCGGGCCAGTTCCACCAGCCCGGCGGCACTGCCGCTGCCCGTGCCGCCGCCGGCGCCGAAACAGACCATGATATGGTCCGCCTCGTGGCCGAAGACCTCCTCCATGCGGTGCAGGATCTCCTGGTCGTACTGGTCCACGGCCCCGCGGCCGCGGTCCATGTCCTTGCCGGCCCCCTCGGCGCCGATGTCCATGAGCAGCTTCTGGCCCGCCGGCACATCCAGCAGATCGAGGTCGCGTCGCGTGGTGTTGACCGCCAGGAGCTTGCGGTAGCCCAGGTCGTAAAAGGCCTTGACCAGCCGCCCGCCACATTGGCCGGCGCCCAGCCAGGCGTACCGGACCGACCCGGCGACCTGGTCCTGCTGCCCGGCGGAGGCCTCGACCCGCGGCTCGAAGCCCTCCAGCTCCAGGGCGGGCACGGGCTCATCGGCCAGGGAGGCCGCGCCGCGGCCCCTGCCACCGGTTGGCTTGCATCGTCGTGGTGTCTTGACCTTGCTCATAGATCGGCCATCCGCCTAGCTGTCCGTTGAAAAACGTACGGGCACAGAAACCGGCCCTTGTTGTCATTCCCGCCCGCCTGCGGCGCGTTTCCACTCCAGCGGGAATCCACGCTTTGCGGGCAGAGTACACACCACGCGTCGAGCGTGGACCCCGGATCAAGTCCGGGGTGACATCTTTTTCAACAGGCTGCTGGCCGCATCGGGCGGCCTGCACGGGGTCCGTGCTCCTGGTTCGTTCGGACTGGCAGAGTCTTCGGCGTGTTGCCGAGGCGAGATAATCACGTTTTGCGGCCGAACCGCGTTTTCGCGCACAGACCGCCCAGTCCCTACAGCCCGCACGGCCCCCGCCGGGCAGGCCCCGCATTATCGGACCTGCCCCACGAACCCCCTCCCGCCTCTGCTCCGCGAGGAGACGAACCAAAAAGGGCTTGCCCGGTCCCCTGGACCCGGTATAATACGGGAAGTCTTTTACAGGAGGCCGCAAATGGCCAAGTTCTTCAAAGGCGGTCCGGTTCTGGCGTTCGTGCTGGCGTTCATCGCCTGTCCGACCCCCGATTACGTTACGCGGATCGTGTATGGATTCGCGGCGGTCGTCCTCTACGCGTTGCTGACCCCCGTCCTGGTGCTGGCCCTCCCGGCGTTGCGCACAGGCCGGGCCTCGCTCTGGGTGATCCTCGGGCTTCCGTGTGTCCTCGCGGGGGTCGTCTGCCTCTACGTGTTGCTCACCGCCAGGCCGGGCGGAGGATGAACCTTGAACGCACGGGCCATCCACTTCGCCCTGCGGCCTTCAGTGCGTGCTACCAGGCAACAAGAGGTAATTGGACAGGACCATAACATATGGATGACCACGAGAAAGCGGAACTCAGGCAGTTGTGGTTTGTGGCCAGACATTATTGGAAGTGTGCCAAAGCCCTCAGAAGACGGTTGCCAATCTCGTGCAAGACAGGCTCTGAGGTGAGCAGACTCTTCTACGATCGGGTGGCCCCCGAGGGTCTCGACCGCGCAGAGGTTTTGCTGCGGGCGCATCTCGGTTCGATCGCTGTTCGTCTTCGTGCAATCACCGAAGTACCTGGCTTTCCGGAGGAGAGGGTGAGGGAGGACGGACAAGGCTATCTGAAGAAGCTCACAGATGGGACCCCCAAGTTGTCGTCTGGCGAGACTGTGCGAGCATTGCGAGACAATGTGGCACATGTGGAGGGACAGAATGAGCGATATATCCAACGGGAGCGATACCTCGACAGACAGCGGACGGTGCAGTTGTATGAGGCAGTAGAGAAAGCCTTGGACGATCTACAAGAAATACTCCGTGCCAGCGAATTCATATAAGGAGTTATATAATCCGAATTGGCTACGATCTCCTCCTGGATGCACGCCCAGGGACGGCAGGCACCCTTATACTTGGCGATCCGGAACCTTGGTAGGAGTTTCCAGCTTGACGACTGGCCAGCAAACATTCTATTATCATTGTCGTCATCTTATATTGTCTTCGGTTTAGTGGCGTGGTCGAATGGCACTCAGCACACCATACGGCAGATTGATTCATCTCTCGGCCCATCAGGCATTTATGTGCATGGGCGCCATATGGAGGGCGGAGCCGAAGCATGATGCCTACCATATCTTGCGACTATGTGAGGCAATCGATGATTGGCCGCATTTTCTTTCCTTCATATTTGGGGCGGCTGCACTCGTTTTTTTCAGCGATGTGTTGTGGATTATTCCAGTCGCATTCGGAATGGGGGCCGCTATTGGGACAATTCTACTCTTAGGGAACAACTTCGTACTACTGAGTTCATTGTGTCCAATGTTGCTCCCCGTTTTGCGGGCTTGGAATAGCGTCTCGGGATGGTTTCGCTTGGCAATCCCTCCGCTCATAATCGGCGTCGCTCTAGACTGGCGTAGAGCGGGCCTATGGCTACTTGGTGTGCTAGTGACCGAGGCAGTCTCGGCTATAGTGATCTCAATTCCAGTGAGACGAGCATTCCGAAGAACGGGCGCGCACCTTGGTCAGAGTGAACGGTGTTTCTTCCTCGCATGCCGGGTTTGTGCGATCAGTGCTGGGATAGACTTTAGCGAGTGGGCCTGTCACGTCGAGAAGTGTGATGATGAAGCCATGGCTATTGGAGAAGAGTGCTTGTCTGATTACCTGAAAAGGCACCCCTCACCCGTGGTCTTCACGGACTGATGCTGCTCACGACCTCTTTTACGGAGTCAGCCAAGTAAGGTGGGCCGTGCCCACGCGGTTTTCTTTTTCCAACAGCAGGATAGCCAACCACGGGCGACCGGCATACACTCAATGCGCATCGGTTGTCGATGCTTGACATTCGTGGGAAGGGCCAAACGTGAACGTGATGATTCGGGATGAGACGGCGGCGGACGGGCGGGCGATCTTTGAGGTCACCCGGGCGGCCTTTGAGAACCACCCGATCAGCCGCCAGACCGAGCCCTACATCGTGGAGGCCCTGCGGGCCGCCGGGGCCCTTGCCGTCTCGCTGGTGGCCGAGGCCGACGGGCGGGTGGTCGGCCACGTCGCGTTCTCGCCGGTGACCCTCTCCGACGGCAGCCAAGGCTGGTACGGCGTCGGGCCCATCTCCGTATTGCCCGAATGCCAGCGACGCGGCATCGGGACGGCCCTCATGCGGGAGGGTCTGTCGCGGCTGAGGGCCCTCGGGGCCGAAGGCTGCATCCTCGTGGGCGACCCGGCCTACTACGAGCGGTTCGGCTTCAAGAGCCTGCCCGACCTGACGCACGAGGGCGTACCGCAGGAAAACGTGCTCACGCTGCCCCTGGGCCGGACCCGGGCGCGGGGCGTCGTCACGTTCCACCCGGCCTTCATGGCCACCGGCGATCAGGCCCCGCCATAGGTCGTATGGTTGACCGGTCGCCGCGTGCCCTGCGGACGCAGCGCACCGCCAGGACGAGCAGCCGCGGATGGGACCCACCGTTGCGGCGCGCGAACTCGCCGGCGAAGTGCTCCACATCGTCTGCCGTCGGCCATGCCCTCTGCCCGCCTCGCGGCCCGCCAGCAGTCCGTTGAAAAACGTACGGTCCACAGGAACGAGCCCTTTTTGTCATTCCTGCCCGCCTGCGGCGCGTTTCCACTCCAGCGGGAATCCACGCTTTGCGTGCAGAGAGCGCACCTCACGTTGAGCGTGGACCCCGGATCAAAGCCTGCCCCGGACTCGATCCGGGGTCCGGGGTGACAAACAGAAGACCTTTTTCAACAGGCCCGCTAGCCCATCCAGAAGCCCTTCCGGTGGGTCACACCCAGCACCTTGCGGCAGTGGGGACAGAAGTATACGTACCGCCGGCCCAGGGCTGATCGCAGCTCATTCATCCAGAGGCGGTCCAGCTCCTTCTCGCAATGCGGGCAGATCGGACGAACCTGTTCTTTGCTTTCGAGTTCCAGCATCGTCTTCTCCTGTAGTATCCCCGTCCGATCCGCGCTTCCGCAGGTTGCTGAACGCCGCGGCACGTCACGTGTCGCCAGGACGGCCGCGGTCCTCGACCCGGCGCCACCTGCCGGCCGGGCCTGATCGGGGGCAATCACTGCGCTTCGGGCTGTTCGGCGGCCAGGGACCTTTCATAATGGTGCATGATTGTGTGGTAGATCTGGGCGTCGAGGCGGATCGCGTCGGGGTGGGCCTGTCGATACTGCTCGATCGCCTCGCGGTCGGCGCGGTCGACGCGCCCGTCGGCCAGGATGTCCAGAATCGCCCGCTCACACTCGATATCCATCTTGCGTTTCTCAATCAGACGCTTGAGCGTCTCGGCCGTGACATCCTCCGGCGCGGGTTTGGGCATGGGCACCACGAACACCTCCACGCGTCCGGTCAGCAAATCGAGAATCCGCACGTCCTCGGTCAACTCGAACAATGCCCGCCAGACCCGCAGGGGGATGTTTTTGCGGCGTCCGCCGGTGTATTCGTACAGCGTCGAATCGGCCATGTCCGCGGCCTGGGCCAGGGCCGAGACCGACAGATTATGCCTCTTGAGCAGGTCCTGCACCAGCAGGTGTTCATCCTCCATAACACGGCTCCTTGTCTGTCCACATTCAACCAGAAAATCAGCCCCGGGATTATGGCATGCCCGACTGAATATCGCCCGGATACCGGACGTGTTCCCCAATGACGGCCGGGGCCAGCATAAGGCCGGCGCGCGTCGAGGTCAACGCCTCGTGCACGGCCGTGAAAGGAGATCGCGAACATGGTGGGACAAAGCGTATGTGGTGTGACGGCGGGCGAGTCGCCTTGCGCTTCAAGTGGGCAGGCCGAAACGGAGGCCCTGGTGCCCGATCTGGTCCGGCGCGCCCGGGGCGGGGATCGTCCCAGCGTGCGTCAACTGGTCGATCTCGTGCAGGGACGATTGAACGCCTACTTCCTCAAGCACGTGGGCGATCCGGAGTTGGCCGACGAGCTGCTGCAGGAAACGATGCTGCACATGCTGCAATCCCTGCCGCGGCTTCGCGAGGCGCGGGCGTTCTGGCCCTGGGTGTATCGCATCGCGGCCAATCAGATCCGCACGCATTACCGGCGAGAGGGACGACACGCCATGGTTTGGTTTTCGACGATCGAACCGCACCGGCTGGAAACCCTGCTCGGGCAGGCGCCGCAGGCCGACCAGACCTGCATCCGCAGGGAGATTCTCAGCCGCATCGAAGCCGCCCTTCTGCGGCTCAAGGAGCTGCCTCGACAAATCGTGCACCTGCGTTGTCGGGAGGGACTGAGCTATCGGCAGATCAGCGATCGGCTGGGGTGCAGCGAGGTCAACGCCCGGGCCCAATTCGCGCGGGCCCGGCGTCGCCTGCGAGGCCAACTAGCACCCCAAGGAACGTGCAGCGTCTGAGCGTGACGATGACGACCGCGGCGCGCGAGGGTGCTCACAATCCCGCGCGTCGGGCTTCATCCTCCAGTCCGTAGTGCTTCATCTTCTTGTAAAGCGTCGTGCGGTTGATCTGCAGGGCGCGGGCCGTCTCCTGTCGATTCCAATGATGGGCCTCGAGCGCTGCGCGGATGATGCGCTTCTCCGGCTCGGCCAAGGCTTCCTTCAGGCCCACGCCTCCATACGCGCACGTCTCAACCCGACTGTGCGCGCGGAGCGCCGCGGGCAGGTCCTCCAATTCGATCTGGGGCCCGCGGCTCAACAGAACAGCCCGCTCGACCGCATTCTCCAGCTCGCGGACATTGCCGGGCCAATCGTGCTGTTCGAGGGCGTGCAGGGCGGCTTCGCTGAACCCGCTGCGGTGGCGCTGGTGCACCCGGCAGAACCGCTTCAGGAAGTGCTCGGCCAACAACGGGATGTCGCCGACACGGTCGGCCAGGGGCGGCAGGTCGATCGTCACGACGTTGATACGGTAGTACAGGTCCTCGCGGAAGTGCCCCTCGCGAACCGCCTGGGCCAGGTCGGCGTTCGTCGCCAGGATCACCCGGACGTCCACCGTGACGGTCTTGTTGCTGCCGACCGGCTCGAACTGACGATCCTGCAGGATACGCAGCAGCTTGATCTGCATTCCCGGCGAGGCGGTGCTGACCTCATCGAGAAACAGCGTGCCCCCCTCGGCGGCCAGGAACTTGCCCTCCTTGGAGCGTACGGCGCCGGTGAAGGACCCTTTGACGTGGCCGAACAGCTCGCTCTCCAGCAGCGCTTCGGGCAGGGCGCCGCAACTGACTTCCACAAAAGGCCGCTCCCGGCGGCTGGACCGGTAGTGGATCGCGCGGGCCAGCATGCTCTTGCCCGTGCCCGATGGCCCGGTCATCAGGATGGTGGTTCGCGTGTCGGCGACGGCCTCGACCAGGTCGAAAACCCGCGCCATCCGGTAGTCCTGGCTCAGGATGCTTTCGAGGCTGTATTGCTGGGCCAGACGCGTGCGCAGCTCGCGGTTCTCCTGGATCAGCGATTGTTGATGCAGGGCCCGCCGCAGGGCCAGGCGAAGATCGTGATCGACCACCGGCTTGGTCAGATAGTCATGCGCGCCGAGCTTGATCGCCTCGACGGCGCTTTCGATGGTGCCATAGCCGGTGATCAGGACCACGACGGTGTCGGGATAGTCGCTACGGATCCGCCGCAACAACGCGAAGCCGTCTTCATCGGGCAGTTGCACGTCGGCCAGGACCAGGGCGTAGGTCTGCCGGGCCAGGGCATCCAGGGCCTGGGCGAACGTCTGCACCCCGGTCGCCGCATAGTTTTCCAATCGCAGAAACTCGCACAGTGAGTTCAGGATGATCGTGTCGTCGTCCACCACCAGGATGCGCGGAGCACTCATGCCGGTTCCTCCTGTGAGTGCGTGGGTTGGGGTGAAACATCATCGCGGGGCAAGCGGACCGTCAGGTGACAGCCACCCTGCGGATCGTTGGCCGCCTCGATACGACCACCCAGTCGATCCAGCAGATCACGGCAGATCGCCAGCCCCAAACCCGTGCCCCGGCCCTGGGGTTTGGTGGTGAAAAACGGCTCGAAGAGATGTTCGGCATCGGCCGGATCGAAACCCGGACCGGTATCCCGGAACATGACCCGAAGCCAGGGGCCCTCCGCGTCGATCTCCACCGCCAGTTGCCCTTGGCCCTCCATGGCATCGACGGCGTTCTTGATCAGGTTGCAGAACACTTGCATGAGGACCTCGCCGGGCCAATACCGGGCGTCCCGGGCCCGGTCCATGACGTGCATATCAACGTCGGGCGCGGTGGCGCGGAACAGGTTGATCGCTTCCTCCGCCGCCTCGCCGACCGAGAGGCGTCGCGGGCCGGGTCGCACGGCACGGGCAAAGCCGAGCACCTCCTGCAAAATGCCGACCATCCGCATGAGGCCATCGCGACTTTGGACAAGATACGCCTGGGCCCTGTCATGTTGGCCTTCTTCGATCACCCGGATCGCCAGGTTGATGTACCGCAGGATGCCGTCGAGCGGGTTATTCAGGTCGTGAACAGCTCGCACGGCGGTCTGGCCGACCTCCGCGAGACGCTCGGCGCGAGCCAGTCGTTCCTCGAGGATTGACTGGGGCCCGGGGTCATCCAGCAGGATCAGGCCCCCGGCGCGCTCTTCTAGGGGCAGCGCCCGGACAGTGACCCGCAGGACGCTTCTCCGCTCGTCCCCCCCATGTTCCACAGCATCGAAGCATAATTCACCCCCAGACTTAAGAGTTTCCGCGAGTTGGGGGGCCCAGCGGGCCACGACCTGGGCCGGGTCCAGGCGGCTTGCCGCGGCTTGATTGGCCAGAAGAACCTGCGGAGGCTCGAGCAGGAAAACGATCATACCAACGGATAAGGCATCCAAAACTGTCTGAAGATCGCGGGCGGTCAGTGGGCTCGGAGTGATCGAGGGATCCGGATTCGGACCGAGCGAACCCGATGACTGTCCGGAAACTGCCTGCGGATTGGATGCCGCCATAAACAAACCATAGCAGGTCAAAGGAGAAGAATCAAGCCGGATGTTTACAAAAACCCACAAGGCCGCCATCCGAATGACTTTACCGTTGTCCGTTTTGTTTCTTTTCTGCAACAGAGGTTGAGGAAATGAGTCATCTTGTCATTTTTGAACCCTCCGTCACATCTGGCGTTCAGACTCCTGCCCCCCCGATGTGCCCCTACCGAGCGTTTCTTCATGTCGAAACAGAGGGACTCCGGCTTTGGCACGCGCTTTGCGAAACTAGTCCACAGAGGCGCGACGCCGGAGGTGGCGGGGAAGGTCTATGACCGAACAGCGGGACAGGAGGTTGCACAAACGGCTGGCCTTGAGACTGGCCGTCCTATGCCACCGGGTGGGTGCGTCCGCCCACCGTCCTTATACGGGCAACACAGTAGATATCAGTCCGGGCGGGGCGCTTATGGAGATCGACGCCATGGGGTTGGTGGCCGGGCAGTTGCTGCGGGTCGAGATCGCCGTTCCGCCGACCGAAGGGCTTCTGGAGCAAGGCGGCCGCTTCACGACGCATGGCCGGGTCGTCCGCGTCGAGCCCAGTCCCCCGGAATCGGCCGGGACACGCCCGGCGACCCAGCGTATCGCCCTGCAGTTCTGCAGCGCCCCTCGCCTGGCCACGTAAAAAGGGCCGGCCCATCAGCCGCAGGACGGGCGGGGCATGCTCCAATCCCTTTTCGCCTCGTACAGGCGAGCGATCCGCAGCAGGCGGTCTTCGGCGAACGGCTCACCGAGAATCTGCAGGCCAACGGGTAGGCCCCGCGGATCAAAGCCGCATGGTACGCTCAGGCCGGGAACCCCGGCCAGGTTCGCGGCGAGCGTGTACATGTCGGCCAGGTACATCTGCAGCGGATCGGCGACCTTCTCCCCGATCCTGAACGCCGTGGTCGGAGCCACGGGCATCATCACACAGTCCACCCGACGGAAGGCGTTTGTGAAGTCCGACCGGATGAGCTGACGGACCTTGAGGCCCTTGAGGTAGTAGGCGTCATAGTAGCCGCTGGACAGGGCATAGGTGCCCAGCATGATGCGACGCTTGACTTCGGCCCCAAAGCCCTCGGCGCGGGAGCGGGTGTAGACCTCCACGTAGTCACCGGCCTCGGCTGTGCGATGGCCGTAGTGCACGCCATCGTACCGGGCAAGATTACTGGAGGCCTCGGCCATCGCCAGGATGTAGTAGCAGGCGATGGCGTAGTCGAAGTGCGGCATGGCGACCTCGACAATCTCCGCACCGGCGGCGGCATAGACCTCGATGGCCTGGCGCACGGCCCGGACGACGTCCGGATCAGCCGCCTCATTCAAAGCCGGCACGACACCGATCCGCAAACCGGTGACCGGCTCATCTAAACCCGTCAGGTAGTCCGGCACGGGCGCGCGGTCCGCCGGGACGCTGGTGGAATCGCGTGGATCGTGACCGGCGATGACGTTCATCAGCCACGCCGCGTCCGTCACGTCCCGCGTGATGGGGCCGATCTGGTCGAGGCTCGAGCCATAGGCCACCAGCCCGTAGCGGCTGACGCGGCCATAGGTGGGCTTCAATCCGATCACGCCGCAGAAGGACGCAGGCTGGCGGATCGAGCCGCCCGTATCCGAGCCCAAGGCCGCCCAGGCCAGCCCAGCCGCGACCGCCGCCGCCGAGCCGCCGCTGCTGCCGCCCGGCACGCACTGCGGGTCCCATGGGTTGACCGTCTTACCCAGGCCGGAGTTCTCCGTGCTGGACCCCATGGCGAACTCGTCGAGGTTGGTCTTGCCCACGATGACGGCGTCCGCCGCCTCGAGCTTTTCGACGACATGGGCGTCGTAAGGGCTCACGAAACTATCCAGAATCTTCGAAGCGCACGTCGTCGGGGCAAACCGCGTGCACAGGTTGTCCTTGATCGCGATCGGCACACCCGCCAGCGGTCCGACCGGCTCGCCACGAGCGACTTTGTCCTCCACGCGCTGCGCCGTGGCCAGGGCATGATTGCGACAGACGTGCAGGTAGGCCCCGACGTGCGGGTCGACCTTGTCAATCCGCTCCAGTATCGCCTGCGTCGCATCGAGGCTGCTCATGCGCCCGGCGGCGATCTCGGCCGCCAGTTGTCTGGCTGTCAGATCAAACACGTCCATGAGGCACCCTTGGTTTCCCTATTCCAAGCCACAGAGAACACAGAGGTCACAGAGATCGGTTTATTCATGGATGCTGAGACGCGTCCGTGCTCCACCATGCTATTCCCGCATTCCCATGTCATCCGGTAGGACTGTTCCTCAATCGCACCTTGCTGTTCTCTGTGTCCTCTGTGCCCTCTGTGGCTAAGAAAAATACCCTTCACAATGAAACCCGCTTCACGCCGTCCGTCAGTCGGTCGTAAGCAAAATTGATGATAAGCCCACGCTTCAGTCCTGTGGCCTTCAAGTACGTGATCGTCTGCGAGACAACCACACCCACGGGCGTCTTTTGGGCCTTGATCTCCACCACGACCTCTTGAGCGACCAGCAGATCGAGCTTATGTCCGCTGATCGGATGGCCCTTGTAAATCAGATCGACGGGCACCTGTCTGTCATACGGAATCCCCTGCAGGTCGAACTCAAAACACAATGCTTGCTCATAGATGGCCTCAAGAAGCCCCGGACCCAGCTCCCGGTGCACTTCGATCGCCGCTCCAATGATCCTCTCCGTCAGCGCATCTGCCATGTTCACACGTCAGTCTGTTTCAAGCCACAGAGAACACAGAGGACACAGAGATCGGTCCACCTTCTCACACCATGCGACCTCAGAGGTCGTCTTTTGGCTCATCACCTCCTGCCCCCTTCACGAAACTGAGACAGCCCTACAGAACCTCGCCGGCCTGATCACGTCGCCTCATTGACGTATCAATGGCCATGCGGTACATGGCACGCCCAAAACCAGCCTCTAAAAAGTTCATTTTCCCTCTGTGGCTGCCCGAAAACCGCAGTCCAGTGACGGCTACTTGTCTTTTTCGAGCTTGGCGGGCGGCTTCGTGTGGGACAGCAGCCATGTGTAGAGGTCCGGGTTGTCGTACGTTTGGGTCCACGAGTCGTGTTGGGCGTCGGGATACACCGTCAGCCTGGCGTTGCCGCCGGCGGCGTTGACGACGGCCACCATGCGCTGCGATTCGCGCACGGGCACGACCGGGTCCTTCTCGCCGTGAAACGCCCAGACGGGAACGTCCTGCAACCGCGAGGCCAGGTAGGGCTGCCCACCGCCGCAGATGGGCACGATCGCGGCGAATCGCTCGGGGTGAGCGCACGCGATGGCCCACGTGCCGTACCCACCCATACTCAGCCCCGTCAGGTAGATGCGAGACTCGTCGACGTTGTACTTCTCCACGATCTCGTCGATCAGCGCCATCACCGTTTCGACCTTCGTCGGCCACCATTGACCCGAGGGGCACTGCGGCGAAACGATGATGAACGGCAAATCCTTACCCCGCTCGACAAGCTTGGGCGGGCCGTGGACCTTGACCTTGTTGAGATCGCTGCCCCGCTCGCCCGCCCCGTGCAGAAAGATCATCAGCGGCCATTTGTCCTGCGTCTTGCCATAATCCGTCGGCAGGTAGAGCAGGTAATCGATCTCCATCACGACCGGCCGCTGGAGCTTCATGGCGCGCTGGCCGTCGGTGTTCGGCTTCATCGGTCGATCCTCCGTGCCGGCGGCCAACGCACAGGCGGCGACCCCGGCCATCAGGGTTACGATCATGCTTTTCATACTGAGACCTCCCATCGTGGTATGGCGCTACGGCCCGGACGCATCATCCAGGATCTTCGGCACCTTGAAGTAGTCACCCGTCCGCTGCGGCGCGTTGGCCAGCGCCTCCTCAGTGGACAGCGAGGCCTGCGGCGTATCGTCACGAAACACGTTATGGATCGGCAGGCAGTGAGCTAAAGGCTCCACCTGGCTCGTGTCCAGCTCGTTGAGTTTCTCGAAGTACTCCAGGATCGCGCTGAGCTGGCCGGCGAACTGTTCGATCTCCCCCTCGTTGAGGTCCAACCGCGCCAGCCGCGCAACGCTGCGCACCTGCTCGACGTCAATCTTTTGAACCATGGTCCTCGCTCGATCCCTTCTCTTCGGTCTGCGTGGTTAGCGCCCTCAAGGCCACGTTATACGTGTGGCCCCACTGGTACGCGGCGATGTCATACCTTGCGTCCTCGAACCCCTCCTTGTGGACTCCGAATCGGACCACATGGTCCGTCGTGAAGGCGTCGCTGCGCCATGCGCCGTCAGTGTCGGTCTTTCCGATCGGGCCGCCCTGCACGGCGCCAGCGTAACAAATCTCGACCCAGATCGAGGCGTCGGCCACAGGCTGACCGCTGCGGGCGTCCGTGACCTTGAACGCGATCGGCTGGGGTTCGGGCTTGTGGTAAACCAGTCGTAATGCCCCGCCGTCCGGTCGTTCCTTGGTGACCGGCGTCCAGAACGGGTAGCCCGGCACGCAGTACCCGCTGTCGTGCAGTTCAAAACTGTACACCCAGGGTCCCGCGTGCGGCAGCAGGCATCTACCCTGGGCATCGGTTTCGAGCGTGTTGACCGGCACGGCGCCACCCAAGCCCGTGTGGCTCAGCGCCCCGAGATCCAGCGTGACCGACAGAGTGCGGTTCGGCAACGGCCGACCAAGTCCGTCCACCACGTAAACGCGTGTCTTGTGCCCTGGCTGCAGCGTGACGGTCCACCAGAGATCCTGGCCCGCCAGGAGGCGCGATATCTTACCGCGGGACCAGTTGCTCTTGGGCGTCTCGCGGCCAAGGGCCCGATACCGCTGAATCGCGTCGTCTCCGAGGGGTGTCTTTGGTCCTTCGGTCCAAACGTAGATGTCCGACACCTCCCAACGGAAGTCCTTCGGCATGAGGATGAAACGATGCACACCGTAACCAAGGGCGTGAGCCTGGTTGGATGCGGCCTGGAATTGGACCTCCATGCGGCCCTTTGCGTCGGTCTTGCCCAAGAGGTGGTTGTGGAGGCCATAGCGTTCCAGTTGCACGTGCTGAACGCCGACGCCTCGGGCGCCTTGGCCGCCGGGGTGTTGGACCTCTATGGTCAGATGTGCCGCAAGCAAGCCGGGGACCGTGACGCCGCACAGAAGGGCCACCACGCCGATCACCGCAGCGGTGCGCCCCTTGCCTGACAAAAAAAGCGAGACGCGGCGTCGGCCGCATCTCGCGGGCATGTCCTCTTCGATGCATCGCCGGTGCACGGGCATTACTCGGCCGCCTTCTCCTTCGCGGCCTTGTACTGGCGCTTGGCCGGCTTGATGACCAGGCCCATGCGGATGGCCTTGGCCGAGACCTTGATCCGGCAGACCTTGCCGTCGACCACGGCGCGGACGGTCTGAATATTGGGCTTGAAGGTCCGCTTGCTCACGCCGGTGATGTTCTTACCCACGCCGCCGTGTTTCTTGGCCTTACCCCGCCGGGCGATGCTTTGGCCGCTTCGCGTGCTTCGTCCCGTAAAGTGGCATACTCTCGACATCGCTACGATCTCCACTGAATCCAGGCCCGCCGCTTGGGGCCGAGCCGTCATTGCGTACGATCTTATCCAAAGACCCTTTAGTTTAGACCCCAAGCATGGGATTGCAAGGCCCCAATCCAGATTTTCGTCCTGATGGGACGGCCCGGGACCGACGCAGGTCCGGATCGGCATCCAGCCCGCCTTGCCCCGTCAGGCGTCGGGGCCGGCTGCCCGAATCGTTCAGGCAGCCGTCTCAGGTGGTGAAGATCTCGTCCGCCAGGTCTTCGCCGAGCCGTTGGGCGTAGTAGGTGTGCATGGCGTCGCGCCCGCACCGCTGGGCGGTCCTGACCGAGTGGAACAGCCCACCCCGGATCAGAAGAATCATCAACAGGCACGCCGCAGCACCGGCCAGCGGCTGAAGCCGCGCCCAGCCGGGCCACGACCAGAACGTGCCGGGCCGAACGCGTTGAAGGGCCCGCGACTGGGGGGTGTCCCGCAGTGATCGTTGCAGAGTACCGATGGCTTGGGCGTTGGCCCGGGCGGCCAGATCGACCGCATGGGGCTCGGCTCGCAACAGGGACAGGGCCAACTCGACCCGGCCGGCGCGTTGCAGGCGGCGCTGGCAGCGCGGACAGGTGGCGGCATGTGCCCACAACCAGTCCGATTCGGCTCCGAGCCACAGACCCAAACGCCGTCGAATCCGCCGCATGTATCGTCTCACGCACTGACTCATCGCACACCACCTTCGGCTAAGGCGCCGAATTTGAATTTTCACGCATGATCCGTGACAGCCATGCCACGGCCTTGCACCGGTAAACCCGGGCGGTGGCCGGGGTGATATCCAGCAAACGGCCCACCTCGCTGTAGGACAACTCGGCCAAGTCCCGCAGCAGGACCACGTTCCGCAGATGATCGGGCAGCAGGCCAAGGGCCCGACGCAGATCGGCCTGTAATTGTCGGTTGTCTAATTCGGCCCCATATTCGACCGTCGTACTGACCGGGCGACTCGCGACCAGCTCATCGTGGGCTCGCCGTCGCAGGGCCGAGCGACGCAGCAGGGTGACGGCCTCATTGGCGGCCGTGCGGTACAGGTACCCGACGACATTGCGCGGCCTTCGGCCGCGATCGGGATGCGCCAGCTTCAGAAAGGTCTGCTGGTAGACGTCGCAAACGTCCTGTTCGTTCCCGAGAATCCGCCACAGCATGCTCACCAGGCCGGGGCCGTGCTTACGCATGGCGCGCAGTACCCACCGCTGGCTGGCGTCGGCACATTGGCCCACCGCGCCCGTCCACAACAGTTCCTGGATTGCCGCTCTTGAAGCCATCATCCTCCGCGCCCACAGGTCATCCACCCGGTACGACGCGTCTGCGGATACCATGTTAGCACGGAAGGGGGCCAAAAAAGAGAAAAAAGTGAAGAAAGACACAGGCCCACCGGCCTTTGGGACAGGCAGTTCTTGCCCCGACAGCCGCTGCGCGCAAAAAAACTGCCCACAGCATCGCCCCTCGTGGCTATGGGCAGCTACCACACCCTCCTCTTCGCAACTCCCTGCTCCTCCATTCGCCCCCTCGTACCCTAAATCTTAGCCCAAAAACGGGCAGGGCCCAATGGGGGAAAATACCTATTCTCGAAGATAGAACTACCTAAGCACGCCGGGCTGCGAGCTTTAGGGGGTTCTGTGTGGGTGTCGACACATGAATGAAGAACTTGGCGGGGCCGACCGCGATCATCGAGGGGGCTCGTTTTGGGCAGGCCGGGCCGGCATTGTGGCGGGCCATAACGGCGTTGGCCGGACTTCACGGCAAGTGCCGAGCAGAGCGGGTGATTTTCGCGCCTAGACCGTTGCGGACTGGGACGAGCCGGGCTATACTGTGTCGCTCATGTTCGGTCCTTGGGCCGGCGGGCAGGTAGCTCAGTTGGTAGAGCAACGGACTGAAAATCCGTGTGTCGGCGGTTCAAATCCGCCCCTGCCCATTACCCCCAACTCCTTATTTCACGAACACTTACAATCCCTTTTCTTCCTTCTCCAACTCCATTTCCATGGCTCAAAACAGCCAGATGTGTCCCAAATGTGTCCCTCTTGTTTCACTCCCCGGTCCCATAGCAGCCCCATTCCTGTCCAGCTCTGCCTGATGAGAAGAAAAAAAACGAGATGCTGGCAGAAGCAAGACTAATTGCTCTCTTGCCACGTCCCCAACCGACAACGGGTTAGAAAACGCCCGGAAACGGCCAAAGCAGAGCCCCAACCGTGCCGATGAGGAGGATATCTGCGGTGCTAAGTGACGAGAGTTATCAGTGGAGCAATAACACACCAAAAGGAGCATATCATGCAGCAGGACCAGGGTGTTCCTAATGCCACGATTCGCCCATTTGGCAATGAACGCTTGTACGTTTCTTTACTTCTTGTGAGCTTCGTGCTCCTCGCTGGTGGTCTCCTGATTTCAGCAACAGAAGAAGACGAGGGCATTGGAATAGTGCTTATCGGAGTGGCATGCTCTTGCATAGCACAGGTCTACTTCCTGGTAGTCGTATATCGTGCCTGGAAGTTTACGATCAATGAGGCTCGTCGGCACAACCTATGGCCTTCCATCCATTCTCCCTGGGACGCCATTGTCTTACTTCTTATACCTGTATATAATTTGTACTGGGCATTCAGAGTATTCGGTAAGCTCCCAAAGGATCTGAATATGATTGCCGAGGCAAAGGGCAGCAGCACCCGGATGCCACAAGTTACAGGCACTGCTCTCGCTGTCATTTGGGCCCTCACTGTGACCCCGATTCTCGGTTACATTGCCGCCGGCATGTTCTTTATTGTTGCTCCCCTATTCATGAGCCAGTCAATTAGTATGGGTAAGCGTCTGAGTTGCAGCGAGAATTCGGATACTAACTATGCTCTATTGGGCCACGGGTCACAGCCAGCGGCGTGCTCAGCGGATGCGACACTCGTGGCACAAGGTGAGCCGTCTATTAGTTGAGCATGACGCGAATGAATGGCATGGGCTTGGTCTGCCCCCGTTCTTCGAGCCAGTGCTTATGAAAGGACGCGCCCGTTTCCTACCATATGACGGCGCGGCGCATGAGACCGGAGCGGCGGGCCAAGGGATCTCTGCAAGCTCAGAGCGCAAGGTAGGAGACTGTTCTCGGACCCACAGCAAGGTAGGCTTGGAAACGGACTCCTTGAGAACGATCAAGACTCGGCTGACCGTAGCACCTTCAACGGGCAGCAGGACAACGTGCACATGCTCCGACATAGTCTGTAGTAGTAATTATAAAGTCTACACATCTCTAGTGTGGATATCTGCTACATTGAGTCGCCGTTTATTCGCTGCTTCCTGTGATTCGTGGTTATCTTTTCATCGGATACGGAAAATGCACAAATAAGTGCTTGCTCTGTTGATGGGCCTCCTTAAACGTTTTCTCGATGTGGGTGTATTCGTCTCGCTTGCCAGTTGCGCAAGGGTCCGGGTTGCCGGTGGTACGTCTGACGCTATTGCGGGTAAAGCCGCCGGTAAAGCATCCACCGCAGGAAGGAGAACAAACAGATCGTGATATACTTACTGATAACCGTTGGGATATACGTGGTCATCGGCTTGCTGCGAGTCGGCGCCGATTTTGCGCAGCCGATATACAACCAACCAGAGTACGTGAGACGAGGGAGTGCACTGAAAGTGCTTTCGGTGATTCTGCTTTGGCCCTTACTTATCTGGATGGACATACGATTCAATCACTTAACCACGGGTGCGGGAAAACCCAGAGGGTTTCTATGGTTCGGGCTGAGTGCCATGGTGGCCATGTGGTTACATATCAACAATTGGCTCGTACAACGTGCCTTGAAGCGTGAGGCCAAACGAATTGCGCGTTGGGCAGCCGAGACCTACCCAGTCGTGAAGGCGCAAAATCCCGAGTGCTCAGAATCAGACGCACTGGCAATAATGCTCTTCGATGGGCTTTCTGAGGTTCCCGATGATATCAGATTAGAGCTGAATGAGCGCTGTCAGTCGATCGAGGGACTCTGCTATACCATAGCGATGGATTTAGGTGCACTGCGAGGCTTCATGACTTTCCGCTGCCTGCAATTCACGCGATACATGGATGAGGAACTCTACCTGAGGGGATTCAGGCCGCAATCGAAAGAAACCAAGGAGCATGTTCTCGCAGCCATGGACTTGCTCGTAGATGGCTGGGAAAGCGTCGTTGGAGAGACCAGGAGCAAATAAAGGTACCAGGAATGAATGGCGGTTCCTTAAGCGGCTGCTGATGCCCCGAAGCCGCATTTCTGGCCCAGTAACGCAGGTTCGAAGGTCGCCAAGGCCCCTAAGGAACCGCCATTCGTACCAGGAATCTTTATTGCCCCGCAAGGGCCCGAAACCCCAAGAACCGTTGAAGCCGTCGATGGAGGGGCAAACGGCTCACGGCGGGCTGTTGCGCGCGGGGTCTATCTTGCCGCATCCGAAGCGTGGTGTCTCTCTGGCGGGCCACGAACCAAGCCGGCTCCCGACAGGTACAGCTACTGTGCCGTGCCGAGCTGGCTGGCAACAAAACGTCGCACTTGGCCGCCAACCTGAGCAAGGGGAACGATACGAACCCGTGGCTCACCGAGGGTTCCCTCGATCTCGGCGGTGACCGCGTTCTTCTGGATGACGGCCATCAGGCGATCCAGCTCCCGGAGGCCGAACAGTTCGGGCAGGTGGAGAGGGCGATCCACACCGAAAGCGTAGCCACTGACCGGGCTGGCGGGCCCCAGAGTCAGGTTCTCGATCTGTCCGACGCCGCGCACCTCCGTGCCGCGACTGCGGTAGTAGAAGCTGTCAATACTCAACTGCGTGCCGGCCAGGTGAAGCTCGGCATGACCGACCCCGCTTGGCGAAGTGGTGGGTGTTTCCGTATCCAAGACGGCATACAGTGCCGAGATCACCGTGTTGCCGATCAGTTCGGCCTCGCTCAATTGCACGACGGCGTTTCCGGTGAGCGTGCTCAAGTTCTCCGTCCCCATCAGGGCAACCCGGGCATCCAGCGTACCCGGAACCGGATTGGCCTGCGGATGAATGGAACGCACCAGTTGGTTAAGCTGCACGCCGGCGATGTTCGCCAGGAGATGGTGCGACGTCGCCTCTGCTCGGCCCATCCTGCTGCCGTGGAAGCGGATGTGACCACCGAGGGCGTCCCAGTCACCCCGGCTCAATACGATGCGATTCGGTCCAGCGTAGGCCACGAGAGCCCCATCGCCGATCGTTCCGCCGCGAAAGCGACCGTCGCGGATCGCAGCCTCTGCGGTCAGACACAACGGCTCAAAGGCCCGCGGCTCATCGGCGGGGGCGACGTGCAAAGTGCCGTTGGAGACGCCCTCCATACCTTCCAGGAAGGGCCACCAGGCCGAGGCCATGGACAGATCGAGGTCCTCCCAGCGGACATCGAGCCGGCTCTTGTACCAATCCTTGAAGGGCAGATGTGCCTTGCCCTTGGCATGGCCGCCCAGGGTCTCTATGCGCAAGGCATCGATCTCCAAAGACTCCCCATCCGTGGCCGCAGCAAACCGCCCGACGCCCAGCGTGGACCCATGCAACATCACCTCGGCCGAGAACGTACCCGTGCCCGCGCCTTTGTGACGACCGAGATCCACGGCAAACACCGCGTTGCCGCTCACCTCGACGGCGAGGTTGGGATCCGTCACCTGTACCGGCCAAGCAACGATGTCGACGGCTGCCTCGATGTGGCCGCCAGCCAGCGGCACCTTTGCATCGCCGGCAATGCGTCCCCGGCTGGATTGAAGTCCGCTGTCCTCGATCGCCACGACCTGGCTGCTGACGGCGAGCCGACCACCGCCTGTCTCGGCACGGAAGGCGCCGTACCGAACGCCCTCAACCCGCCAGCGTCCCTTGCCGGCCCATGCGGCCGGGGACTGGAGCGGAACCGTAAGCTGCACGTCCACGGATGCCGTGCCCTCCAAGTCCGTCGAATCTGCGACGAGCCTGGCGATCTGTTCCAGCACCAGGCTCTGACCGGAAACCCTCGCATCCAAGGATTTCGGCGGCACGGCCGCTCCGCCGGAGACGTGACACCTGCCGCCGAAGTAGTCGAATGCTTCGCACTCAAAGGCCAGACGATCCTGATCAAGGCGGGCCTGAAATGGAACGTGGATGTCGGGCACGGGCTTGCCGTGGACGGCCAGCCGCCGTGCGGACACCGAACCGGTCAGATTCAGGTTGGCCGGGGCTATCGTGCCTTGGGCGGTCATGCGAGTCCTCAGTTCACCGGAGGGCTCGTTGGGGTCGACGCCTTCCGGACGCATCGTGCACGTGACCTCGACGTCGCGCAACTCCGTCGAAGGCAGATCCATCGCCCCGGCCGCCAAGAGCGACACGCCACCTCGCCGGGCATCGAGGTGCGTAAGGTGGAGGCTCTTGCCGTCTCCCGACACGGAGAGCCGAAGGTCGAGCGCCTTTTGCGCGGGTCCGAGTCTGACCCCGGTCAGTTCGATGTCTGCGAGCCAGTTCGGGTCCGAGGGCGACCAGTATCCTCGGCCCCTTGCCAGATCCGCCGTGGGTACGTCCACGTCCCGAAGCCACAGCGTGCTCCCGTCGAATTCAAGATCGGCTTCGATGCTATCGAGACGCATCCGCTCGCCGTCCCGCGACCACTCCGGTGCCTGGAGACGGCACGTCCACTGAGAGCGACGCCAGTCCACACCGTGGCCTTGTATGTGCAGCGACGTACTCAGCTCGCCCGCCGCCGTGCGACCGTCCAGAGTGGCGCTGGCCGAGATCCTCTTGAGGCCGTGGCCTGGAGCGTGGAGTTCGCAACGGAGTGTTCCGTGAACGAAGCCGTCCTTCTCGGGATCGGCGTATGCCCATACCCCTTCCCACGCACTATGGCCGTCGGCCCAAGTTCCGAAGGCGGTGATCTCGGCTGTGTATTTGTCGCCCGTGAGCGTGACATCGCTGACGGCAAAACCCTCGGAAGTGGCTTTCGCATACCCGCCGGTCAACTCGACGAGCGGTGTGGCGTCCGTGTGCATGGCCCACCGGAGTCGTTCTGGAGCGACGAGAATCTGGCCCTCGGTGATCTCGATGGTCGCCTCGCCGCTGAGATGATGCGGCCCGCCCTCCAAGGCATCCATCTCGAGCAGACCGGTGACGGCCCCGTTCCTGTATTGGCCCGTCCAGGCGCCGCGAACCGCAATGCCTGGGGGCAATGATTCCGCCAGCAGCGTACAGACCGGATCAAGGCCCCTGGCGTCGAAACGCACCTCGTGGGGCCAGTTGGCCACGCAGCCGATCCGACCGCCTACATCCAGCCTATTCGGCACGCTCGCTTCAAAGGCCCATGTAATCGGCCCGGTGGATCGGCCCTCGATGTGCAGCGGGCCGACCGCTTCGCGCCGCCCACCATCGCCGATGATCACCACGGTCATCCCCTCCACGTGGAGGGCAGGAGGCGCGGACGGCGACCCCGTCTTGTCATCGGCTGCGGCGGGTAGGCCGGCCAGAAGCTGGGCGAGGTTCCATCGCCCCCGGCGGTCTTTGTGCAACTCCAACGTCACGCCGCGGACCGTCACCGACTGGATGGCCGGCTTGCGCGTGATCAAAAGGCCCGGCAGTGAACGGTGCAGGATGGTCATCTCGTCAATCATCAGCACCGGTCGCTCGGCGAGCGGCAGGGTCAGCGACACCCGCTCCAGGGCGGTGGTGCCGCCCCACGTGGTACGGAAGCCTTCGGCCGACGTGTCCGCACCGAGTCGACGGGCGCATGCGGCCAGAATCTGTTGCCGTGGCAGATCGGTCCAGAGCACCACCTGGACAGCGGCCACGACCAGCAGCACGACGATAAGCAGCCATGCCGCGAGCCGCAGCGCGCGGCGCCCAGGGCGCAGGGCTATCTTCCCGTTTTCTCGTGCTGCGGACACGCGACCCTCACATTCCGTTGCCGATGTCGTCTCGCTTGTGGTCCACCGTTGGGATGGTGCCGAGCGTGCTGGGCCCCATGCCCAGGAGCCACCAATCCTCGCGGTAGGCCTGGCCGACGGAGAGATTCGAACTGGCCATGACCTGGCCCGTGTCGCTCCAATAGGCCACGTAGGCAATGCTGGCGTAGCCGATCTGTCGAATGTTCTTTGTCAAAGCGACCTCGGGCGTGACCACAGAGGGTCCGATGGGTCCGCCGGCGACCGCGGCCGTCGATCCCCCCAGTGCCGGGATGCCCAGGAGACTCTCGTACCGGTCGATGCCCACAGCGGCGCTGCGGACTTCCAGAATGATTTCGGCGTCCTCGCGCTGGGCGGCCAACAGCACGCCGGCCATGAGCAGTTGGGCCCGCAACTCACCCAGTACGAAATCCTTGTCAACGGACGTGAAGTACGTCGAATCAACGTAGACGCGACGGGCGTGCAGCGCCTCAAAAGACAGTGGCTGGACGGCCTTCTTGGCCGCCTCAGACAACAAGAACTGTTCGGTCGCGGTCCGTGCGGGGTCGGTCACACGCAAGCTCGCGCATCCTGTCAGCAGACACGCCAGCGCCGATACAGTGACCTGGAAGGCGAACGGTAACAGACGCCTGTCATGAGTACCAGAGGTCACCGTGTGGCCCATAGCCATGTTCGTCCCCTTCTTGTCATGCCGCGTGATGTATCCCCCATGGCCGCGAGGCCTTGGGTTGATTCACCCGCCGTTTTCCCTGTCCCGCCATAGACAGTACCGTGGCAGGTAACAGCCGTCAAGCACCCCATGTCGCTGGACCTGCGCACACGGGCGACACCTGGCCGGCGCCGATTTCCCCAAGGTGCAGGCCAAGACCCTGCGGGTGAAGCTGCGCAGAGTCGCGGTCCGAGTCACGCCGCCTACGTCTCGCGTGGTGTTCCATCGGTGCAGCAGCCATCCCTATCAGTCCCTCTTCCCGCAGTGGGCAGGCCGCCTCCGTCCCCCGCTCAATACCGCCTTCGCTCCAATCGATGAGGTGCGATATGTTGTAGATCCATGGCGGCTGGACTATAATCCCTGCCGGCCGCCCAGCGCGTGGGGAAAATGGTCCCGGCGGCTTCGTGGTGACGTAGCTCGAGTAGGGGTCCGCTACGTTTCGCGTGCTCAAGCCGAGGGGCCGGAACGGAAAACCCTCGCGCGGCGGGCACAGGAAGCGGGGGGCCGATTGGCGGAAGCGAGCAGATGACGCATTCAAAAGTATTGTGGATCGTAATACCGGCTTGCCTTTTGCCGGCTCTTTCCTGCTCATCCACCCGGACCATCGTCCGGGATTTTCAGCATTACAAACAGCAACTTGTCGAAGAGATGGCCCCGGATCCAGGCGTCACCCTGTTTGAGGCCCAGCTTCGGCATAGTCAAGGCCAGTGGCTGCTCCAGGGCGAGACCACCCTGCCGGCCGCCCGGCAACGCATTGTTTCTTACACAGACCGGCTTCTCGGAGAAGGTCGGTATCGGAACCAAATGACCCTGCTGCCCGACCGTGATCTCATGCCGGATCAATATGGCCTGATCCGAGTCAGTACCGCGCAACTGCGCGCCGGGCCGAATCACTCCGCCGAGTTGGTCGATCAGGCCATTCTGGGCCGGACGGTACGCCTGCTCAAACAGGAGGGGGGATGGTTCCTGATCCAGACGGATTATGACTACATCGGCTGGATGACTCAGGAGTCGTTTCTCAGAACGAATCTTGCCGGCGTCCACGCCTGGACCCAGACTCCCGCAGTCCGAGTCAGCTCCAATTATGCCGTCGTCTACAGTGCCCCGGACACCACGTCGGTGCCGGTCACGGATGTGACCCTTAACGCACGTCTCGAGCTTGAGACAGCCCAAGAGACCTGGACACAGGTGACGGCTCCGGATGGCCGGCAGGGTTGGATCCAAAGCGACTGCATCCTGCCCCTGGGCACCTTGCAGTACCCCGAGCTGAGCCAAAGAGAGTCCATCGTAAAGACAGCGATCCAGATGACCGGAGTTCCCTATCTGTGGGGCGGCAACTCCAGCAAGGCCAATGACTGCTCCGGTTTCGTCCAGACCGTGTTCAAGGCCAATGGCATTCAGTTACCCCGCGACGCCAGACAGCAGGCCCGCGAGGGGATAAACGTGGACTTCACCTCGGAGTATGCCGAGCTGATGCCGAGCGATCTGCTGTTTTTCGGCCGGCCTGAGGCGATTACCCACGTGGCGATCAGCCTCGGCGGCCCGCTTTTCATTCATCAAAGCGGCGACGTGCATGTTAACAGTCTCGATCCCACTGATCCGGACTTCAACCCCTCAAGCAAAGATACCCTGAGATTCGTCAAACGCGTTCTTTCGGCTCAGGACGATTGATCGTCTCGAGCACGCGTCTGAAGACATCTCCATAAAGAGTACATAACATGAGCGACACGGATGAAATTGACACTGCTGGCCTTTGATCTGCGATTGCGGCATCCGTTCACCATCTCTCGAGGCACAACCACCGTGCGGCCGACGCTGGTGGTCGAGCTGGAACAGGATGGCCAACACGGATACGGCGAGGCTGCCGAGTATCCGTATTACGGGGCCGGGCGCGATACGGTGCGGGCGACCTTGGAGCAGGTCCGTGCTCAGATCGAGTCGATGACGCTGAGTGACCCGGTCGACTTCTGGGAAACGATGTGCCCGCTACTCTACGGAGATGTGCCGCGCGGCACGCCCACCCCCGCGACGTTCCCGCAGTGCGCCCTGGACGTCGCGGTCCACGACCTGTGGGGCAAGCTCCAGGGCAGACCCGTCTGGCAGCTTTGGGGCTTGGACCTCGAGACCATCCCCCCATCCGACTACACGATCGGCATCGACGCCATCGACGTGATGGTCAAGAAGCTGGAGGAGTGTCCGGGCTTCCCGGCCTACAAGATCAAGCTGGGCACGCCCGACGACGTCCAGATTGTCCGTCGTTTGCGTGAGCATAGCGATGCCGTGTTCCGGATCGATGCCAACGGCGCCTGGAGCGTCCAAGAGGCGATTCACAACGCGGCGGCGATGCAGGACCTGGGTGTGGAGTTCATCGAACAGCCGCTGCCCGCAGGAGACTGGGAGGGGATGAAACACGTTTATCGGGAATCCGTCCTGCCGTGCATGGCCGATGAAAGCTGCCAGGCGGAATCGGACGTCGAGCGGTGTGCCGGTCACTTCCACGGCATCAACATCAAGCTCGAGAAATGTGGGGGCCTGACGCCGGCCCGGAGAATGATCGCCCGCGCCGGGCAGATGGGCTTGCGGGTCATGGCCGGCTGTTTCGTCCAGTCCACCGTGGGGATATCGGGGATTGCCCAACTGCTGCCACTGCTGGATTATGCCGACCTGGACGGCGCCCTGCTGCTCGCCGAAGACATCGCCACCGGCGTAACCCTCGATCAGGGCCGGGTGCGGTATCCGGAGGTGCCCGGCTGTGGCACGCGTCTGCTCCCTTATCCCAGCGACGCCGATCACCCCCCCGACACCCAATAGCACAGTGTGGCGGCGGCCAGGGCGCCGTAGTTACCGATGGCGTAGCCGAGAAGGGCCATCAGGACGCTCACGGGGACGAGCTTCTCGTTATGGCAGGCGGCCACAATGGGCGCACTGGCGATGCCGCCGATATTGGCCGCACTGGCGATAGCGGTTGAATGGATGTCCACGTGGAACAGCCTGGCCCCAATGAGACACAGGACTCCATGCACGGCGATCCAAACATAGGCGCCCAGGATGAACCAAGCAGCCTTGTCGGCCAGCTCCCGGAGGTCGGCGCTGGCGCCCATCTTGGCCACGTAGAGATACACCATGGCCACCGCCATCTGATGGCTGCCGGGAATCCGCTTGGCCGGCGTCAGGGACAGCAGGATCCCGAATGTGGTCACCCAGAGTATCTTCCAGGATTGGCCCGTAAGAATCGGCTCGGCCTGCGGCATGCGTCCCGCAAGCTGCGTCGCCAGCCAAGGGAAGAAAAAACCCAGGAAGAGCAAGTAGAGAAAATGCCGCATGTCAAAAGGTCCCTTGTCTTGAAGGAGGTCGCCGGATGCCCGTTCAAGCGCGGCGATGCGCTGCTCGTCAACACGGGCAAATCGATGAAACCATCGAGAGAAGTTCTTCGAGCCGATCAAGACGGGGATCCAAATGAGATAGACCAGATTGTCCGCGATGATCGCCAGGCCACACTCCGCGTCAGATGCGCCGATCCCCTTGGCGACGGCCGTCATGTTGGCCGTACCGCCGATCCAACTGCCGGCCAGGGCACCGAATGCCTTCCAGGTGTCCGGGTCAAGTCTGTTCTTGACGAGCCAGTAGGCAATCGGCGCGCCAAGGATAACGCCGGCCGTACCGAAGAGCATGACGAAGATCCCCTTGCCCATGATGCGAACGGCGGACAGGACGTCCACGTCCAGAAGCATGAGCAGCAGGAACATGGGAAGAAGAACATCGCCCAGCAGGTCAAAGAGCACGCACCGGGTGGGAATGAGGCCGGTATTGGAGAAGATCACGGGCAAGGCGTAGACAAAAACGATGGGGGGCAAATAATGGAAAAGCCTCCATTGGGTTTTCCTCTCCAGATACAAGAAAAAGGACGCGATCCCGGCCAAAACGGCCAGGATCCCGACCGGACTTGTTACCACGGGGTCATCCATGAGCGATTACGATCCAGGGTCTTTGTGCGGCAGCCCGTACTCCATCCGACGGATCGCTCCATCGAGCCAAGCTGCGGTCCGCACGCGGCCGTCCTGGTGTGTGGCCTTGGCCGGGGCACCCGGTCCAATCGCCCGCATCGACATCTTCCCAAAACAGTCCATGCGCCTCGCCGCTTCGTGCACTGCCGGCTCCAATCATCCAGATCATGCGGTCGTTCGTCAAGACCGCGATGCACCTGCCTGTGGAAGACGGCCACGCCGCACTCCCCCTGCACCGCCTTATGGAGCCGCTCACGAATGCCGTTTGTTATGATCGGCGCCCCGCGTTTTCCCGAGACAACGCCCGCCCGATACCGCCTCAGGGCTGGTTCGGGTCGGTCGGCACGGGGCGGCCCATAAGGCGGCCATAGAGCCGCCGCAGTCGGCCTGCGGAGTAACGGGTCACGCGTCCGGGCGCGGTCAGGACGGAGTTCCCGGCCGCCGAGGCCGCCCGGATGGGGACGCGGACGAAATTGGCCGCCGCCCGGCCCGTCTCGTCGATGGCGCCCACGACGCGGTCCATGGTCTCGCGGGACGTGTCGCCGACCCGCCGCAGGAGGCTGGGCAGCACATCCCGCGTGAACAGGTCGCGCACATCGCGATAGAAATCCTCGACGTGAGCGCCGAGGCGACGCTTGGCCGCCTGCGTGTTCCAGCCGCGAAAGGCCCGGCACCGGTCAATCGCCGCGTGGCCGACGATCGTGGTCATGAAGCCGGCGCCCATGCCCTGGGCGATGTCATCGATGAATCGCCCGATACCCGGCACCCGCGAGCCGAGACCCTCGATCAGGTTCTTGCCCATGTGGATGTAGTTGACGGTTGCGACGACGGCCAGGATGTCCCAACCGATCTGGAGCTGCTCCCGGAGCCGCGGCCTGGCGTTGTACGTGTAGATCACGTGCCGCACCATGGCCAGGTTGCGGTAGACGACGATGAACAGGTCCAGGGCCTTGTAGGGGCTGACGGCGACGGCGATCATGACGTCCCGCATGCAGTCCCGCACGTGACCGGCGGCATGGGCGTCGACGCGTTCGAGAAGGGGCGCCAGACCGTTGGTCTCGGTGTCGACGATGGCCTGGCGCAAGGCGTCGGGATCGCGCGTAGAACGGGTCGCGACCGCCAGCGCCTCGGCCGTCTTGCAGGCCTCCACACGCTGCTCATCCGTCAGCAGGGGATTGACGGCAAGCCGTCGGAGGTAGCGACACAGGTAGCGGGCATAGCGGCGAAGCTGCCGAGGCGTGGCCTTGTCGGGGTCGGGAATCGTCGGGGCGATAAGAACGGCCGGGCGGGAGAGGATGGAGAGGATGAATCGACCGGTGAGCCACGCCACCAGCAGCAGGATCACGGCGAGAAACACATAGCCCAGGATGGGATGGACACCGCGAAGGGTCTGGTACGCACGGACGACCTCCATGACCGCGAAGAAGGAGAAGACCGCCCCGATAACGATCACCGCCGTGCGCAGCAGACGAAACCATCTGGCCAGCATGTCGGACCCTTTCCTTGTTCTACGTTTGCCGGGCCGCCGAGCCCACGGTAGTATAGACGATGTCCGCGGCTGGGAACAGAGCCGGCCCGCGGGTGTAGTCGGATGTGGGGCCGGATGATTACGGGCCGGGATCGGACCTGTGTGTTGAAGGAGGACCGCGATGAGACGGCTGGTTATCATGGGATGCGCATGGGTCGTGGCGGGGTCCTGTGTGGCCGGGCGCCACGACGTTGAGGCGGTGGGGGAAGGGTTCATCAGGGGCGACGTGGTGAGCTACTCGTACGTCCCGAATCGCACCTGGACGCTGGAGGAGGCCCAGGGGATTCTCCCCTATCTGTGCGAGTATGAATTAATGGCCTGGGCGGGGGGCGAACCGCTGGAGGCGTTTCACGATGAGAATATCCGGCGGATCGACCTGGCGGGGCAGTGGTCGACGGCGATCATGTTTTACGCGCGGCGGCTGGACTTTCGCGATGAGATCATCCGGCTGATGCTGCGGGCGTATCGGCATCGGCAGCTCTTCATCCTGCGGGATTACTGGCGGCCGGGCGACAGAAACGAACCGTTTGACAAGACGCGGGACATTCTCGAAACGCTCTGGGCGCAGCGCGACCGGATGCTGGTCAGCCCGGAGGGGGACCGGGCGACCGGCCGCCAGCTCATCAACAACATTCTCATGGTCAAGATGGGCGATGAGGGCTTCTGCTCGCTGGGAACCGAGGGCCTGCACGCGTGCTACGAGACGTTCAAGCGGCGGATTCAGGACCGCGAGATGGACGGCCAGCGGCCTTTCGCGCACATCAAGGCGTGGTACAACCTGCTGGGCTGGGCGAAATGGACGGGGAGCTGTTGGGCGAGCAGTGAGGACGACGTTCGTTTGCATCGGCGGCAGAAGCTGCCCACGAACACCGAGTTCATCGGCGTGGATACGTATGACTACTGGTGGCTGGGAATCGGCTTCGATCCGATGGACCCGGCGAATCGCGACCGGGTGCGGGCCCGGGTCGATGAATGGCACAGGATCCGCACCTGGTACTACCCCGAAGGCATCGTGACCCGCGTGTGTGCGGACGCCGGTGATCCATCCACGTGGACGGCTGCCTGCTGGAGCGACACGCACGGATTGCTCAACGCGATCCGCCTGGCCCAGGCGGATAAGGCCATGATGATCTACATCGGGCTCAGCAGCTCGCTGCCCGGCCAGTACACGACGCCCGTCGAGACGATGGACGCGTACTTTGACCACTGCAAGGCCGGGCCCTGGGTGGGCCTGGTGTGGTGGACGAGTGTGGGGCGCATGCATCCGAACGAAAACCCCCTGGGCACCTTGGGCTACGTGGATAAGACCCTGGTGCACTACACACCCGAACACCCGGAGGGCATCCCCTACACCCGCGACGAGGCGGAGCGCCTCCGAGAACGCTTTCTCGCTTCGCGAAGGCGAATGTTCGACGACGTGGTCTACGGCCAGTTCGGTTTCTTGAACGGTCCCAAGCCCAAGTAACCACTCCGTCCGTTCCGCCGCGACAAATGGCGACGCCGCGGCACGACACGGCACTTGCCTTGCCAGCGATCAGGCGTGATCAGCCACGAGGGGGAGGGTGACGGTGAACGTCGAGCCGGCGTCGGGGGCGGTTTCGAGGTCGATTCGACCCGCGTGCTGCGTGGCGATCTTCTTGACAATCGCCAGGCCCAGACCCAGACCCGCGCGGGGTCGGGTGGTGTAAAAGGGCTGGAAGACGCTATCGGGCTCCGGGATGCCGGGACCGTTGTCGGCCACACGAAGGACGGCGTTGCCTTCGGCCGCATCGTATCGGGTTTGAACCTGCACCCGACCGGTATCCGAGGCGACGGCCTGAAGAGCGTTGAGGGCCAGGTTCAGGACGAGATCGTAGATCTGGTCGGGGTCCATGCGGGCCGGCGGCATGGCCGCATCGAGGGACAATTGCAGACTCTTGCGTTCGCGCTGGGCCTGGGCGCGGAGCGTCTCGACGGCGCAGCGGACGATCCCGTTGAAATCACAGCGTACGAAAACGGGGTTGTACTGCCGGCTGAAGCGCAGCAGGTCGCGGACCAGCTTCTCGATGCGATCCAGGTTCCGCGTGAGGATGGGCCAGGTTTGAGTGACCTTGTCCCATCGCTTCTTCCGGATGGCGGTCTCCATCACGTCGCGTCCGCCCCGGATGGCCTGAAGGATATTCTTGATGCCGTGCGACAGCTCGACGGCGGTCTGGCCGGCTTGGGGAGGAACCCCCACATCCGCAGGGCCCCCATCGGTATCGCATTGGGGACCGGTGGCCAGTTCGATACGCAGATCGGCCAGATCGACGGCCGCCGCCGCGGCCCGCTGGGCTTCGTCGTGCGCCCTGCCTGGTCGCACAGCCCGTGTCTCAGGCGATTCGAAACGCAGCGTGGTCTCGCCCAAGCGGATCAGGTCGCCGTCGACCAACGGCACCGGCGCCGTTACACGCTCCTCATTGCGCCACGTGCCGGCGGCGGATCGGCGATCCCGAACGAACCAGCGGCCGTCACGGAAGGATAATTCGGCGTGCCTCGCCGAAAGCGTCGGATCGGTCAGATCAATATCGGCCCCCTCGCGGCCGAGCACCAACAGCCGCCCGGCTTCGCGAAGCTCTACGATCCGGCCCCGGCCGGGCCCGGCGATGACGGTCAACGTGGCCATGAAGAATGTCCCACCAGCATTTGAAGACGCCCGCTTCCGTCCATGATTCTACTTGCCCACGCAGAATCGTGCAAAGACTCGATCCAGGATCAGTTCGTCGACGGGCTCGCCTTCCACGCGGGCCAGGGCCTCGGCGGCTTCGCGGAGGTACACGGCGGCCAGCTCGCCCCGTCCTTCGAGCAGGGGACTGCGGGCCTGCTCGAGGGCCCGGCCCGCGTCTTCCACGCAGCGGCGGTGACGCTGGTTGACCGTGACGCGATCGTGGCCATCCGTGGGTGCGGGCGAGATGAGGCATCCTTCCAGCCGACGGCGTAGTTCATCGAGGCCGGCCCCGGTATGGGCACTGACGGGCAGGACATCCGCCTCAAAAAGGCGGCGAAGGTCGGCCAGACACCGGGATTGCTCAACCGGGCCGAGCCGGTCGCATTGCGTGGCCACATGCAGCACGCGACGCGGGGGCAACTGGGCTTGGATCGTCCGATCCTCCTCACGGTCCGGCTTGGAGAGATCCACACAGAAGACGATCAGGTCGGCGGCGGCAAGGGCCTGTCGCGCGGCCTGTCGGGCCAGGGCGTCGAGGGGATTGTCGGGTTCGGCGCCGGACGCCAGACCCGCGCAATCGAACAGCGCGCACCGCAGATGCGTCAGCTCCAGCACGCCGCTGAGCACATCCCGCGTCGTGGCGGGGCACGCCGAGACGATGCTGCGCTCGGCCCCCAGCAGACGGTTGAGCAGGGTGCTCTTGCCGGCGTTGGGGGCTCCCGCCAGGCCGACGGAGGGCAGGTCGATCAGGCCCTCGTAATGGAGGCTGCCGCGGCGGAGCTGAATGAGGCGATCGTGGATGCCGTCAAGTTGATCAACGGTCCAGGCCGGATCGAGCGGGTCGATGTCTTCGTCGGCGAAGTCCAGGTCGGCCTCGATGCGGGCCAGCAGATCGAGCACGTCGCCGCGGATCGCCCCGACCGTCTGACCGAGCCGGCCGGCGTAGAGGTTCTCGGCCGCAGCCAGTTGCAGGTGGTTGCTGGCCGTGACGATCTGGGCGACGGCCTCGGCCTGGGCCAGGTCCATGCGCCCGTTGAGAAAGGCACGGCGGGCGAACTCCCCGGGTTGGGCAAGGCGAAACCTCGCCGTAAGGTGCGCGACGAGATGCTCGACCACGCAGGCGGCGGCGATCAGGTGGATTTCTACGAGATCATCTCCGGTGTAAGAGCGCGGAGCGACAAAGACGTACAAGACGGCGTCGAGATCGGCCAGATCGGACAGCGCGAGCCGGCGCCGGACCACGCCGCGACATCGGGGCAGGTCCCCGCCACATAAACGACCGGCGGCCCCAATCGCCTCCGGTCCGGCGATGCGGATGATGGAGCGTGCGATTCGCCCCGGCGAAACCGCGGGGCCGGCCGGCGCGACAATCGTATCATCCGTCGCGAGCATCATCGGCGGCTCCGCGACAGCTAGCGGTAAGAGCGGAACATGGGTTTGGGCTTCTTCTTTTTCGGCTTGCCGCCCGTCTTGCGGGTGACCGGCACGCGAGCGGGCCCACCGGGACCTTCGGCTTCCTTCTCCCGCAGATGTTTGCGGATGACTATCTGCTCAAGAACACCGGCGCCCATGCTCGACATGATGTAAAGGTTCACCCCCGACGGCCCCTTGTAAAGCATCAGCGGGAACATCAGGGGCATCATGATCATCATCATTTTCTGTTGCTGCGCGATCTGGGGATTGGTGGACGCGGCGGTGGTGGATTGGCTCATGAGCTTCTGCTGGAGAAACATGAACACGCCCATCAGAATCGGCAGAAGGTTGAACGAGTCCAGCGTCCAGCCCGCCAAGGGGATGGTGATCTCCGGGAAGCGGAACAGGGCATCCGGCGCGGACAGGTCCGTGATCCAGAACGGGAGAAAGCCCGCCCCGCGCAAGTCGATGCTGGTATACACCGCGCTCCAGAGGGCGATCCAGATGGGCATCTGGATGAACATGGGCAGCATGCCGGTGGCCGGGGCCAGCGGGCTGAGCCCCAAGTCCCTGTAGACCTGGAGCATCTGACGTTGCATCTCGCGCGGGTTGCCGGCGTATTTCTTCTTGATCTCCTCGACACGTGGGTGGCTGTTGATCTTCTGAAAGGTCGTCATGGTGACCTGGCTCTTCTTCGTGATGGGGTGCAGAAGGAGCCGCACGATCAACACGAGGATGATGATGACGACGCCGTAGTTGCCCAGCGGTCCCATGAGGCTGTAGATAGCCTTCATCAGGGCCATGATGCCGAAGGCCAGTGGACGGATGATGGACTGCGGACAACAGCAACTCATGAAATTGATCGTGTGAAGGTAGCCCAGCGTGTCATAGACCTCGTGCTCGTCGAACACGTCCTTGTCCTTCGGCCCGAGGTAAAGTTGGAAGCTGAACCGCTGGGTCGCGTCGTCGGCCCCGGCCCGGCCCAGGACAATGGGCTTGGTATGCACGGTAAAGGTGACGATCCCACGCTCATCCGCATCGCCGCCCGCCAGCCCGGAGTCGAGGTACCGGGCCGGATCGAGCTCGATGTAGTCCGGCCATGCATCATCCCCCCGTGGGACCGGTCGAAGGATCGCGGCGAAATACTTGTTGGTCACGGCCGCCCAGACAAAGCGAGCCTCCGCATTGCGTACGCCCAGACGCATATCGTCAATTCGACCGCGGCCAGCCGCCTTGCGCAGCGCCGCTTGGTCCTTTCTCGCCGACTCGATCCGCCCATTCGGCAGACGATAGGCGGCCACCACGTCCCGCATATCTCGGCCGGCCCCTTCCTGAGCGAGACCGGCCGGGCCCTGAACGGTCAGGAAGGTCTTGAGCTGCACGTCGCAAAGGTTCTCGACGGCCAGGTCCCATTCCACGTCGTAGCTGTCCCTGCGAACGCGGTAGGTCTTCGTAAAGCGAAAGGCGTCGCGTCCCGCGTTGTCACGGAGGACCGCCGTGAACGTGACGCTCTGCGTGCCGTCGTCATCGACCTGTTTGGAGCCGGCGTGCCAGCGAAGGACGCCCAGGGGAAACTCCTGGCGACCCAGCAGCTCAAACGTGTCGACGGACAGCGTGCGAACCTCGGAGTCGGCCGGTTCGGTCAGCAAGACGAGCGGCTGGGGGTCCTCGCGGTTGCGATTGTCAAACTCGCTGAGGGTGGCCCTGGCCAAGGCGGCCCCGGTGCCGGTCAGTTGCACCTGAAACTTGTACCCGTCGGCCGGGTCGACGGACCCCAGAACCACCGTCTGTTCGGTGGCGTGCGACGCCCTGAGCCGTGACAGATCAAACTGTGTCGATACCGCCGGCCCCACCAAGGGGGCCTCTTCCGGAGCGGCCGCAGGGGCGTCAGCCTCATCCGGCCCGGCGGACGGCTTCCGCTCGGCCGCGGGGGCCTGCCTGTCCGGGGATTCGCTCTGATCCTGTGGAACCGCCGCCAGCGGCACGGCGGACCGGGACCCCGACGTTCCACGTCGGCCCCATAGGCCGGCGGAAACCACCAGGAACAGGCACAGCCCCAGATAGACGCCCAGACCCACGCCCAGGATGGTTTTGCGCTTCATACTCGCTCTCACATTCATGGCCACGCTCGGTTCGGGGTCTCAGCGTCCGTCGGCGAGGCGGTCGCCCTCGAAATCGTCCAGTTCGGGGATGGCGTAGATCTTCTTGGCGGTCGTGGCAAAATCGTAGTCCAGCCGGACGAAGTGCACCTCATTGTCTTCGATGTACACGTAACTGGCGCGCGGATCGCGATCCCGCGGCTGACCGACGGAACCGACGTTGATGATCGCGCGCTCATCCGGGATGATGGGGTAGACGTTGCCGAGTTCATCCGGGGTGTAGAAGTCGGGGTCTTCGAGGAACACGCCGGGCAGATGCGTGTGTCCCACGAAGCAGACATGCTCGGTGCGGTCGAACAGGGCGTTGAGCTTGCTCAGATTCGTGTAGACATCGTCCGGGAACAGGTATTCGTTGATCGGCCGTCGCGGCGAGGCGTGCACGAAGTCCAGGCACACCTTGGCCCCGCCCAGCTCCGTGCGAAGGGTCCACCGCATCTGCTGGGCGCCGATGTACTCCCAACGGCGGCGCCGCTTCTCGGCATCGGGCTCCTGTTCCAGGACGTCTCGCGTCCAATAGCTGGCCTGTTCGGCCCCGTAGTTGAAATTGGTCGGCTCATAGAGGACCGCGTAGTCGTGATTGCCCAGAACACAGTTTCGGGTCCTGTCAATCACCAGATCGAGGCACTCCTTGGGATTGGCCGCGTAACCGACGATGTCGCCCAGGCAGTAAATCGTCTTGATCCCGCGCTGCTCGATGTCGTCCAGGACGACCGTCAAGGCCTCGAGATTCGAGTGAATGTCACTGATAATCGCAAACATCCCGCTTCCCTGTCCGCGTGTCACGCCGCTCTTTCAATAGAAAGGTCCTTATAGCACAATCGGGTGTGCGATTCCAGAAAATCCGGGGCACGGCGGCGGATATTTGGGCGGGCCGACACCCTCCGGGCCGCGGTTCGGCGGGCCGGGCGGCTAGCCGAGTTGCATGGCTCGGCCCAGGCAGTGCATGCCGGCCGGGACGATGCCCTGGCGCTGGTGGTACTTGGCGATGGCCCCGGCCGCGAGGGGTGCCAGACTCGCCGGGCAAATCAACTCGATGCCGTCCACGTTGAGCCAGCTTCCCCGCAGGACCGTCACCGAGATCATCATCTGGGAGATTTCAAGAACGGCCCCCGGCTCGATGGGACCGGGGTCAAAGGGCAGAATCGTCGTGACGGATTCGTAAGCCCGAGGGCCATAGACCGCCAACATGCCGGTTTTTTCGGTCACATCGGTCAGCCGCCCCCCCGCACGGCGGGCGCGACCCGCGATCAGGTGATGCACCGCGTGGCGGTCGGTCGGCCGCGTCAGGATCAGCAGCGCCTTGGGCAGCCGGGCGATCCGCACGGAAACCACTCGACCGGAAGGGGCCTCCAGCGTAATCGACGTCCAACGACCCAAATCGGGCAACGCCTCGCCATCGAGGAGGTCCATCAACGATTGCCCCTCCACATCACCCGCCAGGCTCAACCGCCCGAAGCTGCTTAGGTCGAAGGCCGCGCTGCCCTCCGACAGGGCCCTCTGCTCGGTCTCCGGGTCACCGTAATGCTCCGGCAGCAGCCAGCCGTGAAACGGGCCGAACCGGGCGCCGAGCTTCTCGTGAACACTCTGAAAGGGACTGGTTTTCGTATTTGGCTTTGTCATGGCTTCGCTTGTCGCCCCCTGGAACACATCCGTCGGGCCGGGCCCGACACACCGCCTCCAGGGTAACGCCACGAAAGCTAAACGCCAGAAAAAACTGACCGTTCAAAGCCGGCGCCCACGGCGCGAATCCGCCAGGAAGACCCCTGGGCCGGCGTCCCGGTGCTCCTGCTTCTGACGACCGCATTGAAGCCAAGGCGACCCTCAAGTGGATGAAATAGACAACACACCACCCCTCCCCTCGGTGGCGGCGCCGCCCCCCGAAGCCATCCCCGCCTGACCGAATCGTGGCGGTCGTCTAGCAGCCTGTTGAAAAAGTGTCACCCCGGACTTGATCCGGGGTCCACGCTCAACGTGTGGTGTGTTCTCTGCACGCAAAGCGTGGATTCCCGCTTTCGCGGGAATGACAAGAAGGGCCCATTTTTTTGGCCCGTACGTTTTTCAACGGACTGCTAGCCGAGATCGAGACCGCTGACGTCCGCCCCAAGCTCCTTGAGCTTGTCCAGGTAGACCTGGAACCGCTCGGTCAGGGCCGCCACGGACTTATTGAGGTTCTCCAGGTCGGTCTTGATGGTCTTGGCCTCTTCGCCCAGGGCCTCGGTGATCGGGATGTCCTTCAGCTTGGCGGCCACCTTCTCCAACTCGGCCTGCTTGGCGACAATCGCCTGCCGATACGACTGGGCCGTCGCCTCGAGCTGCTCGACGCTCATCTTCTCGGCCTGCGCCTTCACGTCCGCGATGGGCTTGGTCTCATCGACCGACGCCGGGCCCTCGGACGATTTCGATCCGCACCCCACCAGCCCCATGGCGACGGTGAGGACGATTACCGGTAGCAACCTGCGACTGAACATGACGACGTCTCCTTCCCAGGACGGGCAAACTCCAACGCGGAGCCCGAACGCTTCAGGTCCTTTCACCCGCGTTGGTCGCTCCTCAGTCTATCTCCAGGGGGCGCCGCCGCAAGGGAAATGCGGGTTTATCACTCCCCATGGCCTGCCAGGGCGGTTGACCCCGCACCCCTTAAACAGCCCCCAGTGCCGAACGGGCGCTCTACCGGGCGATCTCCCGGCGCAGCCATTCCACGCTCTGCTCCATCTTGCCGGGTGCCGCCTGGCATTCGATGGAAAGCACGCCGTCGAAGTCGATGTCCTTGAGAAGCTCAATGCAGCCGGCGATGTTCTCGGCGTTGACGCCCTCCCCGATGGCCACCACGCTCGAGGCGATGCCCGTTTCGCCGCCGCGGACGGCCTCGGCGAGTTCGGGGCTGACGTCCTTGATGTGCAGGTGCGTGACCCTGTGCCGAAATCGCTTCAGATAAGCCACCGGATCCTGCCCGGCGATGAAGGTGTTGCCGGTGTCGAAGTTCAGCCGCAGATACGGCGAATCGAACATGCTCAGGATACGCTCCATCGTATCCGGATCGGTGGTGTATGGACCGTGGGGTTCGACGTTGATCGTCATGTCGTATCGTTCGGCCCACTCCAGCACCACCCGGTAATACTGTCGGATCAGGGCCAGCACCTCCTCGTCCGTGTAGCCCTCCGGCTTGCAGCCGCCGTCGGTGGTATCCACGCAGGGGCAGTCGAGGGCCCTGGCGAACTGGATGGCCCGGCAGGTGTAGCCGATGCCGCGATGCTGACCTTCCGGGGTGGACATGGGATACGCCGCGTCGAGCTGGGACACCTTCAGCCCCATCGCGTCCACGTAGGCCTTGAGTTTGAGCGGATCGGAGTGCAGCGGGATGTGGGGATTGTAGCCGAGCGCCTGAATGAAATAGTCCCCGTCAATCGTACCGAACTCGACGTATTCCAGACCCCACCGGCGGGCGAACTCGCACGGCACCTCGTAGGAGACGTCCAGGTGCCGCCAGTTGTCCACGTGCATTCCCAGCTTGAGCATGACCGGACTCCTCCCTCCCGTGGGGTTCTCAGGCCTCCAACCCCTCTGTGTGTTCGAGCGTCTTTTTGACGAAGTCCAGGAACTGCGCCGCGTCGGCCCCGTTGGCCACCTTGTGGTCCACCGACAGGTTCAGATGCATCATCTTGCGCACCAGAATGTTGCCGTCACTGGGCACGCACACGTCGCGAATGCGGCCCACGCCGAGGATGCTCGTCTGGCCGGGCACGACGATCGGAATGAACGAATCGATCCCGAACCCGCCGAGGTTGGAGACCGTGATGCAGCCGCCGGTCAGATCATCCAGCGACAGCTTGTCGGCCCGGGCCCGCTCGATCAGGCCCTTACACGCCACGGAAATCTCACGGAGCGACTTGTCGGCGGCGTTCTTGACGATGGGGGCGACCAGGCCGCTCGGCGTGGCGATGGCCAGCCCCACGTCGATGGTCGGCGCCAGGACAATCGCATCCCCATCGAGCTGACCGGTCATGATCGGGTAGTGCCGCAAGCCCAGCGCCACGGCCTTGATGAGGAAGTCGTTGAACGAAATCTTGACCTCCTGGCCTTTGTTCAGCCGTTCCCGCAGCTTGACGATGGCGGTCATGTCCACCTGGATGTTCAGGTAGAAACATGGAATTGTCTGCTTGCTGAGCAGCATCTTCTCGCCGACGATCCGCTGAAGGCGGTTCATCGGGATGCGCTGGCCCAGGCGATATCCCGCCTCGGTGACCGGTGTTTTTCCCGATGCCGCGGCCTGACGCACGTCGGCCTCGACGATCCGCAGGCCCTGTGCGGCGGGCGTCACACCGGACAGATCCACGCCCAGCTCAGCCGCCACCAGCTTCGCCCGCGGGGTGGCGAACACCCGGCCGGGTGTCGTCGGGGCGGCCTTTTCGGCGGGTGGGGCCTCGGCCGTGGCAGCCCCCTGTGGTGCGGCGGCGGATTCGACCTGGCGTGGGGTGGGCGCCGCACCGGCCGCGCCGCCGCGGACCGCCGCGATATAATCCGACGACACGTCCACGTCGCGGGGGCCCAGAATCAGCAACGGGGCCTGAATCGGCAGAGTCTGGCCCACCTCGGCCACAATCGCCTTCACGAAGCCGTCCGCCGGCGACTCCATCTCCAGCGTGGCCTTGTCGGTCTCGATTTCGAAAAGCACGTCCCCCTTGTGCACCTCGTCACCCACGCTCACCAGACAGTTGACGATGGTGCCTTCCTCCATCGTCTGGCCCAACTGCGGCAGTGGCACAACACGCACGCCCTGCGGCGTGGCGGCAGGTGCCCCGGTCGGTGTTGCCGGCGCAGCGGCGCCGGCGGTCGGAGCCGCCGCGGGCTTGGGCGTCGGCTCGCTAGGAGCCTGGGCGGCAGCCGGGGCCGCACCGCCCGTCAGCGATTGCAGGTAGCTTTGCGAAACGGCCTCATCCGCCTCGCCCAGCACCAGCACCGGCGTGCCCACGGGCACCGTCTGGCCCATCTCGACCAGGATCTTCTTCACGATCCCGTCCGCGGGCGATTCCATCTCCAGCGTGGCCTTGTCCGTCTCGACCTCGAACAGCACGTCGCCCTTCTTGACCGCGTCGCCCTCCTTGACCAGGCAGGTCACGAAGGTACCTTCCTCCATCGTCTGGCCCAACTGCGGCAGGCGTACATCTTTGGGCATTTTCCGTCTCCCGTCTACACGGCCCTGGGGCCGATTCTTGTGTGTGGCACCTTACAGCATCGCCCGCACCGCGGCAACGATCTTGTCCGGGGTGGGGATGCTGGCGTTCTCGAGCGGCTCGCTCATCGGCGGCGGCACGTCGGCGGCGGCCAGGTTCAGCGGCGCCGCATCCAGGTAGTCAAAACCGGTCCGGCCGTCGTCAAAGCGGTACTCGATGAGCCGACGCACGATCTCGGGCCCGGTGCCGCACATGCAGAAACTCTCGGCCACGGTGACCAGATGCCCGGTCTTGCGGACCGAGGCCGCCACCGTTGCGATGTCCATCGGCTTGAGCGTCCGCAGGTCAATCACCTCGGCGTCGATGCCGTGCTTCTCGGCCAGTTCCTTGGCCGCGGCCAGGCAGAACATCACCTGCCGGCTGTAACTGACGATGGTCACGTCCTTGCCGGGGCGCTTGATGTCCGCGACGCCCAGGGGAATGATGTAATCGCCGTCCGGCACCGCCCCCACCTGCCCATAGGTGGCCTTGTGCTCAATGAACACCACGGGGTTATCGCTTCGGATCGCGGCCTTCAGAAGGCCCTTGGCGTCATAGGGCGTGGACGGCATGACCACGTACAGCCCGGGCACGTTGACCAGCCACGGCTCGAGACTCTTGCTGTGGTGTGCCGCGATACAACGGCCCACGCCGCCCTCGGTCCGCAGGACCATCGGGACCTTGGCGTGCCCGCCGAACATGTAGCGGTTGAACGCTCCATTGTGCATGAGCTGGTCCATGGCGATGGTCACGAAGTCCACGTACATGATCTCGCCGATGGGCCGCAGCCCGCGCAGCGCCGCCCCCACCGCCGCGCCCGTGATGGCCGCCTCGGAGATGGCCGTGTCGATCACCCGCGACTTGCCGAACTCCTCAATGAGCCCCTTGGTGGCCCCGTAGGCCCCGCCATAGAGCCCCACGTCCTCGCCCTCGATGATCACGGAGGGGTCCCGTCGCATCTCCTCGGCCTGCGCCTCGACGATCGCCTCCTTCATCAGCAACACCTTCATGCCGTGCTGCTCACGAACGAGGGCCTTGGCCTTTTCGGTGATCTCCTTCTTGGTGGCGCCGCTCAACGTGGCCACCGCCTTCTCAAAGGCGGCCGTGGCCTCCATGGCTCGCGCGGCCTGGGCCTTTTCCTCGGCGACGAGCGACTCCGGATAGGTCTCCTGGACGTAAACGTCCTTGGTCAACTCCGCTGGATCGGGCCAGGGGCTGTTCATTGCGAACTGCGTGGCCGTGTCGATCGTCGCCTGGGCCTTGTCGCGAATCGCGTCGAGCTCGTCCTCGGTACACAGTTTCTCGGCCGTCAGCTTGCCGCGGAGCACCGTGATCGGGTCGCGCTCCTTCCAGGCCTGTTCCTCTTCCTTGGTGCGGTACTTCCGCGGGTCGCTGCGGCTGTGGCCGTACCAGCGATAGGTCTTGGCCTCGATCATCATCATCTGGCCTTCAGTCCGTACCCGCTGGACGGCACGGTGAACCGCCTGGAAGACCGCCGCCACGTCCTGGCCGTCGATGACCATCGCCGACACGCCGTAGGCTGCCGAACGCTCGGCGATGTCCTGGATGTTCGCCGCACACCCCGCTCCCTCCACGGGGCTGCCCGAAAACGGCACGCTCATGCCGTACAGGTTGTTCTCGATGATCGCCACCAGCGGCACGCGAAGGACCGAGGCCATGTTCATCGACTCGTGAAACGCGCCGGTGTTCGTCGCGCCGTCGCCAAAGAACGAAAGGACCACCGCGCCGGTGCCCTTGGTCTTCTCGGCCAGGGCCGCCCCGACGGCGTTGGGGATGTTGCCGCCCACGATGCCCGTCGAGCCGAGGTTGCCGTGCTGCACGTCGGCGATGTGCATCGATCCGCCGCGCCCGCCGCAGTAACCCGTCTGGCGGCCCATCAGCTCGGCCATCATCCGATTCCAGTGCGTCTGGCGGGCCGTCTCGTCGGCCGCGTACTTGTTGCCGATCGCGCCGCAATGACCGTGGCCGCGGTGTGTCGAGGCGATCACGTCGCCGATCTGAATCGCGGCGGCTGCGCCCGTCGCCACCGCCTCCTGACCGGCGTACAAGTGCGAGGCGCCCTTGATGATGTTCTGGCCCAGCAGCTCGGAGACCCGGTCCTCGAAGAAGCGAATCTCGTAAATCGTCCGCAGCCAGTCCTTGGCCTGATCCAGTGTGATAAGCCCCTGCTTGATCAGCTCGCCGACCTTCGGGGCCGGGCCCTTGCGCATGTCTTCAACTTGAGAACTCACCGCCATGACTCCTGCCTGTTCAGGGTTTCTTTTGGTCCGGTTCCAGATGACGAACGACGACCCTTGAAGGGTCGCAAGAGCCCGCCAAACTACCACAGAATGGCCAGTAGATCAAACAAAATCGGTCTGGCAGTGGCGCATTGGTGGAAGAAATAAGAATAAAACGAAAGTAATCGAACTTTTTTTCTTGCCTTGGGGGTTCGCCTGAAGTAGTCTGGACGCAAACCAGAAGGCCATCGGAGGATCGTCGGACGTGGGATTGCAGGCACAACAAAGACGGCAGTACATTCTTGAGCAGGTCCGCACGCACGGGCGCGTCCGGGTGACGGATGTCGCGCAAGCCTTTGGTGTTACAGAGGTTACCGCACGCCGAGACCTGGCCTGGCTCGAAAAGAATGGCCAGTTGACCAAGACCTACGGCGGGGCGGTGCTCACCGAACTGCCCGAGATGACGATGTCGGTTCGGTTCCGGCAGGCCCGCAACATCGCCGCCAAGAAGATTATCGGACGTCTTGCGGCGGGCCTGATCGAGGACGGCGACGTGGTCTACCTGGAGGCCGGCAGCACCTGCTATGAGATCATCCCGTACCTGGCCGAGAAGAAGTCACTGACCGTGATCGTCAATTCGCTGCACCTGATGAGCCGCCTGCACGAGCAAATCCGCCACAAGATCATCATCACCGGCGGCCTGTACCGACCCGAGCGGATGGACATGATCGGTCCGGCGGCCGAGGCCACGATCAGCCAGCTTGGCGGGTTCAAGGCCTTCACCGGGGCCGACGACATCAGCATCACCGGCGGCATCAGCGGTGCGGATGTCGCCACCGTCACGTTCACCCGGATGGTGCTCCGCCAGGCCGCACAGGTCATCTTCGTGGGCGATCACACCAAGTTCGACAACCCCGCCCTCTACAAGATCGCCGACATCGATCAGCTCGACGTCATCGTCACGGACGCGCAACCCTCCGACGCCTGGCTCATGGCCGCACGAGAGAAGAACATCCGGCTCATCTACGCGGACGAAGACGGCAACACCTGAACAGTCTTTTTCTTGCAGTTTCTTGGGTCTGCGGGCAAGTCTCAGTCGTTGCACTTGACGGCTCGGCGGCTTGGCGGTAGGGTCGGGCGGCGTGGCGGGCCGTGGGGCGGATCGGGTCGCGGGCAAGGCAATACGAATCGTAAGGGAGTCGCATGGCAGCACAGGAAGAGGTCCTGGTCGTTCCCCGCGGGGTGTATGAGCAGGTCGGTGCCTTTCACGGCCTGATGGCCGACGTGGACCGCTACACGCAGGCCCTGTTCGCGCCGGGCGTGGCCCGGTTCATGCCCCGCGACCAGGCCGAGACCGATCCGAGCTTCAAGCAGATCATCCCCTACGTGATCCTCTCCTGCGACGGCCGCGTGCTCAGCTACGTCCGCGGCAAGCGGGCCGGCGAGACGCGGCTGGTCGGCCTGCGGTCCATCGGCATCGGCGGGCACATCAATCCCGTCGACACGCTGCCGCTTTTCGACGAGGGGGCCTGGGGCATGTATCTCGAGGCCGTCCGCCGCGAGGTCGCCGAGGAGATTCACGTCGAAGCCGACCACCGGGACCGCGTCGTGGCCATGCTGAACGACGACTCCAACGAGGTCGGTCAGGTGCACCTGGGCGTCGTTCACCTCTGGACGCTGGACACCCCCAACGTCCGCCGACGGGAGCAGATGATCACGCAGCTAGAGTTCCTGCCGCTCGACACACTCCAGACCCTGCGGAATGAGATGGAGACTTGGTCGCAACTGTGCCTGGACGGCCTGATCGAGCGACAACTCCTTTCTTCCGACCGCGGCTGAACAGCGGACCACGCCACGGCAACCGTACGCCCCGCACGGCGGTCGGCGGTCGGTTTTTCCGGTGGACTTGGCGGGGGTCGGCGCCTAGGATGTTCACTTCGATTATGGCGGCCGGACCGGCGATGACAGACGTCGAGCGTCGGTGGGTCGCATGGACCCAACGGAGGCGACGGGATGTGGTCGTCGAACGAGATTCGAAAGACGTTTATCGAGTTCTTCACCGAACGCGGGCACACGTTCGTGCCCAGTGCGCCGGTGGTGGCGACGGGCGATGCGACGCTGCTATTCACCAACGCCGGCATGAACCAGTTCAAGGATTACTTCCTGGGGCTTCGGCCCGCGCCGTGGCCCCGCGCTGCCAACAGCCAGAAGTGCATCCGCGTCAGCGGCAAGCATAACGACCTGGAAGAGGTCGGCCTGGACACGTACCACCACACCTTCTTCGAGATGCTGGGGAACTGGTCGTTCGACGATTACTTCAAGGCCGAGGCCATCGCCTGGGCGTGGGAACTCTTGACGAAGGTCTACGGCATCCCGGCGGATCGGCTGTGGGCGACCGTGTTCGCCGGCGACGAGGCCGACGGCTCATCGCCGGATGACGAGGCCCGCGAGCTGTGGCGCAGGCTCACGCCGCTGCCGCCGGAGCGCATCCTGGCGTTCGGGCGGAAGGACAACTTCTGGGAGATGGGGGCGACCGGGCCGTGCGGACCCTGCAGCGAGATTCACATTGACCTGGGGCCGGACCGCTGTGACCGGCGGCACGTGCCCGGCCACACCTGCGCGGTCAACGGCGGCTGCGCGAGGTTCATCGAGCTGTGGAACCTGGTGTTCATCCAGTTCAACCGGCGCGACGATGGCGGCCTGGAGAAGCTGGGGGCCAACTACGTCGACACCGGCGCGGGGCTCGAGCGGCTCTGCGCGGTGTTGCAGGGCAAGAGCAGCAATTACGATACGGACCTCTTCAGTCCGATCATGGGGGCGATGGCGGAGCTGTCGGGTCGGTCCTATGGCGGGCGGCTGGGCGACGAGACGGACAACGCATTTCGCGTGATCGCCGATCACATTCGCTCGCTGACGTTCGCCATCACCGACGGCGTGACGCCGAGCAACGAGGGCCGCGGCTATGTCATGCGGCGAATCCTCCGCCGCGCCGCGCGGTTCGGGCGGGTGCTGGGCCTGCGCGAGCCGTTCCTGCATCGGCTGGTACCGGTCGTGGTGGACGTGATGGGCGGGGCGTTCGACGAGGTCCGCCGCCGCGCGGAATTCGTCACCACGGTGATCGAGGCCGAGGAGGCCTCGTTCGGTCGCACGCTCGATCGGGGGCTGGAGCTGTTCGCCGCCGCCGCGGAACGGGCCGCGAAGTCGCCGGATCGCACCATCGGCGGGGAGGACGCCTTTCAACTCTATGATACATACGGTTTTCCGCTGGACTTGACCGAGCTGATGGCCCGCGAGCGCAGCCTGACCGTGGATACGGCCGGGTTTGAGACGCTGATGGAGGAACAACGCGCCCGTTCGCAGGCCGCGCAGAAGGGGGACGCCCTGGCCGCGCGGCTGTCCGGCGTGGCCCTGCCGGAGACGGACGATTCGCCTAAGTACGCCACCGACGACTGCCAGGCCCGCATCTTGGGCTGGATCGGATCCGATGGTTTCGTCGACGCCGGGATGCTGGACGCGAACGCCGGGCCGTCGCACGTGGTCCTGGACCGGACGTGCTTCTATGCCGAGTCGGGCGGGCAGGTGGGCGACCGTGGTACGATCATCGGTCCGGAGGGCCGTTTCACGGTCGAGGGCACCACAAAAATCGCCGATTGCGTCATCCACTCCGGCCGGATGGAAGAGGGGACCCTTCACGTCGGTCAGGAGGTCACCGCGACGGTGGACCATCGACGCCGCGAAACCCGTAAGAACCATACGGCCACGCACCTGTTGCAGTGGGCGCTGCAGCGGGTGCTCGGCGAGTCCGTGCATCAGCAGGGCTCGCTGGTGTGTCCGGAGTACCTGCGGTTCGACTTCACCTGGCCCAAGGCCCTGACGGGCGAGGAGGTCGCTCGGGTGGAGGCGCTCGTGCGCGAACGGATCGCCGCGGCCCAGCCCGTGACGTGCGCCGTGATGCCCATCGACGAGGCGAAGAAGCTGGGGGCGATGGCCCTGTTCGGGGAGAAGTACGGCGAGCAGGTCCGCGTGGTCGCGATCGGCGCCGCGGACCCCTCCCGGATCGGCCAGGCGACCAGCCGCGAGTTCTGTGGCGGCACACACGTGGACAACACCGCCGAGATCGGCGGCTTCAAAATCATCAAGGAGGAGAGCATCTCCGCCGGGGTGCGCCGGATCACGGGGATGACCGGCCAGGGGTTGGTGGATTACCTGCTCGAACGCGGCCAGGTCGTGGACCAGCTGGTTGCCCTGCTCAAATCGGCGCCCGAGCAATTGGAGGAGCGGGTCGGCAAGCTGCTGGACGAGAACAAGCGCCTGGCCAAAGAGCTCAAGACGGCCCTGCAAAAGGGCGGCTCGGACGCGCTGGCCCAGGCGACGGCGCTGCTGGACAAGGCACCCCGCGTGGGCGATGCCGCCGTGATTGTGGGGCGGCTGGACGAGGCGCCCATCGAGCAGGCCCGCCAGGCCATCGACATGCTCAAGAAGAAGGCCCGCTCGGCGGCGATCGTGCTGGGGACCGTGCAGGGACCGGACAAGGTGCTTCTGCTGGCGGGCATGACCGACGACCTGGTGCAGAAGGGGCTTTCCGCCGGCGATGTGCTCAAGACGATCGCACCGATCGTGTCGGGTGGGGGTGGCGGCCGGCCACAGATGGCCCAAGCGGGCGGCAAGGAGCCGGCCAAGCTCGATGAGGCCCTGGCCAAGGCCCGCGAGATTCTCGAGGCCCGGCTGGGCGCCTGATGGGTACAGCAGGGCGGTGCGCTGGGCCGCCTCTCTCATCGCGGGTTGTAACGTGAGCCGCCGCCGCGCGTCTGTATGGATGTACAGACGTGTATTAGTCAGGAGGAATCGGCATGAGCGACCTGCTTGGCCCCGACCTGTTGGGGCCGGATCTGGATCGAGATCGTCGTCCCGAAGTGCCCCAGCGGCAATTACCCTGGCCCGTGGACGTCTGGCTGTTTCCATTCAACGAGGCCGGCCTGACCATGCTGGCCGTCTTCTTGCTTGTGCCGCTGGCCCTCAACGCCTTGGTCTGGTTTTTGAACCTGATCGCCCAGGCCGTCCCTGCGATGTACGTAATCTCACTCTTTGTGTCGATTGCTGCCTTGATTCTGTGGGGCATGATCGGGCTGAGCTACGTGTGCTACCTGCTGCTGTGCATTCAGGCCAGCGCCGAGGGACAGATTCGCGCACCCGAGTTACTGAGCGTCGGCCAGGATGAGGACTACCTGGGGGCGATGGGACACATACTCCGCGGGATCGGCGTCGTGGCCGTGTGCGTGGCGCCGGCCTCGGTGTATTTTCTGGTGACGCGACGACCGGATGCCGTCCTGATCCTGCTTGCCGCCGGGGGACTTTACATCTTGCCGATGGCGCTGTTGTCGGTGGTGATGGAAGAATCGCTTGTCGGCCTCAATCCCGTACGGTTGCTGATTGGTATCTTGCGAACGGTCGTGCCGTATACACCCCTGGCGATCATGTTCGTGGCGCCGCTGGTCGGGACGATCGCCCTGCTGGTCTTGGGCATCCTGCCGTGGTTCCTGGCCCTGCCGGCACGGTTCTTCGTCATGTACGTGCAGTTGGTCATGGCCCACCTGCTGGGTTGGTTCTACTACTGCAACGAAGAACGCCTGGACTGGTTCTGACAGCCGGCCCAAAGGACCCGCCCACGCCCGCTCGATGATTCGCGCCGCATATCGCGCTGGTGCCACCCATCGCGTCCGCCAGGCCCCTGAACCCGTTCTTGAACCGTTTGCGGGTAGACCATAGGATGGTGAGACGGTTGGGGCGATTGGTTGCCACGCTGTTGCACAGAGGGTGTGTGGCTATGCCCCGGCCGTCATCGCGGATCAAGTGGAGAAGACCGATGAGAGCGACACGACGCGAGTTTCTGAAATGGGCGGGCCTGGCCGGACTGGGTCTGAGCACCGGCTGTGCAGGTGCGCTCCGAGCGGGCGGGGCGAAACGTCCCAACATCGTCATTATCATGGCCGATGACATGGGCTTTTCGGATGTCGGCTGCTTTGGTGGGGAGATCGCCACGCCGAATCTGGATCGCCTGGCGGCGGGGGGCCTGCGCTTCACGCAGTTCTACAACTGTGCCCGTTGCTGCCCAACGCGGGCGAGCCTCTTGACGGGCCAGTATCCGCACCAGGTGGGCCTGACAGTCAATGGCCGCAGCCTGACCCATAACGGCTTGACCGTCGCCGAGGCCCTGCGCGGGGCCGGATATCGCACCGGGATGGCGGGCAAGTGGCACTTGTCGTTGACCCCCGTCCTGCCGGATGCCGAACGGCACCAGGCCTGGCTGGACCACCGCTACGATCCCCAGCGGCCGTTCGCCCCGCTGGAGACCTACCCGGTTAACCGCGGTTTCGAAAAGCACTATGGCGTCATCTGGGGGGTGATCAATCACTTCGACCCGTTCTCGCTGGTGGAGGGAACCGAGCCGGTGCCGTCGGTGCCGGAGGATTACTACTTTACGGACGCCATCACCGACAAGGCGGTCGCGTATATTCAGGATTGGGCCGGGCGGTCCGAGCCCTTTTTTCTGTACGTGGCGCATTGCGCGCCGCATTGGCCGTTGCACGCCCGACCCGAGGACATCGCCAAGTACAAGAACACCTACAAGGCCGGCTGGGATCAGTTGCGGGCCGACCGTTACCGGCGGCAGGTGGACATGGGGCTGTTCGACCTGGAACACGCACCGCTGCCGCCGGTCCAGACGCGGGGTCGTTCGTGGCAGACCCTCTCGGACGAGCAGAAGGCCTTCGAGGCGCGGAAGATGGCGGTGCACGCGGCCATGGTCGACCGGGTGGATCAGAGCACCGGTCGGATCCTGGAGGCCCTGGAGCGGGCCGGGCAATTGGACAACACAATCATCTTCTTCCTGTCGGACAACGGCGCCTCGCCCGAAATCCCGCGAGAGCCGGGCTATGACCGCACGGGCCACACGCGGGATGGCACACCCGTGATGTATGGTACGCCGCCGATTGACCTGCTGGGCTCGGAACGAACCTATGTGGCCATCGGCACGCCGTGGGCCAGCGCATCCAACACGCCGTTTCGTTACTGGAAGCAGGAGTCGTTCGAGGGCGGCTGCCACACGCCGCTCATCGTGCACTGGCCCACGGGGCTCAAGACCCCGCCGGGGACGATCTGCTCGCAGGTCGGGCACGTGATGGACCTGATGCCGACCTGCCTGGAGCTGGCCGGGGCAAGGTACCCCGACAGCTACGAAGGACACGCCCTGACGCCCCTTATGGGCAAGAGCCTGGGGCCCGTCCTGCGTGGACAAACGCGGGATGGATACGAGGCGTTGTTTTTCGAGCACGTCGGCGGCCGGGCGGTCCGAATGGGCGATTGGAAGCTCGTCGCCTTCAGCCGGACGCAGGACCAGTGGGAACTGTACAACCTGGCCGAGGACCTCACGGAGACGCGAGACCTGGCTGCGCGGCACCCCGACCGCGTCCACACGATGGCCGCGGCCTGGCGCCAATGGGCCCAGAACGTCGGTCTGCCGGTCGCCAAATAAGCCTACGGACTCACTGCTCGGCCGGTCGCAGAGCGAGCTTGCGCCAGTATTCATCCGGCCGGTTGCCAAACCCGTCGGGCTTGTAGGCCCCCACAAGATCGACCTTGGCACCCGTGGTCTCCAGCTTGTCCTCCATACCCAAGGCCCAGTACACCGCGTTGACCAGCAGCCGCCGGGTGCCTTCGCTGAGCAGGTCGTTTGCTGCGCCGATGGTGGACGTAAATGCCCGGCCGGGCTTGCCCCCCGGCAACTGGTACGTCCGGGTCCAGGCGATGGGCATCATCGGGTCGTTCTTCCCGGCGACCGGCGGTCCGTCGTCGGGCCGCATGCCGTGCAAGGGGTCCTCCTCCAGGAAGGGACCCTTGCGTTTCAGAACCTGGCCCAGCACGATCGGCCTGCTGTCGCCGGGCAGCGGCAGGCGCACCCCGTAAACGTCGGTCGGTCCCCAGATGTCGCCATCCCGCAGGCCCCTCGTGATCGGATGGTCCGCCGCGCCGGGCGCCATGATCCCGCGCGTGCTTTCGTGCTTGTGCTGGCCATGATGGCTGATCCACTTCTCTCCCAGCACGAGCCGGCCAAAGCCGTCGATCCATTCGGTCTTCGGCCCGTTGTATCCGTTGCCGTAGTGGGCCCAGGGGCTGTCGCCGGGAAAGAGAAACGCGTGCGTGGACGTGCGGATGCCGATCACGGGCCGGCCGCTTTTCAGGTACGCGTCGATGTGCCGCATCTGCTCATCCGGCAGGGCCCGAAACCGGGTGAAGATGATCATCAGATCGGCCTCATCCAGCGCCGCCAGGCCGGGGATATTGTTTTGCACGTTCGGATTGATCGTGCCCGTCGCCGGGTCCACCGCGAAGAGCACCGCGCCATCGAAGCCGTGATGCCGGGCAAGAATCTTGCCCAGTTGCGGCAGGGCCTGTTCCGACCGGTATTCTTCGTCGCCGCTGATCAGAACGATACGTTTGCCCGCGCCGGGCCCATCCTGACCCTTGTAGAAGGCCCAGAGCTCGTCCGCACGGACCGATCCCGCCACCAGACAACAGGCCAGCATCGCCGCACGCCACCATCCGGCGCGCGTTTTCGCAGGGTGTGCACTCATCGAGGATTCTCCTTCACTCGAGCCACGGATCAGACTTCCTTCCATTGTCCGGCAACCGGCACGGGGTAACGGCCATCGGCGTCGGCCTGCACCGGGGCGGGGCTGTCGGCCGTCAGGTCCGCGACGCCCTTGAAGAAGGCGAACTCGGACGCGGTCACCTCGTCCCACGTGATAATGCGTTGCTCGTGAACGGCCGCCCGCGCCATGATCGACGCGTAGTTGGCATGCGCTGCCCGGTGCGCCTCGTTGTGCGGCTTGTCGTTGCGGATGGCCTCCAGCAGCACGTCCCATTCGACCTGGTAGGGACTGATCCGCTCGCGGTCGGGTTGCCAGGCGGCGTTGTCCCGCTCGCAGCGCTGATCCTTGAAGATGTACACGGTGGGTGCGTGCACGTTACCGGAGAACTGCCCGGCCGTCCGGGTTCCGTGAACAAACGTCGCAAAGTCGCCATGCGTATGGGGCATCGCCCGGCCATTGATCTGGGCCTTGGTGCCGTCGGGAAAGGTGAACTCCACGCCGTACGTATGCAGGTTCTGGGCGGCGTCCCGGCTGTGCGGCTCGCGCCCGCCCAGGCCGTGCGCCGAGACCGGCCAGGCGTCCTTGATCCAGCAGCATTCGTCGATCTGGTGGACCATCCACTCGATAAACTGAGCGCTGCTGACCCAGAGGAACGCGTAGGGCCGCCGCAATTGCCAGAGCACCTCGCTCTGGTTGCCGGGGAACGGCTCCAGCCGGATGCCAGCATCCATGCGGTACGCGCGGATCAGTACGATCTGCCCCAGGGCCCCCTCGCGGATCTTGTCGATCATCGCCTGTCGGGCCGAGGAGTGCCGACACATCAGGCCACATCCGATCTTGAGGTTCTTCTGCTTGGCCTGGTCGGCGATCTGCAGGATCTTCCGCGTTCCCGCGGGATCGGGCGCGAACGATTTCTCCATGAAGACGTGCACGCCCTTCTCAATGGCATGGCCCACGTGCAGCGGACGAAACGCCGAGTGCGTCGCCTGGATCATCACGCCGCCGGGCCCCACGGCGTCGATGGCCTTGCGATACGCGTCGAAACCGACGAATCGCCGCTCAGGGGGCACGTCCACCTGCTCCTTGAATTGGCCCTGCAGCGCGTTGTACGAACCCTTCAGCCGGTCCTCGAACACATCGGCCATCGCCACGAGGCGGGCAGGTCCGCTGGAGGAGCTCAGGGCGTTGGCCGCCGCGCCGCTGCCGCGTCCTCCGCAACCCACGAGGGCCAGGCGAATCACGTTGTTCTCGGCGGCATGAACGCCCGCCAGGTTCACCCCGGCCAACACCGAGCCGGCCACCAGGCCGCTTTGCGAAAGGAAACGCCGACGGCTGGTGGTTCCGCTGGAGGCATGATCTGTTTGCGATGTGGAATGCGACACGCGTGGGCTCATGGCTGTCCCTCTCTGCCTGTGACCGTGAGGATTTTCATCGGAGCTGCCGCGCACAGCGGCATGCTCCGAACGCACCGATTCATTATACCCACGGCCGCCCGATATGAACAGACGAATCCGCCAGGCGTAGACAACCCTGGGTCCGCGCGGCAATCGCGGATCAGGGCCCGGTCACGAGCCACTGCTGGCCCAGGATCAGCAGATCCCCCACGCCGATGGTTCCGCTTTCGTCCAGGTCCACCGTGGCGCAGGGATCGGCCGGGCCGCACTCGGCCAGCCAGGCCTCGGCCAGCATGGCCGCATCAAGCCAGTCCACACGATGATCGAGATTGAAGTCGGCCGGGTAATGCACAACCAACCGTACCGTACGCACCATTACCACCGGCGCCGTGTCGCCGCACCCGATGGAGAAGACGATCGGCGCCTCGTACTCGCCCGGCGGCAGCGCGGCCGCGGCGGCGGCATCGATCGCCACCGTCACCGGGGCACTGTCTTGCGGGGCGAGCGTGCCACCGGCTGGCTTAGGCCAGTCGATCCAGTCCACCGCGGCGCCTTTCGACACGGACCAGGGCAACGCACTGGATCCGGCATTGGTCACCACAAAGAGGTGCTCCCCCGGTGTCCACTCGGTCCCCTCACGCCCGACTGAAACCACGGGGTCGATCGGCGCCACGTCCCAGGCCACCACACCGGCCGGCGGGGTGACGATCCGCAGCCCATCGTCCAGGCGACCCGCAGCGGCCTGGCCGCACTCGGGCGTCACGATCACGTCCCACGTATCGACCTCGGTCCCGTCCAGGTCCACCTGGCAGGTGAGGGTGTGCTCATCCACGACCTCGACCTCGTGCGCGTCAATGCGCACCACCGCATCCCGGTAGACGACCAGCTCCGCGTTCTCATTAATCAACCGTGGGTTGCCGCCGTTGGAATCGGTCTGGAAGAGCTCGACCTCCTCGCCGCCGCCGTTCTCGTAGAAGTCCAGTTGCAGGAAGTACGTCCCCGCCGCGGGAAAGTCGAACGTCATCGTTCCGGCCGTGCGGTTCTGGTTGACGTCGGTCGTCGCCGGGCCGCGCGGGTTGGCGTATTCGCCGACCAACTGACCGTCGATCCACATCGCGAATCCATCATCGCTGTTGACCCCGAAGTATCGCATGCCCGGCGACGGGGCGTAGATATACCCGGTGAACCGAACGGCGAAGTTCGACGGGTCGCCCGTGCCGTACGGCGGGGCGAACTGGTCACTCGGGACGAAAACGCCCTCGGACCCCGTCTGGTACAGATTGATCACGGGGTGGACCGCCCGTACAGGATCACCCACACCGCGTTCCGGATCGTCCAGCAGCAGCGTCGCGGCGTGGATGCTGTCGAACGACTGGGTATACTGCACGTACAGCGCATCGAAACCGATTTCCTCGGACGCGTTGGTCAGCGTCACGGTCGTCGCGGAGCCCGGCACGAAGCCGCTGCCAAAAACCGTCAGGTCCGCCGTGCGATCATTGCACGCGACGCCGGGCATGATGCCCTCGATCAGGGTGGGCGGCACGCGCGTCACCGTGATCGTATCGACGGCGTCGGCGACGGGTTCGTTGAGGCCGTTGAGCCCTTGCAGCGTGATCGCGTTGGACCCCATCGCCAGCGGCACCTCGACGCTGAAGGCGTTGTTGCCGGAGAACTCCACCGGGGTGGGCGTGCCGTTGACGGCGATGCCCGCGACGCTCAGTGGCGCGACGCCCTGGAGCACGGTCGTCTCGCCGGACGTGCAGAAGTCGTCGCCGTTATTCGTGGTGATCGCAAAGACCAGCGAGGGAATCTGCGTGAGGATGAAGTTGCGGCGATCGCGGACGAACTCTTTGATGCCGTCCCGCCGGCCGTCGCCCAGCCCATCGGCGATCAGGGCCGCGGCCGCGTCGTCCAGGAAACGATCGAACGCCGTGGGCGGCTCGGCGGTACCATAGGACGTCTTCCACGGCCCGGCGACCAGCTCCGCGAACGCTTGCAAATACATCCGCCGGTACTTCGGGTAGGCCAGGAACTGAATCACCTCCGGGAAATGACCGGCCACGGTGAACAAATCCGTCGTCGGCCCGTTCCCCGAGCCCAGCGTGAAATCAATATCCCACGGCAGTAGGTACCACTTACCCTCCGGCAGCGCGTAGTAGAAATAGTTGTTCTTGCCGCGGCTGTACCCGTAGCTGTCCCAGTCGCCCACCGCATGGCGGATCGCCAGCACCCGGGCAAAACGCTGCGGATCGATCAGCGATTCGATGGCCTGCTCATAGCCTGGATCACTGGACGGCGTATTCATCGCGGCGGCAAATTCGAACAAATGACCCCACTCATCGTCCTCCCTGTGCGAACGCTTTTCAAAGCCCCAACGATAGGTTTCTTTCAGCAGCGGATGGGAGGCGTTATGGATCAGCCCTTCATCCAGGTTGGCAAACCCCGTGCCGTCGACGGTATACTCAAAGTAGTCGTCGATCTTGTGGATGTACCCGTCGTTGTTGTCAGGGAACCAGGCATCGACGTAGTCGCCGTCGATCTTCTGCACGTCCTCATAGATGAAGTTGCTTTGACCGTTGATGATGAGCCGGACGTATTCCTGCCGCGAGTGCTGCAGGCCCATCTTCTTGTAGAACCAGTACGAGGCCCGTTCCTGCAGTGGCCCGCGATTGCCCCCCTCGGTGTTGTCCAGGTTGATCTCTTCGCGGCCCTGGAACTGATGGTCCGGGTTGAAGTCGATTCGGTAGGCGTAGCGGTCGCGCGGGTCGCGGCAACAACCGCTGCGGATGAACGGGCTGCCGCGGAAGCGCAGGCGCGCGTTGTAAAACACGTCCTTGTCGTTGTACACGAACGTGCAGTCCAGCAGCTCGTTCGACAGGTTGGGCCGGGACATAAACGTGTTGATCACGTCGTTGCTCAGCCAGACGCGATAATTGGCGAACCGGGTCGGCAGGTGCGCATCGCCCACGCGGACCAGACAGGTGCGGTTCGGCACCTCCGCCGTGGGTTCCAGCGGCGTCGGAAACCGATCCGCCGCCGCGCCATCCGAGGCCTCGATGTAGAAGGCCCGCATCGTGCCGGCCGGGGCGCCGGGAATCGTGGACGTGTAGACGTGGTCGCCGGCGATGGCATCATCGCCGGAACCGTCGTCGACCATGGGCAAGGCCGTGAAGGACGTCTGGCCTTCCGAGCGGTAATAACACGTCGCCGAGGCGACACCGTCGTTGTCCGTCAGGCGCGCGGTCACGACAATCGGCTCGCCGGCACGCGGCAAGACCGGATCGTGCCGCACGTCGCGAATATCCGGCGGGCGGTTCTCCGTGTACGCCGTGTTACGCCGTCCCGGGGTGCCCAGGTTCGCGGGCATGGTCAGCTCAAACGCGTGGGCCGGGCGCGGGGGCTGAACGGGCGCCTGTTCCCGCGCCGTCCGCAACAGCAGGTAGGGACTGCCCCGGAGCCACTTGGCCCAGCCGCGGAACGTCACCGTCCCCGCCGTCACACCCGTGATCGACTGGTTGACGCAGTTGGCCCCCGGATCGCCGTGGCCGCTGGCGATCAGATGCAATGCGCGGCTTCCGAAACGCTGGTCGGCGGTCGTGACAAACGACCGCACGTGATTGCCCTGGAATCGCCAACTGGCCGCCCCGCTCTCGAAACCGCCATTAGCCAGCCGCTGCGAGTTGTTGACGATCAGTTGCAGACCGTCGAGCAGCACCTCGCCGCGGTTGAGCAGCAGAATCTGAAAGACGCTGATGAGGTCATGGGTGTAACGCGTATCGGCGCCGTCCACGGTGAAGCTGAATTCTTCCCACTGCGTCTTGCCGCTCTCGTCGCTGGCGGCCCAGGCGTCGGGAGTGTCGATATCGCTGTCCGGATCGCGCAGCTCCAGGCTTGCCCCCTGCCCATCGGCCCAGACGGGCCAGCGGCCGCCGTCGTAATAGGTCACCTCGCTGACCGGAATGTAGTGAATGGTTGAAGCCCCGCCCTCCGGGTCGATCTCCTCGAACGGATACGAGAGACGCAGCCGCTCGCTGTGGTTGCTCAGGTTTCCACTGTAGGGCCCGACCAGGTTCTGGCCAATGACGACATTGTCGTACACCGTGACCAGCAGGTTGGGGTCCTTGGCGACGACCACGTATCCATCGGGGGGAATCATCGTACCCGGCTCGAACGTGTAGTCGATCCCATCAGTGAAGGCCCAGCCGCCCAAGTCCACGGGCATCTCCCCGCGGTTGTACAGCTCCACGTATTCGTAGCGTTCATCGCGGAAGCCGTGGTGATACATGATCTCGTTAATAACGATGCTCCGCCGAAGCGGCCCGGCGTTGCGCGCGCCCAGCGTGGGCAGCGACAGCGCCACGAAGTTGTCCGCCCCGTCGGGATAACGCCCCAGCGTCATGCCCGGCTCGACAGGACCGAATCGCACCGCATCCAACACCCGGATCGGCCGCGGCGGGTCATCATTGCCGCCGAGCGTTGCGAAGACCTCTCCGCCGGCCAGGGGCAAACCGAATGGAAACCCCTCGGACTCGCCGATGCTACGGGGGACCAGATGAAACTGTCCCGGTTGCAGGACTGGACCACTCGCCAGTCTGTACTGGAGCAGGTCCAGGCGATCATTACTGAGGTACACGTGGTTCAGGTCTACCGGCACCGGACCGGGGTTGTACAGTTCGAGCCAATCCAGAGAAGGCTGAACGGTGTTCTTGGTCAGAATCTCGTTGATGCACAGGCGCATCCGCGGATCGTCCCCACCCGAAGACTCAGGCTCGACCACGGCTCGCAGGATGGGCGCCACAAAAGCGTCGCTGCTGCCCGAAAGGTTGGAGTTGTGGAACTGGACAGCCAGGACATTCGTGCCGACGACCAGCCCGCCCAAGCTGCCGGTCAGGTCCAGCGCATCGGCCGGTCCGTCCCAGCCGGAACCCCGCCCCCAGTTGTAGGCCGGCGGATCGTGGACGACCGCACCGGAGGCGCCCACGCGGGTGCCGTTCAGGTACAGGACGTAGTCGTCATCGTAGTGCACCTCGGCGCTCAACTGTGAAAAGGTCGCGATCTGCTCCTCGGTCAGCTCGAAGCGCAGACGGACATAGGCGGAGATGTAATTGCCGTTCATGTCGCTCAACGTCGTGCGGACGTACTGGGTCTCCTCGACCTGATTGCTGTAGCCGTATCCGTTGGGTCCGCTGAGCCAGCCGGTGGTCGTGTCCTCGAAGGCGATCTGCGTCCAGGCGGTTGTTGGTTCACCGCCAGGACCGGGAGACGGCTCCTGTGTACCCTTGAAGTATCGCCCCGGCGAACCGATGTCGATAAGCGTCACGAGCGTGGGGTCCGCCGGCTCGGCCTGGGAGGGATCCGGTCCGCCGGGGGTACCACCAATAAACGTCGAAGGGGTCCACGTGGAGGCCTCTTCCGGGTCGCCGCCGGGGTGGGCCAGAATCAGGCTGTGCCCTGTGCCATCGGCGCTCACCGGCCAAGGCCAGTCGTCGTCATAACGAAACGACAAGACGATCTGTCCCGCCGCATCGGACAACGTCAGCCGCTCGCCGGCGTTGTCCAGCCGGCCCTCATAAGGCCCCAGCACACCCTCCAGGTTATAGGCGGCCTCGACCGCGTTGGGATCCCTGGCAAGGACCAGGTAGCCCCCCGCCGGCAGGATCGTCTCGGCCGGAAACGTGAAGGATACGCCGTCGGTAAAGGCCCATCCGCCCAAGTCCTCGAAAACCGCCCGATCATTATAGATCTCGATGAATTCCAGGGCTTGCTCTTCATCCTGGCCGCCATCCGTTAGAACCGGATGGTACATCAGCTCGCTGATGACCAAGGCCCAGCCTGGCCGAGTGAGCCCCAACGAGAGGATGCAGGAGAGGATGAGAAAACGCAGAGTGTCGTACCGCTTCATGATGCCTTACCCTTTCTCCAAGGACTGCGGTCGGAAGGAGCGCTTGGACAGCCCCCCGCGCTCGTAGAACCTTATTATAGCAAAAAACCGCCAAATTGCAAGAAAACGACCTCTCTCGGCTAAATCGGTCCTGCCTCAGAGCTCGGTGCAAACATGGCTGGCCGTCAGTCCGCGCCAAACCACCTTATCCTCGATAGGACTAGTCTTTTACTTGGATGGGGCGCGACAACCGGCATCCAATATCGCGCCAGGCGGGTGCCGCCTGGCGCGATTTTCGAAGAAGAGCACAAACCTTTTCCCTGTGTCCCCGTAGTTTTACTAGTGTATGCTCTTCAACGGCGATTCTTTTCAGGGCTGATGCGGCCCTGTGAATTTGGGAAAGGGGAGGTCATGTCCGGTTCCGCTTGGTGGGTAGCATTCCTTGTGTCGGCTTTGGTTTCACCATTGTTCGTTTATGCCGACAGTGTGCATGTATCGTGGGTGTTCGGGGATTATAGCTCAGCAAGCTATCGGCTGCTCAGTTTCGAGCCGGCCGAGGCAAATGTGGGCCCGATCGATGGGGCCGACCCGACGTTGAACGTGGCTATTGGACGGCGGTATCGCGTTCGTGTCGTGAACCACCTGTCTCACCCCTTTGAGGTCATTGCCAAAGCGTCCGATGCCGCCCAGGACATCGTATTGCTCTCAGCGACGCCGGGCGTAAATCCTTCCTGGGAAAACGACCCAGGCGTGCGGTGGACCGACGACGGGGTGGGAACCGTCGAGTTCACCCTGACGTTTGATCTGTACAACGCCATGCAGGTCTCAGCCCGCCTGCCGGGGTACCGTTGCGGTCTCCACGCGTTCACGATGCGCGGTGACTTCGCCGTTTCGGGCCTTCCCGTGACCAATCCGATCCCTGAATCGATCCTGCCGGGGTCTGTCGCCGTCGAGTTGGAGCCGGTTCTGGAAGGACTGGCCGCCCCGGTGCATCTTGAGGAGGCCCCCGATGGGACCGGCCGGCTGTTTGTCGTTGACCAGCCTGGCCGCGTGTGGATCATCCAGGGTGGTCAGGCCCTGGTCGAGCCGTTCATGGACGTCTCGGCCCGGCTGGTTTCCCCGCTGGGGGTCCTGGGCAGTCATGATGAGAATGATTTCGACGAACGAGGGCTTCTGGGGCTGGCCCTGCATCCGCAGTTCGGGAACCCGGAGCATCCCGGTCTCGGCAAGGTCTACACGTACACCAGTGAGCCGGTCAACGGCCCGGCGGACTTCACCACCCCGCCGTTGGGACCGAATCAGACGTACAACCACCAGTCCGTGATCGCCGAATGGACTGTTGATGAGAGCCACCCCAACCGTGTGAATCCGGACAGCCGGCGCGAATTGCTGCGAATCGACCAGCCACAGTTCAACCACAACGCCGGCATGTTGGCGTTCGGACCCGATGGCTATCTCTACATCGGCCTGGGGGACGGCGGCGGCGCGAATGACACCGCCGCCGGGCACGGTGAGATCGGTAATGGCCAGAATCTTGAAACGGTTCATGGGTCAATCCTTCGTCTCGATCCGCTCGCCCCCGCGGCCACGCCGGACAGCACCGACCCCGTCAGCGCCAACGGCGCCTATCGCGTTCCTGCGACCAATCCGTTTGTCGGCGTAGCGGGGATCGACGAAATCTTCGCCTACGGTTTCCGAAATCCGTACCGCTTCAGCTTTGATCCACGTACCGATGAGTTGATCGTTGGTGACGTGGGGCAGAATTTCATTGAGGAGATCGACATCGTCCAGCCGGGCGGCAACTACGGGTGGAATCTGATGGAGGGGGGATTTCGATTCGATCCGATCAGCGGGCTGGTCACGGACGATCTGGCCCTGCTGCCGGCGGACCTGCTCGGCCCGGCGGCACAGTACGACCACGATGAGGGGCTCAGTGTCATCGGGGGGTATGTGTACCAGGGCACGGCGATTCCAGAGCTGGCGGGCAGGTACGTCTTCGGTGATTTCTCAACCGGTTTTTCCAGCCCCGCGGGGCGGCTGTTCGAGGCGGATTTGCAGACCGGTGTCATCCACGAACTGGTCATCGGCGCCCAGCCGCGACCCCTGGGGCTTTATGTCAAGGGGTTCGGGCGGGATGCCGCCGGCGAACTGTACCTTCTGGCCGACTCGACCTTGGGTCCGTATGGCGAGGGAGGCGTGGTCATGCGGATCGTGGACGTGTGTTCCGAGAGGTTGAGCACCGACCTGAATGGCGATTGCCGCGTGGATCTTCTGGACTTGACCATGTTGGCTGCCGACTGGCTGCGGTGCACGCACCGGGATGTCGGACTATGCACGCCCTAGTCTTGGGACAGCGCGGGGCGCCGTTCGGTTGCACGCTGTTCGCGCCAGAGTTCGCACCTGTATCGGTGACGTGAATAGATAGCTGAGGAAAGGAGGTTGTCATGAGAAGCGTTCCGACGTATACGGCCATGGTAGCCTTGGCGGTGGCTCTGGCCGGTTGTCAGCAGCCCCGGCAGCGGCCGTACAGCCAGATCAAAGTCGGCCAGACCGGCTCGGAGGTGATCGCCTTGATCGGCGCTCCGGACACGCAGAGCCCGACGCGCTGGCGTTACGAGCGAGCCGTCGTCGACAAGACCCTGGTCATCCCCATGGAAGACGGCCAAGTCGCCTCGAAACCGGGATTCGAACCCCCGAACGTGCCCACACCGTAAGCAGCCTTACGGCGTCCAGGAGCGGTCGTTTTGGCCGCCCCGAGGGTATGACAGGACCCCGTCCTTCGCCTGGTGGGGGGCTCGCTCCTTGCCCAAGCCGTCCTGAGCGTTGTTGCGCCTACCTGCGTACCGAATGGGGAATCAGTGCCGGTGCAGGCCCGCTGGGGAGGCGGGCGTGTCTGCACCTGCCGCGCAGCGTGCCGGAGGTTCATCCTGCGCATCTGATCAACGGACGCATGCCCACACCGATGGGCCGTGGCGCCCCACGGGGCAAAAAAACTTGACGAATCACGGCCGAACGGCGATAAGGAAGTAGAGGCTTTTGAAGGGAGTGTGCATGTCCGAAATCGACGTAGTACGCCAAATCGCCCAGCAGGTCCTCACGATCCCGACCCTGACGGGCGGGCCCGATAACTGGCTGTGGGACCGCACGCTGCGCATCGTCCGCAACGTGGAGCATATCTGCCGCCTGCCCGAAATCGCGGGGCGGGACGTCGCCATCGACCGGTTCTGCCTGATCGGGGCGGCCTATTTCTGCGACGCGGGCTTTGCCCGGTATGCCGATGCTCAGGACCCCGGATCGCGGCTCGTACTGGCCGATGTGACACCCAGCGACCTGCGCGACTTCTCCAGTCAGGTGGTCACCGATCGGCTCACGGGGTCCATCCCCGGCCCACGGATCGACAAGATTAACCAGATTATCAACGCCTCGGCCGACCGCGACACCGAAATGATCGAGGCCATGGTCCTGTCCGACGCCCGAAACCTCGATGACATGGGCGCCGTCGGCCTGTTCAACGAGTTTCGACGCTACACGATTCACGGCAAGGGCGTGTCGGATGTTCTGGAGAGCTGGAAGCGGAAGGTCGACTACGAGTACTGGCCGGCCCGGCTCCGAGAGAGCTTCCGATTCGAGTCCGTCCGTACACTGGCCCAACGCCGGCTTGCGGCCACCGAGGCCTTTATGAGCCAACTGGCCACCGAAAACACGGCGCGGGATTTGGAGGAGCTGATCATCGAATCCCTCGACCCTGCCGCCCGCTAGCCCGACCGGGCGGCGGGGTCGGCCGGGTGCGCCCCGTGCGACGCGCCTCAGAAGGGGGATCACCATGAAACACAAGCCGATTCGGGCGATTTTTCCGGGTTCGTTCGATCCCATCACCAACGGCCATCTCGACGTGATCGGCCGTGGTGTCAAGCTCTTCGACGAACTCATCGTCGCCGTCGGCCAGAACCCCCTCAAGGACGTCCTGTTCACCCCCGACGAGCGAGTCGACATGATCCGACAGCTCATCGCCGACAAGCCCCGCGTTTTCGTGCAGAGCTATGACTGCCTGACCGTTGAGTTCGCCCGCCGGGTCGGGGCGGATGTCATGCTCCGCGGCCTGCGCAACCTGACCGACGTCCAATACGAGTTTCAGCTCGCGATGACCAACCGGACCGTCGCGGGCATCGAGACCGTCTTCATCATGACCAGCGAGGAATACGGATACGTCAACTCCACCATGGTCCGCGAAATCGCCCTGCTCGGGGGCGATGTGTCGCGCCTGATTCCCACACCGGTCTACGACGCCCTGCGCCGGCGCCTGGAATCCCGCCCCTCCACACCCTGAACCCACCGGCGCATCGCCGCGTAGTGTAAAGGGGTGCTGGGCACTTGTTGAACGGTTCCATCCGTGGGTATAATAGGGTACAGCGGCGTTGCATGAACGCCGATACGTGATGAAAACAGGCATACACACCGGCCCATTCCAGCCGGAGGAAGAATCATGTTGTGTCAGGTCTGCAAGGAACATACGGCGACCATTCACCTGACCGAGATCAGCCATGGTCAACGGACGGAAATCCACATCTGTGAGCAGTGCGCTCAGAAGCAGGGCATCGTCGTCAAGAACCAGGTCCCCCTCAACGAGTTGCTCAGCACCCTGCTGTCGTCCCAGGGCCAGGAAGAAAGCGCCGCCCCCGGCGTGGCCGGCGCGTTGCAGGATGAAGTCTGCCCCTTCTGTGGCATGACCTTGAAGAAGTTCAGCCAGAAGAGCCTGCTCGGATGCCCCCACGACTACGAGGTGTTCGATCAGCCCTTGCGGGCCCTCATCACCCGCTCCCAGGCCGGACATACGCGCCACGCGGGGAAGGTGCCCTCCCGTGCCCCACGGGCCATGCGGAACCACATGGAGGTCGTGCGGCTCCGGCGGCGCCTGGACGCCGCCGTCCAGGCCGAGGATTATGAAGTCGCCGCGCAGATCCGCGATCAGCTCCGGAAACTGCAATGAGACCCACAGAACTCAGCGATCACGTCAGCCAGTGGTTCGACGGCTCCGGGCCGGGGGCCGACATCGTGATCTCCTCGCGCATCCGTCTCGCACGAAACCTGGCGGGGTACGAGTTCTGTCCGTGTCTGACGACCGCCCGCAAAAGCGAGGTCCTTCAGACGCTCAAGGATACACTGCTCGCCCTGGACTTGGGCCAGGAGCTGTTTTTCGTCGACCTCGGCGCCGCCTCGGCCCTCGAGCAGAACCTGCTGGTGGAGCGTCATCTCATCAGCCGTCAACACGCGCGGGCCGCCGGGCCGCGCGGCGCGGTCATCGCCCGCGACGAGTCATTCACCGCCATGATTAACGAGGAAGACCACCTCCGCATCCAGGTCTTCCAGACCGGGCTGCAACTGGCGGCCTGCTGGGAGCGCATCAACCGTATCGACGATCTCATCGAGCAACACGTCGAATACGCTTTCGATCCGGAATACGGTTACCTCACCGCGTGCCCCACCAACGTCGGCACCGGCATCCGCGTGTCGGTCATGCTGCACCTGCCAGGCCTGAAAATGACTGGTCAGATCGAGAAGCTGTTCAACACCGCTCGCGATACCGACTTGGCCGTCCGGGGTCTGTTCGGCGAGGGCACCGAGGCGGTCGGTGATTTCTTCCAGTTGTCGAACCAGGTGACGCTCGGCCCGGCGGAGGACCAGATCGTAAGCAACTTCACCGACATGGTCGTCCCCAAGATCGTCGAATACGAGACCCTGGCCCGGGAGAAGCTTTTGAAGACGCAGCCCGACAAGCTGGACGACAAGATTCAGCGGGCGCTGGCCCTGCTGCGCAGCGCCCGGCTCATCAGCTCACAGGAGGCCCTGTTCCTGCTCAGCCACGTCCGCATGGGCGTCCATCTTCGACGCATCGAGGGGGTCAGCGTCGCCACGCTCAATGAGCTGTTCATGCTGACCCAGCCGGCGCATCTTCAGGCCCGCCAGGGCAAGCCCCTCGACCCCGACCACCGGGACGCCCTCCGGGCCCAGATGATCCGCTCGCGCCTGTGCCCGAACTGACCCGGGCCCCGGCTCGGACGGGCCCCACGCCGCAGGCTGCCTGGTCAGACCCCGATCCGGACCCTCAGTGGAAGTACCCCTTCAGGACGTATTGCTGCATCATGCGCTGGGTATTGAAGAATGAGCCGTTCAACGCAATGGCGTGGCCCATCATGCACATGAACGCCTTGCGATCGTCATAGAACATCGGAGCGACGGCCGACTCCAGCTTTTCGTACAGCGACGTCGCGTCCCGCTCGCGGTCGTCGGCTTCCTGCTCGGACCGTTGCATCGGCCCGATCGCCCAGCCGGTGACGCCCTCGATGCAGCCCTCGATCCACCAGCCGTCCAGCACGCTCAGCGACGGCACACCATTCAGGGCCGCCTTCATCCCGCTCGTCCCCGAGGCCTCCATCGGCGGCTGCGGGGTGTTCAGCCACACGTCCACCCCCGCCGTCAGCAGCTTGCCCAGCACGATGTCGTAGTTCGGCAGGTACGAGACCTTGATGTCCGGACCCATCTGCCGCCCGGTCTGGATGACCTTCTGGATAAGCGCCTTGCCCGTCTCGTCCCGCGGATGGGCCTTGCCGGAGAAGACAAGCTGCAGCGGTCTGTGCGAGCCGATCGCGCGGAGCCGATCCACGTCGTAGAAGATCAGGTCCGGACGCTTGTAGGAGGTCGCCCGCCGCGCAAAGCCGATCGTCAGCACATCGTGGTCCATGCCGACGTTGTCCTGCCGGTTCACGGTGTCGATCAGCTCCCGCTTGGCCCACATGTGCGCCTCCCACACCCGCTCCGGCGGGATATTGAGCGCGTACCGCAGGCTGAAGTTGTCCTCCTGCCAGCCGGGAATATGCGCATCGAACAGCTCGCGAAAGGCCTCGCAGACCCACGTGCCGGCGTGGACTCCATTGGTGATCGAGTCAATGCGGTACGGGTGAAACATGAGCCGCGAGACCTCGCCGTGCCGCTTGGCCACGCCGTTGACGTAGTGACTCAGGTTCAACGCCAGGTACGTCATGTTCAGTGTGCCGTCGCAGCAGACCTCGTTCTCCAGCTCGAACGCCTCGTGCCGGCCCAGCACGGAGCGCACCAGGTCCTTGGAAAACTTGTCATGCCCCGCCGGCACCGGGGTGTGCGTCGTAAAGATGCACTGCCGGCGCACGGCGTCGATCGCCTCGGTTGTGATCCGCCGATCCTCGCGCCCGGCACGGTATTCATCGAGCAACTCCAACGTCAGCAGGCTCGCGTGGCCCTCGTTCATGTGGAACCGTTCAATCGCCCCGTACCCCAGCGTCCGCAGCATCCGCATGCCCGCCATGCCCAGAATCGCCTCCTGGCACAGCCGGTATTCGGGGTCTCCGCCGTACAGCCAATGCGTCAGACTTCGGTCCTCCTCGGCGTTCTCCGGCAGGTCCGTGTCCAGGAAATACACCGGCACCGAGTAGCCACCGTAGCCCTTGACGTCATACCGCCATACACCCACCGCCACCTGACGCCCGCGCAGCGCGATCGAGACCCTGACCGGCACCATCGTGAGAAAATCGTCCACGTTCCACGCTACCGGCTCTTCCTGTTGGGCGCCTTGGGCATCCAGACGCTGGTAGAAGTACCCCTGCCGGTGCAGCAGGGTCACCGCGATCATCGGCACCTCCAGGTCCGCCGCCGACCGGACCGTGTCCGCGGCCAGGATGCCCAGCCCCCCGCTGTACGTGGGAATACCCGCATCCAACCCGATTTCCATCGTGAAATATGCGATCTTCCGGTCGGTCTCCACCGTTGATCCTCCAAATCGGCGGCCTCGCAACGGCCGCCGGATCTGTTATGGGTATGCGTAGCCGCAGTTGTCACAGAAACGGGCATCGGGGTCGTTCTGCTCGTCGCAACGGGGGCAGGGCTTGGTTTTGGCCAGGGCCGCACCGCATTGATCGCAGAATCGGGCATCGACATCCACCAGGGCGTTGCATTTGTGGCAGCGAACCTTGGTTTCCGGCTGGCTTCCACCGAGGCTCACGCCGCCATCGGCCAGTCCCTGTGCGGCCGCCCGCGCCACCGTTTGTACGCCGCCCCGCGTACCCTCGGCCATGTAGTTGAAGGTATCTTTTCCCACCGGGGCCATCTCCTCGGCCATGTATCGGGCCACCCTGCCTGCGTAGCCGAACTGGCACATCCAGCCGCCCACCGCCATCAGAGGGATGCCCACGAACGGCGCCCACATGAAGTGGGGGCGGCTCATGGAGCCGAAAGCGGCGAAAAAGCCGATGATCCCCAGTGCGAACAGGAATACACCCAGCCCCACCAGGATCGGCCCGGCCACTCGGAAAAAGGCTCGCGGTCCGCCATGCCCCGGATCGATCTTGAATTGCTCATCCATATGCGGCTCCCCTGCCAAAGACGGACTGTCCCTCCAGAGCCCGCATCCATCAACACGAGCCGACCTGAAGGCCGCTCCAATTCTAACCGACGTTTGTATGGCGGCAAGGCGCTTCCAGGCGTGTTTCGCGGATGGGGTTTGCCAATTTGACTTTGGTGGGCTGTAAGTGTATGCTGTATGAGGTGTTATCCGGCGGAGGTCCGTGAGGGGTCTCCGCCTGTCTCGTTTGGGGCGTCTGCGATGTTTACGGGAATCATTGAGACGATGGGTACGGTCCGCTCGGTACGGCCGACGTCGGGCGGCCGGGTACTCGTGCTGGAGATAGCCGAGCCGGTGACGGACCTGCGGCCCGGCGACAGCCTGGCGGTGAGCGGCGTGTGCCTGACGGTGGGCCGCATTGCGGGCACCGTCGGCGAGTTCGACGTCAGCGGCGAGACCCTGCGCGCGAGCACGCTGAGCCGATTGCAGGCCGGTACGCGGGTCAACCTCGAGCGGGCCCTGCCCGCGAATGGGCGACTTGGCGGCCACCTCGTGCAGGGGCACGTCGACGGCATCGGCCACATCGCCCGGATTGATAAGACCGGGGCGTTCTGGGAAATGGCCTTCGAGGCCGATTCATCCGTGTTGGCCGACGTCGTGCCGAAGGGCTCCGTCGCCGTCGACGGGATCAGCCTCACCGTCGCGCGAATGGAGGCCCGCGGCTTTACCGTCGCGTTGATCCCGACGACGCTGGAGCATACCACCCTGGCAGCGGCCCGAGTGGGCGAGCCGGTGAACATCGAGACTGACATCCTCGTACGGACGGTCCGGGCGCAGTTGGAGCGGCTCCTGGGCTCGACGCCCGAATTGACGATCGAGAAGCTGCGCGAGGCAGGATTCTAAGCGGCACGATGGCCATTAACGGACACAACTCGACCGATGAAAGGCTCGTCATCGGCATCGCGATGGGCGATCCGGGCGGCATCGGCCCGGAGATCATCGTCAAGGCCCTGGCCGATGCATCGCTGCGCCGTCTGGCCCGGTACATCATCTTCGGCATGGCCGAGCCGCTGGCCTACGCCGCCGACATGGTCGAGCTGGAGCCTTTCTGGTTCCGCCACCAGCACGAGAAGCTCAGCCGGCAATACCCGCGCAACGTCGCCGTGGCCGATTACGACGAATACGCCGTTCCGAACTGGCTCCATGCCCCCGGCAAGGTGGCGGGCGAGGCCTCGCTGCGTTTCTGCATCGACGCCATCGACGCCGCCCGCGACGGGCTCATCGACGCCCTGGTGACCGGGCCCATCAGCAAGACCAGTTGGGGCATGGCCGGGGCCAAGTGGCCGGGCCACACCGAGCTGCTCGCCGACCGCTGCAAGAGCCCCCGCAAGGCCATGATGTTCGTCGCCGGGCCCCTGCGTCTGGCTTTGGCGACCATCCACGAGGGCCTCTTCGAGATCCGAAACAAGTTCACGATCGGCTGCGTGTACGAGCCCATTGACCTGCTCGCCTCGGCCTTGCGGACCTATTTCGGGATCGCCGATCCGACCATTGCCGTCGCCGGGCTGAACCCCCACGCCGGCGAGGGTGGGCAGTTCGGCGATGAGGAGAACCGCATCATCATCCCCGCCATGAACCTGGCCCGTTCCCAGGGCGTCCGCGTTCAGGGGCCGTTCCCAGCCGACACGCTGTTCGTCCGGGCTGCGGCGGGGGAGTTCGACGGCGTTGTCGCGATGTACCACGACCAGGGGCTCATCCCCATCAAGCTGCTGGCCTTCAATAAGGCGGTCAACGTCACGATCGGTCTGCCCATCATCCGCACCTCGCCGGCACACGGCACCGCGTTCGACATCGCCGGCAAGGGTCTGGCCGACGCGTCCAGCATGAAGGAGGCCATCCGCCTGGCCGTGCACATGGCCCAGGTTCGAAAGGCCGCCGCCGCACCCGTCCCCTGCGAGAAACGCGATGCAGACCAAGCGGGACATTGAGCGTCTGCTCGCCTCGGCCGCCGTCGCGCCCAAGCATCGACTCGGCCAACACTTCCTTATCGATTTGAACCTGATGCGATGGCTCGTCGAGGCGGCGGAAATCGTCCCCGATGACGTGGTGCTTGAGGTCGGCTGCGGCACGGGCTCGCTGACCGAGGCGCTGGCCCAAACGGCCGGCCGCGTCCTGGCCGTGGAGTGCGACGACGACCTTGTCCGCATCGCCCGCCGCCAGTTGGGGGAGATCGCCAACGTGGAGTTGCTCCACGCGGATGTTCTGGCCGGCAAGCATGCCCTGGCCCCGGTCGTCGTTGAGGCCCTCCGGCATGCCTGCGAAAGCCATGCCGGACGTCTGCTGCTGGTGGCGAACCTGCCCTACAGCGTCGCCGCGCCGGTCATGGCCAATCTCATCGTCGGGCCCATCCGGGCCGATGCCATGACCGTCACGGTCCAGAAGGAGGTCGGCGAACGCATGGCCGCCGGCCCCGGCGACGGCACCTATGGCCCGCTGAGCATCCTGATGGGCGCCACGGGCCGCGTTGAGATCCTCCGCCGACTGCCCCCGGAGGCCTTCTGGCCACGGCCCCAGGTCGAGAGCGTGATCGCCGCCTATCGACCCGACGCCGCGAAGGCCCGGCGCATCGCGAATGCCGACCTGCTCATGGACGTGGTGCAGTTGTTCATGACCCACCGCCGCAAGACCCTTCGCGGTTGCGTGCGGCTCATCCGCGGGCCCCTGGCGGATGCGGATTGGCCCGCATTCCTCCAACAGGCGGCGGCCGACCCCTCCCAACGCCCCGAAAGGCTCACGCCCGATCAATATGTCGCCCTCGCGAACGCCGCTGCGAAAGCACTGGGGCCTTGACCAAAGCGACTGCTATGGAGTATAGTGTGAGAGGATGCTCGGTGAGGTGGCATGAGTCCGACAGTATTCCGGGAAGGCAAATACCGGTTTTTCTTTTTCTCGCGCGAGGAGCATCGCGTCCATATTCACGTCGTGTCTCCAGATGGGGAAGCGAAATACTGGGTGGAACCGGCAGTGGCCCTGGTCACATCATGGGGGCTGTCCGAGCATGAGTTGAGGGATCTTCAGAAGACGATTGAGAGGCGCAGAGGTGAAATCCTCCAAGCGTGGTCAAAACACTTCGGACCTTGAAGTGACGAACATCTCCCAGCACGGGTTCTGGCTCTGGCTGAACGGGACGGAGTATTTCCTGCCCTTTGCGCGGTTCCCCTGGTTTAAGGACGCCACCATCGCCGAGATTACCGACGTTGAACTCTTGCACGGGCATCATCTGCACTGGCCGCGACTCGATGTAGATCTTTCGGCGGAGATGCTTCAGGATCCCACCAAGTACCCCCTCGTCTCCAAGTGATCCCTCGCCCTGTGGTCCCGGGTGCTGCCTTTTGACGTCCGCTTACAGCTCCGCGGTCTTATGACGGTGGGCGTGGCACTCGATATTGACAGCCACGGGCAGCGAGGCGATGTGGCACGGGGCGGCTTCGATCTGGACGGCCAGGGCGGTGGTCCGGCCGCCCAGACCCTGCGGACCGACGTCGAGGGCGTTGACCGCCTCAAGCAGGTCGACTTCCATCTCGGCGTAGGGCGGCTCGCCGTGTCGCGAGCCGAGGGGCCGCAGCAGGGCTCTCTTGCTCAGCAGGCAGCACTGCTCGAAATCGCCGCCGATACCCACCCCGACCACGAACGGCGGGCAGGCGTCGGCCCCGGCCTCGGCGACCGCACGGACGATCCACCCGGCCACGGTATGGCGGTCCTCGGTGGGGTTGAACATCCGAAAGCGGCTCTTGTTCTCGCAGCCGCCGCCCTTGGTCATGATGGTCAGCCGCAGCCGGTCGCCGGGCACGATGGACACATGGATCACCGCAGGGCTGTTGGTGCCCGTGTTGGTCCGGGCGCCGAGCGGATCGGCGACGACACTCTTGCGCAGCAGCCCCTCTTCATAACCGCGGGCCACGCCCTCGTGGATCGCATCGGCCAGCGTCGCATCGGGCCGATCGGTCGGCGGCGCGATTCGCACATCGGCGCCCAGATCGACGAAGACCACGGCCAGGCCCGTATCCTGGCAGATGGGAATCCGCTCCTCGGCGGCGATCCACGCGTTGTCCAGCAGGGCCTGCAGGATGCGGCGCGGGCGGGGTTCACTCTCACGATCCAGCGCGGTCTCCAGCGCTGTCCGCACGTCGGCCGGCAGCTCATACGCGGCCGCGATGCACAGCGCGGCTACCCCTTGAACGACCTCGTCATAGGCGATCGTGCGCATGATCGTCAGGGAATCGTCGCCTCCAGCGTCTTGTAGCCCGTGTTGTCCACGTGATCGGCGTACTTCAGGGCGATCACATGCGGCCCCGGCTCCAGGCCCTTGAGCACGATGGTAAACTGTTCCTCCGTCGTATCGCACACCCCATCGTCCGGCAGCGCGCCGATCCACTTGTCGTTGCTGTCGACCGTTACCTCCAGGCTCTTGAGCACGCTCAACTCGTCGCGCAGCCCGACCAGGAGGGTCAGCACGCCGTTTTCCACGCGCGTGGTCGCGTGCTCCACGGTCGGAGCCGTGTTGTCCACCACAATCGTGTCGCTGATGCGCGAGGCCGTCAGTGCGGTTTGCGGCGTGTTGGACCGCACGTCGTCGGCGGTCACGCGGACTTCATAGCGGCCATCCTCGACGGTGCGGCTGTCCCACTCGAACGTCGCGCCGGTCAATTCATCCTTCAGTTCGATCCACATCTCCCGGCCCTGCTTGCGAAACTCCAGCCGGTATACCAATGTATCCTTGTTGTCATCCGTGGCCGTCCAGGCCAGTTGAAACACGCCGGGCTTGGAGGCCTGGCGGGCGGCCTTGACCTGCGTGACCTTCGGCGCCAGGTTGTCCACCACGTGCGACAGGGCCAGTTCGCGAACCACGGGCGTCACATCGGGCCGCTCGCGGCTCAGAATCAGCCGCACTTGACAGAATCGCCCCAGCGGACAATCCAGCGGCACGGCCTGCCGGATGGCCACCGGATCGGACCACGGCGAGAACGTCGGATCGTTCGGATCCTTGACGTTGCCGGACCGCGCCGAGAACCGCAACTCGCACCCGTCCGGGACGTCGGCGTCAAGCTGCAGCTTGCCCCATCGTGCCGGCTGACCCGCGTCGATCAGGTCCGACGTGTAGGTGCCCTCGGTCACCAGGTCCGCGTCGAGCCGGACGAGCTTGGGCGGATTGGCCAGACCGAGAAACGTCGCCCCATTCGTCAGCGCCAAGGCCGTGATCTGAGCGGATTGCTCGTCGCTGTAAAGGGCGACCTTGTCCTCAGTGTGCACGTCGATCGCGAACAGCTTGGCCTCGTTACCCGTGGCCAGCAACAGTTCATCGCCCCGCCGCCCCATGTCGAAGAAGACGGTCATGTCCGTGAACATATCCGTGACGAAGCCGCGTGGATCGATGCGGTAGATGTGTCCGGCGGATTTGGGCAGGGCCCCGCGCTTGACCGAGGGCGCCTTGGCGCCGGCCGTGTCCGAAGCGGTGCTGCCGGTGTTGGGCACGGCCAGTTTCGTCGTGGACGTATCGTCGGCGTCCTTTTTGGGTTCAGCCTTTCCGTCTTCCGCATCGGCGGCGATGGGATCAAACCGCACCTTGCTGCTGATCACGCCGGCGGTCGTGGCCGCCGCGTAAAGCCGGCCCGCGTCGTCGAACACCAGGGCCGCGACCTCTTCCTGCTCGCTGTCGTATATCACCGTCGCGTCGCCGGTCGAGGGGTCGATGCGATAGACCAGTCCCCGCTGGTCGCAGCCGGCGTACACGCGCCCCTGATCGTCAATCGCCAGGCTCAGGACGTTCTTGTCGCGACAGGTATACACCAGCGTCGGGTTCTGACCGAAGGGGTCCAATCGCCAGATCCGCCCGTGCGGGCCGGTGCCGACGTACAGATTCCCCACCTCGTCGGTGGCCAAGCTGAGAATGTACCGATCCTCTTCCGGGGTGAACAACACGCGCCACTGCCCATCGAACCGCATCAGGCGACAGGTCTTGCCGCTGATGCCGGCGACGAGCCGGTCGGCCTTGTCCATCGTCAGGGCGAACACATGCTCGTTACGGATGACCGGATCGGCCTTGATGGTCTCGGACTCGTCGGACGCAACGTCGGCCTCGGTGGGACACAACTGCTCCAATGCACCATTCGCCAACCGGAAGATGTCGCCGTTGGGACTGGTGCCGAGATACACGTGGCCGTTGGTATCCACCGTCATGGCATTGATCGACCAGACCTTGCCAAGCAGATCGCCCGTCTCGATCGTCTCGCTTCGCCGGCCCAGCATAATCCGCCCCTGGGAGTCGATCCGGACCTGGTCGGCCTTGCCCGCCAGAAGGTCCGCGGCCTTGTCGAGCCGATGAATCTGGCTTGTGACGGCCCACACCGCCGGACCGCACAACATCGCCGCCAGAGCGGCCGCCAAAATACGTCGCTGCATCATGATTTGAGCATCCTTACACGTCAGGGTTCTTCGACCGTGATCTTGACGGCCTGCTGGTTGAGGACGATCCTGCCCGGGTCCTTGTGGGCGACGATCCATTGCTGCATGGGTTGCATATACGGCTCGAGCCGCGTGGCGTCCTGCATCACCAGACTGCGGGTGGCCGGCAAATCGGGCAGTTCCTCCTGCTGCACGGTCAGCCCCGCGGCCGGCAATGCAAGGACCGCATAGAGGCGATCGCGGCGAATATCCAGGAGGTTCTGCAGGGCCTGGGCCAGGCTCGGCAGATCGTACCCCGTGAGCCGGTAGGGCGCGGCGGTGCTGAGGTGCTTGGTATACCCCTCCGACCCGAAGATCTGCACCTGATGCGTGCCCGGCTTGAGGTCCTCCGGCAGGGCAAGTTGCAGGGTGACGGTCGTCTTCTCGGCCAGGTACGACTGCAAGAGCACGTCGATCCGCAGCGTCTGACCGGGCTTGAGGACGGTATCGGAGACCTGGACCGATTTGATGGAGGCCCGGATGTTCCGCTCGGCGACGTCCACGTCAAGCTCCAGCGAACGGATCTGTGTCTGGCCGAACGGATTGAGCATGAGCTTTTGAATCGCCCCGCCCACGTCGCCGGCCACGTCGCTGAATCCAGACCCGCTCGAGACGTTCTCGAATCGCAGTACGCCCAGGCCATCGGTGACGAGTGAGCCCCGATAGCGGAGCACGTGCTCGGGCGGCAGATCGCCGTACATGGACACCGCGCCGATCAGGGCCGACTGGCACAACAAGGGGGTGCGCAGTTTATCGACCGCCACCCGGCAACGGTAGGTCCGTTGCTGCGGATCGTTGTACCGCGTGACGCGGATCGTCAGGTCAATCAGTTTCGGCGTGGCGCCGCGAACACCCAAAACGCCCATCGCCTCATCGTAGCGGATCGCGCCGACGATTGGCCCCGCCGAGGAGTACTTGAACGCCCGCAGCAGCCCCGGCACGACCGTATGAATCGTCCCCCCGGCCATCGGCAGATCGACCGCACCCGTGCCGCCGAACGCATGACCGAAGCCGTAGACCTTGTCGCCGACCACCTCGGTCACCGTACCCGTGCCGGCCATGCTGATATCGCCGGACACGAGGGGCATGACGAGCACGCCGCCCGGCTCAAAATCCGCCGACGCGGGGGCGTTGGAGGTCGTCACCTGTCCCGCGGCGACGGGCGCCAGCCCCATCGTGTCGAAGTACTCGGCCGCCGCGTCGATGGCTTGCGGCGTGAGCGACGTGACCACCGGAAGCAGCGTCTGGCCGGTCGGGTCCCGCCGTCGCAGGTAGCGGGCGACCTGTCGCCGGAACGCCGCATCCGTGGCCCCCAGGTCAATCGGCTGGGTGTAATCCAGCGTGACCGTCGGCTCGTGTGCCGGGCCCGTCCCCGTTCCGATGCCGAGCATGTATTCAATCGGCGTCACGAAATAGAGCGGGTCCTTCGAGCCGAACCACCCCGCCGCCAGGGCGCCGGCCATCCGCCCATCCAGGAACACCGGCGAACCGCTGCAACCGGCGACCGTGCCCGTATGGATGAGGCGTTCATCCGTGCCGACCACCAGGATCGCGTCGCGCCCCGGCTCCCAGTTGGGCACCACACTGAGGACGCGCAGGCCGAACTTCTCGACGGTCTGGCCCCGGTAGACCGTCAGGCAATAACCGACCATATCCGGGCGGATTTCATCCAGGCCGATATAGCGGGTGCGGTCGAGGGCCGCCTGAGAGACGCAAGCCCCCAGGACCAGCCAGGCCACCGCCACCATGTGCCCAGCGGCCGGCCGGGTGTGACGTTGGGTTGTTTCGGGCATTCGGGCGATCCTTCACTGGCCGGGCATCCGGCGATCCAGGGTCGATACAAACGAACGCTGGATTTTACGGGCCAAACCTTCCGAATGCAAGGAATACGCCGCAGAGTTCGCGCGTCACGCACGTCGTCGAGCATGCCTGATCCTGAACGAGGTTCCCGTGCGGAGCCGGGGTTGCACGGCGAGCCTGTTCTGGTATGCTGGATTCGCGAGTGTATGGGTCTTGGGCAGGACCGCCGAATGAGAATCGCCTTCGTGGTGGACATCTTCCCGTCCATGTCGGAGAGCTTCGTGCTGGCCCAGATCACCGGGTTGCTCGACCGCGGGCACGACGTGGTGATTTACGCGCTGCGCGATCCGGGCGACGGCCGGGTGCACGACGACGTGGCGCGGTATGAGCTCGATCGGCGCGTGCGCTACGTGCGGCAGCCGGCCGTGCCCAAGATGGCCCGGCGCGCCCAGATGGCCGGTTGGATCGCCGCCGGCCTGTGCCGTCGCCCGAAGACGGTGGCCCGCGGGCTGTGGTATGACCTTCGTCAGAAGCGGGGATTCGATTATCTGCCGCTGTGCTACCTGTTGGATTGTCTGGGCGAGCGCTGCGCTGTGGTCCAGGCCCACTTCGGCCCGGCGGGCAACAACAGTGTCCTCCTGCGGCGGACGGGTGTTACCCGGCGGCTGGTGACGGCCTTTCACGGCTACGACGTCACCAGCGCGGTGCGACAATACGGCGCGAACGTGTATGACGACCTGTTCGAGGCGGGCGATCTGTTCACCTACAACAGCCGCAGCACGTATGAGAAACTCCTGGCCTTGGGCTGCCCGCCGGACAAAATGACTTGGCTGCCCATGGGCGTGCCGTTGCATCGCATCGACTTCCGTGTTCGACAACCTGACTCCGACGGGCGGGTCCTCGTGCTCAGCGTGGGACGCCTGGTCGAGATGAAGGGCCGCGAGTACGCGATCCGGGCGATGGCCCGGGTCATCCGCCGCCACCCCGAGGTGCGGTACGTCATCGTGGGCGACGGTCCCTTGCGCCGCGCCCTGGAATCGCTCATCACGGAGGAGGACATGGTCGGTCGCATTGAGCTTCTCGGCTGGGTGGACGATGCGACGCTGGCCGCGTTGTACGAGCGGGCGCATCTGTTCCTGCATCCCAGCGTCGTCGCCGCCGACGGGAATACCGAGGGACAGGGCGTCGTTCTGCTGGAGGCCCAGGCGCACGGTCTGCCCATCGTGGCCACGCGGCACGGGGCGTTTCCCGAGACCGTTCTCGACGGACAATCGGGCTTCCTCGTGCCCGAGCGGGACGTAGCCGCCTTGGTCGACCGCCTCGAATACCTGATCGACCGGCCCGACCAATGGCCGGCCATGGGGGCGGCCGGTCGGGCCCACGTCGCCGCGCATTACGACCAGAACAAACTGAACCGCCAGCAGGAACAGTGGTATGAACACTTGTTGACCGGTCGGGCGATCACGCCGTTGGAACTGCCGGCGCCGCCCCCGTCTTCATCGGATCGACCGCCGTATGCGCAGGCCAACAACGAGCAAGGGTAACACCATGAAACGAGCGCATGAGACAGCAGGGGCGGTATTGGCCGCGGTACTGGTCCTGGCCGGGGGCCTATGGGCCGCGATTCCGGAAGGCCTGATGCTTCTAAATGACAATGGCGGGTGGTGCTGGTTTCAGGACGAGCGGGCCATCATCCACGAACGCACGCTGCTGGTGGGCTCCGTGGCCAACAGGAGCGGCACCTACGGCGCCCACCGCGATGGGCACGTCGAGCTGACCGTCTTCGACCTGACCCGCCGCGCCGTGGACGCGTGCATCGTCCTCCATCCTCACTTGCAGGCCGATGATCACGCGGCGCCGGCCCTCTTGGCGCTGCCTGATCGGCGCATCCTGGCGGCGTACTCCCGCCACGGCCATGACAAGCTGATCCGATGGCGGATGACTGAGAAGCCGCAT
>Ga0209163_1000124_pt1 | contig 181050 bp, 165 predicted proteins | sample MTBAKSrepl2MetaG_FD_187457 | JGI IMG/M metagenome (GOLD analysis project Ga0209163, IMG submission 187457) | Enrichment culture microbial communities om Arthur Kill intertidal strait, New Jersey, USA, that are MTBE-degrading - MTBE-AKS2 (Arthur... | ecosystem: Environmental > Aquatic > Marine...
CACAGAACCAAAGAAAAGACAACCTTCCTGTCCGAAGATAATGATGGAGTTAAATTCTAAAAAAGGTAAGGAAAAAGGACTTTCATTATTTGGGCATGTTATTCGAAGAATATCATGTGCGTTTTTTCAATTTTCGTGATATAAAATATTAGCACAGTACGCAGGATCGGAATTTGTTCCAATAAAACAATAGGATCGTCAGTCAATTGCTTTCCGTTTAATTCAAACCCATTCACAACTTATAAAAATTAGTTTAAAACTTGGATTCCTTTGAATGAAAGCATAAAAGTATCTGTGGTTAAGAATCTGCCATCTTTGAAAATACAAGACCAAGACCTTAAGGATAGGACGTAAAATAATGGGAATAAACAGACAAATAATTTGCCCACTTATCTTTGTTGTTTTTTTGGTAACAATCACAGGGTCGGTTTCTGGAGTTGCCGCTGATCCTGAAGTCAACATGAAACCGGTGGGGCATTTCGGTGGGACGATGGATGCTGTTGACATCTCTGGCAATTATGCTTATGCTGGGCAGGGTCAGGACCTTTTGATATTGGATATAAATAATTCCTCTTCACCTGTTTTAGTGAGTAAGATTATGACAGAAGGTTTTGTGAGGGATATAACAGTTTCCGGAGGTTATGCTTATGTAGCCGATGACGATAATGGTCTTTTGATTGTTGATGTCAGCAATCCTGCTTCTCCTACCCTGAAAGGAAGCTACAATCTTCCAGGATATACTTATTGTGTTGCAGTTTCCGGGAATTTCGCTTATGTAACTGATGATGATGGCCTTTTGATTGTTGATATAAGTAATCCTTCCGATCCGATTCTCAAAGGGCGTTATGCCGGTTCTACCGGCGATATTGCAGTTTCCGGGAATAACACCTTCGTAGCCGATTGGGATAATGGTCTTATGATTTTTGATATAAGCAATCCTGCTTCCCCTACTCTGAAAGGAAGCTACGATGTTGAAGGAGGTATTTACGGTGTCTCAATTTCCGGCAATTACGCCTATGTAGCCGATGGCAATGCCGGTATTTTGATTGTTAATATAAGCAATCCCTCTTCTCCTACTCTCAAAGGAAGCTACAATACTGCAGGAATTGCTTGTGATGTTTCAGTTTTGGGTAATTACGCCTACGTAGCTGATAATGACAACGGTCTTGCAATAATTGATATTAGCAATCCTTCTTCACCTGTTCTGAAAGGAAGTTGTGATACTCCGGGATATGCCAGAGATATTTCAGTTTCAGGTAATTATGCCTGTATAGCGGATAAAAACGATTTTGTAATTGTTGATATCAGCAATCCTTCTTCTCCAAGTCTCAAAGAAATTTACAATACTATTGGAATGAGTAAAAGTATTTCTATTTCGGGCAATTATGCCTATGTAGCCGATTGGGATAACGGTCTTATGATTGTTGATATAAGCAATCCTTCATCTCCTACTCTCAAAGGAAGTTGCAATACCCCCAGATCTGCCCAAGAAGTTGCAGTTTCAGGCGATTATGCTTATATAGCTGATAGTAATGATCTTGTGATTGTTGACATAAGCAATCCTTCTTCTCCAATTCTGAAAGGAACTTTCAATACCGGAGGATGGGCTCAACATATTACGGTTTCCGGCAATTATGCCTATGTAACCGACAATGCTAACGGTATTTTCATTGTTGATATCGGCAATCCTTCTTCTCCAACTCTTAAGGGGATTTATGATACTTCTCCAACCGTCATAGAAAATTATGCGTATATTGCATGTATCTGGAATGTTGAGGTTTCGGGTAATTGTGCCTATGTAGCCGATGAAGGAGACGGTCTTTTGATTGTTGATATCAGTGACCCTTCTTCTCCTATTTTGAAAGGAAGTTTTGATACTGCAGGGTATGCTTACGATATTGCAGTTTCAGGAAATTATGCCTATGTAGCCGATAGCAAAAACGGGCTTGTGGTTATCGACATTAGCAATCCTTCTTCTCCGGTTATGGTCGGAAGATATGATACTGCAGGATATGCTGACCGTGTTTCAATTTCAGGCAATTACGCCTATGTAGCCGTTGATAATAGTATTATGATTGTTGACATCAGCAATCCTTCATCTCCGATTCTAAAAGGGATTTCTGCCGTTTATGCCAGTGATATTGAAGTTTCCGGGAATTATATCTATACAATTAATGGTGTTAACGGTCTTGTTATTCTGAAAGCAAATCCTGAGCATTCAGCATTTTTTGTTGCAGACTTCAGTAGCAATATCACCTCCGGTTACGTACCTCTCTCTATCCAGTTTAATGACCGTTCTCAGAATGCAACTTTATGGAACTGGGACTTTGGAGATGGATTTAATTCAACCGATCAAAATCCTGTTCATACTTACTCTTCAGCAGGAACCTATACTGTTAACCTGACAGTATACAATGAAGACAGAACAGCTTTAAAAGAGGCCACGATATTTGTGCTGAATGCAACAAGTCCCGGTGAAAACGGAATTGGCGGTGAAGGAAATGTTAGTTCTGGGGCAACCTTAACAACAGATTCAGGCATTCCTGCAAATGAAAATAAAATAACTCCCGGATTTGAAATCGTTTACGGGATGATAAGCCTGACAGTTGCGTTCCGGATAAAGGAGAACAATAAAAAGTAAGAAAACTTTATCCTGAAATTGTTTTGCTTCAGGATTCATTTCTATTTTTTCATACATTCATGACCCTAAAACCTTATCAGATTCGATTTTATCCGGAAATCGACTTAAATTATAGAAGATTTTAGAAAATATCATAACTCTGAATCTGACAACGGTAGTAATTCAGGTGAAAACGAGTCGAGCAAAAATAACTCTGCTCCAGGCTTCGGATTATTGGGAAACTTAACCTGCCTGTATGGGGGATGGAAACTCAGGAGTAAGTAAACAAGGTTTGGATTGAACATTTATTGCTGGCATTGCTGGCGGCTGACGATTCATTCCTATCAAACCCAGGTAAATGAAAAGCATAGAAACCTGATGATTGAAGCTTCACGCATACTGTGAGGGATTAAAACCTTTCATTTTTTTGTGGTGTTGGTATGGGCAAAATCAATATAGAACTCGCTATTTTTGTTGTGTTTCTAATCCTTGTAGTTCTTTGGGGACTATTTATTAAGACGCCAGTTGATACGGAACCAACGGTCAACAATGAGCTTAAGGTATGCGGCATATATGTCCAGTTTGAAAACGGAACTTCCGATTATGAAGTTGAAACTATTCTTGAAAACTACAACATGAATGTGAACTATAGCATCGAATACAATAATAGGAATATGGCGGACGACTACTACATCATGTTAGACAAAGATGAAAGGGATGTAAGGCGCGAACTGAGTGAAGGGATGAAGGAGGAGAAAAAAGACTGGACGGTGTCTTCTCCTTCACATGTTGTCCGGAAAGGAGATTATTACGTAATTAGGGTATCTGAACAGGCTATCAATGATAAAACTTTTCTTGCGATACTGGAGAAATATGATATTCGGTTGAAAAAGTCTGTCTGGTGCTATATTCGCTTTGAAAAGCCGGAAGGGACCAGATATTGGATCCCAGAAGAAGATGCGATCAGAATAAAAAATGGGCTTGAAAATAATGAAAGTGTTTTTTCTGTACATATTGGCTACATTTATGATCAATAATTTATTCACATTTTTGAGAAGATGTTTGAAGACTATTCGGATACAAAAGCAATGCAGGTAATCGGCATGCAGGTAATCGTATGCACATTCGACTCTGACAATTTTCAAACTCAGGGAATGTTATATTTTCAGATTTAATTATTACCGCATACCACAACTAATTTCCAGGCTAAAATATACATTTTTGGTGTGCTATAGAATAAAATAATGTGTTAGGAGTTAACATGGATAAAAAATCAGCTAATAAGTTATCACGTATATTAGCCCTGATAGCTCTTGCTATAGCACTATATAATGCATATCTTGAATGGTTGTTAGACAAACCATATCATTCTTCTCTGTCAATTCTCGTATTGGTATTTGTTTTGCTTTCGGTACTTGCCGCAGAATATGCAAAAAAACAAAATCGTTAAGAGGCTATCTTAATATTCAAACTATTCCTGCAATTGGGTAACTGGCAGCATCAATTTTCAAATTGGAAAGTCTGTTTTTCCTGATTATGGTCTAGGCTCGCATTTCAGTTACTTAACGGTTTAATGATACTGTTTTCCAGTTATATTGTTGAAGTCTTATCCATATTGTAAATTCAAGCAGATTTTAAGACCCGCTCTTAAGAAAAGCCAAAGCCTTTTAAAGGGGAACCTCACTCAATCTGCGTGACATGTCCAGACCAGCATACCTTGGCAAAATGCTCCTGCACTGGTGCGAGGCCTGCAATGTGCCCGTGCTCGGGAAAAAGTGTGGGTGCGGAGAAAGAACAAAACGAGTTGAAGTCACTCCTCCTGGAGATATCCGCCCGGCTTTTGATTATGATATAAGACGCATAAATTCCGTTTCTGAAAAACAGTTTAATGCTCCTCTTATCTCCGAAGGGCATCTTGTAGTGCTTAATAAAGCCCCATATGAAGACCGGATGGATGAAATTATAGTGGACGGGGAAATCCTTGCATCTATCAGGTTTGAAATCGAGAGTTGTGAATGGGTCCTTCTCCCCCGCCTGGAAGGAGCAAGGCGGCTTTTCCAGAGCAGGGACAGAAAAGACCTGAAAAAATGGGTCGTTATTGAAGAGGAAATTCTGCCCTTTATCCTGAAAAAAGGGGCAAGTATCCTGGCTCCCGGGGTCCTTGATGCAGACCCTGAAATCAAAATAGAGGACGAAGTCATTGTCCTGAACCCTGCCGGAGATGTGGTCTGCTGCGGACGCGCCAGGATGGCGGGAAAAGAGATGATTGAGGAAAAGCGCGGAAATGCCGTAAAGCCGCGCTGGAGTGCGGAGCCAGTGGCGGCAAAAACCCTTGAGTCAGGAAAAAGCTGGGAAGACGCCGTAAAAGCCAATGAGAAAATCCTGAACTCCATGATAGAGGATGCCCATGACTTCATAAGAAACGTTTCAGGAAGCATGGACCTTAAAGTCAGCGTCTCCTATTCCGGGGGCAAGGACAGCCTTGCAGTGCTGCAGCTTGTGGATGAAACTCTGGACAATTATGAATTGATGTTTGCAGATACTGGGCTTGAGTTCCCGGAAACCCTTGAAAACGTCCGAAAGGTTGCGGAATATTACGGAAAAACCCTCAGGACAGCAAGTGCAGGAGATTCCTTCTGGGAGTCCATAGGAATTTTCGGACCGCCTACAATGGATACTCGCTGGTGCTGCAAGATCTGCAAACTCGGGCCAATTACGCAGTTGATTGACGAGAACTATGAAGGAGGCTGCCTGAGTTTTATAGGGCAGCGCCAGTACGAGTCCCATGCCCGTTCCATCAGCAAGCGGGTCTGGAAAAATCCCTGGGTAGGAAATCAGGTTGGGGCGTCCCCTATACAGGAATGGACAGCTCTGCATGTCTGGTTCTACCTCTTCAGGACAAAAGCTCCCTACAACCCGGCTTATGAAAAAGGGTATGACCGGATGGGCTGCTGGCTCTGTCCCTCTTCATCCCTTTCCGACTTTTTCCAGCTTGAGGAAAGCCACCCCGAGCTTGCAAAAAAGCTCAACTACCACCTCCTCGCTTACGCAGAACGGATGGGGCTTTCTCCCGAATGGGTAAAGTACGGCTTATGGCGCTTCAAACGCTATCCCAAGGTTCTGCAGGAGCTTGCGGATAGAAAAGGAATTTCCCTGCTTCCCTCCCAGGAAGCTCCCGGAGAGCTGCATTTTGAAGTTGCCACAGGCTACCGTCCCTGTAAAGCAGGAGGGATCTCTGCGGACGGAAGTTTCGGGCAGGCGATTAATCTTGAAACGCTGGAAGAAAGCGGGATGCTCAATCCCGTAGGGAAAGTCTCCTTCATCGAAGGGGCCGCTTCTGTTGCCCTTGGGGAGTCGAGAGCCCAGGTCTTTGCTTCAGGAAACGTAAATGGAAGAAGCGATACTGAAAAAACCCTGAAAAAGCTCATGCGAAAGGTTGAGTTCTCAGTAAGAAGGGCTGTTCTCTGCCAGGGGTGCGGGGTCTGCGTAGGGCACTGCGAGCACAACGCAATTCAAATGAAAGAAAAGAGAGCCTGGATCAGGGAAAGCTGCACTCACTGCGGAGCCTGTATCGAAGTCTGCCCGCTTGTAAAATTCATGTGAGTACTACACTCAAATGGTCAGTTTGTCCACAGTTAATCACCTGACACTATTCCGGGCAAGCCTGGCCTGCATCTTCTTTTTTTCTGTCCTGTGCCCGTGCAGTTTGGTTTCAATTTTTCTTTTCTTCATTGCGCGAGCTGCAGCCGGCACACTCGTTAGAGAATGAAATGTGCTCTGCGAACTGACGCTGCCTTTGAAAGAATCAGGATTTCGAAATTCTTTCACCGGCCTCAATCAAGAGACGAACTCTGGAAAACACGAATGGAGGACAAGGAAAAGCTTCAGTATTTTTTAGTTAGTCCTCTTGAGCGAAACGAAGTGTAGCGAAAAGGACCTCGTGCTCCCGAAGCGAAACTCGGGCGAAGCGAAACTCGGGCGAAGCGAAACTCGGGCGAAGCGAAACTCGGGAAAAAAAGCAGATGAAATGTAAGGTAGACCCTCGGCAAGGCAGGGCGGATAGGATTTAAACCAGAGAAGGTTACCTTGCCCGGGCTTCAGGCTCCGTGGCCTGTATTTAGTATTATTCGGCATCAATATTGATCTCAAAGCAACTTGCTATCTGGTTACCCCTCCGGTATGTGCCTGTTATCTTTTGACTACCCTGGCAAGTTACCCGAATATCCCATACACGGTATCCCCCATTGCCTGTCTGTTCCTCATCTTCGGGGACAAACCTGTCCCTCATTATCTGTAAGCCGTTACTGGTTGCAATGTCCCAGCTGAATCCGCTGACCGGATTTTCCGGAAACTGGATTGTAAACGGTTTTTTAATCATATTGTCCCTCTCCTGACCGTCCTTATGCAGCCTCCTTCCTCTCTTCCCAACTTTAAATTTTTCGCCATTTTTAGCGCATTCCGGATAAAGTGCCATTTTGATGAAATACGCATGCAGAGCTTATCTACATAAAAATAGCATGGCTTAAAAAATGGGATAGAAATTCAGGTTCTGGAAGTAATTTCGGAATATTACCCATATTATTATTACATTTCTTGTATGATAAATTTTATGAAATAATTCTCTCATGGGTTAACAATAAAGAGGGCTACGGGGCTTAAATATTTTTGACTGAGGCAAATGTTGTTTATATGCTGGATAATAATATAAATGCTGTAGATCAATAGAGGCCTGCTGGGGTCTAACAGAGTAAACGTAACTCTCTGGACCTGTACGGTTAACAGGGAAAACATAGAATCCGGATATACACGAGCAGAGAGGGATATCCCCAAACATATGCACAAAGCGGCATTCAGGCTCAATAATCAAAAAGGCTTTTCTGGCCCTTTTTTTTCTGAAGACCTCCTACTCTTACTCCCACGCGTCGGAATTCAGTTCTTCTTTCCGAAAGGAATTCGCTAAGGATTTCGCGGGTAGCTTCAAGAAGGGCTTCCTTTGACGAAACCGGATGGTTGAGGGTACGGCTCTTTGTATACATCCTGAAATTTGAGTTTATGACCGTAACGGTTACAACCCTGAAGGAAAGTTCCCTTGAGTCCAGTTTTTCAATAACGTCTCCTGCCAGCCTCTCCAGCAGCGGAAGGATAAGCTCCGGATCCAGCGTATCCTCAGGCAGGGTTGCAATCCTTCCTATCTGTTCCGAGCCTTCCCTCTCCTTAAGGGGGGAGTCATCTATTCCTGAGGCAGCCTGTTTAAGCCACGTGCCCCGAGATTTCCCAAAGGTGGAAATAAGTTCGATGACATCGTATTCTGCAAGGTCCTTTACCGTAACTATGCCCATTTCCTGCAATTTCTTTGCAGTTACGTCCCCTATCCCCCAGAGTTTGGACACCTTAAGAGGCCAGAGAAAAGCTTTCAGGTTCTCCGGGCTCACGACTGTAATCCCATCAGGTTTTTTTGCGGAGGAAGCCATCTTGGCAATCAGCTTGTTCGGGCCTATTCCTATAGAGCAGGTCAGGTTTTCCTTTTCTTTTATTTCTCTCTTAATCTGCATCCCGAGCTCTAAAGCCAGGTTAAAGTCTCCTCCTGCCCTGTCGGTAATTTCAAGGAAAGCCTCATCAACACTTATCTGTTCAAAGGAATCTCCGTTTTCTCCGGGGTCTGCATAGCTGCGGAGAATTTCCATGATCCGGTCCGAAACCGAGGTGTAAAACTCCTTCCTGACCGGCAGGAAAACGGCTTCAGGATTAAGTTTTTTTGCCCTTGAACAGGGCATTCCTGACCGGATTCCAAACTCTCGCGCAATGTAATTGCATGTGCTTACCGATCCGCTGAGTTCGCTTCGCCCGGAGAGCATGCAGACTACAACTGCTTTTCCGCTGAGTTCGGGTTTTTCCCGCTCCTCGATAGCTGCATAAAAATAGTCCATGTCTATATGAAAGATGACCCGCTGCATCACAGTAAAGGATGCGGGGAAGATTTGTATAATTATCTCTCAAGCTTATCTCTCAAGCTATTGAGTCCGAAAGGAAAGGAAAATTAAAGGAAAGGAAAATTAAAGGAAAGGAAAATTAAAGGAAAGAATGAATGGGAAGTGAAATGAAAGAAAATAACGGAAAGTGTAAGGAAAAGGAAAGAACGGAATCTAAAATGGAAGAAATAATGGAAATGAACTGAACTGAACTGAAATGAACAGAAATGAATAGAAATGAAAGGAAAAGGAAAGAACGGAAAAGTAAAGAAAAGAATCAACGCTGGAAGTTGATTCTAGCCCCTACCTTGAAGTAGAATTAAGCAATGAACATAAGCCGCAGACCGGAAAATACAAACCATAACACATAAAAAAGATAACTTCATTAGTTGTAACACTATTTTTAAAAAAGTTATTTAATAAAGTAAGCAGTGGTCTCCTTACAGGACGTTTTCAATTATGAGCAAATCAAACCCCCAACGAAATCCCGGAGAAGCAGCAGTTATTCCCGAGCAGGTTAAAGGCCAGAAAAGTCCTGAAACCGGGAAAAACACGGGAAATGCAGGCAATGCCTCTGAGAGAACCGATACCCCTATCCTTGAAGTAAGAGATCTCTGCCACAGATACCCGCACCTTGAATCAAATGCCCTGGACAACATAAACCTGAAGGTATACAGGGGGGAAAGAGTTGCAGTGCTTGGGGCTAACGGAGCAGGGAAATCAACTCTTTTTAAGCACCTCAACGGGATCCTGCGCCCTCTTTCCGGAGAAGTCCTGGTAAAAGGAGAAACGATTACTAAAAAGAATGTCCGGATGTGCAGGGAGGCGGTAGGAATAGTTTTTCAGGACCCTGATGACCAGGTGCTTGCTCCGAGTGTTGAAGAAGACATAGCTTTTGGGCCTATCAATATGGGGCTGTCCAGAGCAGAAGTTGAAATGAGGGTAAAGGAAGCCCTGGAAATGGTGGGACTTACGGGTTTTGAAGAGAGAGCCCCGCACCACCTGAGCGGGGGGCAGAAGAAACTTGTGGCAATTGCAGGTATCCTTGCCATGCGCCCAGAAGTTATCGTGCTTGACGAGCCAACAGCAGGCCTTGACCCTCTTAGTTCTGCCCGCATCCTCGAACTGATTATGAAAATGAACCAGGAGCTTGGAATTACCCTTCTTCTTTCCACCCACGATGTGGACGTTGTTCCTTATTTTGCGGAAAGGGTTTTCGTACTTCATCACGGGAAACTTGAAGCTGACGGAAGCCCGGGGGCGATCTTCAGCGATCCCGAACTTCTCAGGAAAGCACATTTAAGGCTTCCGAGAGTTGCAGAGGTTTTCGAAATGCTCCGGCAGGAAGGGCTCAATGTAAACATACAGATTACAGCCGAAGCAGCCAGAGATGAAATCCTGCGGCTTATAAGCTCGGGGCAGAAAACCGCCGGGGTTGAGTGAAAGCCGAAAAGAAGGCTCTTTACCGGAGAAAATATAATGGTAAATCTCACCGATATTGAACGCGAATCCTATAAAAACAGCCCCATACACAGGCTTGACCCCCGGGTAAAATTGCTTTTTGCGCTTGCGATAATCATTTACGTAGTTAGCCTGCCCAGGATTCACGAGAAAAATATGGTTCGTCTTCTTGCCATAGAAGTATATTTACTGGTTCTTGTGCTTGTTGCAGGACTGGATTTAAAGTACTTTTTCCTCCGTATTCTTGCGATTTTACCATTCGGGCTTGGAATTGCCCTTATCCAGCCTTTCCTGAGACCTGCCTTCGTAGAAAATTATACGGTTTACCCTTTTGACCTGCCTTTTGGGCTAAGCATAACCTATGAGGGGCTTGCATTTGGAAGCTCCCTGCTTGCGAAATTTCTGGTCTGCGTAACATCCGTCGTCCTGCTCTCTTCCACCACGCGGCTGAGAGATATGGTTGCAGCGGCAGACCGGATAGGCATCCCGAGGGAATTTACCCTGCTCCTTAGCATGATGGTGCGCTACCTCTTCCTTTTCTGGGCAGTCCTCAAAAGGATAAGGGTCGCACAGCAGACCAGGCTCTTTGATATCTGGAATAAAGATGTGCCTAGGAAATGGGTAATCGAGCAGGTAGGAAACAGCATGAGCTCGATTTTCATACGCTCCTATGAGCAGGGAGAAAGGACCTATATCAGCATGCTTTGCCGGGGCTACGGAAGCGGGCACGAAAAATCGTATTACAGGACAAAAATCAGAACCCCGGATGTCCTTTTTCTGCTTCTGGGTGCAGCCTGTATATTATACGTCCATCTTTATGTCTGAAATATCGCTTTGATGTCTGAAAAGGTCTGTTTTATGTTTTAAAGAGCTGTCTTTATGGCTGAAAGGTCTGCTGCTTTAAAGCTTCTAAGAACTGAGTTTATGGGTTTTGTAACCCTTTATGGGTTTTGTAACCCTTTTCATGCAGTCCTCATAGATTCTTATTTCCGTTTCAGAAATACGACCGTATTATTAACTGGAGGTTCCGGCTGAACCCTGAGATATTCTTCAAATCCTGACGGCAGCTCGAAGAGGGAACTCCCGTCCAGAATTCTTCGGAGACCCTTTTCATAGAGGCGGTAGGAGACCTTACTTCCTTCGGGAAGAATTTTTGCCAGGTGTTCGAAAACCTCCTTTTTGGGTTCAGCCTGAGCAGCGACCATGTAGAGGTCGCATCTGGTTTCAAGTGGCAGGCTGAAGTGGTTTCCTTCTATTATTTTGACGCTTTCGGAAAGCCCGAGGCAGGCAATAACCTCCCTGGAGAGGTCTGCCCTTTTTCCGTCCTGCTCGATTCCGATTCCGAAAAGGCCGTATTCGCGGCAGAGCACTATCAGGCTCAGAGGGAGAGGGCCGCTGCCAAGGAATAAGGCGAAGGCTCCGGGTTTCAGGCAGGAACCTTTATATTCGGTCCTGGCAAGCTGCAGATAGTTCGGGTAAAATGTAAAATTCCGGAGAGTTTCCCACGGATTGGAGCTTTCAAGAAGGCTTTCTGCGTTTTCGATTTCAAGTTTCAGATTGTATAAAAACCGAAAACGAGAAATCTCATACATCAGAGACTCAAAATCCGGGCTTTTAAGGATTACATCAATAGACTTTTCATCTACTTCCAGGGCTGCGAGTTCGTCCAGCCTTTTAAATAAGGCATACAGTTCGTCCGAGGAATTTTCCGGAATCTCTTCCTCTCCAGAGTCCTTTGCCACAGCAGAAATCTGCCAAAGCTCGGCAACTAAGGAAGCAGTCTCGATTTTCGGGATATTATTCACACTCCAGGAAGACCAGGGTGTTGTTTACTCCGCAGGAAGGATTTATTTCTTTTATTTTCCGAAACCCCCGGGTATGCTCCGGACGGACAGGCCAGTAAAACAGCTGCCTCATGCCCGTATAGTTGCGGTAGCATACGGAAATGGGCTTCACAATGTCTGATTTTTTCTTTTTTATTATTGTATGGAGGTTCCGGAAGATGCGGGGCTTCGGTTCAGCAAGAGCGGCTATGAGCACAGAATCCCATTCGAGTTCTGAAAGTACGTTCTCATCTCCTGCAACAATACTGATCTCTTTTTCAAGGTCAAAGTGCTTTACACAGCTTTTTGCCAGAGCCACTGCTTCGGGGTCCTTGTCTATACCGATGCAGCGAATGCCGTACAATTTACTGAATAGCAGCAGGGTAATAGGAAGAGGGCCACAGCCTATAAAAGCCAGTATTTTAGGCCGGGAGGAATTCTGGAAGTGGATGTTGATCAGATTTTCATATCTCGGATACAGGGGAAAAGATTCGAGCACTTTCCAGGGGTTTTCATGGTCAAGGAGTTTTCGTGCAAGCTGGATCTCATGAAGGCTAAAATAACTGCTGTAGCTGGAATGGACTGCAGGAAGTAAGGCCCTGATCGCCGGGTCCTGAAGCACAAACTCACACATCGTGCTGTCAACGTCCAGATGTCCCAGCTCATCGAGCTCGGAAAATATCTCATAGAGCTCTTCCAGATTTGATTCTGCAGTTGTACTTAAATCTCGATCTTTAATATTGCCGTAAAAATGCAATATGTGTGACCTTATGTCGTATAATTGCGGCTCATATTCCTGGAATCTGGCTGAAAGAGGGCTGCCTTCAACGTTCAGTAAGCTGTTCATGAGATCATATACCTCGTTATTTTCAAGTATTATCTTCTTAAAATTATAAATTTATATATAATTTATAGTTAGTTTTTTTGAATTCGAATAAATAGCTTTCGACAATTTTAGACAAGTAAGTATGTTAAAAAGTTTCGTTGCATTAAGTAAAAAAAACAAGATGGAAAATGTAAAAGGAAAGGGCAAAAATCGTCAGGATCGTATGAATATATAAAAAACATGATTGTTAACGGTGAGGAAATTAAAATGTCAGGGCATTTTATGGAAAAAATCCAACTAAAAAAAAGGATGGGACAAAAAAAGCTTATTCTTGCTTTTTCTGCCCCGATATCAGAAATATGGAGTTATTCTTAAGAAGCCTCTGTGAAAAGGAGTGCCTGTTTCTTTGAAACTTCTGCACCTCCAGGAGAGGATTGATTGCAGTGTTCACAAGTCCGGTTTCGGAAAAGAGAATGGATATATTTTCCGGGCTTATTTTCTCATAGAGGGGAAGAGAATTCCTTATCGGGGCGTAAGAGTTCTTGAAAATCCGATTATACTGGTTTTTCTTTGCAAACCTTTCTGCCAGCTCGGAAACCATTCTTTTGATATACCTGTCCGGACGAGGATCAAACCAGTTGCCGTCTATGGCAAAAATCATGCCTCCTGGTTTAAGGACGCGCTTCCATTCTCGAACAGCACAGGCAGGTTCCTGAAGGGTCCAGAGCAGGTATTTATTCACAACCAGATCAAAGGAACAGTCTTCAAAAGGCAGATTTTCCGCATCTCCATGGAATAAATCAATTTTCAGGCCCATGTTATCTGCGTTATGCTTTGCTTTCTCAAGCATGCCTTCAGACAGGTCTATGCCTGTTACCTCATGCCTCATCTCTGCAAAAAGGAGGGCGAGAAAACCTGTGCCTGTTCCCACATCCAGCACTTTTAAACGCTTGCCCGAAACCAGGGAATTTTCAAGGATTTGTTTCCAGACCTTACGCTCTTCTTCATCAAATCCATTTACTCCATTTGTGTAAGTGGAAGACCTGAAATTCCAGTAATTGGCAATAACTTCCTTGCAGTCCATAAATACTCCTCCATATAATACTGAAAAGATGTCCGTATACAAATATGCCTTTTTTTCATAATAAATATTACCAAAGATTAAAATCTGATGAGCATATATTACTTAAGTACATATAAAAGCAATCATCTCGGAATCAAAAAGGCAGTAGAAATGGGGCTTATGTTGATTAACACCAACTTTTCCTGGATGAATATCTATTCGACTTGACGAAAGCTCCGAGGCTACTTAATTCGACTAAAAAATAAAAATGCCGACACGGAAGGAGATTTCATAAAAAAATTATCGAAAAAAATAATACCAAAATGTATATATGTAATACTGGATTATCTAGAACTATACCGAAAATCTCCTGAAAATGTCTTCAAAAATACACATTAGGAACAGTCATAATAGATTTCTAATGGTACTAATTCGCATGATAGCACTCAATAAATTTTGACTTTTTGGGTGTTTTTATTCTTTATATGATGAATATTCTGAAAAACATGGGAAATGGAATGTTCACAGTGAAAACGGGGAAAATAAAAAATAAGGTGTAAAAAGAGGAATACAAAAATGCATATACCTGATTCTTTTATACCGTTAAACCAGGCAATAGTCTACTGGGTAATTGCCCTTCCGTTCATTTTTATGTCAATGAAATGGGCAAAAAACGAGCTTGACGAAATGAAAATACCGATCCTTGCAGCCCTTGCAGCAGGAATCTTTGCAATTCAGGCCATGAACATTCCTATCGGGATGGGGACTAGCGGGCATATGGTAGGAGCAACCCTTGTTGCCATTATCTTCGCAAGCCCCTGGGCAGGGGTGCTTGTGCTGACCCTGGTGCTGCTTGTGCAGGGCTTTGGATTTGCTGACGGAGGGATTACAACCCTTGGGGCCAACATCCTGAACATGGGTGTAATTTCCGGGTTTGTAGGGTATTATACTTATGTTGCCCTTCGCAAGAGTGTGGGCACAAGCATCGCAGCCTTCGGGGGCGCCTGGCTTGGGCTTTTTATCTCGGCAATAGCCTGTGCTGTCCAGATGTGGCTTGCGGGCACCTTCCCCCTGGTTCCGGGTCTCATGGCAATGGGCACCTATCATCTGATAATTGGTTTTATCGGTGAGGGACTGATCACTGCAGTTGTGATCACAGCGATTGCAAAATCCCGCCCCGACCTCCTTGAGGACAGTTTTACTGTCAAACCGGAGAAATCTAAGAAGGAGGCTCACGCATGAGCGGAAAATCAAACATGAAATTCTTTTACGCCGGAATTGCAATTGCGCTTTTGCTTTCGGCTCTTGCCCCCTTCCTTGCATCTCCCGATCCCGACGGGCTGGAAAGTGCGGCTGGAGGGATAGTTGAAGAATCGAAAATGTCCGAACTTGAAGAAATGGAACCTGCAGTAAGTTCTCCAATGCCTGACTATTCAATTGAAGGTCTGGGCAAGGGTGGAGAAGTCCTGGCGATTGCAGTGGGAACAATTGCAGTACTGGCAATTAGTTTCGGGTTTGGAAAGGTTTTCAACAGAAAAGCCTGAGCAAAAAAAATATTTTTTCCTTTTTGAAAAGCCGCTCTTCTGCCTGGGAGAAGCGGCTTACTATTGTAGTTTTTTGTGAGTCTGTTAAGTCTTTTATAGTCTTTTTTGCGTTTTTTGAGCTTTTTCCTGATCCCGGATTTAAGTAGAATTTTTGCCGGATTCTCTTTAACCAGGATTTTTTTGACTCTTAATTACTTCTCCTGCTTGCTCTCCAATAAATATAATGCTGGAAGGGCACAGTTCTTTTACAACACAAACATTGCATCTGGGTTTTCTTGCCTGGCAAACTTTTCTCCCGTGATAAATCAGGGTCATAGAAATTGAATCAAGGTCTTCTTTTTGAGCAAGGGCGATAAGATCCTGTTCAATTTTTTCCGGGTCGGAGTGCCTGGTAAAGCCAAGCCTTCTCGATACTCTTTTTACGTGGGTGTCTACGGCAATACCCTCTATTACCTCAAAAGCCCTGGCAAGCACTATATTCGCGGTTTTTCTCCCGACTCCGGGCAGGGTTACCAGTTCCTCCATGGTCTTCGGGACTTCCCCTCCATAGCGTTCGACAATCATTTGTGCAGCAGCTTTGATATTTTTTGCTTTGTTTTTGTAAAAGCCTGTGGAATAAATGTCAATTTCGAGTTCCCTGAGGTCTGCACCGGCATAATCTTCGGCAGTTCGGTATTTTTTGAACAAATTTTCAGTCACCCTGTTGATCTGGACATCCGTTGACTGGGCGGAAAGGACGGTTGCTACAAGAAGTTCCAGAGGGTTGCTGTAGTTAAGAGAAGGTTTTGCATCCGGGTACTCTGCCTTTAAAAGCATCCATACTCTGTCAAAATTATGCCTGTTGTCAGGAATCTCGTACTCCTGCAGGGGCTCACTGGAAGTTGATTTCTTCGGTTTGTTTTCAGGCATCGAAAGAACTCCGGTCCGTGTTTGTTTTCCTGCTTCATCCGTAAATACAGGTTTCTTAAAGGCATCTGGATCTTTTTTTATTTTACCCTTTCCGGGTTAGGGTATGTCAAGACGATAAGTCAGGGTAATAAGTCAGGGTAACGAGTCAAGATAATCTCGGATAACCTGTTCTCGAGCAGCCGGGGTTTACAGCATATAACGAATATCGGAACATATCGTTGGATAGGTAAACACCATTTTCTTTATGTCTGATGCCCTGAACCCAAACTGCATTGCCATTGCAAAGATATTGATGGCCTCTTCGGCATTCGGTCCCAGGATATGGGCTCCTGCTATACTGTCATTTGTTTTATCGAGAATTACTTTTGAGGCTGCAAATTCCAGTCCTGCTCTTCGGGTGGTGCTCCATTTACTGCGGTCACGGAAAATTACCCTGTGATTTTCATTAGCTTCTGCTTCGCTGATCCCAACCGAGGCAAGTACGGGAATGGTAAAAACTGCACTTGGGATGCCTGTATAATCAGCTTCAGCCCCCTTTCCGTCGAGGATATTGGCTGCGGCAACTTCACCCTGAAGGATTGCTACAGGAGTGAGCTGTACGCCTTCGGCAGTGCAGTCCCCGCCTGCATAAATGCGAGGGTTTGAAGTTCGCATGTGCTTATCAACTATAATACCTTTTTTTTCGACCTTAACTCCGGCATTTTCGAGCCGCAGGTCTTCGATATCAGGAATTCGACCTGCACCGTTTACCACCATGTCTGCATTGAAAGTCTGAGTTTCGGACCCGGTTTCGGTTTTGTACTCGGCTCTGATCAGAAGCCCCTCACTTCCTTTTTCGACGGCTACTGCCGGCATGTTTGTAAGAATCCTGATCCCTGCAGCCTCGGAAGCCCTTACAAGCATATCCACCATCTCGGAATCGAAAGTTCCAAGAGGTTTTTCGCTTCTGTGCAGGATTAAGACCTCAGACCCGGCTCGTCTGGCAATGTGTGCAAACTCGAAAGAGACATACCCGCCCCCGACAAAAATGATCTTTTTAGGGAGTTTCTCAGTTTCCATAAATTCCTCACTCGTTGTAAGGTACTCCTCCCCAGGGATGTTCAGTTTCCGCGGCTTTGATCCTGTCGCAAGGAAGATATGCTCCCCTTTGAGTCTATCTTTCCCGACAAACACGGTATTTTCATTCTCAAAATGGGCTCTCCCGTGGTACATATCTATTCCCATATCTGCGAACATTTTCTCAGTTTCACGGGGATAACCCTCGGTAAACGTTCTCTTGAATTCAATGAGTGAGGGCCAGTCAATTTCTAAAGGCTCCTTTGTCCCTGTACCCTTTCCTATCAGTCTATTGTTCCAGTCTGTGGCTTCGGATACACCTGCAAGAACTTTTTTAGGGTCACATCCTCTAAGAGGGCAGGTACCTCCGTACCCCCTTGAATCGATAATGGCGAGTTTCAATCCTGAAGACCTTGCCCTGCCTGCGAGAGTTCTGCCTGCCGTACCTGTCCCGATAATTATAATTTTATATTCCTTTTCCATCGATTCCCCAACCTTATTACCTGTCCTCGAAAAATCAGCTTAAAAAGTATGATTAAAAATTAAATTCAAACATTAAAGGGGAGACTTAAGAAGTAACTTTGAGTACGAAGTAACTTTGAGTAATATAACTCCCCTTTACTCTTATTCTTTCTATTTCCGGGCAATAAGAATCTTACCTGAACGTTTTTCCTGAAAGAAGTTTCTGATGGCAGAAAGGCAGAAAAAGATAGTCCCAAAATACCAAAAACTTAAAGAACTAGAAATCCATGGAGTTCATGATCAAATGTTAACAGAAATGTTGCATTTGAGGTGTTAAACTCTGATTTTCTTCAACACAAAAATTTCTTGCTAATAAAATAATGTGTAAACCATAAGTTTTATAGCTAATAATTTTTAAACCAAGTATATTGGTGATTTTTTGGTAAAAAGGGCACTGCTCAGCGTCTCAGACAAGACAGGAATTGCGGAATTTGCACGCGGGCTTGAAGCACTTGGCGTGAAGGTCATATCAACAGGCGGGACTGCGAAAATCCTTCGCGACGCCGGCATCGAAGTTACCGATGTCTCGGAAGTCACAGGCTATCCGGAGATGATGGGCGGCAGAGTAAAAACTCTCCACCCGAGAATTCATGGCGGGCTCTTATGCCTGCGGGACAGCAAAGAACAGATGGAGGAAGCTGCAAAAGAAGACATCTCCCTCATTGATCTGGTGGCTGTAAACCTGTACCCCTTTGAAGTAACGGTTTCCAAAGAGGGTGTGGAACTTGAAGAAGCCATCGAAAACATAGACATAGGGGGTCCGACCCTTCTCCGTTCGGCAGCCAAGAACTATCGTTCGGTAACAGTGATATCCGATCCTTCGGACTACGGGCATGTCCTTAAGGAACTGCGCTCAAGCGGGGTAATCTCTGACAAGACCCGTGCTAACCTCGCGGTTAAAGCTTTCAGGCATACCGCTGAATATGATGCAGCCATTGATACCTATCTGAGCAGGACCCTGCTTGGAGAAGAGGTACTGCACCTGAAGTTTAATGATGGTGTCAAACTCCGCTACGGGGAAAACTGGCACCAGAACGCCTATTTCTACAAAGACCCGAAAATCGAAGGCCCGAGTCTGGCAAAAGCAATTCAGCTCCATGGAAAAGAACTTTCCTACAACAATTACGTGGACGCCGACAATGCCCTTCAGACGGTCAAAGAGCTGGGAAATGCCACTTCTGCGGTAGCAATTGTAAAACACAATAACCCTTGCGGACTTGCCACTGGAGACACCCTGCTTCAGGCTCTGCAGGCAGCCTGGGACGGAGACCCGATTTCGGCTTATGGGAGCATAATCTGTACAAACGAGCCCTTCGACCTCGAAGCTGCAACTTTTCTGAACGGGAAATTCGTAGAAATCATTCTTGCTCCTGACTTCAAACCCGATGCCCTTGAATACCTGAAAAATAAAAGTGAAAACCTGAGGCTGCTGAAACTTCCAGAACTCAGAGACGTTTTCGGGACGGAGTATACCTATAAGTACGTAATCGGAGGCATGCTTAAGCAGAGCCGGGATATAGGGATCTACGATAAATGGGAGTCCGTTACTGAAGTTTCTTATCCTGAAGACAAACGCGCCATTTCGGAGTTCTGCCTTAAAGCCTGCAAAGCCACAAAATCCAATGCTGTGATCCTTGCTCACGAATACGAACCTGGATTCTTCATGGTGCTGGGTATGGGAGCAGGGCAGCCTAACAGGGTAGACTCAATCCGCAAACTGGCAGCTACAAAGGCAGTTGAAAATCTGAAGGTAATCTATGAGCGTGAGCAGCCTGCTGTACCCTTCGAAGAGTACTGCCAGAAGATTATGTCCGAATGTGTAATGGCATCGGACGCTTTCTTCCCCTTCGATGACAGCGTAGTCCATGCAGCAGAAAATAACATCCGTTATATTGTGTCCCCGGGAGGGTCGATCCGGGACAATGAGGTTATTGCTACTGCAAACCGGCTTGGAATTGCCCTGGTTTTTACAGGTATGCGGCATTTCCTTCATTGAAAAATCAGTACGGACAACGAAAAACTCAGGGTATGCACCTGAGCTCAATGAAAAAACTCGAGTATCCCTGCATCTAAGGGCAGGGTACTATTCTTCTTTTAGCGTATTTTTCAGAACAGCAGGGTCCGGAAGGTATGGTTTTTCCGGAGTTGAAACTTTTATGTGCCCCGATTATGGGTGCTGTGTTTCCGGGTTTAATTCGCAGTTAACTTTATTAATTTATTGATGCATTATTCAAGCATTTACTCCGCTGCTGGGGCTGTGCACTTTCATCAATAATTCATCAAACGGCTGGGCATTAAATATTAATTTTTTATCCCTGATTTTCAGTTTGCGTGCTGAATCTGTAATTTTTAGCTGTATATTGGTGAAATAATTTTATATCATTGCTATATAAAAATTATTTGTAAAGTGATCCCTCCTTTCTCAACCGGGGATTTTACATTTTCGAAGGACAGGTACATAGAATATCTATATACCAGGAAAAATTATTAAGAATCAAGTATACTCTTGAAAAAGATAATATATCTTGAATTCGTATACCATTCTAGCAATATTATATCATCCTGATATAAGTGCCACCTCTATTCAATATAAAAGATGAAAAGAATTAAAAAAATCAAATTCCCGCCACCTCAAATCAAAGCCGGAGTACTTGCCGTTCAATAAAAATTCTTAAATAACTCCTGATACAGTATAAAAAATAATGGGCTGATATGTGTGAAATCAACTGGACTTTTAAGCATCCTAACCTTTTCTGAAAAACGAAAAGATATCTTATTTTTACTTCAGGAGAGCCCAAAAACCCTTTCGGAGATCAAGGACTACTTCGATGTGAGATCCCCGGAGATTTTACCTCGCCTGAAAGAAATGGAGACCGCTAATTTAATTGTAAGACAGGAAGGAATGTATCGGTTGACTTCCCTTGGAAAAGTTTCAGCTATATATTACAAGCCTTTCCTTGACACTCTGACAGCTATAGAAGCAAACGAAGACTTCTGGAGAGACCATGACATTGTAGCAATTCCCGAGTCGTTGTTAAACCGAATTCAGGAACTAAAGGAGTGCAGAGTTGTAAAAGACGAGCATGAACATATTTATGATTCCCACAAGGCTTTCATGGAAAATGTTCTGACTGCCGGTCGTTTTATGGGTTTTTCATCCATTTTTCTCCCCAGCTATCCCTCAATGTTTCTTGAAATGGCTCGCAGGAATATCCCTATCTCTATAATTGTTACACCCAATGTCTTTTTCAAAATAAAAAGTGAGCATAACGCTGAGATTGAAGAGTTTCTTAAGCACAAACACACAAGTTTCCATGTTTACGACAGTGCAAAGGTAGCTTTTGTCGTAACAGACAGGTTTATGTCACTTTCACTGTTTTTCAAAAATGGAACCTTTGATCCGAGGCATGACCTTGTGGGTTTTGACTCTTCCTCAATTAAATGGGGAGAAGAACTTTTTAAACATTACAAAGAGAATGCAGTTGAGATAAAGAGCCTGTAAACCTGAAGGCTGTAATTTCCTTCGGTTGCAGGTTTTCGAGAGTCTGAAAGAGGAAAAAGCTGAAAAACAGAATTGAACGATTGCTGAAGAGGCTTGATCTTCAGTCTGGTCTGCTTAAAGCCTGTTTAACCAGGCTTTCTACCTTCCGTACTCATTCTTTTTGTAAATGTTTTAACGTAATCATCTTGCTCCAGATGTATTCTCAGTTCGGGCTTTTATCCGGGTTTTTTGATTTAATCTTTGCACATTCAGATCTTTATGCAATCAGAGCCCCTGCAACCATCCTGAGTCCAAGAATGGAAGCTGATTCCCCGTCAACAAGCACGGTCCTTTCAAGTTTTTGGGAAGAAAGTTTCTCATCCTCAGAACCTGTAAAGCTCTGGATGCAGATCAACCCGCAAATGAAACTGTAGACAATTATAAGGGGTTCGAAAGCAAGGACTCCGTGGATAAGGGCAATCCCAAGTGCTAGGTGGGAGAGCAGGTGCATGGCAGAAAGAAGATTGCGGGTTTTATGTGTCCCGAGGCTTACGGGCAGGGTATTGATGCCTGCAAGGGTATCTCCTTTAACGTCCTTGAAATCATAGATGGCAGAGTTAATGAAAAGTTTTACTCCGAAGAAAATGAAAACCAGAACAATAGGGACCAGGTTTCCACACCCACTGCCTGCAAGTCCTGTAATAAAAATGCCCCATGTAAGCCCCACAACAATATTCTTCATCCCAAGTCCTCCTTTGAGTTTCAAAGCGAACTTGCCGATTTTTATACCTTTACTGTACAGATAACCGGTTATGAGAGGTACGAACGCAAGTGCAAGCATTCCCTCTTCTGCCAGGATACAGGTTCCTATCATAAAAGCCAGCAGCGAAACCGTGAGCCCAACTTTTTTATTCGAGCCCTTCAGTTCCGTCCTGTTTACAGTATCTTCTTCAGACCCCAGAGCTCTGTCAAGGGTGTATACAGTATAAATAATTAGACCTCCTGCAATGCAGGTTAGTATACTTGATTGAATGTGGAGTAGTAGAAATGCTAGATGTATTCTTAATGCACCTGAGAATGCAACTAAAATAGAACTTTTGAGGAGTTCAAGGGTGGCATTTTCTTCTCTGTACTCATGGGTGTTCGTTCTTCGGCGCTTGAAAATATGTCCTAAACTTCCAGAAAATACATTGGAGCTCATGAAACTAATACAGTATGACTTTTTAATATTATTATTCCAATATAATATCAACAGATCTGTATAATGAATGTCATATCAACAAAATTGTATATCATTGAACTAACGATTTAGTTAATAAACTACCTATTATATTTATACAGATAAATTATCCTGCCCTGACTCGATTAAAAAGGCCACAGGCTCCGCTATTCTAAAAACTTGAAAGTCCACAAAAACACGTATTCTACAGATCAAACCTTTACTCGAGTAGCAAACGTGAAATTAAAAAGAAAGTTTGTGTTTTTGGAGATCAAAAACGACTAAAAATAATCTTGTTGTAGGGCTGACAACTTTCGTAAAGACAACATGCGTAATTCTTGTGAAGCCTCTTTTCCGGAGTAGCACGGGAATGGATTTCGGGACCTTTATGAGTGCTACTTGTCTCTTCGCTCTTCGAGCAAACGCCAGAGTTCGGAAGAAAAACATCAGCAAAAAAGGGCAAAAACACAGGCAAAAGAGAGTATGGATAATTTTGTCCTCCAGGTTTTTACGGAGGACAAAAAAACCTTACCTTGAGCTTAGATGCGGAATTTTCCACGGAGGGCACACGTGAAAGTATGATATAAACCTGTTTCGCAAACTATTTCTATCAGTAATATTTACTCCTGCATTTCATGCAGGAATGGTGGTTTGAAATATTGTACTCAAAAATATGGCGAAAGCGCCACTTGATGTTCAATTTCCCTTCAAAAGGCAGAAACTTTCCACCACATCTTGACCCTTGTACTCATGCCCTTTTGCACGAGAGCCCCGTTTTCTTCCTCAAGCACCTCCCGCAGGTAGGCCCTGAGAATTTCTTCCTGCTCCGCTGAAAATGCCGCATATTGGGGCTTAAAGTGCTCAAGGGCTGCTTCGAGGTTTTCAAAGCGGTTTTTGTGCTCAAAAGGAAAGACCTTCACATCTGGATAGATCCCCATATCATAGAGTACATTGTAAAGGATGTCTGCCTTTGGGCCCTGCCTGTACTTGCACCCGTGCAGGATAGGCCAGAGTTTTTGAGAGTGTATGTCCCAGGACGTATCTCCTGCAAACCAGTAAAGGTAAACATATCCCGAAGATACGTCAATCATTTTCTGGATTGAAGCCCGGATATCTTTCATGCCCAGAGAGTATGATGCAAAAACGACATCATAAGGGGGGCAGAGGTCAGACTCTACATCAACAGTTTCCCAGTCTTTATAGACGCAGTCGATATTCCCGATCCCATAAGTCTCTATATTTTGTTTCAGAATCTCCATCATCCCTTCTGCTGGTTCGACTGCGGTTACGTGCGCGACTCTTCCAGAAAGAGGAATTGCCAGGCTTCCGGGGCCGGCCCCAATGTCAAGGACTCTGGACTCCGGGGTAAGAACCATCCCGTTCAGGGTTCTTTCGATCCGATCCTTATTTCCCAGAGACATTTCCCAGAACCTTTTTGCGCTCTCTTTCCTTTTCCACATATTTGTGCAATCGGTATTCATCTGTGTTTTACTCTGCAACTCCATTCTTTCTTTCCAGAGTTCGTTCCAGTCGATTTTGATATCCATCCTGCTTCCTCATTCATTTTTCCTGATCTCTATTCTAGTAATACGAAAAAACAGATGAGTATTAAGAAATAAGTATTTTACTAAAAAATCACATAAAATATGAAAATGAATCTATCTGTTAAAGAGCGATTAGAACTGAACGACAGCTTTGGACATTAATTAAAAGATAGACGATAAAAATGGCTGATAAAAATGGCTGACAAAAATCAGTGATATGCAGCTAATCAGCAGAACTAAAATAGCCAACAAAGACTCAGTGATATACAGCTAGTCAGCAGAACTAAAATAGCCAACAAAGACTCAATGATATACAGCTAATCAGCAGAACTAAAATAGCCAACAAAGAAATCTGATAAAATAGCTAATGGAAAATAAGTAGGTATAAAATGTAAATAAAAAATGGGCTTAAAAGCCCAAAAATACATTCCTGAACCTTCAAGCGCCTTTTCAGAGTGGCACTATCTTTTTCCCATATGCCTCGTTCAATACCTGACCAAGGGCTGTATATATTGCGGCAAGTCCTGTAAAGATCCCTTCATAACCGGCGATTGTGAGTATTGCAGTGCTTCCCGAGTTGTTCCCTGCTGCAAGAAGGAAGAATAGAATTGCAAGAGCCAGGAAAACAACAGAGAGGGCTTTTGAACCTTTAAGTGTGCCTATGAACATGACAAGGGTAAAAAGTCCCCACATAAAGAGGTATGCGGCAAAGGGGAACGATGTAGTAGCAAACCCTGTATATATTTCAGTCTTGGGGAGCATGACAATTCCCACAAGCGTGAGCCAGAAAAGCCCGTATGAGGTAAAAGCTGTTGTCCCGAAAGTATTCCCCTTCCTCCATTCCATTATCCCTGCAATAACCTGGGCTAATCCACCGTAGAAAAAGCCCATAGAAAGGATCATTGCGTTCATCGGATAGAAGCCTGCATTGTGTATATTCAAAAGTACAGTCGTCATTCCGAACCCCATCAAACCCAGCGGAGCAGGGTTTGCGGTTAAATCCTTTATTTTTACATCACGAATGTTCATAACATCTTTAATGTCTTGACTCACGATTCCAATCCTCCTTCCCGTTAATCGGAGATTTTACCTGAACTTCCTATAAGAAATACACAGAGACATGCTGCCGTTTTTGCTGTCTCCTTTTTACCTTTTGGTGAAGTATGTAATTATTAATACTTATATTTACGGACAGTAAATAAATTTTCAATACATCATAAATATATAATATGCAATTTTATGAGAAGCCCTCAGAGAATCTTATACAGGATTTTTTTGAGTTTCATGACAAGCTATTTATGAGCATGTGTGGAATTCCCTTCATATGACTCAGGCAAGAAGACCTCTTATGCTCATGATCCTTGACGGCTGGGGCTACAGGGAAGCCGAAGAAGGAAATGCTATCCTGGCATCCAGAACTCCAAACCTCGACCGTCTGCTGAAAGAATATCCCTGGTGCTTTTTAGAATGCTCAGGGGAAGCCGTAGGCCTGCCGGAAGGCCAGATGGGAAACTCCGAAGTCGGCCATCTGAATATAGGGGCAGGGAGAATCGTTTACCAGGACCTTACAAGAATAAACCTCTCTATCAGGACCGGGGAGTTTTTCGAAAACCCCGTTTTGCTGGATGCGATCTCTAACGTGAAGCTCAATGATTCAAGCCTGCACCTCATGGGGCTTGTCTCTTACGGAGGCGTCCACAGTTATATGACCCACCTTTACGCCCTTATCAAACTTGCACAGGAAAAAGGGCTAAAAAAGGTATATATCCATGCTTTCCTGGACGGGAGGGACGTACCCCCCAAAGCTGCTCTTGCAGATATCAGGGAGCTTGATGCTTTTTGTAAAGAAAACGGGAGTGCCAGGATCGCGACAGTTCAGGGGCGCTACTACGCAATGGACAGGGATAAGCGGTGGGAGAGGTCAAAACTTGCCTATGATGCCCTGACTCTCGGAGTTGCTCCTTATACCGCCTCTGATCCCGAAACTGCAGTCTCTGACGCCTACGCCAGGGGGGAAACCGATGAGTTTGTAAAACCCACCGTAGTCACCGGCCCTGACGGAAAGCCCGAGGCAGTCATACAGGACAATGATTCCATAATCTTCTTTAATTTCAGACCCGATAGGGCAAGGCAGCTCACCTGGGCTTTTGTAAATGAGGACTTTGAAGGTTTCCCCAGGGAAAAGCGCCCCAAGGTCCATTATGTCTGCATGGCACAGTATGACGAAACCCTGGATTTGCCTATTGCCTTCCCGCCTGAAGATCTGGAAAATGTGCTTGGGGAAGTGCTCAGCAAACAGGGGCTTGTCCAGCTTCGCATTGCCGAAACCGAGAAATACGCCCACGTGACCTTTTTCCTGAACGGCGGACAGGAAAAATGCTATGATGGAGAAGACCGCTGCCTGATCCCTTCCCCAAAGATTGCCACCTATGACCTCAAGCCCGAGATGAGTGCATATGAAGTTACGGATGAGGTGATCCGGAGAATCCAGTCCGGAAAGTATGATGTAATTATACTCAATTTCGCAAATATGGATATGGTAGGGCACACCGGTATTTTTGAAGCCGCGGTGCAGGCAGTAGAGGCTGTGGATAGCTGCGTGGGCAGGATTACGGAGGCTCTGAAAAATGCAGGGGGTGTAGCACTTATAACTGCAGACCATGGAAACGCCGAACAGATGGAAAACCTGCAAACAGGAGAGCCGCATACAGCTCACACCTCGAATCCCGTAAGGTGCATTTACGCAGGAAATGGCGAAATAAAAGCCCTTGAGAACGGAAAACTGTCTGACCTTGCTCCCACTCTTCTGGATCTTCTCGGGGTCCCTAAACCCGAAGAGATGAAAGGCAAATCATTACTTGTAAAAGAGTAACGGTAAAGAAGAAGTTAAGGTAATAATAAGGGCAGGGAGCATTAACGAAAGATTCAATACGTTTTAATTCTTCTTTCAATCCTCTTTTTACTTAATTTCTTTTTTCTCGGTTTCTTTTTTACTTTTCAGCTTCCCTTTTATTTCCTTTCTCTTTTCTCTCGATTTCTTTTTTGTTTTTCAGCTTCCCTTTTATTTCCTTTCTCTTTTCTCTCGATTTCTTTTTTGTTTTTCAGCTTCCCTTTTATTTCCTTCTCTGTATTCCAGCTTTCATTTTGCATACTTCTGTATTCCGTGTCTTCCAGGCAGGATTTTTTTAAAAAGATTAAATATCAGCAGCTACAATAGGAAGTAAAGATTCTGATGTTATTATAAAAGTTTAAAGTGTTTGTCTTGGGGTTGTCTACACATGATCAAAATAACCACTCCCAGTCGGCTTCACATAACCCTTATCGATATGAACGGTGAGATCGGAAGAGTTGATGGGGGAGCAGGGCTGACTCTTTCCTCCCCTAACGTAAAAGTTACCGCAGCAGAAGCTGATGAAATCCAGATAGAAGGGCTGCAGGGATTTGCCGACCGTATGAAAAAAGCCGCCGAAGCCCTGCTTCCTGAAGGAAAAGGAGTCAGAATTGATGTAGAATCCCTGATTCCCGCTCACGTGGGCTTTGGATCCGGTACCCAGGCTGCCCTTGCTGCGGCAGCAGCGGTGAATGAACTTTACGGGCTTGGAAAAAGCGTTCGAGAACTTGCATTCGCCGTAAAAAGAGGGGGGACCTCGGGTATAGGAGTTACTGCTTTCGAAAAGGGCGGATTCATAGTTGATGGGGGGCACAGGTTCAAAGACAAAGGGGCTTTCATGCCGTCAGCCGCCAGCAGGGTGCCTCCGGGCCCTGTACTTTTCAGAGAAGATTTTCCGGATTGGGATATCGTTATTGCAGTTCCCAATGACAGGGGCATGCACGACCAGCAGGAGATCGATGTGTTTCAGGAATTCTGCCCCCTGCCGATAGAGGAGGTCAGGGAGGTTGCACACATGGTACTCATGAAGATGATGCCCGCAGTTGTCGAGGAAGACCTCGAAAGTTTCGGGGCTGCGGTAAACCATGTCCAGACCGTGGGTTTCAACAAAAGGGAAAGTCTAATCTGGCCCGACTTCGTCAAGAGCATTGCCTCTTTCATGCGCAGCCGGAGTTATGGGGCCGGAGTAAGCTCATTTGGACCTGTAGTTTATGCCTTTGTGGATAACAGGGAAGAAGGCAGGCAGCTCCAGGCCGAAGTCCAGAAAATGCTTGATGAATCGGTAGGTGGGACTACAATGATGACCCGGGCAAAGAACCGCGGAGCAGAGATCTCTAAAGTCTGATACTTGAAGCCTGATATTTAAAGTCTGATACTTAAAACCCGAGCTAAAATCCGGGTTAAAGAATTTTGACGTGATTTTAAGTCCGAAACTTCCGGGTTCAGTGAGAATCAGATGGAGGGGCCTCGGCGTCGTGTCCTGGAAGGCGATGAAAGGTCTCCCCGGATGCCCCCAGAGGATCTACGTGTACAACTGCGTTTGACAGGTAATTCAGACCGTGGAGCATCTGATGCCTCACGTTTACCGCGATCTCATGCCCTTCCTTAACAGAGATTCCGGATTCTACTGCGATATTAACTTCAGCATAAAGCCTGTGCCCTAACCAGCGCACCCTTACCTCCGTAATATCCTTTACCTCTTTTACCTGGCTTACTACCTGCCTGATATCATCAACAATTTGAGGGTCAACTCCGTCCAGCATGCGGGAAAAAACGGATTTGCCCGCTTCCCAGACTATGCGGAGGATTGCAACTGTGATCAGGAGCCCGATTATAGGGTCTGCGAGAGGATACCCGAGCCAGACACCCAGAGCTCCGAAAAGCACGGCAAGGCTGGTAAACCCGTCTGCCCTTGCATGGTATCCGTCGGCAATGAGGGCAGCGCTTCCGATCTCTTTTCCTACTTTTATCCTGAATTTTGCCACCAGCTCATTTCCAAGAAATCCAATAATTGAAGCTGCAGCGACAGCCCATAGATAATCAACAGGCTGGGGGGAGAGAAGCCTGTGAACCGATTCATAAGCTGCAACTGCTGCACTGAGAAAAATAAGAAAAACAATTAATAGCCCTGCGAGATCTTCTGCCCTGCCGTAGCCGTAAGTAAAACTTTTGTTGGGTTTTTTTCTGGAGAGCAGGAAAGCAAAACCCAGGGGTATTGCAGTTGCCGCATCTCCGAAGTTATGAATAGTATCGGCAAGAAGAGCTACACTGCCTGAAACCCAGACGACGAAAATTTGAAAGAGCGCGGTTAGCATCAGGCCTGCAAAGGCCCATTTGATCGCATACAGCCCTTTATCCGTGGAAAGAATTTCGGGGTCAACAACTCCATGGACATGGGAATATGCGTGTTCTTCTCCTGAATGCTCCGGTTCATGCCCTATCAGGCCCAGACCTCCCTCTGCTCTTCTCTGTTCTTAAAACTCTTCAGAACCACTGATCAAGGGTTTTCTGCCTGGCTCCTGAAGCTGTTTTAAGGCGTTCCGCAGCTTTTTCCACCCTGTCTTCGGAGAAGTCGTTCTCCTCGCAGAGGAATTTGATGAGCTTTTCAGAATCCGGCTTGCCCCATTTGATTTCGTAGTCGTCCGTAACCTCCGGATGGGTAAAAAGTTCCCTTATCCTGTCCAGCCCTTCGATTTCCACCCCTTTTTCCCGGAGCACGGCATGGATATCTCCATGCTTTTTTATCAGTTTGAGGGCTGTTTTTGGGCCCACTTTTTCCAGTCCTTTGTTATAATCCGTGCCCACGCAGATTGCAATATCGATTAGTTGCTCCCTGTTGATCCCCAGAGCCCTGAGGGTTTCTTCGAGTTCTATCATTTCAAGTTCGACATCAACATATACCTTCTTTCCAGGGAGCTTGCGTTTTCCGGTGACAGCCATATTGCGGACGACGCTCGGAGCCCCGAAAAGGAAGGAATCGTAGTCCTGGGAAGCAACATAGTCGGCATCCTTTTTAAGAACCATATGAGCGGCCTGCGCCTCCCCTTCACAGGGTGCCTGTATCCAGGGAATGCCCATTATCCTGAGTAGGTATTTTGAATCTTCAACGATGTCCTGGTCCACCTTTGAAGAAGCCTGAGCATACTTATAAGCAGCTTCAAGATCCCCTTCTGCCTTTGCATTTTCCCATTTTTCCAGGGAAGTCTCCCTTACTTCTTTCCTTCGGCTCAGGGTTTCGGATTTCAGGTCCGGAGGCTTGCCGTCAAAAATGAAAACAGGTTTGATGCCAGCTTCAACCAGGCTTGCTGTCCTGTAGAGCAGCCCGGAGAGGTGAGAGGTCACTTTCCCTCTTGAATTGACCAGGGGACTTCCGTCCCTCTGGCGGATAATGCTCAAAAACTGGTGAAGGGTGTTAAATGCATCAACTGCAACCACCCGGTTTGAGAGGTCAGAAAGCTCTATTTTTCTTTTCTGAAGCAGATCTCCTATATCCGTGCCCATATTTTTCCCTCTGGTGTATGAAACTCTTTTTTAGCCTCAGGCTTCTTTACTTTTACTCTCTGGTTTTAACTCTTTTACTGCCTATGGGCAGTTACGATCCTCAGGCAGTTTTAATCCGGGGATACCTGTTGCTTCCGGCGTCTTGCTCCTGGCATCTTGCTCCCGGGACCTCTATTTTCTGGATAATAGGTTTTATGTGTACCGAAGTTTTATGCCTGTTGCCAGATTCATGGCTTTTTGAGGTGGGTGGATTAAAAGGGGATTTTCATGAAATTATTCTATGAGGGGGTTTTTCATGAAATTATTCCAGGATAATCTCCGTAGGTTCGCTCATATTGAAGTTAAGGTGGTAATCTTCTGCATAGAGCGCGGTATAATAGGTCCCTTCAGGCAGAAAGTCATAGACAAAAGCCGTATTTTCATCCATCTTAAGCCTTCCGAGTGTTTTCCAGTCCTTGATGCCGGCTTCTCCGTAGACAGGGGCGTATGCAGTGATAATATCTCCGGGTTCCGGTTCAAGCACTTCTTTTGAGAACAGGATATTTCCGTTATCCAGGACTTCGTAGGGATTCATGTAAGCTCTGACTGTCCCGTTGAGGGTGTCCAGGTAAAGCTGGGCGAGACAGGACCTGAACTCTCCGTTTCTTTGAAGCCCCAGTTCGGCAGTAAGTATTCTGTTCCCATTCCCGTTTTCTCCTCCGCAGGCTGCATAAATAAGAGAGCTTTTCCCTGTTTTTGAGTTCTCTATGAAAATCCATTCCCCATCCCAGGCAGAAAGGCTGTAATTCGTGCCCCCTGGACAGGTGAGGGGCATTCTTCCTATGAGGACCGGGCCTTCCTGAGAGGCTATATAGTAAACCTGGTCTACCGAAGCCAGCCCGGAATCGTCTTCAACTGAAAAGGAATCTCCGGATTTTGAGATGCCGGGTTCTGTAAAGTCCGCGCAGGTTCTCACGGAATAACCATCAAGGAATTCCGACCAGGCTTCTGAAATGGAAACCCTGCCGTAATACGTGGAGTAGCTGTCCTGGGTCTGGGGAGAGTATACGGCAACCCCATACGCTTCAGGCATTGTGCCGTCCTGCCTTGAGTAAATAACAAAATCTTCAAGCGATTTTATGAGCTCATCAGACCTGCCTGCAAGTTCCGGCATTTCCTCTCCGATTCTCAGGGCAAAACTCTTCAGGTCCATTGAGATCTCAGAGCCTTTCTTTGGTTCTACTCCGAACTTCCGGGCTTTCGTAATAGATGCTCCAAGCCCGCAATACCCTTTTGAGTTTGAAACGCTTGTCCCCATATCCTCTGAAAGCCAATCTACATTCTGCATTACCTCTTCGGTTTTGGCAAGGTCAAGGAGGGCAAGGTTTCTTGGGGGCACGTGCGAGGGATTCTCCATATAGCTGTCAATTATAACCCTGCCTATTTCTTCTGTAGAGGCTTCGGGAGACTCTGAGACATATCCGATGAAAGCAACATAGTCCCAGCCGTGGGTAGGTTCGATTGATTCGGAGGCGAGCATGTAATCGGCAGAAGGCTCGACTGCTCTTGCAAGCTCAAGGGTGGACATGAGGCAGGCGTCAAAACCGATAAGGTCAAAATGCATTCCTGAGGCTTCAAGGGCGTTGCTCAGTTCGGGAAGCTCCAGCCTGTCATACCCATTATTTTCGTCAAAGCAAAGTCCCCTGTAAGCGTCTCCATGGTCCCAGAAAATAAGCAGGGTCCTCTCACTCTCGTAGTTTTCCCGAATATACGAAAGAAAGGTTTCAAGCCCTGCGGCATCTCCCATGTTTGCGTGGGGGTATTTCTTCCTGTGGATGTCCTCATTGCCTATGACTCTATCCTCGCTGTCCTTTCTGAGGTCTTCAAGCTCTGAGATTGTCATGCCTTCCCACCCTTCTGCAGCAGCCCCTCCGTAAGCCATAAGGATTTCAGTCTCTTCCCCGTTCAGCGTCGAGGCTCCTTCAATAATTTCAAAGATATCCTTGCTGGCATATCCGTTTGAAGACTCGAGGTCGCTTCCGACCATATAGACCGCAACAACGGTAGATAACTGGCGTTTCGGAAAATCGGCTTCAGATACTGCAGAATAGTTGCTTTCGATTTCAGTCCCGCCGCCGGGATTTTCAAAATCCGTTCCTTCTTTCAGACAGCCTCCGCTCAGCAGTAAAAAAAGAATGATAATAAAAATAATTGCAGTAACTCCTGCTTTCTGAATTTTACATCCCAAACTCAGCTCTCCACGAATCCAGTCCAAGCTATTCAGGAGAAAAGGGGAATATCCAGAAACCTCAAATTTTTGTCGGCATATGTCGAAGTCTGAGGATTTCAGGCGGTAAGATCAAGTCGGACATCAATTACAGAATCTTCATTTGCCTCTATTTTGGATATGGTTAGCAGATTTCCTTTCCTTTCCAGAAGCGTTGCCTTTGTGACCTGGACCTGGTGACCATCTATTTGTTTTTTGCTATTATTTTTGTGAATAACCAGAAGCTTCTGGCCCATTTCGGCTCCTTCTCCTATTTTGGACACAATATTTCGTATGACCTGCTCAAAATCAGAATAAATCAAAATCTCCGACTTATTTGCAACCTTTTTGATAATGCCAATCGGTTCAAGATTGAGGTGCATATTAGCTTTCCTTCTTTACCTGTTTACACAAGGTAATCAATATACTAACTCTGGGTAATAATAACTTACGATACACTATATCAATTTTAATATATTTCTCTGCTTTTGGATTCCGGATATTTTCATCCACTACAGAACATCCGATATATAAACTTTGCTAAATCGTGGAGCTCGCGCCCGAAAAGTTCGGATGAGGTATCATTATGTGTATAGTTTAATAACATAAATTATTATGTGTGTATCTAAAAGTATTAATCTAATTTAATTAACTAAAATTTAAGTCAGGCTCTCTTTCACAAAACTTGTATATTAACTTTTCTTTTTAATTATATCTGTTCATTCCCGGGTTTATGTCGCAGGGCAATTAATTTATATGAATTACATATATTGCTCGCCTGAAAAGATACTTCAAAATGAAAACATTTGGAAGTTTTCATGATGATCGTTGATTAACGATAAAATCCGTTTAAAAACAGTCCTGATGAAAAAGAGGGGGAAATGGAAAGAAATACGTTTGAAGGATGCCTAAAGAAAAAACAGGGTCTGAATAAAAAGGCAAAGATAAAACTGTGAAAAGATAAAACTGTGAAAAGATAAAACAGGATAAAAGAGAAAAAACGTTTGATAGAGAGGCGAAAATTGAAGAGAAAATAATAAAGGAAAAACTCTCGTATTAAGAAAGAATGTCTGGATAAAAAGGACCATTAATTTATATTATGATAATTCCGTGGATAAAATGAAATGTATGGTTATAAAATAACATAATATGGGATACATATGATAGTTGGAGTATTTAATGTAAAATACTGTTGTAGATGGAAAAATGACGGGCGACGGGTGTAAGGTCCGGAGAGAAAAACACACAAAAATGAGTAATGATTTTGACCATAAGGGTCGTCAGACGTTCTCAGAACAGCAGATATTTCCTTTTATATTTCACTTACTAAAAGGTCAGGGCACAACCGGAAGAAAAAAAGTGAGAGCAAATTCTGGATAACCTCTAGATGGATAATATATATTCCGGGTAATATATGGGTTCTGGACTCCGTATTGATTTCCATATAACCTATGGATTTCGGGATAAAACAATTCCATATGATATATGGATTATGTATGAAATCTATATATAATATCTATTTCTTGGGGGAAACCTACCCGTATTTACGCCTGCAGGAAAAAAGAAGATTATAAGCAGAAATCAGTGATATTTTCTGCGGTTGAATTCATATACTGCGTTATCAACTTTGCTTGAGAGCTCATTCATCCTTTCTTCGATCTTTGTATCCGAGCTTTCCATATTAACCCTGAGGGAACGGTCCCTTGCTTCTATCTTGTCTTCAAAGTCCTGAAGCTTGTTGTTAATAGAGATGAGCATGAGAGATAATGTTCCGGCCAGAATCATAATAGATATGATAATTAAGGGGTCAATGAAAGGGTTTGTGGGCTTGTATGTAAACCTTCTAAGCCACTCGAAGGATAGAAGGAAAGATGACAGAACCATCACAACAAGGAATACTGTATCTCTGGTCTCCATTGTATACCTCTACGTACTTATGGAAATTCTCCTAATGCAGTCATAAACTTCATGTAAAGCCACAAATTCCTCTATAACGGGCTGGAAATTATTAGATGGAGATAATTCCATTAAAGTATTTACTGTTTTTCTATTTTTACCGCATTTCCATATTTACTATCTTTCTATTTTTGCTTATTTTTTATACAGTGATTCTATATAATTTTTTGCATAAACTATTTATGTATCATTTGTCTCGAATTCATTTTTTATCCTGATCTGTCAAATTTCCGGACGGTATCCTGAAGAGAGTTGCCGTAACTCCTCTCCGGTAAACTAACAGGCGCAGGAGACTTCTCTCAAAATGAAAATCACGAAAAATTGTAAGTCCGGCCTGAAATTGCAGAAAAAATATGAGTAAGGCAGGCAATTGGCGAAATGGATTATATATTAAAGGATATAAAAATTGAAGACAGAGGATAGAGTAAATATATAAAGGAATAGAAAAGGCATAGTGTCAAGAAATAAGGGAGTCAAGTACTTGAGTTCCAGTGAACATTCACTTAAAGATTATTTACCGATTCTCTCCATGGCAGGTTTAATCCTGATAGTGCAGGTTCTCGCCCTTCTCCTATCAATGCCAATGGAAATCAATGATATGCAGGCTTTTGAAGATCCGACACAGGTTTCCAATTCGATTTATTATATCGTGATGATCCTTGTTTTTACGTTTTTTGTCCTGATCGCGATAAAGAAAAACATGAAATGGATTATCAGCTTATTCATATACCTTGCCATAGTCAGTACTCTGTACTATGTATTTTTCGCGCTGTTTACCCTGATCCCTTCCCTCGCAGGACTTGAAAACATAGCTTCCCTCCTGCTTTCTACAGGGCTGACAGTACTGCTTTACAAATACCCGGAATGGTATGTAATCGATATTCTGGGAGTTTGCATAGCAGGCGGGGTCAGTGCCCTGATCGGAATCTCTCTTTCCATTATCCCTGTAGTTGTCCTTCTTATCTTGCTTGCGGTTTATGATGCCATCTCGGTGTATAAAACAAAACATATGATAGCCATGGCTGAAGGGGTCATGGACCTCAAACTGCCTATTCTCTTCATAATCCCAAAGCACTCAGATTATTCATTCCTCACGGAAAGTTTTAAAGAAGGGGAAAAACGTGAAGCCTTTTTCATGGGCCTCGGAGACGCAGTCATGCCCACCCTGCTGGTAGTTTCCGCAAATGTATTCCTCGAAAACGGAGGATTATCCTACCCTGTACTTGGGGCAATGCTGGGAACTCTTGTAGGGCACATCTTCCTGTCCATCCTGGTAATGAGGGGAAAACCCCAGGCAGGGCTGCCATTCCTGAATTCCGGGGCAATTATCGGGTTTTTTGCCGGTGTCCTGCTCTCGGGAGCTTCAATCTTTTAAGGGAAATGTAAATCGAAGTTTAATTTCCCTACTTCATTTATTTTTATAAATTTCTGGTTCCCGTCTATTTTTCCGGGCTTTTACAAAGATTTTTTTATTTTATAGATTAATCAATTGACATGGCCAAACGAATCGCAGTGGTCTTTGACAGTGCCGGCACTCTTCTCCACATGTACAGAGTTGCAAAAGAATCAAGCACCGGGAACATTCTTGAAAACATAGAGAGCACTGCCATTGTCGCGAAGAAAAACGGTTGCGGCCTTGTAGCCCTCAATACCGAGAAAGAAATAATCCTGCGTTCAAGAAGGGATATGTTTTTATTTGAGTTTATAAAGGAGTATGGAGTTTCAATAGGTATAAGCTGTTCAAAAGGAAAGTTTACTCCGGACGTTGCCTGTGAAGTTATAAGGGGAGCTTCTCTCCTGATGGGGGATGTGCATGACGTGCTTGAGGCGGTCACATCCCGTTGCCCTGACACCATTTATCTTGCGGCAGGTCTGATAGTGGATTCGGAGGCAAGAAGAATCCCCTACGTGCTCAGCACGGGAGGGCAGGTCTTCAGCAAGACACTGCAGACCATTCAGTTGCTTCAGGCCATGGAAGTGGATATGTACATAGCATCCGGGGACAGAATGGCCGCTCTTGTGCAACTTGCAGAATTCGTAAACATCCCTCTTGAAAGAGTCTTTGCCTTTGCAGACCCTTTAATGAAGGAGAAAGTGGTGCTTGAACTTAAAAACACGTATGAGAAAGTAGTTATGGTAGGGGATGGAATTAACGATATCCTGGCGCTCAGGGCAGCAGATGTAGGGATAATGACCGTCCAGCAGGGAGATAAAAGACCTGAAGAACTCAGGGAAGCAGCGGATGTGGTACTCAAAGATATAATAAAAGTTGTGGATGTGGTAAAAGGATTGCAATGATTCAAAATCCCACAAATTTCCCAACTGATGTCGATTCTGGATGTTCACAGTGACAAAATAATGCGTTATGTTTATGTAATGTTTACTCTTATCTACTTGTTGCCCAAATGTGTGAAATTTATTGTTTATGTTAATGCGGTACTCACTTTAAAGTAATTACTTTTCACTCTTGAGCGATACGCCCAGGTAGGCGGGAGAAAGCCACCAGAACTTATTTGCAGCTCATAATTTGCGGAGGAAAATACATGCCAGTATTTATCGAAATTAAAAACCTAACTGTAGACTTTGACGGTCTCAAAGCCCTGAAAAATGTAAATTTAAGGATCAACGAAGGGGAAGTCGTTGGCATTCTGGGAAAAAGCGGATCAGGGAAAACAATCCTGATGCATGTGTTGCGCGGGACCGAATCTTTTGAGAATATCTCAGGCGAAGTAATCTATCATCTGGCCCGCTGTGAGAAATGTGGATATATAGAGCGTCCAAGTAAAATAGGTCAGAAATGCCCGGTCTGCGGGGAGAGTCTTGAGGCATTCGAAGCTGATTTTATAAAACTTTCACTTTACGACCCAATAAGAAAGGATATTGCCAAGCGCATTGCAATCATGCTCCAGAGAACCTTTGCCCTTTATGGGGATGAAAGAGTTCTTGTAAACGTCATAAACTCCCTGAATGAAATCGGGTATAAGGGAGAAGATGCCATGAAAAAAGCGGTTGAACTCCTTGAGGAGGTAAACCTGAGCCACCGTATGATGCACGTGGCAAGGGAGCTTTCCGGTGGAGAAAAACAGAGGGTCGTGCTCGCAAGGCAGCTCGTAAGAAATCCCCTCCTCCTGTTAGCTGACGAGCCTACAGGTACCCTCGACCCCATGACTGCAAAACTGGTTCACGAAGCCATTATAAAGGCTGTTAAGAACTACAACATGAGCATGGTCCTGACCTCTCACTGGCCTGAAGTAATCGAGAAACTGGCAGATAAGGCAATCCTGCTTGAAAACGGGGAAGTCGTCCAGGAAGGAGATCCGCTTGAGGTTTCTGCGATCTTTATGCAGAGTGTGTCCATGATCAGGCAGGAAAAGAATGCTCTTGTAGGAGAGCCCATTATCCGTGTAAGGGACCTCTCAAAGCGCTATATATCAGTAGACCGGGGCGTGGTCAGAGCTGTCGACAAAATCTCTTTTGACGTGATGGAAGGAGAGATTTTCGGGCTTGTAGGGATAAGCGGAGCAGGCAAGACCACTACCTCGAAAATCCTTATGGGAATTTTACCCCCAACCTCGGGAGAGGTTGAAGTCCGCATCGGGGACGAATGGGTGGACATGACAAAATTAGGGGTTGATAACAAAGGCAGGGCAACGAAATACATGGGGTTCCTGCATCAGGAATACGGGCTTTATACCCACAGCTCCGTAATAGACAACCTTACAGAATCCATCAGCCTGGACCTCCCGTTCGAACTTGGGGTCAGAAAAGCCATAATTACTCTCAAGGCTGCAGGTTTTGAAGAAAATAAGGCAAAAGCCGTTTTGCCCAAAATGACCGATGAGATGAGTGAAGGGGAGAGGCACAGGATTGCACTTGCGCAGGTTCTGATCAAAGAACCAAGGATCGTCATTATGGACGAACCTACAGGGACCATGGACCCCATCACCAAGGTCTCGGTGACAAACTCCATTCTCAAAGCCAGAGAAGAGATCGGAGAAACCTTTGTCGTCGTTTCCCACGACATGGATTTTGTAAATGAGATCTGCGACCGCGTTGCCCTCATGCGTGACGGAAAGATTGTGGAAATAGGGAAACCGGGTGTTGTGCTTGCTCAGCTCACAGAAGAAGAAAGAATCAAAGCTGCAGAAGAAATATAAATATGCTCCCACCTCTTAGTATGGAAAATACTAAAATGAGGTGCCGATTACGAGTAATGAGATAAGCGTAGAGGTGAATGGGCAAAGTTATACTCTGCCCGCAGGCTCTACCCTTGGAGACTCCCTTAAAGTTTCCAGGGCCCCATATATAGCCGGTACAGCGGTTGGAATTCTTAAAAAAGCCGCTGAGAAGAGAACGGAGGAAATCACCGAATACGCTATCAAGACGCCCAGAGGGGAACTGAGAATAGAACTCAAAGATCCGGAATCCTCCTCTGGAAAACTATGGGCTGAACATTATAAAGAGTACGAAGGTAAAAGTATCCACTGGGCAAGTCCTGAGGCTCTGGCTTTCGGACCTTTTGAAGCCGACATAAAGCCTTTGCATGAGACCGGGAGTTTTGAAGCGTTTGATGTTTTGTTCGGAGCAGGAGGATTTGACCCCCGTAATACTCATCTGATCCTTTCAAGAAAAAGGCACGTTGCAGAGTATGGAGCTCCCGAAGACGGCGTTTTTGCAACAGTTGTGACCGGGAGAAATCTTATTTTCAGGCTTTCGAGAGAAGACTCCATCCTGAGTATAGAGCCTATTATAGAGTGGGAACAACTTGCAGAAAAGACCTGCACTACCGACCTTTCGACTATTCTTGAAGATGAAGACAGCGTATTTACTTATTTTGAGGTAGAGCTTTCCAGAAACTCTCCCAAAGGAGCTGAGCACTTCTATGCCCTGACCCGCGAGGGAACCCTTTCCGTGGATGTGACTACAAGCTCTTTTATTTCGGATGATACCCTGAGAGAAGAACCTGTTCCTTACGAAAACTTTGAGCCGAGGAGAGAAGGTGCCATTTCTGTCAGGACCGTCGGATACGGGACAGGCAGGACATACATCTCCAGAGAAGAACGGCCTTCAAGTCTTGTGCATTCGGTCGTAGGGCAGGTAACAAAAGGCATTGAACTTATCAAACTTGCAGAAAAGGGGCGGAAGCTGTCAGTAGACTGCCTCCCTCCCCAGATAGTCCTGCTGGGCCACAGCTTTGAAGAGGTCGAACCCGTACTCACTGCCATAGGGGTGGAACTGGTAAGGGAAGGGTACACGGGAGAAAATGCGGTAATTGTAAAACAGGACCCACCAACAACCCTTGAAATTCTCGGCGAGGCGAAAGTGACCGCTCACGGGGTCTCCAGGGAAAAACTCATCGAGGTCGAGCTTTACCCGGAGAGAGCCCCAAAATCTGTGGACTTTTTCCGCCACTCTCTTGAGCTCAAGACAAAAACCGTTGGAAAGCTGCCTGTCCATATGGTATACGAAAACACTTACCTTTTCAGGACAGAAAAGGAAGCTGTGAAATACAAAGAAGTCCTCCCTGAAAACACGCCTACCGGAAGGGTACTTGCAGGGGAAATCGGGATCACAAACCAGGCCGCAAAGAGGATGGGGACCATAGGAGTGAGACTTGTAGACGACGATCTCTTCGGTCCTACTGGAGAAAAGTTTTCCTCAACGAATATTATCGGGCGGATAATCGAGCCTGAAAGGCTCATTGGCATCGAAGAAGGAGATGCGATATATATAAGTGAGGTCGTGCGCAGGAAAACTGATGAGCAGGGAACTGAGAACCTGGATAGTTGAAATTCATCAAATTATATAAAAAGGGACATAAATTAGTTGAATAATGCATAAGAAACTATTACATAAGCGAAGTAACCTGATACTTGAGCGGATTCACATGTTCGGACTTATCGCAGGTGAAGTCTCCCGAAGTTGAGGAGAGACAGAAGATGACAGAAATAAAACAAAATGAGATTACAAAGTACATTGTAATCAGTTCGGATATAGTGCTGCCTGCGGATGCAGCCATGAAGATTTATGAATCAGAGTTTCCGGTCACTGTAAAGGAGACCTGCTTTGGGCTTATTGTAACAGGCCCGGAACAGGACGTCCTCGCAGTGGTAGAAAAAATCCGGCAGCTCGATAAAAACCACATTTTTGTAAAAGACAGGGGATTTCCTGCAGGTGACGATAGGCGCTGCCGGGCAAGCCGGGGTGGAGGCCCGAGACCCGGATTCCATTTCTTGAGAGAAGAAGTGGGGATGCTCCCTGCCATAGGTGCTGCACTTGATGAGCTGGAAGCAAAGGAGTCCGTAAACGAAAAGCATGGGGAGAAGCGCAGGCTTAAAGTCTCGGATCTGGAGAAAATTATCGAAGCGGAACTTTCGAGGTGAATTTTTTGACAAAGGTTTTCATTTATCCTGTAAACAGTCTTATCCTGGCTGACCTGGTCGAGCGTTTCGGGCACAAACCCCTTACCATGATGAACCAGGTACGAGAAAAAGTTACAAACATCAGCCTTGATTCCCCCCCTCTTAATATCACTCCCGAAGACCCTAAAGTAGGGCTTCGCTACGCTGCAGTTGAAGTCCCTCCCGGAGTAAGAGGCAGGATGGCTCTCATAGGTCCCCTTATCGAGGAAACCGAAGCTGCAATCATAGTTGAAAATCCGCCTACAAACTTCGGCTGCGTGGGCTGTAACCGCACAAACGAACTGATGAAATATCTGGTCCGCTCGAAAGGGGTCCCTATCCTGGAGGTCAGGTATCCGGAATCTGATGAGGACGCCCGGGATTTCGTAAACAAGATCGCAGCATTTCTGAAGTCCCTGCCCACAGAAAATACCGGGGAAGATACAAAGGTGGAAGAAAAAGAACCGGCAGAAAAGGAGGGCGAAAAATGAGTGACGACGAAACCGGAATTGTCAAAATTGCCCTGGTATCCTGCGGCTCTGAGTATTCAGGAGTTCAGCCCGAGTTTGAAGCTGCCGCAGCCAGAGTAAATGCAAAATTCATTTATCCTGAAATCGACATCGCATCCATAGATACCATAGGCAAGGATTTCGGGCTTGAAGTTGCAAGCGGAGACCTCAGGCTCATGATGGCACGGGCAAAGGCCGTTGTTGAAGGCCTGACAAAAGTAGATGGAGTCTTTATTACTACCTGCTTCCGCTGTGCTGAAGGAGCTATTGTTCGAAACGAGGTCCGAAGGTACATCCACAAGCACTCCGATGTTCCTGTAATCAGCTATTCATTCACTGAACGAACAAGTGCAGGCACCCTGCTCACCCGGCTTGAAGCCCTTACTACAGTTGCCAGGCGCAGGCATCTCCTTGCCAGGGAAGTCCAGACCGGCCTGACTGCCGGAATTGATTCGGGGTCAACCACCACAAAAGCTGTGGTCATGAAAGACAATAAGATCATAGGGAAAGGCTGGGTTCCCACGACAAAGGTCCTTGAAAGTGCTGAAGAAGCTTATTCCCAGGCCCTTAAAGAAGCCGGAGTTTCCAGAGAAGAAATCCAGGCTCTGGGCACCACAGGCTACGGGCGTTTCCTCATAGGGAACCATTTCAATGCCCAGCTTGTCCAGGAAGAAATTACCGTCAACTCAAAAGGAGCTGTCTACCTTGCAGACAGGCAAAAAGGCTCTGCAACGGTCATTGATATCGGAGGTATGGACAACAAAGCGATCTCGGTAGAAGACGGAATTCCCGGTATGTTCACAATGGGAGGGATCTGTGCAGGAGCTTCGGGGCGTTTCTTTGAAATGATCTCAAAGCGGCTCGGTGTGGATATTACGGAACTCGGGGCCCTTGCAGTCAAGGGTATGCAGGAAAATGTAAACATGAACAGCTACTGCATAGTATTCGGGATCCAGTCCCTTGTAAACTCCCTTGCCCGGGGGGCCACCCCGGAAGATGTCGCAGCTGCAGCCTGTTACAGTGTGGTAGAACAGATCTATGAGCAGCAGCTACAGGAAGTGGATGTAAAAGAGCCGTTGATCCTTGTAGGCGGGTCTTCCCTTATCGAAGGAGTCCCGAAAGCCCTCGGAGACCTTCTAAAGATTGAAGTTCTTGTGCCGGAAAACTCTCACCTGATAGGAGCAGTCGGGGCTGCACTCCTTGCATCCGGCTACGTGGAGGAGTGAGGTAAAAATGGATTCGCTTGAGACCTTTGTTGTCGAGTCAGCAATTGAGTCGGAGCAGGAGTTTTACAGGAAGATTATCGAGGACAACCTTGCAAGTCTCAAGCTTGCCCCTGCAATAGGCCGGATCAAGGTAGTGCTGAGGCCTGAAGATTCTCTCTTCCAGATGGCAATCATTCTCAGGGATGTTGGCACCAGGGTTACGACAATCGATATTGCGGACGTGGAAGCGAAACCTGTTGCCGGGGAAGTAATGATCTCGATCAAAAAAGAGCAGTACATTCCGGAACTTCTCGGAAAACTCTGGGAGCGCTACGGAAAAGCGAATATCAGCCAGCCGGACCGCTGGACCGTAGCCATAACCACGGATAAACCTGCAGAAGAGGCGGCTTTTCTTAAAGAAATGATGGTTGCAGACCCCAGGCACAGGCTTCACGAAAACCTTGTGGAGTTTGCGATCCGTGCCACTCCCGAAGGTTTCAGGGTTCGATATCATCTATATAAAGGCAACAGGTTTGTTTTTGTGGCATCTGAGGAAGCATTGAAACATGAGTGGATCGAAGAAGCAGGAGCAATGCTCGAAGAACTGATGGAAGGAGGGAAAAAGTAAGATGGTTGTACTCCTACCCTATCTTTATACCGGCGGGGTCCATAAGCACGGGCTTTTAATCGAACTGATGGAAGACCTCGGAGGCTACATAATTCAGAAAGTAGTTACCGGGACCGAAGTCAATCTTATAATGCTGATCCCTGAAAAGGACCTTGATGTTGTAAAAAAACTCGCTGGCGAACTGCTCGGAGTCCTGATGGAAGCCCCTCTTACAGGGGTGGAGATTGCAGTTGTCTCCCCCACCCTTGCTTCCCACCACCTCCCGCATTCGGCCTGTGATGTAGCAGAGTATCTCCGCCACCCCGGAGCCAATACAAATATGATAGGGCTTGCCAGGGGAATGGGGCGCAGGGTTTCCCTGTCCATGGACTATGAAAGAAAGCTCATCAACGAGCACGATATTGCGGTCTTTTCCTTCGGGTCTTTCAGCGACTGTATTACGAAAAAGAAGCCGAAGCTCTTTGAAGGCATCGAGATCCCAATCGTGGTTACCGGAGGGCCCGCTGAACTGAAAACCGAAGACGTCCCGGGGGCAGACCTCTACGTTGGAAATATCGGAAGGGTTTCTCACAGGTTAAGACGAACCGAGGAGATTGAAGCCCTTGACAAACTCAATGAAGGGGTTTCAAGGATCGCTTCGGATATTCGCAAGAAGCAGGCAAAAGACCCTCTTGCAGTGCTTCCTGCGCGAGTTATGAAGGAGATCGAAAACCAGGTTCCGGAAATCCGCAGAGTCCTCTCTCCCGCCCCTCTCACTCTTCAGCTTGACGGGCTCAGGGTCAAACTGCCGTACGATGAATTCCACGAGAAAATTGAGAAGCTGGAGTTTGATGAAGGAGTCGTCCTTTCCGAGCTTGCAAATATTACCAGATCAAAAATGAAAAATTATATATTGATAAAAATCAAATCTAAGTCTGACGTTGGTTTTGCAATTTGACCCGGATTCTTGAGTTAAAATATAGCCACTTTACATTTTTACTGGGTTTGTGCCTCTTCACTCATCCTTTAAACTGTAAAGCTTTTCCCGGAAAACGGCGTCTGACTCGGTTTCTACTTTAATGTGTGGTGGTTTCTTATGGAACTTGAGGATATTGTGGAAGTTTTAAAAAATGACCCCGAGAAAGTCATTCCGGAGCTCCTCGAGGACGTCCGGAAACAGTATGGGGAAGTCCCTTACATTATGAACTTTATGAAAGATCTCCCTGAGATCTTCATCCCGAAAACTCTTTATGATAACTCCATCATGCGAGAGTTCAAAAATCTCGACCAGGAAACCGTGGAGCTTATTTCCATCGGTGTAGCCTCTGCCCTCCGCTGCGAGCATTGCCTGAAAATGCACATAAGAATTGCAAAAAGAAAAGGCATCCCGAAAGAAAAAATATTTTCTGCAATAATGATAGGGGCATCCCTGTCCAACGCAGCAGTACTTGCAGAAAGTACAAGGGCTCTTGCATCCGAGTTCCCGGGAGATGAAGAGGAAAGCGAAGAAAACGAACAGTGCTGTGATCCTGACTGCGAAGTATGCAATATCGCCGGAGCAAACATCAAATAAACAGCATCAAATAAACAGCATCAAAACGCCGGAGCTTTAACTCCTCGGCTCATCTCTTAATATTTAATTTTTAATTTAATTTAATTTAATTTTTAAAAATATTTCTTAAAGTTTGGTTTAAACTATAGTTCTTGCCTCAACTAATTACACTTTTAATTTGAGTATGGAATGTTTCCATCCATTTCTTTGCAAATGATAACGACTTACTTCTTCTCGTAAACTCATCTCTAATTATTTCCGTTAGATGTTCTTTTGATTGAATAAATCTGGCCGATACTTCTCTTTTTATTGATTTCCATATAAACTCTACAGGATTTAGATCTGGTGAGTACGGTGGCAGGAATACCAGTTTAATTTTCAATTCTCTTGCTTTTGTTTTTGTTTTATCAGCAGTATGTGCTTTTGAATTATCGAGTATGAGTACTATCATTTTCTTTTTGTTCTTTTCCACTATTTTTTCCAGGAACTCACATACACTTTCTGCCTTTGAGCTTTCTTTAAAATCAATACAGTTATTCCCATTAATTGAGTAAAAAGCAAATGCGTTTGCCTTTATGTAATCTGTATTTTTTATCATTGAAGATTTTGTAAATGCCCATAAACGTTGCGTATTTGCTTTTGTTTGTGGTGAAGATTCATCAAGGAAACCTATTACATATTCCTAATTTGAACAGATGTATTCTGGAATCTTTTCACTTAATCTTTTTTTAAAATATTTTCTGCATCTTTAGGTCTTCTGTAGTCAAGAGTATACGGTTTTGAGTGATGCATTCCAAAGTTTTTCAGTATAATTCCTATTCTTTTCAATGAATACTCTACACCATATTTTTCCTTTATTAACTCTAATACTTCTCTGGTAGTCCAGTAATCCTTCGTTTTCAATAAACTCTTTAATTCTATCATTTGTTCATCAGTAAGCTTAGGCTTTCTCCCTCCACCAAATTGTGGTATCAAGGCGGCATAGCCGCCTTTATTCCAATAATCCTGCCAATAATAACCACATTTCTTAGTCACACCAATTTTGATAGAAGCTTCTTCAACAGAGTCTCCTAAATACCTAAATTTGATAAAATAAAGCCTTTTTAGAACTCTACAATTGCTTTCATGTTTGATTAAGCAGTTTATTTCGTCAAGACTTAACTTCCGATCAATAGCAATTTGTTCTTTCCCCACCATAAGAGAATATAAGAGTTAATGTGTGTAATAGGTTACGTCAAGAACTATAAATACGGTTTACAGCCAAAAATTCGGTCTAACTTTTTACTAAAAGTTTTTAGGTTAAGGTTCTTATAATCTTAAAGCTTATTTTTTGACAGATGTTTTTGGGCTTTAATAACTCAATTCTTAAGTCTTATCGGATTCATAAGTCTTATCAGGATTCGCAAGCCTTTCTCGCGATTTGTAAGCTTTTATCGAGACTCGCTTAAAATTCACAAATACGCCTGTACAGCAGTTTTACCTGATATAACTCCTAACTGAAAATAAATTAATTGCCTATAATGGAGGTTCTTTTGCATTAATCGAAAAAATATTCCTGGAATCGCTTTATCCGTTGTCTTACTGCTTATGGTATTATTTTTGCCTGCGCCGGCAGCCGGGGCAGATCCGGAGAAGATTCTTGACAGACCCTGGGATCATTCTCCCATAACGGTGTACATCGACGACAATAATACCCCTCCCCATTACAGCCCTACCTACTATGAACAAATAGAAAAGGCTCTTGAATACTGGGAAAACGGAGGAAACGGAAATCTCGAGTACAGTCCTGTTTTTGAGATTGTTGATTCCGAAGACGCTGACATAAGAATAAGGTGGGTCGAAAACCTGGAGAATGTCGAAGGGGCTCCTTCAGGTGTGGCGGGCTATGCAAAACCCAGTATCTCAGGAGACCATTTCGAAGAAGTGGATATAGTCCTTGAGGTTGGAAACTATCAGGGCAGGGGCTGGAGACAGTATGGGGATGCGACCATGCTCACCATTTCAAAGCACGAGCTCGGGCATGCCCTCGGGCTCGGGCATAGCAATGACCGGGGAGACATAATGTACCCCGAATACGAACTCAGGGATAATGTGAACCCCCTTCTGCTAAGCAAATATGGGCCCATTCTGCGTGTAGCCGGTTTTGTAGCTCTTGCAGTCCTCCTCTTCCTTGGCGTAAGCTGGCAGTACAGCCGGAGAAAACGAAAAAAACTTGAAGATGAGTACTTCAAATGAAAACGGATAGATAGGCATATTTCCGGATCAAACAGGAGGTTCGGAAGATTTTTTGTTTTCGAGGGCAAACCTTCTGAAAAAGTCCTTGAAATAAGCAGGAAGTGTTTCCATCCCTAGAATACTTTCCAGGGAAGTCCAGGCGTATTCAATATGCTCAGAACTCAATTTAACCTCAGATATAACATATCCCCCATTAAAGACAATAGCAATAACCCTTTTTTTCGGGAGCTCAAAGTTTACTTCTCCCGCAATTTCCCCCGGAAATATTGAAATTCCGGTTTCCTCCCAGACCTCACGCACAACTGCTTCTTTAAGAGTCTCCTTCAGGTTTACCTTCCCCCCCGGAAGGTCCCATTTTCCGGGATTGGTGCGGGAGTTTTCCGCGCGCCTGAGTAGCAGGAATTCCCCTTTCTCATTCCGGACAAGGGCGTATACAGAAATGATGTAAGGTTTCTCCATATTCATGTAATATTATCTAAGATTTCTCTGCCTTAAAGTCTGGCTTTTTCAAGATCTTCACAGTAAAGATCTGCTTAAAATTCTCTTCCAATAGAAGGCTTTAAGGAAAATAGTTCTATAGAGTGGTTAAAAACTTAAAGGAAAATGGTAGCATCTCCGAAACAGATGAAAAAGAATGAAAAAGAATTATAATCTGAAATCCGGTATAAAAATCAGAACCAGGTTCAAAAAAGTAGAAAAAAGAAGCATAAAAAGGGATTGATATGGCTGGCTGGACAGGAAAAACAGTATATGTAGACCTTAGCTCCGAAACAGTTACCGTCACCGGTACCGATGAAAAATTAATCCGCATGTACCTGGGGGGCAGAGGACTTGGAGTAAAGTTACTTTCCGAGCTTGCAGATCCTGAGATTGACCCTCTCGGACCTGAAAACCCCCTTATTTTCACTGCTGGCCCGCTTACAGGTCTTGCCCCCATGGCTTCGGGGGCAGTCCTTACTTCGAAATCCCCTCTCACAGGCACCGTATTCAGCTGGAATACAGGCGGGGGCTTTGGGCGAGAACTGAAAAAAGCTGGAATCGATGCTCTGGTCATTAGTGGAAAAGCAAAGAGTCCTTCTTATGTGGAGCTAAGGGGGGATGAGATAAAAATTGTGCCGGCAGACCAGCTCCGGGGAAAAAATACGGAAGCATGTACTGAAGCCTTGAAAAGTAAAGGAAGTGTAGCCTGCATAGGCAGGGCAGGAGAAAAAGAAGTTCTTATCTCTTCTTTTGTCATTGATTCCATTCACAGCGGAAGGGGAGGACTGGGGGCGGTTGCAGGCTCAAAGCTGCTGAAAGCCGTGGTTGTAAAAGGGGAAAAAGAGCTTCTGCCGGCCAGGCCTGAAAAGTTCGAAGAACTCGAAACAAAGATGCTGAAGCTTTTTGAAGCAAACCCCGTGCTCTCCAAGGGGTTTGCAAACTATGGCACGCCTGCACTTGTAAAGCTTCTTGATTATATGGGGCTTATCCCCTGCAGAAATTTTTCCGGAAAGGGCACTCCATTTGCGGACCTGTTCTCAGGCGAGTACATCAAAGCCAGCTTCGAGCTCGAAAAAGAAAGCTGTCCTGCCTGCCCCCTGGGCTGTAAAAGGAGGATAAAGAAAACCGGGCAGCTTCTTCCTGACTATGATTCCCTCTGGGCTTTCGGGTTTAATCTTGAAAACTCAGACTTTGATTCGGTGCTCCGGGCAGACAGGATCTGTAAGGATTACGGGCTTGACCCTGTATCCGCCGGGTCCGTACTTGGGGCCTGTGCAGAACTCCAATCCGGGAAAATAGAAGCCAGGGAACTTGAAACCCTGCTTGCAGGAATCGGGGAAGGAAGTGAACCCGGAAAAGGGGCCAGAAACTACCTCTCGTCCCGTAAGAGGGAAGCCCTCAGTATGGATGTAAAGGGGCTCGAACTGGGAGGTTTTGACCCGAGGGGGATCAGAGGACAGGCCCTTGCTTATGCTACCTCCTGTCACGGCGGGGATTACCTTACAGCCTTTATGGTCGGGCCCGAAGTGCTCGGAAAGCCTCTGCTCCTTGACCGCTTCAGCCTCCGGGGAAAAGCCGGAATTTTGCAGGTCTTTGAAAACCTGACTGCTGTGCTTGACTCCCTTGTGCTCTGTCCGTTTTCGATTTTCGCCATCAATGAAGGGCTCTGTTCAACTCTTCTGCAGTCGGGGGTTGGGCTGGAAATCTCTCCTGGAGAACTCCTGAAAGCAGGAGAAAGAATCTGGAACCTTGAGAGGGTTTATAACCTGAGAGCAGGTTTTACACGGAAAGATGATACCCTTCCGGAGAGGATATTTGAAGTCGGCAGCAAAGAGAGAGGAGATGGAATTCCCAGGCAGGAGTTTGAAACTGCTCTTCAGGAGTATTACCGTTATCGCGGCTGGGATCGGGAGGGGGTGCCCACTCAAGAAAAATTGAGGGAACTTGGGCTCAGCTGTTGAAGATAACCAGAAGTAGGTTTCAGACTTTTAAGTTCACAACAAATTTCTCCGAAGTGGGGCTTATTTTAGGTTCATTTCGGTTCATCAGTTTCCTTTGAGCTTCTTTTGGGGTTCATCAGTTTCCTTTGAGTTTTCTATGAGGTTTCTTTAAGGTTCCTTTAAGGTTCTTTGAGATTGCTTTGAGGTTCATTTAAGAATCTCAATTTGAATCGCCATATTAGACGTTTGATAACTACAATTTTCCCTAAATTAAGGGAAAAATCCCGTTATTTTGGAAGATTATCTCTGAAATTACGCCCGGAAAATCAAAATCTCGCATAAGCGTTATATACTCTAGGATAATTAATCGTATTAGTTCTCGACCTGTGAGATTGTACAGGCATTCAGGTAGTAACTACTTTCGAGCTTTTCTATACAGAGCAGTCAAGCAAAGTATGGATAAAAGGGTAGACAGGCTTAAAAATTAGAAGAGCCTTCTTATACCACTTCACCGGAATTGGTACTGGAAATCCTCCAGCAAGTCCGGCATATCGTTTACAGCTTATTTATATACATCTTAAAACGTATGGGAGAATCGCTATGAAACAGCAGGTAGAAGTAAAGGACCTTAAAGAAGGGAAATATGTAATTATCGATGACGAAGCATGTGTTATAAAGAGCATTTCCAAGTCCAAACCCGGGAAGCATGGCGCTGCAAAGGCAAGGGTTGAAGCTATAGGTCTCTTTGACAACCAGAAGCGTTCCTACATCGGTTCCGTTGCAAACAAAATCTATGTCCCGATCGTGGAAAGAAAGAGTGCGCAGATTATCTCCATCACCGGGGAAATCGCCCAGCTTATGGACATGGGAGACTTCTCAACCTTTGAGATCGTAATCCCCGATGAATACAAGGAAAAAGTAAAAGAGGGCGAAGAGGTTTCTTACATCACAGCCCTCGGCAAGATCAAACTCGACATAAGGACATAAGTCTTTCAAACAGCAGTGAAAACTCAGGTCAAAACCTGAGTTCTTTTTTATAACTAATTTACCTCAGGTAAGAGTATGTTTTTACCCAATTCCTTTATAGATGCTCTCGCAGACTATGAATCTGCACGCTATGTTATTTTCGGCGTACCTTTTGATAACACCTCCTCGTACCGCGCAGGCAGCCGCTGGGCTCCAGATGCGATGAGGCAGGTTTCTGCAAATTTTGAGAGTTACAACCCGACTTTCGACATCGACCTTGTGGACCTTCCGATTTATGATGCAGGAAACCTGGAAACCTCCGCTTCGGTTGACGAGACCTTGAGGGACCTTTATGAAGATGTAAAGGGCCTTCTGAACGACGGGAAGCTTCCCATCATGCTCGGAGGCGAACATTCCCTTACCTATTCTACTGTCAAGGCGTGTGCCGAATACGCAGGAGACGATTTCGGAGTCCTTGTCCTTGACGCCCACTTCGACCTCAGGCAGGAGTACAGGGGATTTAAGCATAACCATGCCTGTGTGTCCAGGAACATTCTCGAGCAGGTCACAAAGAACCTTGTTTCCATAGGCATAAGGAGCGGCCCGGAAGAAGAATGGGTTTTTGCAAGGGAAAATAACCTGAAATACTACACTGCAGACGATGTTGAGTCCATAGGCATGGTCGAAGTCCTCAAAGAAGCCATTGAATGGCTGGACTGCAGCCAGCTCTACCTTTCCCTTGATATGGATGCAATAGACCCTGCTTACGCCCCCGGGCTCGGTACGCCTGAACCTTTTGGCCTCAGTGCCCGGGATGTCAGGACCGCAATCAGGACTCTTGCTCCTTTCTCAATGGCTTTTGACATTGTTGAAATTGCTCCTGAATACGATTCGGGCCAGACAGCCATGCTCGGAGCAAAACTCATGAGGGAGTTCATCGCTTCCCATGCAAAAAGCTGCACTAAAATATAAGCTGCAAAGAAAGTATGGGCTTTAAAGCATAAGCCCGGAAAAAGTATTGGCCCTGCAAAAATCTGCGGATGGCTGTTGCTGGTAAAACAGCTTCAGCTAAAATAGTTTCAACTAAAACAGCTTCAGCTAAAATAGTTTCAGTTTTTTGCAAAAAAGTGATGGAAAAGGATGAAGTTCCCCACTTTGGGACTTCTCCAATTCAATATGTTTTTTTCTACAGCTCTTTATTCAAAAAAACTGCCCCGATTACACTTTTTTATCCTGTTACGCGCGCCAGATAGCTATGATCTTATCAATTGCTATGTGCGTGTATTTTCCGTTCTTTTCAAGAGTGAGTACATTGTCTGCGCAGGCTTCCACCTTTCCATTAAAAACATCGGGGTCCCCGCAGTAGACGTCCACAACTTCTCCGAGATAGTGTTCCACTATAAAAGACTGCATTCCCTTCACCTCAGTGTTTTCATGTATCAAATCGGTTCTGCGGAATCAGGATCATTTCCCACCCTCTGTATGAAGGATACAAAGCCCAAGCTAATCCATCAGTCCAGAGTGTTATCCGCTGTAACAAGGTTCAGAAAAGGATCAATAGTCCTTTCTCTGCCCCCCGCTTGCCCCCGCTTTATGATCTTGAAATCTAAGGTTTTGAACTTACTGAGCCCACATAGCTATAATCTTATCAATGGCTATATGTGTCAGTTTTCCTTCACTTTCGAGGGTGAGTACATTATCTGCACAGGCTTTTACAGTTCCCCTGAAAATATCTGGCCCACCACAGTAAACATCTACGGCACTTTCGAGGTAGTGCTCTACGATAAAAGATTGCATCATATTTGTTGACTCCTGCTGATTTTCTTATTTCTGATAGCTGTTTTTATTTGTCTGTTATCTGTCTATCATTGCTTTAGTTAGATATATCGGTTGTCAAACCGAGATCTTGGAAACAGACATCTGTACTTAACTATCGGCTCTTTCCTTATAAATTTATTTAAAAACTAATCTTGATTTTCCGGGTGCGGAGGCTTTAAACCCTGATTAAGAAATTTAACTTAAGTACTGAAATCTAACTTCTTTGCCAGACGGCGGTTTTACCAAAAATAAAATCCTGATTATATGGTCTTTTACTTCAGGTTTATTTGCGTGGAAGAGCTCGGGAAAGCTAAGTTTAGCTGGGAAAAATATTATAATGTCTGCTTTTGCGAAAAACCGGGTGAAAACTCAGGCAATACCTATGAAAATACTTTTTACTGCTTCTCTTCGGAAGCCGGCGTTCCTATGTCTAAAAAAGGGTTAATATGCCTTTATTCTCTCATTTTCCCGCTGGAAAACTCTTTTCCCTCAGGCGAAGCCCTCCTCTGAATAATGGGATTCTTTTATCGGGTAAAAAATTACAGAAATAAACCTTTTTCAGGGCAGCTCTCAATTCTCGCTGCCCTCATAGATAAAGATCTCTTCAATGCTTGCTTTAAAAAGTCTGGAAAGCTTGAACGCAAGATCGAGAGAAGGATCATACTTTCCCTTCTCAATAGCATTTATTGTCTGTCTTGTTACTCCCACTTTCTCAGCAAGGCTTTCCTGGGTAAGGTCATGAATTGCCCTGTAAACTTTAATATTGTTCTTCATCTCAGCCCCCGTATTCCCTGTTGTAGTATCTGTAAAACAGGGAGTAAAGCACGAGAACCCCGCAACTGGCGTATGCCATGAAGAAACCGAGGTCCGTGTATCCGGGGTATGTGTTCCTCATAGCTATCAGGACTGCGCCCCCGAGGGCAAGCCCCAGTGCCACGATCTGGAGAGTTATGCGCGAAGCCTTCTGGCTTATCTGGTGAATTCTCTCATCTTCGACCACGCCTTCCAGCCTGCTTTTTAGATTGTACATAGCTGCTATGCCCGCAAGTACCACTCCTACTGCAAGAAAAGGATTTCCTATGGATACCGAAAAACCTACAACAGCCCCCATGATCATAGTGATCAGGAAAGAAATTATTCTAAACTGTTTTCTTTTCATCTGAATAACTCCTCATACATTTTTCAGTGATATTCCTCTATTCGGCTTATCTCAATGTCAAATTTTAACGGCATATTGTAAATATATATCTACAATATGTAACGTATGTTTTACATTATGTAGAATAGCTGATACATTATTTATATGTATCGGAATACGAAGAAAATCAAGAAATTCTAAAAAACATGGTTGAAAAATGGTTTGAAAAAAAGATGTGAAGAAAAGGGTTTGGAGAAAAGGGTTTGGAGAAAAGGGTTTGGAGAAAAGGGTTTGAAGAAAAGAAATTTGAAAAAAGGTGCTTTAAGAAAAGAGATTTAAAAAAAGAGTTTGAAGAAGGGTTTTTACTCTCAGTTTTTGCCCTTCTTCAAGTATACCTGCTGGTGTTTCAGTCAGGTTCAGCTTTTGTTAGTGACCACGATAGGTTCTGGCTTATGAGATGAGTATTTTGGGGGCTGATTTTCGGTTGAAGGCGCAGTTTCAAGGCTTGCCTCTTTAGAAAGTGCTGCAATCAGGCATCCCCTTGCAATTGCATAGATTGGATCCTTTGAGTCCGTTCCAGAAGTGTTAAACCTGCTCTTCTTGACGCTTGAAATCCTGATCGGCAGATCAGTTTCCTTTAATCTATTCTCAAACATCTCTGCAAAGCCTTTGGCTCTGGTGCTTCCGCCGGCGATTGCAACCTGGAATTCAGCGTCCGGGGGAGCGGTCTCCGAGAGTTTGCGCTTGAGATGCTGCAGGACATATGTCAGGAGAGCATCGTAGTAAACAGCAAGTGCTCCCTGGACACTTCCGATCTCGTGTTCTGAACCCAGTGTGAAGTCCGTTTCCTTGATTGAGGTGATTCTTTCCTTTGCCATTCCTGTGGCAATTGCAACCTGCTCATCAATCCAGTCTCCTCCACGGGCAATGCTGAAGGAAACAATTGGAGTTGCCATGTAGGCTACGGTTACATTTGTCATGCCCGCGCCTATACTTATCCCGATCCCTGTGAAGTTGGAGTCGCTGAGTTCGGAATACACGACTGAAAGTCCTTCGTCAATAGGGTAGGTGATATACCCGAGCTTGGTGGCAAGGGCTTCTACGGTTTTTCCGTGGTAGAGCACATTGAGCTGGTTATCTACAGGATTTGCAGGGACGGAAATGTACAGGATTTCGTTTTTCTTTTCAGGGAGCCCGAGTACCCTTTCAATAATGAGCTTGATCATCGGGATGGAATCCTTTTCTTCAGGGCTTATAATTCCCTGCTTCATGGGCCTTCGGATGGGCTTATTAAATACATTTGAGAATTTGAAGGCGTCTTCTCCAAGTACATTCAGAATGCTTCCTCTCTGGGTATACAGTACTCTTCCGTTGTCAAGCATTTGCTTTGTCAGGTCGGTTGATTCCATTTCAAGGAATGCATTTCTCTGCTGGGAAAAGGAAATTGAGCCATTTCCTTTGGTCGCACATATGATATTCATGGTTCCTACATCAAGGCCTTTAGCCATTTTAATGCCTCCTGAAAAATTTCGTTTTTCTGTTGAATGCCCCTCTGGTTTCTTTGCCTTTGGAAAGCGTACTGGTAGCCCGGGCAAGTAGCAGTGACGCTGAATCAAGTCCCTCATCGAGAGCTGTATACTTGCCGGTACTGGCAAACTTCAGGTTCTCAACTTCAGGAATTTCATCCTGAATAGTGATCTTCTTCTCTGACTCCGAGAGCCCTTTTCCGAGAATAAAATCATATTCAGCGTCTTTTAACTCCATATTAAACTTCGAAAAACCATCTTTTACCGTAAGGGATTTTTCGAGAGTTCTCTGGACTTCTCTCTCGATTTCGTGTTCACTGTGACTTTTTACCTTTTCTGACTCTATCTCAGAAAGTTGTCTCGCTCTCTCCTCAATCTGATTCAAAACCGTATTTGCAAAGGCGTTTCCTGCAAGCAGGCAGACACCTGCGGCATATATAGCTGCCACATAGGTAACATTTGGATATCCCCACACGGGATAACCCTGGGGGTAAAGTGCAAGAAAAGCCATAACCCCTATACAGTTAAGGATAAGCCCTGTTCCTACAATATGCAGATGATATTCTTTCGGTTGTTTTATCATCAGATTGATGCCGGTAAGAATCAGGGATAATCCGAAACCGATGAAACCATATGTGATGGCTATTTCTCCGGGATCAGATTTTCTCGTAAGATGCACAGAAAGAGCATAAACAATACCTGTTAGCGCCAAAAGAAAACCGGACAACAGCGCCATCGATGCAAAATAGTGGCTTATTTTGGATTTCATTGACACCATTAATAAAATAGCTGGGATATATAAAAATGTTTTGTTTTTTTTATAAAGATACTATTAAATATTAAAAAAATAGTAATAATAATCTGTTTTATTATTGACTTCTCGATGGTGGCTGGACGCGCCCTCTCAAGAAATGGTTTTTCTTCAATTTTAGTTTCAGATTATACATGCACAGATACTCTATTGATCTCGAAAACATGCGCTTTTTACTGAGGGGTTCAGAGAAAAAGTAATATATGATTAATTGGGCTATTCAGTATTCTGAAAAGAAATTAGAATATCTGCATACAATTTTCATGGAAAATTTATTTAATAAGTAACGGGGGAAAAAAGCGATAACTGATTACTTTAATATATTATGTTATCTGGCATATTTCTCTTGACTCTAAATAATTATCTCTACAGAAGTAGAATTTTTAATACTTGCCTGACATACAAAAAATTGTTGAAGCAGGAAAGTGCATATTGAAAAAAATTGAAGGCTCGGATGGTCAGAACTTGAAGGTTTAAATCGTTCAGCAGTTCATCAATAATAGTTCAGATTTTTCCGGGGTATTCCTGATCACAATCAATCTCTTCTTTTTTTATTTTGAGTCCTTTCAGGGGAGATGCATACTGTTTCAGAGCGCTTCTCTCGTCCATATATGTACTGTGGAAACAATTTATATAAGATTGGCCCCTTATTAAATCTATGGAGGATAAATTTTTAAGATATACTGAAATTGCATTTTGTATTACTGTAATTGTACTTGTTCTGATTTCCTGCAGTAATACGCCTGTTTGAAATAAAATTCGCAAACAGATTCCTGCAAATAGGTTGACATCCCTGGATTTAATCTTCCTGTTTTATAAAAATAATTGATTTTTTGCTCTTTTTACAGGAGTACAGGATTAATACTGGATACGGGACTAATACCTGAGTACAGGATTATACAGAGAGCTAAAGTATTTGTGAGATAAAGAACCTTCTCACTCCTTCTCCTCAAAAAGTTCTCTGAGTTCCTCAAGCCTCTCCGGAGGGCTTATTACGAGCAGGATATCATCGGACTTAAGCTCGGTTTCAGCTCCCAGGTCATAGAGCAGCTTATGGTTCCTGGAAATTGCAAGGACAGAAACTCCGTACTTCTTCCGGATATTAAGGGTCCCAAGTGTTTGGCCCGCAGCTCTCGAATGTTTTCCTACTCTTATGCTTCGGATATCTACATCGGAAAAGTCAAGGGAAAGTTCACAGAGGCTTTTCCGGCGCATTTCGGGGCTGCGAAGTATCCTGTAGTGGTCAGCCCTGAGCTGCTCCCCCATAGTTTCAATCTCACTGAAAGGGACCAGGTACCTGTGGAGCACCCGGGAAAAGAGTTCTATGGAACTTTCAAACTCATCCGAGATAACTTCATCAGCCCCAAGAGAATAAAACCGGTCGAGTTCACTCAGGAAGTGGGTTCTTGCAATGATATGGACCTCCGGGTTCAGCCTCCTTGCCGCTTCAATGATCCTCTGTGAACTTACAGGGTCGCCTGCAGTTACAACAACCGATTTTGCAGTCCTGATGTCTGCATGTTCCAGTACGGCTTTCTGGGCTGCGTCCCCGTACATAATGGGCTCTCCTTTTGACTTTTCTTTCCTTACGGTGTCCGGGTTGATCTCGATTATGAAGTAGGGAATCAAAGCTGCCCGGGCAGCGATCGCAACGTTTCTCCCGTTGACTCCGTAGCCTATTATGACCAGGTGGTTTTCGAGCCTTTTTTCCCTGCCGTGCTCTAAAAACCCTTTATACCAGCCTGATTTCAACACCGGGGGAAGGGAAAGCCTCTGCGCGAAAGCCGCAGCTTGAGGGGCTATGCTCATGATGAAAGGGGTAAGCACCATTGAAAGCACTGCCACGTCCAGAAATTCCTGATAGATTTCTGCGGAAAGGAGCCCGTTTTCAAAACCGACTCCGGCAAGGATCAGGGAAAACTCTCCTACCTGGGAGAGGGAAAAGCCTACCCGGATCATCGTATTCAGGGGAAAACCGATCAGGAAGGTGCTCAGGGCATTTACAAAAGCTTTGAGGAGCAGCACTGCAAAGGTGGCAGCCAGGATCAGGAATAAGTGCTGCCTCAGGATGTCCAGGTCAAGCAGCATCCCTATGGAGATAAAAAAGATGCTCATGAACATGTCCCTGAAGGGGATTACGTTTCCAAGTGCCTGGGTGGCATACTCGGACTCGGAAATGATCAGCCCTGCCAGGAAAGCCCCGAGGGCGAGGGAGAGCCCTGCCATGGAGGTCAGCCAGGCAACAGAGAGCCCTATAACCACCACGCTCAGGAGGAAAAGTTCACTATTGCGGGTCCTTGCAACCTGGTACATAATAAAAGGCACCACATACCTGGCGCTGAGCAGGGTAAGCAGGACGAGTCCCAGGGCCTGCAGGATGAGCTCGAGAATGCCATTTCCTTCTCCCGAAACGCCTGCCAGGAGAGGGGTCAGGAGGATAATTACCACTGCAGCCACGTCCTGGAAAATCAGGATTCCAAGTGAAGTTCTCCCGTGGGTACTGTAGATCTCTCCTTTTTCCTGCAGGATCTTGAGGACAATTGCCGTGCTGCTCAGTGCCACCATCGTCCCCAGGAAAATAGAAGTTTCCCTGGAATTCCCCAGCAAGACAAAAACAAAAGCAACAGCAAGAGTGGTAATTGAAAGCTGAAGCCCGCCACCAAGGAGCACGATTCGCCTTAGCTGCAGGAGGTCGCGCAGGGAAAACTCTATCCCTATGGTAAAAAGCAGGAGTACGACCCCTATCTCAGCCAGCAGTTCGATTTCCCCGCTCTCCTGAATCAGCCCGAACCCAAAAGGTCCGGCAAGGATGCCTGCAAGTAAAAAGCCCACCAGCGGGGCAATTCTTAGTCTGGAAAATGCAAAGACTACAGGGATCGAGAGCCCGAAAATAATCAGGAGGTCCTTCAAAAGCAGTGATACCATCTATTGTAGATTGACTTCTCAATTAATATAAATTTCATTAATGCAAAGTGGAAACACTCCTGCAATGGGACACTCCTGCAATAGCAGAATTTATCCGGGACATATTCGAAAAGAAGGGTAAAAATGGAATTATGGGGCCTTAAAATCTGTTTTTCTCCCCTATCACTTGAAAGCCTTCGTATTTGGGAATTAAAATAAGATTCTGACCTTTATTTCCTTCCGAAGGCATTTTTCTTTCTACAGGACTGCTAAAAAAAGAAGCAACTGCTTTTCTTCCTTTTTAAAGATGTATATCTCCTTCAGAGGGGGTAGAATAGGGAATACCAGAAGAATTGCAGTTTTAATAGAAGATAAAAGGACAGGAATGGGCAAAATCAGAAATTCTCTTGAATAAGGGGAGATTTTTATGAATTATTTTAAGAAAATAAGAACTATTGAAGCTTATTTTAGCAAAAAAGTATTTAATAGATTAATTAAATCTTAGCATTTACTAATTAACGACGCATTTTCTTTAAATAAGCTGGAAAAGACTGGATTTAATTTCCTGAACAGGATTCCATGTACTATATTCTGAACATCTGTCCCTTAATTTTTCTTCCAGCTTTTCCTGAGGTTTAACCGTGAAATCCAAAATTAAAACCTGCTTTAACGCAGACGAAATAGAATTTTCAGACTGGAAATGGCAGTATAGAAACAGAATCACCACTGTTGAAGAACTCGAAAAACTGATCCCGCTTTCGGACTCGGAAAAGGCGGATATTAAGAAAGCGCTTGAGGTTTTTCCAATGGCGATATCGCCTTATTACGCTTCTCTTATTGATCCGAAAGACCCGGACTGTCCCATCCGGATGCAGGCCGTGCCCCTCTCCGCCGAACTTCAAAAATCTTCCTGGGAGCTTGAAGACCCTCTCTGTGAAGACCTTGATTCGCCATCGAAAGAGAGCTGCATAACCCACAGGTACCCGGACAGGGTGCTTTTCCTTATTTCAAACCGCTGCGGGATGTACTGCAGGCACTGCACTCGCAAGCGCAGGGTCGGCAACAGGGAGTATGATTATTCTGAAAAAACAATCAGGGAGGGGATTGAGTACATCAGGGAGCACCCGGAAATAAGGGATGTCCTGCTTTCGGGGGGAGATGCCCTGCTTGTTTCCGACGAGAGGCTGGACTGGCTCTTAGGGGAACTTTTTGACATACCTCATGTGGAGATCGTAAGGATAGGTACAAGGGCACCTGTCACCCTGCCCCAGCGCATAACTCCGGAACTGTGTGAAATCCTCGGAAAATACCCTTCGGTCTGGCTCAATACCCACTTCAACCACCCAAAAGAGATCACTCCCGAAGCTAAAAAGGCAATGGGTATGCTTTCTCGTGCAGGGATTCCCCTCGGCAACCAGTCCGTACTCCTCAGGGGGGTAAACGACTGCCCGGTGATAATCAAAAAACTCTGCCACGAACTCCTGAGAATAAAGACAAGGCCCTACTATCTTTATCAGTGCGACCTTTCCTTCGGGCTGGAACATTTCAGGACCTCGGTTGCAAGGGGTATAGAGATTATAGAGATGCTCAGGGGACACACCTCGGGACTTGCTGTCCCTACTTTTGTGGTTGATGCTCCCGGCGGGGGAGGGAAAATCCCTGTTGGACCAAACTACCTGATCTCAAATTCGGACACTGGGGTAACCCTCAGGAATTATGAGGGAGTGATCTGTATGTACCCGGAACCTGCAGAGTATTCCGCAGCATGCCAGCAAAAATGTTCCATCTGCGATAAGCACCCCGGACTTAAAAGTGATACCGGTCTTGCCAAACTCTACGACGAAGAAAATGATATCATCGCCCTTGAACCGGAAGGCCTTGAAAGAAAAAAACGTTTCTGAAAGGAAAATATCTCGGAAAAATAGTGTTCTGGATGCAAAAAATGTGTTTAAAAACTAAGGAGAGGTCGCTACGAAAAAAAACGTTCCCTTAACACTTGAGATCGAAGGAGAACTTCCGGGTTACTGGGAAAAAGCAGGGCTGAGAGTGCCCGGGGCAGGGGCTGAACTTGTAATTGATTACTACAATAAAAGACTAAAAGTCATGGAGTTTACCGGGCTTTTTGAAGCGCTCTCCGAAACTCTCGAAGCCTTTGCCGAAGCCGAAGAAATGGGAAAAATAATCGTATACACTCCGCCGGAAAAAAAGAACGGACCAGAAACCTGCGGATATGTGGAGGAAGGGATCATCAGGGGGTATTACTCCGGTAAGGACTGCCATATTTTCTCAAGCTACCCGGAAAACTCCAGGGGGATTTCCTTCCAGAAGGAAGAAGAAGACCAGATCCTCAAAAATTGCCTGAGGAAGAAACGAGAACCCGGGAAAAAGAGGCAAAAAATGGGAAATTCTCGGAAAAGAGAAAGCCAGGGGCAACAAAAAGAGAAAATCTGCCTTCCGGAAGGGTATACGCTCAGGTACGCAGTCCAGGCGGATGCTTCTGCAATGGCATCCCTTTACAGGCAGGGATTTCAATTATATCCGGCTCCCCTGCACATGGAAAACTACCTGCTCAAAACCATGGATTCCAATGTCCTTTACCTCCTTGTGGAAAAGCGCGGGGAAATCGTGAGCCTTGCCTCGGCAGAAATGGACCCCGAAAACGCGAGTGCTGAAATCACTGACTGCCTGACAGTTCCTTCCGAAAGGGGAAAGGGGTTGATGAAAGAGCTTATCAAAGCCCTGGAAAAAGAACTTTCAGAACGAAACTTCCTGAGCTCCTATACTCTCTGCAGGGCTTCTTCTTCCGGCATCAACTCCGCCTTTGCCTCTCTTGGCTATGCCTGTACAGGTCGGCTTGTGAACAACTGCAGGATAGGAAAGGGGTTTGAAGATATGAACATCTGGGACAAGCTGCTGAAATAAACTCCTGATAAAAACCTGCCTGAAAAAAGGGCTTAAGGAGAAACGCTGATTAAGGAGAAATGCCGATTTGCTGTTGAAGCTGCTCTACTGTTTTCCTTGCAGCTTCTTCAGCCAGGTGTTTCCTGTAAGCTTTTAATGACACAAGCCCTTTTGTTGAGTCCTGCAGTTCCATATCCCCCCGTATCAGTTTTTCCCCTTCCCCGGAGCCTGTGTTTTCAAAGACTACAGTTACATTTCCTTCTTTGAATTGTTCAAAATATTTTGTGTCCTCTCCCGTGGAGGTATAGAAGAACAGGACCTTCAGGTCCGAAGAGGCGTAAACAGGCGTGTAGAGCCAGCCGGGTTTGCTGACATTCACAAAGAGGGCCTGAGAATCATACTTTTCCTTGACTACACAAGCTACTGACACCTCCATGCCTGCTTTTTCCAGTTCCGCTTCGAGACTTTCCCTGAGGGATCTGGAGATGGAATCGTCCCCTTCGACATAGAGGTAAATCCTGCCCGGAAAGTCAATCCGGGGGTCACCCGAGGAATAGGCACTTACCCTTGAATTTGTCTGTGTCTCGCTCTGTGCCGCCTTGAAGTCCAGGAGATAAAAGGAAGAAAGGATAACTGCAAGGACGAGCACGGAAAGGAGGATTTTCTTAGTTCCTGTGTTTTCTGCCATCTTCTTCAAAATTGGGTGTTTATCTTTAAAAAGAAAGTGGATTGAAGGAAATTCCGGGTTTAAACAGGGAAACGGGATTTTCAAAATAGAATACGGAATCTCGGGAGATGGGGCATGAAAATAAAAATACGGAAAATAATGTTAATTCGGAAAAGCGTGTTAATGCTAAAAATCATGTTAAAAAAGGAAAATGAGAATTCCGGGTTAAAAAACCTGGAGGAAAAAACCTCCGGAGGGGTGCCCGGAATCCCGAATTCAGATGAACACGATGAACAGCACATAGGACACTGTCATCATTGCAAGGGAGTGCTTGAGCCCTGAAGATATACTCCCCGAGCCCATTTTTCCTGCAACCAGCCCCGAGCCAAAACCCTGGAGGAGGGCTGCGTGGAAGAAGAGGAGGGTATACTCTTTCAGGTCAAAGCCTCCCATGGACATTGCCGGATTGCTGGAACCGTCAAGGGCAGGGAGGAAGAAGGCGGCTAGCACGTATACTATGACCAGGAAGACGCAGAACGTCACGAAGATGATAAATACGTAGATGAACATCTCGGCAGAGCGTTCCTTTTTGAGGTTTTTCTCAATGTCTGCATCGTCTGCAACCGTGCTGATGACCTGATGGATATCTCCTGTTGATTCGCTTGCCTTGGCTATAAGGGTCAGGCTGCGCCGGGTCATGTTGGTCCGGATCCTGGCTTCAAAACGTTTCAGGGCTTCTACGAGGTTTGAGTTCCAGCGGATATCCGCAACCGTGCATTTTATTTCGGATTTCAGCCTGCCCATATTTGACTGGGCTGTAATGGCAATAGCATCGGCAAGCAGAATCCCTGTCCCGTTAATACTTGCAAGCCTTTTGAGGAACTCCGGGACCTGATCCTCAATCTGCCTGACCTTCCGAACTTCGAGTTCGTGGAAGATGATGTAAGGAATGAAAAGGACAAGCAGGGTTACAAAGATATAGTCATCAAGGGTAGATGCGGTTTCAACAAATCCTCCCTCGTACGGCATATGCTCCAGGAAAGCAGAAACAAAGTACCAGAGTGCGATTGGACCGCTTACTACAAAAGCGTATACCGGCCTGTCAAGCATAGCCCTTATGGGGTGCAGGAGCACATTTTTGACCCTGTTCACCTTTTCATAAAACGCCATTTTCTGGAGCAGTTCCTCGTCCTCTTCTGTCCATGGTTTTACCCTGACGTCACTGTAAGAATCCGGCTTAATTCTGGAGATTTTCTCCTCAGGCATCTTTTCCGCATCTCCTGTAAGCATGTCCAGGAAGACCAGGAAGATCGTTGTCCCGAAGGGAATTGCTCCGTATACAAGGATATAGAGTTGTGTGGGTCCCCCGTTGTCAATCATATTCATGACTACGAGGATAACCATAAGGAAAAGAGGACCTACAACGAATACCGTTATATAAACCTCTGCCAGGAGCCCGAGGGTGTCAAGGAAACGCTTGTGTTCCTTATTTGCATTGGATTTGTAGAGGTCAGTTTTATTTTTCAGGTAAAGGGTAATGTCTCCTCCACTGGAAACTATTGAAATCAGGCCGTCTACAAGGTCTTTGAACTGTTCGGAAGGGGTCCTGTCGGCTGCATCCCAGAGGGCATCCTGAAGGTCTTTCCCGAAATATTCGATATCCCTTATGATATTCCCGAATTCGTGCGAAGCTGTCCCGTAGAGGTGAGAATGCTTCGAAAGCGACTTCATGATGTCAAAGATAGTCATACCTCCGCCCCTCTGCAGCACATAGAGGAAAGCTGTTGCATGGGGCATTGTTGCATTGATAGCCCGCTTCCTGCTATCTGCTTTCATGGGGGGGTATGCCATAATAAGCCCGTAGGTAAAGGCGGCAATCATCGAGAAGAAAACGAATCCGCCTACGACTGTAAGGATTAAGGGGAGATGAGCTTCAATAAATGCAGGAGTCTCAACTGCCCTTGTTACTCTGTTCGAGATGCCAAACGTTGAAACAATGCTTTCCGGGGTTATTCCCCTGAAGAGCTGCTTTCCGATCAGTAAACCTGTAAGCCCGCCGAATATTCCTGCAAGCAGGGAGTATAAAATTGCGGTTGAGACATACTGTTCCACTGGCAGGGGAATATGAGCCTGGCGAAGCTTTATCCTGAACAGGGCATACCTGTCTTCGTTCTCAAGGATTTTTTCTCCGAAGATCCTGAATGCCAGGGTATTTATAGCGTTCATGGATACCCCCCTTAAATGTGGTGCATTACCATATCCCGCAAGGTATCGTTTCCAACCGCTTCCATTACAAGCTGCGGGTTTGTGGCATACATATGCACTATCAGAGAAACACTCACGTAATCACGGATCTGTTTTGCAGTCAGGTAGGCAAGGATCTGCTCTCTGTTTTTAAACTCAATAAAGAGCTTATCAGGGTTCCAGCCCCTTGCTTTCATGATCTCGTTGAGCACATAGGAATCCCCGGCCCGTTTGAAGTTATCATGCACAGGCTCCCAGCGGTATAGTTCATTGATCCTGAGACTTCCTGACCTGGCATCAAGGCCCGTGATCTCCACAATTGTTTTGGTTCTCCTTACCCTGGTCTCATTGACATAGGTCTGCATCTGGATACAGATGACTCCAAGGGCCTGCATCATCACGTGAGGGACATTGATAGGTTCGTTTTCGAGCCTGTTAACAACGGTCTGCACGTCGCTTGCATGCATCGTCGAATAGGTGGTGTGCCCTGTTGACATTGCCTGGAAAAGGGTAAGGGCCTCTTTACCTCGGACCTCGCCCACAAGGATATATTCCGGGCGCTGCCTGAGAGCGGCTTTCAGGAGTTCGTACATGGACACTTCTCCTGTCCCGCCTACCGTAAACGACTTCCTGGTTGCGCCTGCGATCCAGTTTTCGTGGTGGAGCATGATCTCCCTTGTATCTTCAATGGAAACTACCTTTGAAAGCCTCGGGATGAATTGAGAGATCGCGTTCATCAGGGAGGTCTTACCCGAGGCAGTACCTCCTGCAAAAAGTACACTGATGTTGTTTTCAATGGCAATCCAGTAGTATGCCATCATCTCTATGCTGCATGTCCCATACCTGATAAGGTCAATCGGGGTTATGGGGTCTCCCTTGAATTTACGGATGGTGTAGGAACTGCCCCTTGTTGTAACCTCTTTTCCGAGGGTTGCCTGAATTCTTGAACCGTCCGGAAGGGTTGCATCTACAATCGGTTCTCCTATGGAGATATGCTTGCCGCTTCTCTGGCAGAGCTTGACAACCAGAGAGTCCAGTTCCTTTTCCCCAAAAAGGATATTGGTCACGATGTTGTTATGCTTCCTGTGGTAGAGGTAGATCGGGATTTCAATCCCAGAACAGGAAATATCTTCAATATCCGGGTCCTTAATGAGCGCATTTATCCTTTCGTACCCGATGAAATTTCTCCTGAGGAAATACATTATCTTGTGAATCGAGGAAACTTCAAGGGTGCTGTAATACTGATCCAGAAGCCTCATGCCTCTGTTAATAAGAATGACGTCCTTCTCCTGTCCGGATATCATGTCGTCCTGGGTAAGCACATCTTCCAGGTTGTCCCGGACTCGCTCAAGAACGGCTTTTTCATAGGTGGTGAGAGTGGGTTCAATAACATAATAGTATTTCATTTCCAGGTTTTCAATTATGCTGATAAAAGCGTAAGGCTCCTCTACCCAGTAGCGTTCGATTTCAGTAAATCCTGCAGGAATTTCATACTCAAGGAGCGGGCCGCAGGTTTCAGGATCATATGGGGGAAGGACCCTGAGCTCTTCATCCTTCAGGCTCTGGATGATTTCTGCAAATTTCTTTTTTGCTCCTTCAGGGGTTTTTACTTCATTAAAGAACTCTTTAAGCTTATCACTTAATTTTTCGCCTTCTTTGATCCCGGCTATGTCGCGACCCAGGTCCTTCATGTTCCCCAGGAATCCGGGCTTTTTCTTAATTTTCGCTTTCTGGGGAGCCTTTTTTATTTTACCTGAGGTGCGGGCTTTTTTATCCGCTTTTGTTTCCTGGGTACTCTTTAACTCCTCAACTCCACCTTCATGATCTGTGCCTTTCCGGTCTTGGGGGCCGATGTCAGGAGGGAAAATCCCTTTCTTTTCGGTTTCAGGAATAAGTTCGACTTTCTTTTCAGGAACAGTTTCTGGAGAAACCGAAGATTTTGGCTCAAGGGCAACTTCAGAAGAACCGGAAGGTTTTGTTTCAGGTTCAGAACTTTCCTCCAGAGCTGTGGTTTTTTGAGTTTCCGGCACTTCTACGAACAGAGGAGTTTCCAATACTAATTTATTTGTTGGTTCTTCCTCAGTCTCAGTTTCCGGAGAATAACTCGTAAATTGAACAGTTTCGAGTATGGGTTTGGTTTTTCGGGTTTCAATCTTGATTTTCATGTCAGGAAGGTCAGTCTTCTCTTTTTCTGTATCTTCGCTCCCCGCACTATTCTTCATCCAATAAGGATAGTTCTTTTTCTGTGGGGTTCTTTGAGAACCTGAAACTTCCTGAGAACTGTCCCCCATATCCTTTTTGTCGTTCTCAGTCTGAAGGCAGTCGGTGTCAGCTACATTCGGGGTATCTTCACAAGAAGCCCTTTCGACAGGTACCTGTAGAAGACTGGACTTTCCTGCCAGAACCTCTTTTTCCCCCCCTTTCTGCATACCATTGTCTGGTTTTTCTGAGTCATCCGGAGATTTCTCATTTTTGGAAACCATAGAAGTTTGCCCCGCCAAGGATCGTCCCCTCACAAAATTCTTTATCAGTATAAAATAATATGCAAATTATTGTCTAAATTTATTCAACAAGAATTAACAACTTTTTAATATTATTGGTTATATTACTTAATTCTTTTGTGTACTTTTCTAAAAGGTTTTTTAATCTATTTTTTGGCATCTAAAGGTAAATTAATGGAAATTTCATTTCTGAATCAAATATGAAATGTATTTCAATAGTATTAATCTTTTCATTAAAAAAATTCTATGTATTATATATTATTTTTATACTGTTTTTCTGTAAGTATATAAAATATATTCTAAAGTTCATTGTGGTTTGAAAACACAAAAATGGATTTTTAAAAAAGGAAATCAAAAAAGACGAAGTAGAAATGAAACTGTCAGGTGAAGGGGTGGATAAGTAGGGAAGTGAAGAAATTAAATTATTGAGTGAAGAAGGGAAAGGAAAAATCGTAAACTGGTGAGAATGAAGCTTTTCAAAGGAGTTTAACCCCTGATGAGGTTATTTCAAACCTGATCGGATTCAGACTGAGGCATGTCCTTCGCATTTTAGGAATCCTTATGTAGCGTTCAATATTCCCTGTATAGGGATTTTCGTCTACCATAAGCCGGAGAGAGCCGCTTACCGAGTACTCAGCAAGGTTATGGGTCATCTTGCACGCGGTATCGTCCATGACAAACATTGCCGTGCAGTCTCCTCTGGTGCTGAGGATAAAGTTCAGGGCATCAAACTGGTCCCTGAAGTCCTGGATGGAAAGCCTCAGGGTAAAAACACCTATATTGTCAATCACTACAACATCGGTTCCTTCAGGCACATAATCCGAAAGTGTGGGCAGCTCTATTTCCAGGCCTTCAGGAGTAAACCCGAATTTTGAGGTCTGGACCTTCTCTGAACGGTTCTGAAAAGACCGCTCAATTGTGAGCTGACCTTTTTCATAATATTTAGTAAGCCCGAGCCCCAGCATTTCTGATAAGTCCAGAATATCTTCTGGAAGTTCTTCGGTTGCGACCAGGACGCATTTCTTACCATCAAGGCATGCCCTGTGCAGAAAATGAATGGTAAAAGTGGTCTTGCCAGTTCCTGTATCTCCGGTTATGAGAAGGACCCTGCCCGCCAGGTATCCTCCGCCGATCCTTTCGTCAAGTTCAGGTATTCCTGATGATATCCGTTTCATTGTTTTGACTCAATCCGTTTCTGTAAAGTTAACTTAGAAGCATTGAATTCTGAGTTGAGGAGATAGGATGTAAAATGAACTTTTATTTACAGGGTATAAGGCGAGATCTTATATAAAATTTACATACAGAGGATTGAGAAAAATACAGGTCACAACAGAAAATGATGTACGAAGTATAAAAATCCTGAAAAAAAAGAAGCGACGAGAGGGGGACTCGAACCCCCGCGATGCAGGGCATCATGGGATTAGCAATCCCACGCCATACCGGGCTTGGCTATCTCGTCATATCAAACTTTAGAAACGCGTCCCCTAAAATGCATTTCATATATTTAACCTTTTCCGGAGACAAATCCTTCAAATAAATTGTTCTTCCCGAAAAATTACAGTTATTATAATACAAGGCTCTTGAAAAATATTAATTTATGTGCTTAGTGATGAGCACACCGCAGGTCGTTGTATCTGGGAGACTTCAGTAGACTGGAACCTCTTCTCCACCCCGCGACCCCGCAAGCGACGGTTGCCCACGGTGAGTCTGCTCCCTTCCGGGCCTCGACCGGTTTCCGCGGTTAGGGTATGAGAACCTGTTTTCCAGCAAATCCGCATACCTGCACCATCCAAGCAGGACGGGGCTTCTCAGTTGAGACCACAGGCTGGAATCCCTTTGACGCATCTTCCCTTGGCTTCGTCCCCCGCATATCGGCGATTTCGGGTTACAGGTAACGCCGGGCTACCCGAACTAGCTCATCAGCTATACAAAGAGATTATTCACTTATAAAACTATCCCTCCCGATATGCATTTTAAATCCTCTGTAAAAAACACACGATGATCCCTTGAAAATGAGGGAAACCATATCAGGAAAACATTTATTGAGAAAATATGCCTCGGGGGAAAACCCGCGGGTTTAAGTTTTTTACGGAATTCGTTTTTAAAATCGAATCTTAAAAGCTATTTTTATCCACTATTTTAAAAAAACATTTCTTAAATATCAACAAAAGTTAGTGGGAGTGCCTGCCGAACTTTAAATTATATCTAATAATGAATAAAACGCCTTATTTATTTATACGTCGTTTTTCAAAGTAATAGGTACATAAAATTCCAAACGGCTTACAGTATGTTAAAACACCCTGTAAAATAAATCAGCGAGGGGAGTTTGTATGAGATATGGAGTTGCAATTGACCTGGGAACAAGCGGGTATAGGGCTCAGAAGATTGACCTTAATACCCAGGAAATTAAAAGGACAGTAATAACATTGAGAAATCCCCTTCCCGGAGCGAATGTGATGGATCACATGGACTTCGCAATTCACTACGGGCAGGACCTTGCGCATGGACTTTCCGTAAATGCGGTAAAGAACCTGCTCCAGACTCTTGATGTGCAAAGCGGAGAACTTGACCGACTTTCAATCTGTGGAAACCCTATCCAGTTATCCATTTTTCAGGGGATAAGCATTGAAGACCTGGCTTATGCGGGGGAACGGAAAAAAAAGAAGTACAATATAGAGGAACAGAAAAGGAATGCAAGAATAGTATCCAGCAGTGAAATTTCCGGGCTTGAGGAATTTAACTGTGAAGTTGTAGTCCCGCCTGCAATTAAACATGAAGTCGGAGCCGATGCCCTTGCTCTTATAATTAAATCGGGTATGCTTGACAGCGACCAGATTTCGATTGCAACTGATTACGGGACAAACGCCGAGATGGCGCTCAAGGTAAAAGACATCATTTATACCGGTTCAGCAGCTGCAGGGCCCGCTCTTGAAGGGCAGCAGATAAAGCATGGGACCCTTGCCTCCCCCTTTGCAATTTCGGATTTTGAATTCGAGGACGGGGCATTGAGGAACTATGTATTGAACGAAGAGATGAAACCTGACCTTGGAGATCTTGTAGACCCTAAAACCGGAGAAATTCTTGAAGCAGGGCAGATCAAAGCAAAAGGAATTACAGGTACGGGAGTTATTGCCCTTATCGAAAAAGCTCTGGGACACGGCCTGGTTGTACTTCCGAAAATCAAAACTCCGGACGAACTAATTCACCTGCAGAACAAAATAACTTTCTCGGAAAGGGACCTGAAAGAAGCCGGAAAAGCCATTGGTGCAATCCGGGCAGGGCATATTACGCTCTGTGCGGCTGCAGGCATAGAACTGACAGATATTGATGCAGCTTATATGGCAGGTGCTGCAGGCACATATATGGATGCGGTAAAAGCCCAGAAAATTGGCCTGATCCCTTACTCTACAGGGATGATTGCCCAGCTCGGGAACACCTCTCTTGCCGTTGCAAGGGAAATCCTGCTTTCGGAAGGGAGGCTGTGGGAACTTCAGGACATTGCAAGCCAGATTATAGGCACCCACATAATGTTTGCGACCGCTCCTGAGTTCCGGGACGCCTACGTCCTTGAACTTGCTTACTGGGAAGAGGGAATGCCCTTTAAGATGTTTAAAAAATACCTTAAAAAGAAGGGTCTCCCATCACTTGATGATCCCATAGACAACCCTGTGGTGGATAAGCGCGTGGAAAGGGATATTCCTGTCCTTGGGGAAGAAGGTCTGCATGTACTCGAAAGGGTCGGGACCTATATGACCATGATTGTTGACTGCCCTGAGTGCAAGAAGTGCATAAAAGTCTGCCCTAATGACGCCATTACAATTGACGAGGAAAACAGGATTATGATAAGCACCGACCTCTGTGAAGGTGCCCACTGTCAGAAATGTATCAGGGCCTGCCCGCCTGACAAATTTAACTGGGCTAATCTGGAGGTCTTCAAACCCGAGCAGCAGGAGTAAGAGAAATCCGGGTGTCAATAGATCAGCCCTCAGATGACTTCTGATCTCAGATAACTTCTGATGTAAAAAACGTCCTTATGTAATTCCCGGGACCTCATTGTAAAGAGTAATGCAGATGGTTGACCCATACGATGGTATTTAAAATTAACGTTCAGCATTACTCTGGTTATCTGTGGATCTCGGGAAAAAAATATCTGGAGTGAGAATTGGTCCGTAGCCGGGAAAAATTAAAAAGCCTTAAGGTGCTCTGGAAGGGTCATCTCTGGCCGTGAAAGTGTGTATAAGGATGTATTTTGAGATTGACATCGAAATAAAGGGATAAACAGTAAATAAATTGGTAAATAATTCTGAATAACCTCTACTTAAATCTCAAACAAAACCTAAAAGGAAAGAAGAAGAATAGCAAGTTTATGACTTTAATGTAAAAATGAGACCGAACTTCTTAACAAAATGGAAGTTTTGGACGGTTGTGCACAGAATAAACACAAATTATATAAATAACCTGCTCCTATGGAAATATTGAGGCATCTAATCCACTTTCACACCGAAAATCATCTACCACATCTAGCCCAAACAGATTTTTAAGTTACGCAACGCCGTTTTTTAGATGCCTCAATACCACATAGAGCAACGCTATCTGGGATAGAAAATCATCATATATAAACTTTTATATCTATTTTTTAATATAATACTCGAGTTTGCGGGCTCATTCCGCAGAAGAAGTGAATTTTGCATGTAATTAAGCATTAAAGTTCCTGAAAACTCAAAAGCTTTAATACCTCTTCTAAAAATTCCCCTCACTTTATTACAAAGGGAGCGCGGAGGGTCACGAATACCCCGCCCTTCAGGTAGGGGATGAAGTGAACCCTCGCCTCTTTTTGTTTTCGATTTTAATATCTTCATCGTTGCTTCTTTGTGAAATGATCGGAAATCGGACAGGGTCTCTATAGCAGAGTTTCAATAACTTGGATCAAGGAAACCTTGTTAAAGAACACTGTAAATCTTTCCGAGTAGCCGAGCGGGCGGCCCGAAGCATACCCCATCCTTTAGGGTGGGGTGGCCGCCCGCAATTTGATTTAGTTGCAGTCAGGTCGGGGCATCAGGAGTATCACTTTAGAACTCATCAGGAGCAAGGATGCATCAGGAGTTTTTCTCAGGAATGGTTGCATCAGGTTTTTTCTCAGGAATGGTTGCATCAGGTTTTTTTCTCAGGAATAAGGTTGCATCAGGAGTATTGCTCAGGGTATTGCCAGATCATAGGATGTTGCCCATGCTCGCAGGATCCGGCTGTATATCTGTTCTGCAAAATCCAGGCCTCGTTGATTCTAACCGGAAATGGATCTGAAGTAGGTTCCAGAAAGAATCTCCACAAATGTGTCTAAAGTAAGCCGGAAAGCCCACTTTTGACCTTACCTTGAATTCTACATAAATGGTGGATTTTAAATGAAATGCCTTCTGAATAAAAATTATGGGGAAGATGCTGAAAAGAAGGAATGGGAGGATGCATTCTTTAAAACCAATCTGGGACTAAACTAGCACAAATTTTATAAATAACCTCTACGTAGGAGTTAATGAGGCATCTAATCCACTTTCACACCGTAAATCATCTACCACATCTAGCCCAAACAGATTTTAAGTTACGCAACGCCTGTTTTTAGATGCCTCAATCACCCAATTTTGATGAAACTTTTGATGAAGTTTTCTAATTAAGATTGAATTCCTCTGATATAAATATTTATATTTTATCTCGATTATAATTATGTGGGATAATTGATAGTTTTTCTGGCTTTTTACAAAATCATTTACATTTCTATGCTTCTAAATTTCGCTTCTTTCTGCCTGGAAAGAAAAGGAAAAAAGAGAGGAAGAGGTCAGAGGGAATAAGCTTCACGAAGTTTTACAACGAGTGCTTCGACCTGTTCCACAGCTGTTCCTATATACTTATCAGGGTTTACCAGGTTCTCAATATCTCCCGCACTCAGGTACCGTGAAACGGAAGGAGTATCCAGAAGTACCTGTTTGAAGTGCTTCCCCGTATCATGGGCTTCCATTGCCGAAGTCCTGACAAGTTCATGGGCTTCCTGCCTGCCTACACCTCTTTTTGCAAGTTCGATCATTACAGCTTCGCCCATGTTCAGACCCCTTAGCAGGTCCAGATTCCTGCGGATATTTTCGGGATAGAATCTGAGATTCTCAAGCACGCTGATCCCAAGTTTAAGGATATGGTCCGTAAGCACACAGGCTTCCGGGAAGACGACCCTTTCGCAGGAGGAATTTGTAAGGTCCCGCTCGTCCCAGAGGGTGTTGTTAAGAAGTTCAGGCTCAACCATTGCCCTTACGATCCTTGCAAGCCCGCAGATCTGCTCGGACTTGATCGGGTTTCGCTTGTGGGGCATGGTAGAAGAACCAACCTGCTTTTTCCCGAAACTTTCCTCAATCTCGGCAATTTCACTGCGCTGCAGAGTCCTTATTTCGATGCCTATCTTGTCCAGAGTCGTAACAGTATTTGCCATCCACATAACAAACTCGGCATGCCTGTCCCTCTGGATGATCTGGTTTGAGACATCCACAGCCCCGATTCCGAGGTGCTGCATCGTAAGTTTCTGGATCAGGATTCCGGACTTCCCAAAAGCTGCCTGAGTCCCGACAGCTCCGGTCATCTGCCCCACGGTAGCTCTCGGGGTCAGCTCGTACAGGCGGTTAAGGTGCCTTGAAATCTCGGAAGCCCAGATTGCAAAACGGAGCCCGTATGTTGTGGGGACGCCTATCTGCCCGTGTGTCCTCCCGCAGCAAACCGTGTTCTTATGGGCTTCTGCCTGGTTTACCAGCACCCTGAGCAGGATTTTGAGTTTATCTTCCAGGAGGTCAATTGCGTCCTTTATCTGGAGTGCGGTTGCCGTGTCGAGGATGTCGTTTGAAGTGGCCCCGAAATGGACCCACTTCCCCGCATCGTCCCTGCACTTCTCAGAAATGGCAACAACAACAGCCATCATGTCGTGGTGGATCTCGGCTTCGATTTCGTCAACTCTTCCGGCCTTTACGGATTTCACGCATTCGGAGATGATCTCAGCCGCTTCTGCCGGGATAAGTCCCATATCCGCTTCTGCCTGGGCAAGGGCTGCCTCGGTCTGTAAGATCTTAGCAAGTCTGTTTTCCTGACTCCATACATATTTCATTTCTGCTGTACCGTACCGGTATTCTATTGGATGAATAGCCACATCAATCACCTTACTGGAATCGGGAATTTTATTTTATCCCGGGTCTACCTTAAACCTTAATTGTTCTTAGTTTTTTAAGAGTCTGAATTCAGGTTTTTTTCCTGAATACCCTTAACCTAAATTATCCTTTAGGTTAAATTATCCTTAGCCTTAAATGATTCCTGGCAGTATGGAGTTTTAATTTTAGTTCTCAAATCTCCTCCGAACCTGTAACTTGTAGCCTGATTTTTCAGTCACTTCCGGAACTGCCAGTATTCAATATCACTACTGTAAATAAGTACAGTTTCATTACTGTTCCACAGCCGTAGTTTTCAGCCTGCAGGGTACGGAATAAACAACAGAACCAATAAATAAATTTTGAGTCTGCAGAATTGGAAAAAATCCGGACATGTGAAAGAGAAGAGCAGAAAAGGTTGCAAACTCAGCAGGTAGCGTAATTTTTTGATGAAAAACATTATATGTCTTAACATCCTTTAAGCGGGCTATATACCGTATCAATAATAAAAAATAATAGCAGGTGACAAAAATGGCTCGTTTTCCAGAAGCTGAAGAAAGGTTATTAAACAAAAAAATCTGCATGAAGTGTAATGCCAGAAACGCCATAAGGGCAACCCGCTGCAGAAAATGCGGCTATGGTACTCTTCGCGTTAAATCCAAGGAATCCAAGGGAGCATGATCTTTTTTGCAGGTGGAAGCACACCTCCAGAAGATTATTGAGCAGGAAGGAAAAGTTCATCTTACCCTTATCGACCCGGCTTCCCAGACGCCTGAAAGAGCTGCCGAAATTGCTCTTGCAGCAGTTGAAGGAGGCACTGATGCCATCATGATCGGGGGCTCAACCGGAGCGTCGGGAACCCTATTAGATGAGACTGTAATAAAGATTAAAGAAAAGGTAAATGTCCCTACCATCCTTTTCCCGGGAAGTTCAGCCGGCCTCAGTAGCTATGCAGATGCTGTATTTTTCATGAGCCTCCTGAATTCCAGAGATCTGGGGTATGTGATCACAAACCAGGTGCTTGGAGCTCCGCTTGTATACAGAAGCCAGATAGAGCCGATTTCCATGGCATACCTTGTTGTCGAGCCCGGAGGTACTGTCGGCTGGATAGGGGACGCAAAACTGATCCCCAGGAAGAAACCTGATATTGCTGCGGTCTATGCCCTTGCAGGCAAATACCTCGGCATGCACTATACCTACCTGGAAGCAGGATCCGGAGCCGATGCGCCTATCCCCCCTGAAATGATAGGGGCTGTCAAACACGTACTCGGCGAAAACAAACTGATTGTTGGCGGTGGGATCAGAGATGCAAAAACCGCAAAGCTCTGTGCTTCTGCAGGTGCGGATATGATCGTCACCGGCACGATTGTTGAAGAAGTAAAGGATGTAACGGCAAAGGTGGCTGAGATCGTATCAGCCATAAAAAGCTAAACTCCTGTAATCAAGGTGTGCTGCCTGCTTTTTCGAGATCCGAAGAAAATTCCTTAAATTCAACTGTTCTTTTTTAAATTTCTATTTATTTTTTTAGTATCCGTTTTTGAGAGCATAAGCCCTCTCTCCGCTCTGAACCTTGTTCCCATAAATCCGGGGCAAAAAATAGAGACCATTTCATTTCAGAGAGGATATCTGAGAAGATATTTCATTTCTGGTAAGAATAATAATAATTACCTGCCATAAGAGATTATGGAAAATGGTTCTTTTGAACAATAAATAAGCATAAGGAAAACGGGACAAATAGGAGGAAAAATATGGAAGTCAGAGAAGAAGTCCATGAACAGATTCTTGAAATCCTCAAAGGTGCAAAATTTCCAATCAACACGCTGGATGAATTAATTGCCGCTTTACCCGAGGGGCTGGACACTACGTGCAGGATAGGGGACGTTGAGGTCACTGCAGCTGAAGCGAAAAGTCTGATTACTGACAGGGATTTCCCTTTCAAAGATGCAAAACAGGTGGCAGACTTAATGGTTGAAAGAGCAGGGCTGTAACCCCCCATTTTTATTTTCCATCTTGTTTTCCATCTGTTCTCTATCTTGTTTTCCATCTGTTCTCTATCTTGTTTTCCATCTGTTCTCTATCTTGTTTTCTATCCTTTTTTCTATGGTTCCAGAGAAGGTTGCCCACTATTGCCTGCCGATAAATAGCTTATATTCTGATATTCTATTTCTCCGTACTACTTTTATTTCTCCTTACTGCTGAAGATCATGCTCTTCTCTCAAAAGGTCTGTTCTTGACAGGCTTTTCTTTTCCCAAACTTTTTATTTTGGAAACTATCTTTATACTTAAGATTTAAAATCTGTTCAATTAGCAATTTATAGGCAGCCGATTGTAATAAATAGTTTTAAAGGAAATACTTGCTCCTATTTTAGTATCATGTTCTACTAACGCAAACATATTCTACTGACGCAAACGGATCTGAAAAATACAAAGGCTCAGGGATGGCAAATTTCCCACGGAGGAAAGAATGTCGAGGCCTATGGAACCTATCGGGGATCCGGCGTCAATTTGCAATCAACACTAAGAGGTATGATTATGCTCAGGATTTCCAATCTGGTAAAAGATTATGAGGTGCGTTCCGAAAAAAGAAGGGTTTTGGACCATATCGACCTCACGGTGAAGGACGGAGAGATCCTCGGAATCACAGGTCGAAGCGGAAGCGGGAAATCGACCCTGCTCCGCATTATCCGGGGAGTTGAGCCTTTCGATGAAGGAACTGTGGAAGTTGATGGGGAAACTGTAACTCCTGAATCAGGGCTGGAAGGAGAACTCCTCCTGAAAAGCGTAACGGCAATACACCTCCAGCGAAATTTCGGACTATGGAACGGGCCTGCAATAGAAAACGTCATAAGGAAACTGAATTACCTCCGGATAGGGCACGAAGCCCTCCCGCACAACGAGACTCAGGATTATGACGATCTCTTTGTCGAGGCGATGGAGTACATGAAGCTTGTGGGCCTGGAACACAAAGCCCTCCACTCGACCAATCTCCTCAGCGGAGGGGAAAAGCAAAGAGTCGTAATGGCAAGGCAGCTTGCCGCAAAGCCGAAAGTCCTTCTTCTGGACGAGCCCGTAACAATGACGGGACCGGATACCAAGCAGGAAGTCCTTGATGTCATAAAGAGCCTGAAAGAAAAACTGAATATCCCGATTATAGTGGTCTCCCACCTCCCTGAAATCCACGCCTATCTCGCAGACCGGCTTATCTTCCTTGAGAACGGGAAAATCGCAGCCGACGGCGAACCTGCCTGGGTTCTTAAAAACTTCCTTCGAGACATGAAACCAAGGAAAGAGCTTTCTGAGCCCGGAAATAAGGAAGCCTGCATTAAAGTAAGGAATATCTCCAAACGCTATTCCCTTATCCGGATGGGAGAAGTCCTCAACATAAAAGATTTCTCTCTGGATGTTTACAGGGGAGAGATTCTGGCATTTATCGGGCCTTCCGGAGCCGGAAAGACGACTATTATGAAGTTAATGGAGGGACTGATCAAACCAAAAAGCGGGGCTGTCGAGTATTTATGCAAGGGGGACTGGGTGGATGTTACCGAGTACAGCAAGAAGCGCATGGAACTCAGGCGGATTATGAGCGTTATGAACCAGGAATTCTCAATGTCCGTAAATTCCACTGTTCGGGAACAGATCCGTTTCAGGCTGAGCATGAAAAAACAGGGTGCAATCGAATACGCGAGAAATAAAGCCCGGGAAATGGGACTTTCGGACGAGACTCTGGATACCATCTACCGCCTGCCCGATATGCCTGAAGAGGAAAAGACTACCACACTCAGGGAACTGAACCTCAATGACACTGTTTACTTCGAACTTTTCCCGGCTATTCCCGTAACAGATGTCGATACCTATGCAAAACCGGTCTTCGAAGCCCTTGACCTGCCAATGGAAATCCTTGATAAAACTCCTTACCAGATAAGCGGAGGGGAACATGTCAGGGCTTTTATTGCCCTGAGCCTTGCAACAGCTCCCGAATATCTTATGCTTGACGAGCCCTTTGGGGACCTCGACCCTGTAACCCTCAGGGATGTAACAAATTCCTTAAAGAAGATTAATGAAAGCTTTGGCACGACCATTGTGCTCGTAAGTCACCACATGGACTTTGTCCGGGAAGTTGCCCACAGAGCGGTATTGATTGAAAACGGGGCCCTTGTAATGGACGGAAAGCCGATTGAAGTCTGCCAGGAGCTGATCAACAGGAGTAATGCCCCTTACATGGAACACAGCCTGGAAGACCTGGTTGAAGGTAAACTGGAAATACAGTAATTTGAGAGTCTACCCCGGACTCTTTTTTCTTTTTTTACTCATTTTTTACTGTTTTTTTTTCCTTTACTCTTTCCTTACTTATTTTCATTTCTTTTCTTTTTCTTCCTTTTGATATTCACTTCTAAGTCGGTTCCACTCCTCGTTTCCGAATGTTATGTACATACTTGGGGGTACGATTGGTTTCTCAAGGTCTTTAATTGTTCTTTCCGAAAGCGCCTGAGTTTCAACAAGCTCTTTTCCGGCGTATCTGAGCAGCTTTTTGTATTTGCCTATCAGAGGTTTTAGCATGATGTTTTTTTGGCCCCTGAAAATTTCTCCTTCTCCCCTGTAGATTTCTGCAATCAATTCGGTGTGAAAAGTCCTTGCCAGCCGCCTGAAAAAAAGACTTAAGACCTCGAAATTTGTCTGTCCGGGCAGCCCGGCATTTGAAATCGCAACGAATTTCGGATACTGCTCATAACGTTTGGCATGCCTGTATTCGCCCTTTTCATCCTCCTCAAAGTGAGGCAGAAGAACGGGCGAAAGTCTATCTATGAAATTTTTCATTACGGAAGGAACATTATCAAAATACACAGGGCATGCAAAGACTACGATATCCGAAGCCATAAATCTGGGAAGTAGATCGTCCATATCATCGCGAATAGTACATATCCCGGGCGTTTTGAGCCAGCACTCAAATTTTCCCCTGCAGTACCTGATATTCTTCTCGGTAAGGATAATATTTTCAGTTTCTGCACCGGCTTCTTCTGCTCCTTTCAGAAACTCCTCGACCATAATGAGAGTATTTCCTTCCCTGCCCTTATGGCTCCCACTAAACACTGTTACTTTCATATCACAACCCCCCCGGTTGCCCCAGGAAAAGTAAAACTTGTGAGCCGTCTTTCCTCCGGCTCATAATTCAAAATTGTTCCCCAAACCCTTTATCGGCACCTGCAAAGAGAGCCTTCTTTCTAACTATCATTTTCGTTTCTGTTATCATTATTGTTTTCATAGAAATTTTTCCCCACATACCAGGCTCTGCCCAGATGCTCCCCGACTCCCCAGTAATTATTATCGTACATGGAAAAGACAATCGGTTCAATCTTTTCGATATCAGGAATTCCGTTACACAGATACCGTTCTTCCGTGTAACTCTCCACAATCTCGCCGATGAAAACCTCGTTGGTTCCGCCGAAGTCCAGGGTATCCACGAGCCGACATTCAAGGTTTACAGGGCATTCCCGGATCATCGGAGCTTTTTCGAGCTTTCCGTAGAAAGTTTTGAAGATGCCGGATTTGTCCGCCTTTTTCCCGGAAACTATGCCGCAGTAATCCGTAGCTTCAACCATGTATCTGGAAGGAATATTTACACTGAAGCAATTGTTTTCCCTGATTCCTTCATTTGTATAGTGCATTTTTCCCAGGGTAACTGCGATCATTGGGGGGCTTGCCTGAACGATGCCGCAAAAAGCGATTGTAAGGTAGTTTGGCTTTCCGTTCACATCGGCCCCCACGAGGGTAGTGGGCATAGGATAAAGGAAATTCCTGGCACCAATGGCTTTTTTCTCTCCGGTTTCCACCCTTTCATCCTCCACAAAGCTGCATAACCAAAAATCCGAATCCGCTTATTTGAATCTGCTTTATAGTATGTCCCTTCCACGAAGCTGCGGAAGAACTCATTAAGAAATGTATTCTTTTATATCTATTCTCCCGATCTGTAATTAGTATTCCGGTTTCTATCGTTATATGGATTAAGATATAATTCTTCGGGATATAAATGCCTTTACGGATCAGGGTATAAAAATGTTTGAGTAAAAACGCTCCCCAAAAAGAGACAAAATAGAAGGCCAAAATAAAATAAGCTGAAAAGGGAAACTCTTTAACTATAAACTCTAACTTTTATTAAAATATCCAATTCTTCAGGCATGTCTTCACTCATGCCTGAGCGCATCCACAGGAGCCAGTTTTGCCGCTTTGTTTGCAGGATAAACCCCGGCAACAACTCCCACTATGACTGCAACCAGAACCCCTATCTCGAAGATATATCCTGGATACAGGAAAGGCAGTTTAAGAGCGGTTGTGATTATATAGGCCCCCCCAATTCCGACCGCTAATCCCAGAACCCCTCCGAAAAGGCTGAGAATAACAGACTCGATAAGAAAGAGCATAAGGATGTCCGTACTTGAAAAGCCAAGGGCTTTCATGATCCCTATTTCCCTTGTGCGTTCGGTAACCGTAACAAGCATTATGTTCATTATCCCTATCGAGCCTACAAGCAGGGAGATAAGAGCTACTGCAACAAGGAAATTTCTCAGGGTATCAGCAAGCTTGTTTGTTTGTTCAAGAACATCCGCCTTATTAAAAATACGGTAGGGTTTTGCGTCCTCGTCATCGAGATCCCGTGAAGAGACTCCAAAGTTCCGTGCAAGCCGCTTATCCACCTCGTCCGAGACAACTTTCACATCATCAAGGCTGTCGGACATGGCAAAGAAAGATGAAAAATCATCTTCTTCGAGCATCTGGTTGATGGTTGAAACGGGAATGAAGATGCTCGTGTCCCGATCAATCCCTCCTCCTGCAAAAGAAGTGTTCAGGCTTTTAATGATGCCTTTCACCTTGAACTTTCGGGTCACAGTCTTTCCCCCCTTAAGACGCAGAGTAATATCTACCGAACTGCGGGCAGAGATGTTCCTGTCGAACTTTTCATTTGCAACCTTGGAGCCGATAGCTGCGGAAAAAGCATCCTGGTCCCTTATGAAACTTCCACTTTCCATAATGATGTTAGCAGTATCCTCATAATCTCCGGTAACCCCTACAATGTCGATATTTTTCTTCTGGGAGAAGTAGGTTGCCACTCCCAGTTGCTGTTTTATGGGCGAAACCCCGCTGATTCCGGGAGTTTTTTTGATTATTTGAAGCTCATTGTTGTAAAAAAGGTTAGGTTCCTGGCTGTAAATAATAATAAAATTGGAACCCTGGGCATTTATCTCCTCTTCAAAATAAACATTGAAGCTTTCCCCAAGGGATACATTTGCAACTACTGCCGCAATCCCTATGACAATGCCGAGGGTTGTCAGGCCTGAGCGGAGCTTTGCACTCGCTATGCTCCCAAGAGAGATACTTATAGCCTGCCTTATTTTCAGCATACGACCCTCCATTTTAGAATTCACTTAAGTTCCGAATGAAACTTCGTGCAGGTATAGAGCTTAAGGATCTCCGGCCCAGGGAGCTTCAGCCCCCGGGCAATCGTCCATTGAGGCTTAATTCCCAAAAAACTCAACAGAGATTAATGTACAAATATATCATGAAAGATATTAATATTCAAATATATCCAGGTAAATATTAACGTACAAATATAATAGCTCATTGTTAGAAGAAACGGGATATTTCTATGGGTGCTCTACTCCAGGGTACTCTGATGTAACAAAGGGGTTAAAAACCGAGTAAACTTTCTAACATTGAAAATTAGAACATTTCTTATATATGCTGATGTTATATGATAGAAAATATAAGCATATGTATGAAATATTGAAAGTTAAGAAGAAATAATAGATAAAAATGAAATTTCAATTTAAAAATTTTAGATACATTTTCCAGGCACTTTAAACCAGATTTAGATTGCTGAAAGTTGTCATTTATACCTCTAAATACTCTGCTTGATGCCCCATTCAAATCCGGACTGTGCACTGAAAGGTGCACTATTGTACAACATATGGAGGGGGAAAGATTCTGATAAAAAATACTGACAAATACCCCGAACTTTTTTCAAGCATTCCACAGAGCGCCCAGCTCTCTGCCGTATATAGTGATATCGAAGAACTGACAGAACTGCTTGTTGCCTATTTTAGACAAGGGATTGAAAGGGGAGAGCGTTGCCTCTGGATAGTCCCGGATTTGCCGGCAGCTGAAAGAGCAAAAAATGAACTTGAGAAGGCAGGAGTTGATGTAGGGAAATACATCACTTCATCTCATCTGGAGATTATGCCAGCTGGTACATTTTCTGAAAGTATCCTCCTGCTCGAATCTGCAGTAAAAAAACTCATGGAGGAAGGGAGTGGAAAATCCCCTTCTGAAGGTTTTTCCGGATTCAGAACGAATCTCGGTGTTAAGGGGGTCGAAAGCTCCTTCAAAACCTGCCTTGAAGGGTTAGAAAAAATCCTTGAAGAAATCAGTCAGGGTAATGGAAGAAACTTCACATTTCTCTGCACTTTCCCGCTTGATGAATTATCAGGCAGCGCACTTCTTGAGCTGGTGGAGGAAAAGGGTGTTCTCGTTAACAGAAAAGGCAAATGGGAATATCTGGTGAATACATGCGATGTAAACGGGCAAAAAGAGCTGGAAATCACTCTTCTCAAGGCAAAAAAAGATGCTGAAGCCACAAACAGGGCAAAAAACAGTTTCATAATGAATATGAGCCATGAGCTTCGGACTCCTCTCAATTCGGTAATAGGCTTTTCTGACCTGCTGCTGGAAGGAGCTTTCGGACCCCTGAATACAAAGCAGTCAAAGTATGTCAATAACATCCTGATTAGCGGGAAAAACCTGCTGGAAATTATTAACAACCTGCTTGACATCTCAAGGCTTGAAGCCGGGGAAAAGACCCTCAAGTATGAAGACGTGGACATTGCAAGCCTCATAGGGGAGGTGAGGATGAGCCTCCTCTCGCCTGCTTCGGTCAAGAGGATAACTGTTGAGCTGAATATAGACCCTGCTGTGGGAAATGTTCGGGCTGATATTACAAAACTCAGGCAGATCCTGTACAACCTGGTCAGCAACGCCATAAAGTTCACCCCAGCAAAAGGAAAAGTTGTCATCAGCGCCTGCAAAAAAGAAGGGGTTCTTGAGGTCAAGGTTTCGGATACCGGAATAGGGCTTTCAAAGGATAGCCACGAAAAGATATTTATGCCCTTTACACAGGCCGATTCTTCTGCAGCCCGTGGGTACGGTGGAGCGGGTCTCGGTTTATACATTGTCCGGAACTTCGTAGATCTTCACGGTGGGAAAGTCTGGGTTGACTCGGAGGTCGGAAAAGGAAGTACATTTACTTTCACCCTTCCGGCAGAATAGGAAAATGCCCCTCTTCCGGAGAATCAAACGAAAAAGACCAGCTCTTCTCTTAAAGGGAAAAAGTCGAAAAAAATGGACTCTGCTCCTGAACCCGGGAATTGAAATCCAGGAAATCAAGTTGAAAATTCGGAAACCAAATTGAAAATTAGAATCCCAGCTACTTAAAAAACAAACTGAAATTATAAAATCCTGCAAAAAGAAGCTGGACCCGGTGGAAGCTGTCCGTCAGAAAAATTGATCGAAGCAGGAATACACCGTGGATTTCCGCAATAACCCTCATAAAGAACCATGGTTGTAAAGGCAGCGCGCGGTCTGGCACTGCCTGTACTCCTATGGAAATCCCAATAGGCAGTTTGTACTTATCTATTCTCTTATTCTATTCTATTCTCTTATTCTTATTTTCTTCAAACAGATTTTAACCGTCAACAGGTTTGTTTCTTGATCTAATTCCGGGTTCTTCAGTCTGCTTATTTGCTTTTCTGTTGCTTTTTTCTGTAAATCAGTACCGCGGCGGCAACAAGGGAGACAATCAGGATGCCAGTTACAATCATACCTGAACTGCCTCCCTTATTTTCCTCAATCTGTTGAATGCGAAGATTGCTTACCAGATTTTCATGGTTGTTTATACCGTTGCTGTAACTTGCAGAAAGGCTAAGGTTTATCGGTTCCGAGGTCCGACCTATGTTTTCCGAAGATGGATCTGCTATAGCATCAAACTCTATTGTGAAAAGCTCATCAGCATCCATGGGCCCGATGAAATATTCGGCAGGATAAAACTTTACACCTTCAGCTTCAGGTCTTATGCTTACGGAGGTAAATTCATTGGGGTGGGTATTTGCCACATCAAACTCAAGGGTAGCTTCACCGTTTACCAGTTTAAGAGGCTTTGAAGGGATCACCTTTACATTCGAAGAGTCAACTTCAAGCGGAATGTTCTTCCGGCTGTTGTAGTCAAAAGAGTTGCCCTCTATTGCAAGTTCAAGGTTGTGAGTCCCTTTACCTGCGTCCTCGGAAACCATAACATTAAATGTCAGTTTGATGCTATCCCCCGGACCAAGAATCCCCATCTCTCCATAGGGGGTATCAAGAACAATTACTTCATCAGACAGCGGCCTCAAAACTGCAGCCTGGATTCTTGCGTTGGTATCGTAGTCGCTTCCATCGATAGTAACTGTGGGTGTGGTAGCTGTATTTTTAAGAGTTACTGTAACAGTGCCTCTATCTCCGGGCATAAAGACTTCGGGAGACGAAACGATTTCCGCAAGCTCAACGGTCCCTTTGCTGTCAAAGGTCTCAGTCCCTATCCTTATATCAAAAGTTTTCTCACTCCAGGGGCTGGTTTTATCGATCCTTGTCCGGATGTCAATTGTCCTGATCCCCTTCTGCGCATTCTTGTCCACGAAAAGGTGAAACTCTCTGGATGCAAATTTGTCGGGAGCTAGAGCTCCGATATTCTGCACTGCGTTTGCCTGGGAATCAAGGGAAAAGGGATACTCAGGGGCTATTTCAATATCAGTATCATCTGCCCTGTCTCTGCCTACATTTTCTACCTGAACTGTCAGGTCCAGATACTGCCCTATTTTAGCAGGGTAAGGGTTTGTTTCAACTATTGTAACTTTCAGGTTTGCACTTGCAGTCGCAGCAGAAGCCGGGGCTGCAAAAATAAATGAAACTAAAAGCAGAAAAATAACAACAAAAGTGATTGGTGTTTTTTGTCCGGTCATTCTTATTCATCCTGATTGACTAAATTTAGAAACTTAATTGTTCAGGGTGTTCTGGATTACTCTGGATTATTCTGAGTATCCTGTCGGAGCATTATGTATAATACGAATTCTTTTGGTTTATTCCCGAATTATTCTGGCTTATTCCGAATTATTTTGATTTATTCCAAATTATTTTGATTCATTCCGAATTATTCTGGCTTATTCCGAATTGCTCTTGACTATTCCGTCTTTTACGAGCACTACCCTGTCAGCATACTTTGCAATCTCAGGATCATGTGTAATCATAACGATAGTCCTGCCATCTTCATTAAGTCTGGTAAACATGCTGAGGATTTCGCAGCCTGTTTTGGAGTCCAGGTTTCCTGTAGGCTCATCCGCAAGGAGGATTGCCGGGTCATTGACAAGAGCTCTGGCAATAGCTACCCTTTGCGATTGTCCCCCCGAAAGTTCCCCTGGCTTGTGGTGCATGCGGTCCTCAAGCCCAACCATTTTAAGAAGGTCTTTTGCCCTTTTGCGCGTATCCACACCTTCTCTTGTGTTGGCGTAGGTGGGCAGTTCAACATTTTCAAGAGCTGTGAGCCTTGGGATCAGGTTGAATGTCTGAAATATAAAGCCGATCTCAAGTCCTCTGAGCCTGGCAACCTCCTTATCAGATAGTGTATTGATGTCAAGGCCTTTAATTATGATCTTTCCTTCCGTAGGTCTGTCAAGAAAACCTATGAGGTTCATAAGTGTACTTTTTCCTGATCCTGAAGGGCCCATTATAGCAAGAAATTCTCCTTCCCGTACTGTCAAGTTGATGTCGTGAAGAATAGGGACTTCCATATCTCCCAGGGTATAACTCTTTTTGACATCGATTACCTCTATTACCGGGGCTCCTTTATGTGGATTTTCTCCTCCGGTACCTATGTCCGGGCGACTGGAACGGGGCAGTTCACAATTAAAGTGCTCTTTGTCTGAAGTTCCTCCATCTGGAGTTCCATCAGAGGCTAGCAGGCTTTCTTTCTGGGGCATTTTTTCTTCAGCTCCACTACTTCTGCCTGCTTTCGGGTTCGAATCTCCGGGAGAAGAAACTTCATGATTGAGTATTTTAGTCTTCATGTCCACTCCGCCATTGTTCCAACTTTATATATATTATTTTACCGAGTGCTGTACAATATCAATATTTCCTGGTTTTAAGCTTTAAGTGTTTGTTATCCATATCATTTTATAATATAAAATCTGCAAAAGAATTAGTTCTACAGGCTCAGGTTTTCAAGGTTTTTTATCACTTCTTCAAGTATATTGTATTTTTGAGCATATCTACGTGGTCTTGTTTAAGGATTTCAATCTTTTCATGTTGTGCCCTTCTCTGAAGTTTCTATTCTGATTGTGCTCGATCATACCTTTTCATGCTACTGATTTTTAGTGTAATGTGGATTTAATTGAATTTTTTGCCAGAGATTAATGCGGTTATATTCAGTATTCAGGGACTAATTTTGTGTTAGACTTAAAACGACGTCATTCAAGTTTCACCAAGTTCTTCTTCGATTCTCTATTATTTGAATACGTTTCAAAAACGGTGTCAGAAAAAATATTGATTTTTGAAAATACTGCAAAATGGGGATAAATAGAAGTTACTTAGTGCCCGCAACGAAATCACCTATGCAACTTATAATTTATTGTAACTCTGATTGGCGACCTTGACAGTGAAAATCAAAAAGTCCAATCGGGAATATTCAGAGGTTATTCTGTGAAGGGGCCTTAAAGGTTGTTCTTTCCCTCTCAATATTTTATTTAGCTGGGTGAAAAAGAAAAAGCGGAATATGAAATAAGTTCAAGGATGCTGAAAAAAGAAAATATGAAAATATAAGGGTCATTTCTTCAAACTTAAAAAACCCTTACTCATACCTTAAAGCATCCACAGGATTCATGTTTGCAGCCTTTCTTGCAGGATACAGCCCTGCACATACACCTACAAGAACCGAAACCAGAATCCCGATTTCAATCAGCTTGAAAGGAAACACCGGCGGGAGTTTGAGGGTTTCTTCAAGGATGTAGGCTCCAAACCCGCCTATTGCAGTCCCCATCAGTCCCCCGAAGACACTAACCATAATGGATTCAAGCAAAAAAAGGGATTGAATATTGGAACTGCTGTAACCTACGGACTTCATTATCCCGATTTCTCTTGTGCGTTCGGTAACTGTTACGAGCATGATATTCATGATTCCTATCGAACCCACGAACAGTGAGACTAAAGCAAGGACAAGCAGGAAAGAACTTAAGGCCTTTCCTAATGCTCCGGTCTCTTCAAGGACATCTACCTGGTCGATTATGATATAAGGCTTTGCATCGGCATTATCGATATCCCTTTGAGGAATTCCGAAGTTCCGGGCAAGCCTTTTATCCACTTCGTCCGAAACATTGCCGATATTTTCGGAGCTTTCGGCCATCGCAAAGAGGGAGCCATAGTCTTCTTCTCCGGTCATTTCATTCATGACTGAAATAGGGATATAAACTATCATGTCTGTACTGCCGTCTCCACTGAGAATAGTGTCTTTTGAAGCTTCCAGAATCCCTTTCACTTTGAAGTTTTTCTCTATGAGTGTTCCGTCCTCCTGTCTGAATGCGATGTCAACAGTGCTTCGATGAGAGATATTCCTGCCAAATTCCCCTTTTGCAAGGTCATACCCAAGAACAGCAGAGTAAATGTCCTTATCAGACAGGAAACTTCCCTCTTCCATCTTAATTCCCTGGATTTCCTGAAAATCCCCATTTACTCCTACAATACTCACACTTTTAGTATCTGAAATATAGCTAATCTCACCAGATATTGTTTTCTTGGGAGAAACTCCTGAAATTCCTGGAGTATTTTTAATTAGTTCAAGCTCACTTCCATAAAATATGTTTGGCTGGTCGCTATATGCAATTATAAAATTTGAGCCCACAGAGGTGACCTCATCGGTAAAAAATTGGTTAAAGCTGGCTCCAAGGGATGCATTTATGATTACTGCTGCAACACCTATCACAATTCCCAGTGTTGTGAGTGCAGACCTAAGCTTGGAGCTGCTTATACTCCCAGAAGCAATGCGAGCAGCCTGTACGAATTGTATCATATTTTCCCCCCCTCAAATATGATATTTAGCAAATCTTCTTCTGCTTATTGTTTTTTCTTTTTATATAATAGAAAGGCTGCAGGGATAAAGACTGCAATAAGTCCGCCTGCAATTGCAACTGTAGAGTTTGTTTCAGCAGGCATGGAACCAGTTCCAAGTTTCAGGTTACCTGCGACATTTTCGTGCCTGTTAATCCCATTGTTATAGGTTGCAGTTACATTCATGTTTATGGGTTCTGAAGTATCGACATCCGAGGATTCGTCTATCGTTGCATCAAACTCTATTGTGAAAAGCTCATCAGGGTCCATGGGTCCAATGAAATATTCGGCAGGGTAAAACTTTACGCCTTCAGCTTCGGGTTTTATGCTGACAGAGTTAAGCTTATTGGGGTGGGTATTTGCTACGTCAAATTCTACGGTAGCTTGCCCATTCACCATCTGGAGTGGTTTTGAAGGAATGACCTTTATATTTGAGGAGTCCACTTTAAGCGGGATGTTCTTCCGGCTGTTATAATCAAAAGAATTTCCCTCAATTACAAGTTCAAGGTTGCGTGCCCCTTCACTTGCATCCTCTTCCACCTTAACATTGAAGGTCAATTCGATACTGTCCCCGGGACCCACAAGCCCCATTTCATAATATGGAGCTTCCAGAACCGTTATTCCATCAGATAGAGGTTTCAAAACCGCAGCCTGTATTCTGGCATTGGTATCGTAGTCCTTGTCATCGATAGTAACTGTAGGCGTTGTTGCTGTATTCTTAAGGGTTACTGTAACTGTACCTTTATCTCCAGGCATAAAGACTTCTGGAGACGTAACGATTTCTGCAAGTTCAACGGTTCCTTTGCTGTCAAAGGTTTCAGTTCCTATCCTTATATCAAAAGTTTCCTCATTCCAGGGCTTGTCCTTTCCGGTTCTGGCGCGAATATCAATTGAACGTACTCCTTTCTGGGCGTTTTTATCCACAAACAGATAGAATTCCTTTGTAGCAGTTCTGCCTGGATTGAGAGCTCCAATGTTCTGCACAGTGCTTGCTGTGGAATCCAGAGTGAAAGGATACTGGGGGACTATTTCTATGTCAACGTCATCGGCTTTGTCCCCCCCGACGTTTTCTACCTGTACACTCAGGGTCAGGTATTCGCCTATCTTTGCAGGATAAGGATTTGTTTCAATGATCGTCACTTTCAGGTTAGCACTCCCTACAGCTGCAGAAGCTGGAGCTGCAAAAACGGAGGCTATTACAAGTAAAGAAAAAAAAGCTGCAATAATACGCTCTTTAATCAATTTCATGTATTCCCCACCTTAATTATATTGAATTTCCCCATCTTTTACTAGGATAACCCTGTCAGCATATTTTGCAATCTCAGGGTCGTGTGTAACTATTACTACTGTCCTTCCCTCATTGTTTAAATCCTTGAATATTTGGAGGATTTCAAAACCTGTTTTCGAGTCCAGGTTTCCGGTTGGTTCATCAGCAAGGAGAATTGAAGGATTATTGATGAGTGCCCTTGCAATTGAGACCCTCTGAGATTGGCCTCCGGAAAGCTCTCCTGGTCTGTGGTGCATGCGGTCCTGTAACCCCATAAGTTGCAGAAGTTCCTTTGCACGCTTTCGTGGATCGATGCTCCTGGAATTGGCAAAAGTAGGGAGCAAAACATTCTCAAAAGCGGTCAGGCGAGGAACAAGGTTGAAAGTCTGAAAAACGAAACCTATTTCAAGCCCCCGGAGGTGGGCTAGTTCTTCATCTGACATTCTGTGCAGATCCCTTCCCCTTATAAGAATCTGCCCTTCTGTAGGTCGATCAAGACAGCCTATCAGGTTCATAAGAGTACTTTTCCCTGAACCGGAAGGGCCCATAATCGCCAGGAATTCTCCTTTTTCGATCTTCAGGTTAATACCTGAGAGTACCGGGACCTCCGTGTCTCCAAGTACATAACTTTTCATGACATTGGAAACCTCGACAATAGGTAACCTATCCTCAGGTAAACTGTTCTTGTTAATTTTCACATCCCCCCCAATTTTACTGAGATATGATCAGAAAAAATCACTTTGAATTATCTCAATTGTTTCTACTCTTATGTAAGAAAATCCATTTTAATCTATGCTCTCTAAATTTTTTTCTAAAGATACCCCTTAACGTCCGATTGCTATCTATTTTTGGTTGACATGCCAGGCTTTTAAAAGTGAACTTTGAAAATAAGCACTGGGTACACTGTTTTGAACTCTTGGATTGACTATTTAGTTTCAGATATGATTTTTGTTAATATTTGAAGGTATAATAATAAGCATAGTTTTGGACGATATAAGTGGGAGTTTGAGATTTTTTTCTGAAAGCATAAGGCTTTTGCAGAAAATTTGTGCTCTCACCCTGAGACATATCTCTGTTATTTTTAACTGCTCTCTCTCATACATCAGTTGTATATATTTGATGGAAAAACCACAGTCTCTAAACCAATCAGTTCCAAAAAGTTCCTCTTTGAGTCGGGATATGCATCCAAATATTTAGATTGGAGTCAAAACTATAGTGAAACATTCAAACATATAACAGTATCAAAAATATATTCTATGTTATAAATATACTTCCCTCTAAATCTTTAAGGACTATTATTCGTAAGGACATGTAATTCTATTCAACTTATATAATTTGTTATATATAGCTAAGTATAGCCACTGCCAGATAATAATTGAAACTGTAGATCCCGAGGAGAAAGGAAATTCTCCTTAATAATCTCTCTAAGTGGCTGGTAAAATAGCAAGCTTTGGGGGCTTGATAAAGAGGGCTACAAACAAATGTTTCAAGGAAGTGTGCTCAAAGGCGAGTACACAGGTATCGGCGTGGAAAAAATATGAAATTCGGAGGGAATAAACATGTTTTGCTTTGGAATCGATCTCGGTATGTTTTTTTCGATTGCTTTCGGCTTTGACTTCGGTCTGCTCTTTGGCTGGTAATCGCAATTGTTAGATTGAATCTCAGTTCAGTCTATCGTACGGATGATGAAATCGGATAATTACAGAAACAAAAGAGGTAATGAAAATGTTCCTCAGTCTTGTATATTCAAATGTCGTATATTGCTACGAGGCAACTTTCTTAAAACTCTGTTACAGCTGGTGCTAACTGAGCTTTAAGGGGGACTCTGCCGGGTTATTGAGAGTATTTGGAAAATTGTTGATTAGCAATTTCCCTATATTCCGATCGCAGAGGCCGTGTATAACGGGGGATGAACAAAATATATGAAATGAGTGGAGGGAACTGAAATGTTCTTCAGTCTTGTATATTCAAATGTCGTATATTGCTACGAGGCAACTTTCTTGAAACTCTGTTACAGCTGGTGCTAACTGAGCTTTAAGGGGGACTCTGCCGGGTTATTGAGAGTATTTGGAAAATTGTTGATTAGCAATTTCCCTGTATTCCGATTGCAGAAGGCCGTGTATAACGGGGGATGAACAAAATATATGAAATGAGTGGAGGGAACTGAAATGTTCTTCAGTCTTATATATTCAAATGTCAAATACTGCTACGAGGCAACTTGCCTGAAAATCTTTTACAGCTGGTGCTAATTGAGCTATTAGGAGGGCCCTGCTGAGCTATTAGGAGGGCCCTGCTTGAGCTATTGGGGGTATTGGAACGAATCTGAAATGTGGAGGAAATAAACATGCTTCTTGCAATTAATCTATGTACGCTCTTTGCGATTAATTTTGGCTTTGACTTAGGTCTGCTCTTCGGCTGGTAATCGCAATTTCTAGATTGAATTCTTAGTTCAATCTATCGTACGGATGACGAAATCTGGATAATTACAGAAACAAAAGAGGTAATGAAAATGTTCTTCAGTCTGGTATATTCAAATGTCAAATACTGCTACGAGGCAACTTGCCTGAAAATATTTTACAGCTGGTGCTAATTAGCAACGATACTGATGAAAATATAAAATATAAATCGTATGAAGTTGCCTGCTTTTCAGGCAACTTTCTCTTTACAAAAGAAGTCTATAACTATTTCTTCTTTACTGTTCATATATTTCCTAAATACTTCCTATATTCAACTGGTTTTTTTACTTTTCTAATGGCTTCTACTGTTTTAATTTACTCTTCTAAATATAAGCAAAATGACCTTCATAAAATTTGGAATTGCATCAAAAAGCATCAATTTTAGGGAGAGGTGAAATATTTTTCAGACATTATAATTTCTTGAAAGATATTATGCGGAAGAACAGAAGTAGTTCTACGAAATAAACTGAATGCCTGGACTGTATGTTTGTTTGCTCCCGTAATAGATTCTGTCTCTAAATACTCTAACACTACCATTTGTAAGGATCAGTTGTTCGTTACATTATATATAAATTCATAATCAACCTGTATATTGATACTCGTCTGGGAATTAAAATTGTAGCTTCCAGGCTTAATAAAGAATAGAGTATCGAAAATATAGTCAGCAGCTAAATGCAAAGTTTCTAGCTATGGAATATAAATTCCATAAAGCCCTTAAGCTTTTTAGCTAGATATCTATGCAATTGTTTGATATCTGCTATAGTTCAGGAATAGTTGTTTGGGAGTATAAAGTGGAATGGGGGGTTGGAGAAGAGAACCGGTACATCACTGAAAATTAGGGTCGGTATCAGTTTAAGAGCTTATCTCAAAACTCACAATTTGCTCTTTGAATCTTGAGTTTGGAGAATCAGTCAGGTTTCGGATGATTAAAAATAACCTGAAAAATCTTATAATTAGAATAAAACACAGGTTTGAGATCAGCTCTTTGGGAAATGGCTTTAAACAAGAAAGAACAGCATTCCAGGTGTGGAGGGAATTATAATGTATTTCTATTTAGACTATCTAAAAATTACTTTCTGTCTACAGGTCGAAAGGTTAAGAATAATATATCTCAGTGGCTATGGAATCCTCGACAGGTAAGCTGCATGCTTAGATGTTTACTGGTCAGCCTTTGAATAATGAGCAGTATGGGGTCCAAAGTGTTTGCTTAATGAGAGGGGCAGGCATTCCTGCTGTTCCATTGGAAAAGGCTGTCCAGAACGATCGTATGAGACTAATGGTTCGGAAGAAGAAGTGAATAAGCATAAAACTTCAGCCGGAATAAAAATCCTTCAAGGGCAATTTCCTCCTGAGCTAATTTTACTTAACTTGGAGATTTATTCCGGTTGAAGGGTCAAAATTTTGAGTTTTTTGATAAATCAATTCTGAATTATGAAGAGAGAATAATTGATATCTACTTTAAATTTTTATGAGATAACTTTTCTGAAAAACAGATAGTTTTTCTTGAAAGCTTCTTTATGATGTTCCTGGTAATAGGTTGATATTATCCCATACATTCTATCCCAAACATTCAAAATTCCAAAATAAGGTACATTATTCTTCAAATAACAGGCACAAAGAAGTGCGAGTACTTCCCAGATCAGTACTTTCATGTCAAATAAAAAAAAGAATAAGTTTAGAAATGGAATTTATTTTTTCACATTTCTTGGTCTGCTGGGGCTTCTTGGGCTGCCGTTGCTGCTCCCATTGTTAGAACCTTTTAGGCTCCTTCCCTTTGATTTCTGGGCAAGTTCCACAAAGGGTTTTCTGCCTCTCCTTTTGTTTTTGAAGATTTCGAGCAGGGCTTCAGCCTGGGCAAAGGGCAGGGTTACGAAGGAGAAATGCGGGAAAATTTCTGCATCCCTTACTTTCAGTTCGCTGTCCCCGAGTTCCTCCTGGATAAAGTATGACAGTTTTTCCGGAGTCATGCCATCGGCTTTACCCATCGCTATGAAGAGCCTGGTCTTGCCTTTCCTGTCTACATAGGAGCTGCCGCTTGAGATTTCCGTATACATGCTTTCGTCAAACTTTTCTTTGAAGGCGTACTTCAAAAGGGCAGCCAGGATTTTCTCTGCGGGGTATTCCTCAAGGAGCTTTTCGCTCATCTCAAGGCAGTCCCCGTATTCTTCTGTCTTTATGGTCTCTTCGAGTTCAGCTTTTACTCTCGCCCTTTTGGCTTTAATTACATCTTTTATCTCGGGGATGCGGCCTTTCTTCATTTCGGACTTTGAAGTCTTTTTTATGTAAGTGAGCCGCCTGAACTCGGTGGATGTAACAAAGGTGATAGCAGTTCCCTGTTTGCCTGCCCTTCCAGTCCTTCCTATCCTGTGCACATAGGACTCAGGGTCCTGGGGCAGGGAATAGTTGATGACGTGGGTCAGGTCCATGATATCGATACCTCTTGCTGCAACATCGGTTGCGACAAGAATGTTTATCTTCTGCTTCCTGAACTTGTTCAGGATTTTTTCCCTTTCCTGCTGGGAGAGGTCTCCGTGCAGGGCATCGGCTAAATAACCCCTGTCACTGAGCTTCTGGGCAAGCTGGCTGGTGTCGGTCTTTGTCCGGCAGAAAACGAGCCCGTAGAATTCGTCTTCGATATCGATGATTCTGCTGAGAGCTTCAAACTTGTCGTTTTCCTGAACCTCGAAATAGATCTGTTCGGTCAGGTCTGCTGCAAGCTCCTCTTTCTCAATTGTAACATGCTCATAGTTCTGCATGTACTTCTTGACAATTCCAAGGATTGGCTTTGGCATTGTGGCTGAAAAGAAGAGCATTCTTTTATCAGGGCCTGTTGCCTTTAAGATTTCCTTTATGTCGTCAATGAAGCCCATGTTCAGCATTTCGTCAGCTTCGTCAAGCACGAAATACGCGATATGTTCGAGGTCGAGGCTCTTCCTTTCGAGGTGGTCGATGACCCTTCCCGGAGTCCCTACAACAATGTCCACTCCGCTCTTCAGTACGCGGAGCTGCTGGGTCATAGACTGTCCGCCGTATATCGGCACGATGTGTAGCCTTTTGTCTCCTTTTATGGAGTTGAGCTCTTCTGAAACCTGGATTGCAAGTTCCCTTGTAGGGGTCAGGATTATTGCCTGAACATGTCCTGATTTTTCAGGGATTTTCTCTATAATGGGGGCTCCGAAAGCAGTTGTTTTTCCTGTTCCTGTCTGAGCCTGCCCTATAATGTCAGATTCTCCTTTCAAAAAAAGAGGGATGACTTTTTCCTGAATCGGGGTTGGTTCTTCGAAACCTTTCTTTTTGAGGGCTTTCAATGTACTGTCCGAGAGCCCAAGCGCCTTAAATTTTGCTAATTTTTCCATGTACTCACTCTAGAATTTACAATTATTTTTTACAGGTCTTGCAGATTGCAAACCTGTTATTTACATATCTGCCGCATACCCGGCAGTTTCCTTTATGGAAAAGCCCACTTATCAAAACCGGTACATGATACCGCAAAAAACAGGTAAACACGCCGTACAAATGGTTAATCTCCCCGGGATGCGCAAGTTGCCTAAAAACCAGGGAAATTCCGAATTAATATGCATAAACTTATACAGCAAAAAAATGGCTTTCTTGGATAAGTTACGGACAATTTTGAATTTTTCCCCGTGATACAGGCAAATGAGTAATTAGACCGTGGTCTTTTACTCCAGTGAATACTCACTACACCCATTCCCTGTATATAATCCTTTGCTACCTTTCAGGCAGGAATCTCCCAGAAGAAGCTGTAAAATCCGGGGAAAATCCGGAATTGAAGATTTGTACTCCTGATTTGAAAACATGTTGCATTTAAATGTATTAATTCTTACAGGTCAGGGCTTACTCAGTACCAGCCCTTAAGGTGAAGCTCGTCTGTCAGCATTTCCTTTAAAAGGTTCAGCCTGTCAACGGAGTTCCGGATCTGCTCCGGTTTGTCCAGCAGTTCTTCGCATCCGGTCTCTTCCTGAATGGTCGTAATCCTCAGGAGTTCGGCAAAATTTACGCATTCGTCCAGGAAGCTGTTGAACAGCCTGCGAGCCTGTACAAAATAATCCGAAGTCCTGAAATCCGGCTGGAGGGTTTTTTCGTATTCTGCTCTCTGCTTCATCTCGGCAGCGAGGATCCGGGCTTCAACATAGTCCCTGGCGTTCAGGACGTTTCCCAGATTCTGCAGGGTTGTGCCTGTGTGCTGGATAAAATACGCAACCTCAAAAGCCCACTGCTTGTCATAGTTCATTCCGGGTCCGGAGTTAAAAGAAAATGAATTCATCTGCCAGGTTCATCTCCTGTTAAGTCTTTCCTTTCAGCTTCTGATAATAATAACCTTTCTACTTTGCCCGACCGGGCTCTACCCTTGACCTTTTCAATATTGGCTGTGGGAAGCAGGATTAGATCTCTAAATAGGGTTTTGAAAGTAAACTAATCCTTGCAGGGCTGAAGCCGGCTCGTCTGCAACGCAAAAAAGTAACAGGCAAATTAATACTGTCACCAGGAGAAACTAAGTTCAGAACTATCTCCTCCGTCAGAAGAATACTTCCCTTGACCTTGGGGAACCTTATTTTAATTCATAGATACATATAAACGCCTCCGCCAGCTTGTCTGGCGGCCCTGCATTTTGTTTTTTTCAAAAATAGCAACCATGTAGAGGTGGACGATCGAATACGGATATACTTTAATACTTGCGCATGGGTCTTTTCTTAGAATAGGGTGCGGAGCAAAATGGAACTAAAATACGTTATCAGAGAAGGTAATACTTCGGATCTGCACAAAATTGTAGCGCTTTACAGGACTGTTGCATCCCGTTCAGGCGGAATCGCAAGGGAAGCCGATGAAATTACAGAAGCCTATGTCAGGAGCTTCATTGAAAAAAGCCTTGAATCTGGTATTATCCTGACAATTGAAGACCCCGAAGATCCCGAAACTCTCATTGCAGAGGTCCATACTTATAAACCTGGAATAAAGGTTTTTGCCCACATCTTCAGCGATCTGACAATTGCTGTGCATCCTGATTATCAGGGAAAAGGGATAGGTAAACTCCTCTTCGGAACACTTTTGCAGGAAACTGAATCAAAGCACTCAGAGGTAATGAGGGTCGAACTTCTCGTAAGGGAAAGCAATACAAAGGCTATCGAATTCTATAAGCGGTTCGGTTTTAATATTGAAGGTCGGCTTGAAAACAGGATTTGCGATAAAACCGGAAAACTGGAGGCTGATATCCCTATGGGCTGGACCCGTCCTGCATGCAGGCAGCAGGTTTGAAAGAGTGTGGAAACGCGAGATAAATCTGCCTTATCTTTTTAACTTCCACACTTTTCCTTATATTTCTTTACATCAATTATTTTTGATACTCGCCCACGGGTTTTTAAGGTCTGATCTCCAATATTTATAAACAGGAATAAATTGCGGATTAAGAATTTATCGAGCTAAGGAGGCAGGATAATGGAAGATGAAAAGAACACTCTGACAGAGGAAATCCCTTCTGAAAAAGAGGGGAAAAGTTCTGAAAGGGATAAACAGGAAGATGACGAAGACCTTCTGTACACGCATAAGCCCGAATCTCGCGGTAATGATATGCGCTGGAACACTACTTTGTGCAGAAAACCTGGGCGTTGACTCCATAACATGTCTCATGAACCCATTTTGAGTCCAGGGGTTTGAGTGCCGACTGTTGTTTTACGTCTGTGTAGCGTACTTGCGTAGCGTCTTTGTGTAACATCGGTTGTGTAACTTCTGCTTATATACCACTGAGATACTGTTTAGAACCTATTTGTTCTATTTTTCACTTCAACCCGGAGGAAATTTAAGTGTCATTTTTAAACGAAATGTTGCCTGAAACCTCTGAAGCTTTCGGGCAGATGAGAGATTCCATCTTTAAAGACGGTTTCCTTGACCTCAAAACGAAAGAGCTGATCGCCATTGCCTCTTCAGTGCTCATGCGCTGTCAGTTCTGTGTCGATGTACACTCCCGGAGGGCTGTTGCTGCGGGAGCTGCAAAAGAAGAGATTGCCGAAGCCATATCAGTTGCCATGTTTGTTGCTGCAGGGTCGCAGATCGGGTGGACGAACGTATATGGTGAAAACATATACGACAAAATTTTTGAAAAGGACAGGGAAGAAGAAGACTGCTGCTGTTGCTGTGAGGATTGAAGCCTTTTATTCTTCTATATTCATTTTTTTATTTGCAGTTCTTCGCTGGATCTATTACTCAAATGTTTTTCATTCCGTTTTTTGTCCTGCATTTGTTTTACAAGCTTCAATTTGTTTTACAAGCTGCAAAATATTTGCGAATTCAGGGTTCAACCTGTAGAACCGCCATTTTGAACTGTTATAGGATTCGACGATCCCGCAGTTTTTCATAATTGCCAGGTGATGAGAAACCAGGTTCTGCCTCTCGTTTAATTTAAATATCAGTTCGCAAACACAGTGATCTCGCTGAGAGAGAAAATAAGCAATTTTCAGTCTTATAGGATGCCCGAGAGCGCTGAAGATCTCACTAGCTTTTCTAATGTCATTGTCCAGAAAATCTACTTCCAGGAGCATTTTCTCTTCCCATTCCTTCTTTTTCTCGGGGTCCGCAGGGCAACAATAGCTCATAAATAAAAGAAGTTAAGCTTTCTAAATAAGGATTTTCATATCAATTTTGTTTGATATCAAACGTGTTATTATTTATATTTGATTTTTTTTCCCATAATTTTGAGGCCCTGTCTGATTTCATATCAAGTTTTCCTGATATCTGCATTGCAGCTTTTTATAAATGTGAATCTTGAACTCAACTGGTAGAACCAGAATAGATTTGTTGAACAAATAGTGCCAGAATTTCCCTGACGACTGCGTAATTTTTAAGCACAACGTCATTTCATTGGTGTTAAACTTTTCTAATTATTTGGCATCGGTGTGATTCGGGCAAGATATTTATAACACTGTTAACACTGACTGTATCAATATTTTGGTCTAATATGTGCCGTTTATTAGTTCTTATTAAAAAACTTGCATCTTCTGGAGAATCATAATGAAGCTACTGCATAAAATACAGGACAAAGGACGAGTTTCTTCTTCGTTTCCGTTCTTTTTGAAAAAACCGCTTTTTATTTTGGCGATTTTTTGTTTTCTTCTCTTCAGCTCAGGTTGCACGGATGTTGATGATTCCGGCAGTGAAGCAGAGCTTGTTGAAGTTACAGAGGACGTGAATAATTCCGGCAGTGAAGCGGGGCTGGTCGAGGTTACGAATCTGGGCCAGATTGACGAAGCCCTCACAAAAGGCCCTGTTGTGCTGAAACTTGGGTCTGAAGGCTGTATTCCCTGTCAAGAGCAGGAAGAGGTGCTTTCGGAGCTCCTTCCTCTGTATAAGGAGTCTGCTTCAATTATGCTTATTGATGTCAAGGAACACCCTGAGTTTGCAACAACTTTCGGAGTAAGAGTCATTCCGGATACCTGTATTATTACAGGCATCGAAGATGGTAAATACATGTACATGCGGCAGGACGGGAGCAAAAGTCCCGAAAGAGCGAATGCAAGATTCCTGGGTGTTGCCGATAAAGAAACCCTTTCAGAGACTCTTGAGAAAGCTATTGCATCCCGAAATATAGGGGAGTAAGTATGTTTTCCGGCTTTTTCCCGGTTGCCGCTTTCTTTGCAGGAGTCGTCAGCGTACTCTCACCGTGCATTCTTCCCGTAATTCCGGCAGTTTTTGCTTACTCAACTGAAAAAGGAAAGTTCAGGCCCCTTGCGATCGTATCGGGGCTGTCTCTTTCCTTTACCAGCATGGGGGTCGTCACTTCCCTTTTCGGAGCAACGCTCACGGCTTATCTCGATCTACTTTATATCTTTGCCGAAGCTCTTCTGATCACGATGGGTATTTCCTTGCTCTTTGACCTCAATATTTTCAATGTATTTGGAAATTTTTCTTCACTTGCAAATTCCAAAAAGGAGGGTCTTTTCGGAGGCCTTTTGCTTGGTCTCTCTCTCGGGATTGTCTGGCTTCCATGTGTGGGCTCAGTACTTGGTTCTATCCTTACAATGGTTGCTGTTTCAGGTAAAGTTATGTATGGGGCGCTGATGCTCTTCATCTATTCCATCGGCTTTTCCATTCCAATGCTTCTTGTTGCTTACTCTGCAAGCTTTTCTTCCAAAAGGCTTCAGAAAGTTTCAAAATACGGTTTTCCGCTAAAAAAAGCTGCAGGTCTTATTGTTTTGGGAGTCGGCTTTTTTATGGTTTACCAGAACCACTTTGGTAGCTTCTGAGACCTGAACTGTCTGGCTTATCCAGGTAAGCCATGACCTTTTTTTTAATTATAACTCGATTTAACGGGAAAGAAGAAACTAAAGTACTTTTCGAATCACAGTACTGTCGTCCTGTTAAAAAATGTGCATTGTTAAAAATGTGCATTGTTGAATTTTCTAGCCTCTTGTTTTTGGATCGTAGAGAGGCAGTTACTGAAATTAATACGCATTAGAAAATCCCGATTTTTTCCAAAAACAAGGGCTGTACTCTTCTTTGACGGTTCACAGTGCCAGTAGATTGGCCAGATATCCCGCAGCCACAGCTATGGTGAAGACGGTCAGCACGAAGGATGCCAGCAGCCTCTTCCTGAATATGGCTGAAAGAAGCGTCAGCTCGGGTATGCTGGCTCCTGCGCCTCCGATTATTAATGCCAGGACAGCTCCCACGCTCATTCCCTTTTCAATGAGCGCCAGCCCAATGGGGATCATGGTCTCCGCCCGGATGTAGATAGGAATGCCAATAATTGCAGCCACAGGAACTGCCAGAGGGTTGCTTGGCCCGGCAAGGCGGGAGATGATCTCCGTGGGCACGAATCCATGAATGAATGCCCCAATTCCTGCCCCGAGAATAAGATAAGGCACCAGCTGACGGAATAGGTCGAGTGCGAATTTTGCAGACCGCTGTATCCTCGATCTGGTGTCCGTTGCCTGCTGACAGCAACAGCCCTTTCGTATAACAGCCGCTGGCTTAACCTGGCTGGCGAAACCTAGCCCGTCGAGTAAGAGGCCAATGACAATTGTAGCCACAAAGGTGATAGCAAAGTAGAGAGCAGCTATTTTCCAGCCCATCAGGATGATGAACAGGGATATTACCACGGGGTTTAGCAAAGGCGATGAGAACAGGAATGTCATTGCTGCGGCAAAGGGCACACCAGCCCTGAGCATTCCCAGGAGAAGCGGTATGGTTGAGCAAGAGCAGAAAGGAGTGAGAGCACCAAATCCCGCTCCAAGAATGCTGCCCATTACCTTGTGCCGCCCTCCCATGGCTTTTTTTATAGTTTCATCCGGCAAATACTCCTGAATTAACCCTACGAGAAAGGTTACCCCTATGAATAAAAAAGTAAGTTCTACAGCGATTTCAACGAAGAAATCGGCCGCCACAACTAAATTATTCCAGAACATCTTGATCTTCCTTCAAAATTCATTTTTCTTCAAATAACGAAAGCTACAGCTATTGGAAACCTGAAATGACCCTAATTCTCATCTCTTGAACCCAACTTTTTCGAAGCGCAAACCGTTTTTGAAGGGTTCAACTTCGTCCCCGGATTCTACATTTAAAAAGAGAACTCTACTGGAAGTTCACTTGTCAGTAAGCAGTTTTGCCTGATTAAGTATTTCGATAACTGCTCCCTCCGAGATGCGAAAATAAGACCATTTTCCTTCTTTTCTTTCTTTGATTAGGCCTGCATTTTTCAACACGGATAGATGGTGAGAAACAGTCGATTGAGAATTGGAAAGGGCAACCGTTATTTCGCAGGCACAGAGTTCTCCTTCTTTCAATAACTTCACAATCTTGAGACGATTGACATCTGCAAGAGCTTTAAAAATCCTGGCTTCCGGATCTAAGTTTTCTTCACCCAACCCATTTACCAGAGAACTGAGCTTCTGCGTTCTTACCTCTAACTGATCCTTATCAAAAATAAAACGCTTCAATCTTTCGATTTCCACTTCACTCCTTCTTTTATCCACACCTGATCTCCTTTCAGTTTCCATTGGTTTATCTGCAGCAGCTGCCCCCGCCTTCTAAAGGAAGCAACTTGTTCTTGCTCTGTTCTTTCGACCAGCATTCCGTACACAACTTTATGGCTCCGAAGTCTCTGTGATTAGCCCGGAGTAAATAATTTTCTTCTTTTCCACAGATCGAGCATTTGAAGTTCATCTTCGAGACCTCAGGACAAAATTCTCGTCAGGATGTGGAAATATTTCATTAATTTCATATCCACATTTGTCAATATAACTTACGTTCTTTTCTCCTGCCAGTATATTCCGTATTCTTTCAATACCGCGATTTTGAGTTTTTCCAGTTCTTCTTCAGGTATTTCATTTATTTTTACAAGGTTTTGCATAAGTTCTTCGCCGTCCACATTCTCTGGAGCCTTGCCTGCAGCAAGATATTTCTCAAATTCCTCATCCAATCCGGCAATTTCCATCTCTTTATCGTCAATTTTTATCTTTCTGACACTTACGATAGAAGGCCCGCAGCAACAGCAGCTTTTATCGCTTCCAATCAGTTTTCCAAGCAAACTTTTTCCTAACTTGCCCAATGGAGTACACCTCATTTGCACCTATTATATATGGTTATATCTAGATACGTCGATATGTGATATAAACATGCCTGGTTTAAAACAGGAGTTTCTTTACAAATACCTTTATTGTAAGGAAAACAGTTGATCAAATTCCGAGGTTTTGTCGATTCACATATATCCCCGGAAACACGTTCTTGTGCTTTCACTTATAATCAAAAGTTTCCCTCATCTCTTAATAAATCCTTAAGAATTCGGTATCTTCTGCATGTTTTCTCCATATGATTGAATATTTCATGTGCGTCTCTCCAGTCTCGTCAGTCTCATATCAATCGGGCTTCAGCTGTTGTGATGCCGGGATTGTTTTGTATTTTTCTGTAAAATCAAAAGCATTAATTATCGTAATGGAATTAAAATTCGCGGCCTGAAAACTGTTTTTTTGGATCAGGGGTCAAAGGCATGGATTCAAACCTGCATAAATTAAGATAACTGTCATATTTTCAGAAATCCTTAGAAATAGGCAATACGGCTCTGAAATCGAACAATCTAAAAAGAAGAACCTTTGAGTCGAAAGGTATAAGTATTTGCGCACATATGAGTGAAATTGGGTTTCTTCTCATCTTGAAATCATAAATCATTGAGCTTAAAATATGAAAAATTATCCGATGCAAAGCTTTGATTGTATGGAGAAAAGGTATAACAAGAAGTAAGACTCGGGGGTATAAAAAGCATGTCGAAACCAAAATCTGTCTGGGAAGAGTTCTTTGCAGGTAAGAGAAGCGGCGGTCACAGGTCTTCGGCTGAGGAGTTTATTTCCAGAGAAGCCAGGGAAAAACTCTTCCATCTGGATGGGGGCAAAACAATTCTTGACTTTGGTTGCGGAGCCGGGGAGCTCCTGGTTTATTATGCACCGGAATATGAAAGGCTTGTAGGAGCCGATTTTTCCGCATCAATGCTTGATGAAGCAAGCAAAAGAATCAGGGACAGAAAGTGTGAAAATATAGCTTTAATCCTTGCTGACGATAAAACTGTCTGGGAGAAGCTTGATTTCTCATTTGACCGGATAACTGCAGCCGGAGTGGTCCAGTACCTCACAGATGAGGAAGTTGATAATTTTATTTCTAATGCATCAGAGCATCTTAATAATGGGGGCAAAATAGTACTTTTTGACTTACTGGACCCTCGCTTATATCCATTATGGAAAATAGGGTACTTCTCACGAAATTTCGGGTGCTGGAAACTCTTTTACAGAGTAAGCTTTGAGACTCTCGCCGTTGTATCTGCGAGTTTTAAAAATCGCCCGAAAGATATTCTCGGATATACGCATAAACCCTGTACAATAGAAAGCATTGCAAATAAACATGGGTTTAAGATGGAATATGTGCAGTCCATGTATTATGAGTACAAGTATCATGCAATAATATCGTGATATTTCAGGTATTATCGAATTCGATACTAATACTTCCAGCTTTTTTTGCAAGGGACCTCGCCATAAACCCGCTTTCAAGCTTGCAGAGGTTAAGTATGGCGCAGGGGACCAGGCAGTTTGAGGAACACTGCGCCTCCTGTGCTCTATCAATCACGTAGTTGTTCTTGATGTCCAGGGTTTCCATCATGGGAATCTCCATATGCGAAAACTTTTTTATTTTTTCACAGGGGGTTTCGATATCTACAATAATCTTATCGCCTTTCATACTCCCCATAATTTTGTGGGTAAAGCCACAGATGGTAGAGTTTACTGTAATTTCTGTCAAGTGTTTATCTCCTGATGTTTTTCTCTAAGAGTTTTTTCTAAGCAATTTTCTTAGTATTGCTTTTATGTTCTCTATTATGTTCTTGTTTTTCTGTTCTTTATTATGTTCTTGTTTTTCTGTTCTCTATTATGTTCTTGTTTTTCTGTTCTCTATTATGTTCTTGTTTTTCTGTTCTCTATTATGTTCTTGTTTTTCTGTTCTCTATTATGTTCTTGTTTTTCTATTTCCTTTTTATTATTTTTCTCTGTTTTTCTCTAGTCTAAGTAAGTCGAAGTGGACTCAAATTAGATTTGAAAATCTCTGATCTAATTTGACAATTACTCCTTTAAATGTATGTTCCGAATATGTTCTGGTTTCTTCATAAAATGATGATTTATCTGCTCATATATTCGCTATTACCCGCTCTAGCCTTTCTTCGATTTCATCTGCGATTCCAATTAATTCCTTCTTTTCGACAAGCTTGAACATTTCCTTCGGTCTGATTGCTGAGACAACAGTTTCATCACCGTCTGCATACACTATGACATTACAGGGTAACAATAGACCTATGTTCATTTCACCTACAAGGGCATTTTTTGCAAATGGCGGGTTACAGGCACCAAGAATTATATAATCCGTGAAATCGTAATCCAGTTTCTTCTTCAAGGTTTCTTTTACATCGATTTCGGTGAGAACACCAAAGCCCTCTTTTGCAAGCTCTTTCTTTACCTTTGCAATCGCTTCATCGTATCTCAAATTTGTTCGAGTTGTTATGTCGTACATGCCAGTCATTCCCCATAAGATATATTCAGAGATGTGCTACTTATGCTCATTTTGATTCGCAATGGATCAACTTCATTTTGCCCCATACATCAATTGGATAAGGTAGTATATAGATTTTAAAATCGGCTATATAACGAATTGAAGTGCGGTGACAACTGTTTTCATTCAAATATAGGTATAAAAAAGGTGCTAAAAATAATAGAAGTATCTATTGAAAATACCTAACTCTGAAATACTTCCTTTTTCATTATCGGGTTCATTCTTTTATCGCAGATTTCGGGATTTATTAGAAGTTTTCTCGGTTTTGGGATTTCCTTTAAGTTTTTGCGGATTACCTTTACAGGTTTTTCTTTCCATTTCTTTGGCATGAAAGTACTTTATGCACTTTCATTTTTTGTGCCTGTTATTCGGAGAATTCCATGTGCGTTTTTTATTATTTCCCTTTTTCAATTCCCGTTTTGAATATCAATGAAAATTGATATGTGACTTTCTGTATTTTATAAATTAAAATTGTAAAATTAAATGGAGGAATAAAATGCCATTCATGAACGAAATATTGCCTGATACTGCTGAAGCATTCGCAAAACTGAGAGATTCTATCTTTGAGGGTGGAGAACTCGACCGCAAGACCAAGGAACTTATAGCCATTGCCTCTTCGGTCCTTATGCGCTGCCAGTATTGTGTTGATGTACATTCCCAGAGGGCTGTTGCTCACGGGGCAAACAAGAAGGAGATTGCAGAAGCCATTGCTGTTGCCATGTTTATAGCAGGAGGTTCTCAGCTAGGCTGGACAAACGTTTACGGTGAAAACGTTTATGACCTCATCTTTGGAGAGAAAAAGCCTGAGGAGTCCGAAAAAGAGAACGGATGCTGCTGCGGGAACTGAAAAAAGGGCTGAAAAAATAGTTGAAACTTTGAGTTTGGATTCGTCAGTTAACGACTCATCAATTTATTTCACTCTTTTTTTCCTTTCTGTTTTTTCATTTGTTTTTTCCTTTCTTCTTCTTTTTCTGATAAGAAACTCTTCAGAACCTGAATTTTTCCCTGTTTCTGTTCATGATTTTCACAAGGGAGAGCATAACAGGCACTTCCACAAGAACTCCCACAACAGTTGCGAGTGCAGCCCCTGATTCCATTCCGAAAAGAATTAACGCTACTGCCACTGCCAGTTCAAAGAAATTACTGGCGCCGATGAAAGTTGAAGGTGCAGCTTCCCTGTAGGGAATTTTCAGGTATTTTGCTCCTGCATACCCGATCCCGAAGATCAGGTAAGTCTGCAGCACCAGAGGGATTGCGATAAGGACAATATGCAGGGGATAATTTATGATGTTGTTTCCCTGAAATATAAAAATCAGAACCAGAGTTATTAAAAGTCCTGCAGGAGTAATCCACTGGATTTTTCGGATCAGCCGGTTTTCAAACCAGGTAATACCTTTTTTCCTTATCACTACCTGCCTTGTCAGCACAGCAAGGCCGAGAGGAATTGCCACATAAAACAGGACCGAGACGAAGATTGTCATTAGAGGGACCGGAAAATCGGTTGTGACTCCGAGGAGAAACTTCCCAAGCGGAGCGAACAGTACCAGAATAATAAGGTCGTTTACTGAGACCTGAATCAAAGCATAATTAATATTGGCTCTTGCAAGGTAAGTCCAGACAAGTACCATAGCCGTGCAGGGAGCAATTCCTAGCAGGATCATGCCTGCAATATACTGCGCCTGAAGGTCAGCAGGGATCAGGGATTCAAAGAGTACGCGCATAAAAAGCCATGCAACGAAAGCCATTGTAAAAGGCTTGATTGCCCAGTTTACGATAAGAGTTAAAATGAGGGGCTTTAAATTTGCTTCAACGTTAAGTATTTCTTCAAAATTAATCTTAAGCATGATAGGATACATCATAACCAGAAGCACGACAGCTACGGGGATTGAGACATTTGCAATCTCAATACTTCCAAGGGCGTCCGCAAAACCCGGGAAAAGGTAGCCAATTGCAGTTCCGAGTATGATACAGACTGCAACCCAGACCGAGAGATATTTGCTGAAGAAATCAAGCTCCCTTTCTTCCTCCTCTTCAGGCATATTCTTCTCCCTCATCCCACCCTTCTTCCTCGAACTCTTTGCTTGCAGGGATGATCAGTACGGGCTTTTTGGTTTTCCGGAGTACGTTTTCTGCCGTGCTTCCGAGCAGGAGGTCCATCAAGGCACCTTTTCCGCGGGCAGTCAGCATGATCAGGGTGATCTCTTCTATGTCAGCAAACTTGACAATCTCATCCGAGGGGATGCCTTCAACGACAAGGTACTGGCTTTTTATGCCTTCAAGCCGCTCCTTTATTTTTCGGAGCCTTTCTTTTGCTTCTTCTCTCTGTTCTTCCAGCAGGTCCATGTCTTTTATGTCATCTATTACATGCATGAACAGAACTTCTTTTACGATCCCTTTAAACTCCTGAAGCTGTTCTGCAGCCTTCATTGCCTCTTTTGAAAAGTCGAGAGGCACAAGAATCCTGGAAAAAGTTGCCCTGCACGCCTTCTCATAAACTTCCTTTCCTTCCTTCATAGCTTCATACTTTTCAACCAGCAGTATTTTCTTTGAACTGCGCGCTATGTATTCCGTAGTTCTTCCGAGAAGCTTTCCCTTTATGAAGCCTTCAGTGGTGGCTCCCATTATTATCGCATCAACCTCTTCCCGGTCTGCGATCTCCGCAATTGTTCTTCTGACGTCTCCTATCACTACCAGGGTTTCGGTTTCAAGTTCGAGTTCCCTGGCAAAATTTGCATACTCCTCAATCCTTTCCTTTGCATTCCGTTCAAACATAGGGGCAAGCCCCTGGCTTTTAAGTATGTCCACTACATGCAGCAGGATAACTTTCTTCAAGCCGGCGTTTTTAAGTTCCCCTATGCAGCCGAGCAAATCTTCCGTTTCTATAGTAAAATCCGCAGGAACAAGTACTGTGCTTATCATCTGCTGGCAAAGCCCCCTTTCGCTTCAGTTGCTTTCCAGGGCTTACTTTTGAGCACCCTGTAGCTTTCTGCTGACTCCAGTTTATAATTATGTCTTTATCACTAATAGCTTGATGCACCGAAGTAAAAAAAGAGGAGGTGTTTTTAAATGAAGCGGCATTTCCAGAAGGAAAACGATCCTTAAAAGAAAAACCGTCTGTAAAACAAAGACCTTTTTTTAAATGAAAAAATGTTTGGGAATAAGGTTCTGCCCAAAATTTCAAGATATTAAGGGTTCAGGGCCGTATCCTTAATCCTCAGAAAAACCTCAGACCTCATCAAAGTCGATACTGAGGCTCCCTGCTTTTTTTGCCAGGGACTTTGCCAGAAAACCGCTTTCCAGCTTGCAGAGGTTAAGCACCCCGCAGGGCACCAGGCAGTTTGAACAGCATTTTGCCTCTTTGGCCCTGTCCATCACATAGTTATCCTTGATGTCCATGGTTTCCATCATGGGAACTTCAAGATGCGAGATTTTCTTTATTTTTTCACACGGAGTTTCGATATCCACAATGATTTTTCCGCCTTTCATGCTTCCACGGAGTTTGTGGGTAAAGTCGCATATTGTGGAGTTGACAGTAATTTCAGCCATATGACCACCTCAATTCGTTTTTGAATTCAATTCTCAGGTATCTGGAATGCTATTAATTTAATCCTTCTCCAGGGTTAATCCTTTCTTTCAAAATAAAAATAGTCCGGATATGGTCGGGTCAAGAACGTTCATCCAATCCATTTCCGGATTTCTTTTTCATCCGGGACTTTGCCTGCAAGCTTAACTTCGCCGTCAACCACGACTGCAGGAGTTACCATCACTCCGTAGTTCAGGATCGTCTCAATATCCTCAACTTTTACGACTTCGGCTTTCTTTCCGGTTTCAGCAAGGACTTTCTCGATAGCTTCCTTTGTTTTCTTACATTTTGCACAGCCTGTGCCAAGGATTTCAATCTTCATATTTTTCACCTTTTTTGTTTTCTTTCCTTCTTTCTGATTTTTTCCAGTTTTTCAGATCATATTTCTCTGCTTAATCAACATTTTTAAGTGGTTTTAATTTTCAGAGTTCCTGATTTTGATTTCAGAATTTGAAGTTAATTATATGGATTTTATGATTTGAAGTTCAGGATTTCGGGTAGAATAACATTAGTATTACCCAACATTGGCGTTACAGCAGTATGTTGAACATGTATCCCGTGAAGATGATCGAAAGCGCTACAATTGAAACAAAGATTGCAATCAATTCCTTTTTCAGCACCTTTTTGAGGATAACCATTTCGGGCAAAGATACGGCTGTTACCGACATGAGGAAAGCCAGTGAGGTCCCAATGGGGAGTCCCTTTCCGATCAGGCTTTCCACTATTGGGATCATGCCCATGACGTTTGAGTACAGGGGGACTCCAATAAGGACGGCAAGCGGCACAGCAAGCAGGTTGTCTTTTCCTGCGTATTTTTCGAGGATGCCTTCCGGAGCATACCCGTGGAAGATGCCTCCTATACTGACTCCTATGATCACGTAGATCCATACCCTTCCCACGATGTCTTTAACACCCTCAAAAGCGGTCATGGCTCTTTCCTTCACAGTCATGTTTTCCTGTTCAGATGCCTGTTTCCCGACTTTTATTTTGTAGACAAATTCTTCAACATACCTTTCCAGCTTCAGGAAGCCGATAACATAGCCTCCAAATACTCCCAGTACAATCCCCGAGACCACATAAATTGCAGTTGCTTTCAAGCCGAGGGTTGCCCAGAGGACGGCTACAGCTGCTTCATTTACCAGAGGGGAGGTGATCAGGAAGGAAAAAGTTACTCCAAGAGGAACCCCGGCTTCTACAAACCCGATAAACAGGGGCACTGATGAGCATGAACAGAACGGAGAGACCGTCCCTATAAGGGAAGCTATCAGGTGGTAACGAAGCCCTTTCTTGCCTCCGAGCACCTTTCTTGTTTTTTCCGGAGTAATGTAGGTCCTGAGGTAGGAGATCGCAAAAATCATCACGGAAAGCAGGACGAAGATTTTTAATACGTCATAAATGATGAAGTTGACACTGGCTGCAAGGTGGGTAGCGGGTGCAATCCCGAAAACCTCGTATGTCAGTTTGTCTGCAATCCATTGCAGAGGATAAAAGATATCAGCCATTTTGAGTTCCTTCTTTTCTATTTCTTTTTACTCTATTTGGATTGTCAATTCTCATTCTGTTATATCAATATATATTGATATGATTCTTCTTTGATATAAGGCTGTCGCTCCTAACGAAGTTTTTCCAGGAATACTTAATCCATAACCTGAATACCCAATCACAGCAAAATCTCAAAATAGGCCGGATTCAATACTTTATTCCGGACATTTCTGAGTACGAAAAGAGAATTTCACAATAAGCTGGGATGAAAACTTTAACTGAGGTTCTAAAATGGTTATATGTTCTATCTGTGGGAAGGATGAATATTCGCTGCTAAAAGTAAAGCACAGAGAACTTGGCACAATAAAGCTCTGCTTTGAATGCTGGGGGGTGGAAAGGGGCAACCAGAACCTTCTTCCTTCGTGCAGGGGCGACTGTGACTGTTGCCGTTACTAATTTCTATCCTGATTTTTCCGGCCTATGTGGGTTCGTATGGGATTTGATACTGGGGAAGGAATTTGGTACGGGAATTTCCTGATTATTGGAACGTAACTGAAAAAAAAGACTAAAAAATGGTAAAGGACCGGAAAAGGGTTAAATAAAAAAAGGCTGAAGGGCTAAAAAGACTAATGGACTGAAATAGAACTTATTCTTCTATTATTTTCAAAATTTCCCGGATTTTTTCGTTATCTATAGAATAAAGCCTCATCTTCCCATCCTTTCTAACCTTGATGACGCCCCAGTCCTGCAGTTTTGCTAGGTGCATCGAGGTGTTGGACTGGGTCTTGCCTATGAGGTCAGGGATCTCGCAGGCGCACCGCTCTCCTTCAAGCAGGACTTTGATGATTTTGTACCGCGTTTCTTCACTTAAGGCTTTGAAGAGCTGTACATTTTCTTCATCGCTCATATCAATGAATGGTGATATGTTTGGATATATAGTTTTCTGAACTTTGATTGCCGGAAAATTGGTGAGTTTTAACAGAAGATAAAGATGAAGATGAAAACGAAGATGAAAACGAAGATGAAAACGAAGATGAAAACGAAGATGAAAACGAAGATGAAAATGACGATGAAAATGACGATGAAAATAAAATGAAAAAAAGATGAAAAAAAGGTTGAGGTCACTCGGACTTCAGGATCTCCAGAACTTTTCCAAGGACTTCAGCAACTTCTTCGTCCTTAAGGTCTCTATCCTTTGTTTTCTTAATCCCAAGGTCGGAAATTACTATCTGGCGGTCAACTTTGAAGCCTGCCAGTTCCATGGTTTTGGTTGCGCAGTTTACCGGGCAGCCGTCGATGGTCATAATCCTGTCGGAAGCTTCGGCAGACTTCATAAGCCCCGGAGCCCGGGCTCCGATCCCTGCTGTACACATCAGGTTTCCTATCCCCTGTTTATCGAGTTCGATTGCTACTTTGTTTGAAAGCTGACCTACATTTGCGGCTCCTACACAGGGAAAGATTGCCACGTTTGCCGAACCGCATGCACATTTTGTTTCTTCTGCCATTGTTTTTCCTCCTTTCTGGATATTTTTTCTGCTTTTGATTGTTATTATTTGTCAGTATTTTGTCCTTGATTCTTTTGAAAACCTATCGTTTTTATTCCTTATTTTGTAATCCATTTCTTGATATCTTCTACACTCGGGACCTTGCCTGCGACTTTAACATCGCCGTCAATCACAAGGGCAGGGGTGACCATGACCCCGTATTCCAGGATTTTGTCAAAGTCTTCTACCTTGACAATTTCCGCATCTACACCTACTTCCTTAACGGCTTTTTCTGCCAGTTCTTTGGTCTTGTTACACTTTGCACAACCTGAACCCAGTACTTCGATTCTCATGGTTTCACCTTGTTACTTGATCCTGTTAATTTGATAGCTTTATATGATTATTTAGAACTCATTTAGGACTCTATCTTATTTGATTCAATCTAACTCCCCTTATGCGAACATGCTCCCGAAAACGTAGCCTGAAAAGGTTGCAATCAAAACTACAAGGGAGATGTAGGTCATGCCCTTTTTTACGCCCATGATCCTGTTGATTACGATCATATTTGGAAGGCTGAGCGCAGGACCTGCAAGGAGCATTGCAAGGGAGGGGCCTGTTCCCATTCCAAGCAGGGTCAGGGCTTTGATTATTGGCACTTCCGTGAGGGTTGAAAAATACATCAGGGCTCCTGCTACGGAAGAAATGAAGTTTGAAGTCAGGGAGTTTCCGCCCACAAAAGCTGCTACATACTCTTTGGGGAGTACCACAACCGCAATCCCTGCAAAGAACACCCCCAGCAGGAGCAGGGGGGTAATCTGCTTTATCAGGAACCAGGTTTCTCCCATCCAGCTGTTGATTTCTTCTTTTGAGAACCATCTGTATGAGAGATATGCAGTAAGGATTATCAGGGGGACCCATGCAAGTATCTGGAGCGTGTACTTCCAGCCCCAGGAGGACATTAATTCGGGGGCTATGAGGACAACGATGAGCAGAATGAAAAGTTGAACACTGTGTTTATGCTCTGCTTCTCCGAAGGTTTTTATGGGCTTTCTTTCCGTATCTTTTCTTTCATAGGCAAGGGACATTATTATGCCCACAAGCACGGACAGGAGCACGGCTGCAAAAGCCCGGGCCGCTCCCAGGTCATATCCCAGAATCTTTGCTGTGTAGACTACGGCAAGGATGTTGATTGCAGGGGCCGAAAACAAAAAAGTGGTTGCAGGGCCTATGCCTGCTCCTCGCTTGTAAATTCCTGCAAAAAGGGGAAGGACCGTACAGCTGCAGACCGCAAGCAGGCAGCCTGAAACCGCAGCTACCGTATAAGAGACGTATTTGGGGGCATCCGCTCCGAAAAACTTCAGCACCGATTCCTTGGAAAAGAGGGAGGCAATCGCGCCAGCCAGGAAAAAGGCGGGCACAAGGCACATCAGCACATGGAGCGCCAGGTACTCCTGCACGGACTGAAGTCCTACTGATATGAGATAAGTGAGATAATCAAGAGTCATTTTTCCACCGGGGGGATTTTCCAGATTTATCCTGTTATTTCAAATCTATTTGAAAGAACCTATATAAAATTTCCTATTTCAAATTTATTTGAAACAACTTCCCAGTCTGTATTCGTTTCCAGATTTACGTCTCTCTGGAGCTTCATCGATGCTGTTCATACTTTACAGGCAGGTTCGCATATAAGTTTATTTATATATCTCTTGTAATACTTTCTGAACATGAAAATTAAAGTCGAATCCGCATGTATCTCCCTAAAAAGGTGCTTTCCATTATACTATTTCCCTGTTTATCCTTGTCGGTATTTTTGAAATAGGAGGGAGCTACCTTTTATGGTTATGGCTGTGTGAAGGCAGAGAACTGGTTTTTGCATTTTTCGGGGCAGCAGTCCAGTTTCTGTACGGAGTCGTACCCACTTTCCAGCCTTCTTACTTCCCCTATCCTCTTTTTCCTGGATGCCCTGTTTGAAATCGGAAGAGGATATCTGGTCTGATTGTGGTTAAGGGAAAATAAAGGAGCATTATTCGGGCTTCCGGGTGTTTTTGTAATGTTCCATATCCCGCGCTAATGTTGTTGATTTCTTCTGATAGCAGAAAATAAGCAGCGATAATAAATGAATTATAATACTTTTTGTTTTTGTTGAGTTATGGGTTGCAGGAAAATCAAATCTGAACTTCAGTAGTTTTCCATTGCTTCCTATGGCCACTGTTATTTTTTTATCCTTGTTTTCTATCCTTACCTTTTTATTGGACTTAAAAAACTATTTATACATTTATGCTTTGCTTTAGGCTAATAAATTGCCAGTTGATTTTGAGCGAAAAAGTGTAGTTTACAAAACAGTTACGACAGGGAGAAATAGCCATGCTTCAGATATTCAAATCAACAGATACTGGAATGATAATTCTGGATCAGGTTGAAAATGGAGCATGGATTAATCTGGTAAATCCCGATGAAAGGGAAATCTCCTATGTTTCGGAAAATCTGGATATTCCGGTTGAACATATTAAAGCTGCCCTTGACGAAGAGGAACGTGCAAGGATAGAGCTTGATGGGGAATGTACTGTTGTGTTGATAGATACTCCTGTGCCAAATGTGAAAGCTCAGGAAGGGGGAGTATATTATACAGTCCCTCTTGGGATTATTATTAATGATAAGAATATTGTTACTGTTTCTCTTCGAGAGAATCACATCATAAATGATTTCGTTGAGCGGAAAATAAAGTCTTTTTATACATTTAAAAAAACACGCTTCTTTTTACAGATTCTCTACAATAACTCTAAGTTATATCTTCGATACCTCAGGGATATTGACAAAACAAGTGGTTTGATTGAAAACAGGCTGCACAAATCTCTGAGAAATAAAGAGTTAATTCAGCTTCTTGAGCTGGAAAAAAGTCTCGTGTATTTCTCCACTTCTCTGAAAAGCAACGAGATGGTCCTTGAAAAAATTCAAAGATCAAATCCTATTAAGATGTATCCTGAGGACGCCGAACTGCTTGATGATGTTATTATCGAAAACAAGCAGGCAATTGAAATGTCAAACATCTATAGCAATATTCTGAGCGGGACGATGGATGCTTATGCATCGGTTATATCCAACAACCTGAACATTGTGATGAAATTCCTGACATCCGTCACCATCGTAATGTCGATCCCGACAATGGTCGCAAGTTTTTTTGGAATGAACGTTGATGTTCCATTCGAGAATAATCCTCACGCCTTTACGATCATTTTCATAATTTCTATGTTTTTTTCGGTCATTTTAGCACTAACCATGGCTAAAAAAGAAATGTTCTAAAACCGGCTCTATTTCATATCTGGATCTTTAATGCTTACTCCATATTGAAAGTTCAAATTTCTGATCTCTTTATTCTGGTCTCTTCAGAGAGTTTTTATTTTCCTGCCGCTTTCTGTGCTTCTTTTGCCACATCTTTAATCATTTCCCCGACAAGCGTTGCTTTTTCGCAGTGAGATGCTTCTTTTGGCTTACAGTTTATGAGGACGCTCATCAGCCTGTCTGCGGTCTTGTAAAATTTCATGTCCTCGAGCCTGACCAGAATGTCGGATAAGTTTTCGCTAAATTCCCTGCATTTTTCGTGGTCGCAGACGGCCTGTTCATGCAGCCGACTCACGCGTTCCAACTCCTCAATAACTTCACGTGGGAGCTTTTCAGCCATATAGAACAATCCTGTACGGTGACTTCTATTGTTGAAACTTTTTCTCTTCAAGCCTGCAAGGTAAAAATACACGTTAGAACCTGTAAAGTCCGCTAAATGCTTTAAAAATTGTAGTACCGGTCAGCACATATTAAAATGTATGATGCCAATTATTTAAAAAGTATATGCCAGTCTGCAGTGTTCCATTACATCCTCTATAAAAGCCGCATAAAAGTCCTCCGGAACTGCAACTTTTCCTCTCCCTTTTATTGCTCTGGCTTCGAGGTCTTCCTGACAGGCATAGACCCTGCATCCTGGAAGGTCTTCTATGTCGGCAAGCAGGTGATAGACTCCGTCTCCGGCAAGGTAGATCCTGGCTTTTCCTGAGTTCGCAGCCAGTTTCAAGCACAACTCTGACCTCGGGCTGGAGGGGGGCTTTGTCAGCAGGAATACGTCCCATTTTTCCTGTTCCATACTTTGTTCCGGTTTCATATTTTATTACTCCGACCTCTCGTTCACTCCGCGGCTTTCACATTAAAACAGGAGAACGCATTCCGAGCTTTCCATGGATCCGAAAAAATCTTCTTCGTCGACGAGTTCCACGGTCTCTATCAGGGTTTCCCCAAAAAGGCCTCTCTCAACCAGCGAGGGTTCATGCACGAGTACTCTCAATTCCCCATATGAATAGAGAATATCTGAAAGGTTTGGTACTCCAAGCTTTCTGCTGTCCTGGCCGGCAGCTACAAGATATACTCCATCTCCGTAAAGGCCAAGGGTAACAAGCATCCTGTTGAGGCTCACTGCAGCCGCATTCAGTGCTCCGAAGGCTTTTTCACTGCCGTAGGGAGCAGTGTCCAGCAGATAGAATACTGATTTCATAGGAATCTGAACCTCATAATATACCTTATTCTTCCAGCCTCATCTCGAAAGCGAAATTACTCTATCGCTTTTACTCAGCATTTCTGAAAGTTCATAGAGACTGGATATTTTTATTCCGGGGATATAGTCTCCACAGTTACTTCCGTTCTCCGCTTCCTCTTCTGCCATGTAACCTCTCGCAGCAGCACACCGTGCACAGGCTCTGATTAAAGCCCCTTTCTCTGCAAGCCCGGTGAAAAGTTCGCCTGTATTGGTAAAAATGGAAGGATTCTGGCTTTTTTTGGGGATATGCACTGCGTCGAGGTACAGGAATATGTTCACTTGATATCTTTTAAGTGCTTCCTCGGCTATTTTGCAGGCAATGTCGGCGTATTCGGAAATATAAGGGCCGTCGGTGAGCACTATAGTAAGTGTCTTCAAAATTACCTCCGAATAAATCGTGTCTTAAGTAATGGATTCAAATATAAGCGGTTAAAATCTGTAAATGTTCCTGATTATTTGCATATTCCGGATCTTTTAGAAGTGTACACCTATCCAGAGTTGCCTGCCTGGCCATAAGCTTGATGGCAAAGCTGTAACAGCCCTGTTCGCCGCACTTGCCACAGTTGGTCTGGGGCAGGTATTTGTAGATCTCCATGAGCTCAACCCTGACCTTTTCCCTGGGAGCTGGGGCTACACCTTTTGCAATAGCCTCATTGATAGTGCTCTTCAGGCTATCAAGTACTTCTTTAGCTTCATCCTCATTTTTGATCATCCTGATGGAGACTTTTCCACTACCGTAAATAGTTGTGATAATTTCTCCTTTTTGAATAATCAGGCTATCTTTTCTATCCGAATAATTACTTCTGGGGAAGAGGGGTTCAAGGAGTTTCAAGATTCCACCCAGGGGCGGAATCATATTTGCACTCACCCTGAGTCTTGAAGAATCAGCTATGCAGGGCAAAACCTGTTTAATCCTTGCAATATCTATTGGTTTTGCTTGAGAAAAGTCTACAGTCCTCTCCTCAATCTTTTCGGTTTTAGTCTTAAGGAAATTCTTGCCGTACTCACTTAGCTTCACAGTCCCTTTTTCTAACTCAATCAGGCCTGCCTGTTGCAAAATTTGGAGGTGAAAGTCAAGCGTCTCCTTCCCTATTATCTCTCCTATTTCCCCGGTACTTCTACAGCCGTTTGCCAGAAAGTTAATTATCTTCCTTCGGGTATCGTTGGCCATAGCAAAGTTTACGAGTTTTGTCTCATTCGGTTTTTCCGGCATTTTTAACACCCGTTGAAGCAATTTCTGCCAGCAACCTCTTATAACGACATACTATTCACAGCTCTCGCTACAGTCCCGGCCTCCAGAATCCCTTAATAAAACTTGCCTGCGCCGATAGAACATAATAAATTTTCAGGTAATTTTAGCGTATTTGGAATATAAGGACTGCCGGTTAGCAATATGGTTAATATCTTCAAAGGATCCCGGTTAAAGTAGTATTTTTCAAATAATTGCAGCTCAGGTAACCCATAACTCAAATATACGCACTAAGAACCTGCAAATGCTCAAGGTTGGTTGCATACCCCGGTTCTTTAAGAGGTGTACATTTGTCCAGGTTTGTTTCCCCGCTCATGAGTTTTATGGCAAAGGTGTAACAGCTCTGTTCACTGCACTTTCCGCAGTTTGTCTGGGGCAGGTATTTGTAGATCTCCATGGGTTCGACCCTGACTTTTTCCCTGGGGGCCGGAACAACTCCTTTTGCTATGGCTTCGTTGATAATACCCCTGAGGTTATCGAGGGCTTCACTGGCTTCACCCTCGTTTTTTATCATGGTCATGGTGACTTTTCCGGTCCCGTAAATAGTTGTGATAATTTCTCCTTTTTGCATTATCAGAGCACTTATTCTGTCCGAATATCTGGCTCTGGGAAAGAGGGGTTCAAGGACCTTCAGGGTTCCGCCCAGAGGAGGAGCCATATTTGCGATTACCCTGAACTTTGAAGAGTCAGCTATGCAGGGCAAAAGCTGCCTGACCTCAACAATCTCGACCGGCTTTGCCTGTGAGAGATCTGCATTTTTTTCCGCACCTTTGTCTTCCTTCCCTTTCAGGAAATTTCTGCCGTATTCGCTTAGCTTCACTGTCCCGTCTTCGATCTCAATCAGACTTGCCTGCTGCAAAACCTTGAGATGAAAGTCGAGCATTGTCTTCCCGATTTCTTCTCCTATTTCCTCCGTACTTTTCTCGCCAGCCTCCAGGAAGTTCATTATCTTCCTTCGGGTGGCGTTGGACATAGCATTATTTACCAGCTTTATTTCATTCGGATTTCCCGGCATCTTTACCACCTGCAAGAATTCTGAAAATTTTCCCCGTATTTTTTCCTGATGCTCAGCGCTATCAGGTCTCGTGAATCTCAAAAATAAAGTCAAATTCTTCCAATCAATTATGGAAGCCTCAAAGTCTTCCAGTTGATTCTGAAGTTCTCTATTCTTTTATTTAATTATGGATTCACTTCTTAAAAACCCGGAAGCCGGATATCAAAAAAGATTGATACGAACATGATTGATACGAACATTCCTCAGTCGCCGGTTTCTATGGAAAGAAGGGCAGTTGCAGCTTATTAAAGTGGAAAAAATAGAGGGGGGCAGGTTTTATCCTGACTCCTTTCACCTGATCAAATAAACCTGCTGATAACGGGATTTCTTCTTAATTGAACTTTTTCTTTCGAGAAACCCGTTTTTTAAGCCCGTCCTCCGTGATAGAGATATCCGTATTTTAAACAGGTTTATCTGGGCTTTTATCAGTGAATCGCATCGTAGGCACATTCTCCATGCATGGATATATCCAGCCCTGCAAGCTCTTCTTCATCCGAGACTTTGACCGGAGTTATTACGTTTATGAGCATCAGCATAATGTAGGTGAATATAAATGCATAGATTGAAGCCCCTGCAACAACCACGAGTTCTTTGATAAAGAAGGCAGTGCCGCCGTAAAGCAGTCCGTCAGCTCCTACCGGATTTATGACAGTTGAAGCAAAGACTCCAAGGAGAATTGTCCCTGTTACTCCTCCTATTCCGTGAACGCCCCATACGTCCAGGGCGTCATCCCATTTCATCCTGTTTTTAATATGTACTGCAGAGTAGCAGGCAATAGCTCCGAGGATGCCCATTAATGCGGCCACATGCATGGAAACAAGGCCTGCTGCAGGAGTAATGGTTGCAAGCCCTGCAACAGCTCCGGTCATAAGCCCCACGAATTTTGGTTTTGTTTCCCTTAACCATTCTATTATCATCCAGGTAATAGCCGCAAAAGAAGCTGCGATGTCGCTGTTCAGGAATGCAAGGGCTGTAATCCCGTCCACATTGAGTTCGCTGCCTGCATTAAACCCGTACCATCCGAACCAGAGAAGTGCAGTTCCGATAGCCATTAAGGGAATATTATTTGGCTTTGAATCTTTATACTTCCTTGAGCCCACGAAAAACACTGAGGCAAGGGCTGCAAATCCGGCTGTCGCATGAACCACGATTCCGCCTGCAAAGTCAATAACTCCCATTTCTGCAAGCAGCCCGCCTCCCCAGACCATATGCACAAAAGGATAGTAAACAAAGAGCTGCCAGACGACAAGGAAAATAATGTAAGCCTTAAAAGTAATCCTGTTTGCAAATGCTCCCGTAATCAGGGCCGGGGTAATGATTGCAAACATCATCTGGTAAGCTACGAAGACGAGTTCGGGGAACCCGGCGTTTCCAAACATATCAGTCGGGGTAATCCCATTTAAAAACATTTTGTCCAGGTTTCCTAAGATTGCACCTTCTCCTCCGCTGAAACACAGAGAATATCCTATGAAAAACCACAAAATAGTTGTCAGCCCGAGAGAAACAAAACTCTGCATCATTATTCCTAAAATGTTTCTCTTACAGGCAAGCCCTCCGTAAAAGAATGCCAGACCAGGGGTCATAAGCATCACAAGACTTGTCGCAAGTAGCATAAAGCCTGTTGAACCAGTATTTAACATCTTTTCATCCCATCTTTTTTATATGATAACTAGGAAGCCTCAAATCTCTTACCTCCTTCCTACTTTATTCTACTTAATTATTTCTACTTTTTCAAATAAATATAATAGTATTATAATAATTCTCAGATTATGAATGGTTCGGAGAAGGCTGAATAATGCCGAAAAGACAGAAAAAGATCAGGAAAGGTGGGGATAATCGACTATAGAAAAATGCATTAAATTGACTATAGGAAAACCTATTAAATCACTCTGGAAAAACCTATTAGTTTAGGGAAAATGTATTGGTTTCATGAAGTTGCTTCTTTTCTATCCATGAAACCGAATTAAAAATCAGAAATGTACAGGTGGGTTTACCTGTACTCAAATGTTATATGCTGCTTCCCCGTGCTGTGTCCGGTCAAGCCCGATATTTTCTTCGCTCTCACTTACCTTGAGCCCTATCGTCTTGTGGAGCACAAACCCGATAATGAGGGTACAAACACTTGCGTAGATAAGTGTGACAACCACACCTTCTACCTGGAGCATCAACTGTTCGGAGTTGCCGATCAGGAGTCCTGCAGACCCTACGCTTGCAAATACGCCTGTGAGAATTGCCCCTGTAATTCCGCCTACGCCATGGACTCCGAAAGCATCAAGGGAGTCATCATACCCGAACCTTCCTTTGAGCATTACAGCCTGGTAGCAGATAAAGCTTGTAACCGCACCTATCGGAATTGCGGCCATGGGGGTAACAAAACCTGCAGCCGGTGTTATTGCGACGAGCCCTGCCAGGACTCCTGTTGCAAACCCGAGGGCAGTAGGGCGCCCCAGGTGGACCCATTCCAGTGTCATCCAGACAAACCCTGCAGCTGCAGGGGCTACGAGGGTTGTAATGAATGCAAGGGCTGCGATTTCATTTGCAGCAAGAGAGGATCCGGCATTGAACCCGAACCATCCGAACCAGAGGAGCCCGGTTCCCAGGAGAGTCAGGGTAACGTTATGCGGTTTTATTGAATCTATCCCGTACCCTCTCCTCTTGCCAAGGAAGATTAGAATTGCAAGTGAGGATATGCCTGAGGTTACATGGACTACGGTTCCGCCTGCAAAGTCAAGGGCTTCTCCTGTGAGGAATCCGCCGCCCCAGACCCAGTGGCAGACCGGTGCGTAGACAATAAGCCCCCAGAGGGCGATGAATGCGATGTATGATTTGAATTTTACACGTCCGACAATGGCTCCTGAGATCAGGGCAGGGGTAATTATTGCAAACATTCCCTGAAAGGCAACAAATGCATATGTGGGAATTGTCCCTGTTACAGAGTAGGGGTCAATTCCTTTCAGGAATACGTGTTCCAGGCTGCCTATGAAACCGTTTCCGGTCCCAAACGCAAGCGAGTAACCTATTATCACCCATTCGAGAGCCATGACGCCCATTGCAACAAATGAATGCATCATGCTGCTCAGGACATTCTTACGCTGAACCAGTCCGCCGTAAAATAGTGCGAGCCCTGGAAGCATTAATAATACAAGGGCAGAGGAAATCAACACCCATACGGTATCTGCTGCTACGATTGCCATTCTCATCACCTCAAATAGCAACAGGTCCGCTTTCGTCCGTGCGGATCCTTATAACATCTTCAAGCGGGAGCACGAATATCTTGCCGCTTCCGATATGCCCTTCACTGCCCTTTGCTCCCATCTTTATTGCTTCAATCGTTGGGTGCAGGAATTCATCGTTTACTGCAATTTCAATCTTGATTTTCTCAAGAAGGTCTGCTTCAAACTCCATTGCCCTATATATTTCCAGGTGCCCTTTTTGCGCACCATAACCAGAAACTGAAGACACTGTCAACCTATTAACTTCAACCTTCTGAAGTTCTCGTTTGACTGCATCAAGCCTTTCAGGTCTTATCATTGCAATTATGTACTTCATCGCGACCACCAACAGGTATCCTCTATCCTATTTCATAGTATTTAAAAATATTGTAATTGGTGTTAATTATTTATATTGTTTGGAGTGCTATCCCACAAAACATGCGAAATTTCCCGCATTTCAAGCGGATATCACCTTTTATGGTTCCGGGATACCTCTTTTTTCAGGCCTTCCCATCAGAGAACTTTTATTCCCTTAAATCAAATCCAGACTTATGTTCGGAGAAATTGGAACTGTAAGAAATGAGGCAGACGAAAGTTCCCTGCAAATTCTCGCTCTCTTCAGGGAAAGCATAAGTGAAATCCGCCTTAAAGAGCCTGAATCCGTATCAGCATATTTCAGCCAGGACTACTCCCATTATATTGTGGTGCATACTCCCCTGAATTTCCGGTTCCCTGAGAAAAGGGAAGAATGGAACCTGCGCTTTTGCAGGGATGTCGGAGTTTCCGTTGTAGAACTGGTCATAGCCGAAACAGGGAGTGCTTATGTAAGGGGCCTGATGGCAGTTAACGGGTCAAAGGTCTTTGCTATCCTTCCTTTTACCTCAACAGATGCGGAAAAAGCAAAAAAGGCAGAGTTTCCTGAAGACCGCATGGCCCGTGTAAGGGCACAGGTGCTTCCCGCTGTGCTTCCCGGAATAAAAGGAGAAACCATCCTTGATATCGGCAGTGGTTTCGGAAGCCTTACAATGGAGCTTGCAAAAAACAACCCCGATTCACAGGTTTACGGGATCGACATTCACGATTCCCTCACCGGGCAGGCTCAGATGAATGCCGAAGTCCTTGGGGTTCCCAATGTGCAGTTCAAAACCGGAAGCGCCTATGCCCTGCCTTTTGAAGGTGACTCGGCAGATGCGGCAACCTGCTTTTTCATGCTTCACCACCTCGAAGATATTAAATTCGCGCTTTTCGAAATTAAGCGAGTGCTGAAAAAGGGAGGGTCATTAACTGCGGTTGAGCCGCTTGCACATCAACACCATCACGGGCCCCAACTCTCGGAAGCCGCATGGATGGATCTTTTTGAAGATGTGGGTTTCAATGCGGAAAGTGAAACTCTGGAAGGTGCAGTTGTTCTGAAAGCTGTAAAAAGAGGATAAATTCAGATAAAACGCACATGAAATTCTTCAAATAACAGGCAGAAAGAGATGAAAGTACTTTTCAAATCACAGTACTTTCATGCCAAGAAAAATCAAAATATAAAAATTAATCGGGGAAATAATCTCATAAATGGATTGAAAGACTTTCCGGCGCACGAATCTGGTCCTTTACATCTTCCAATCCGTTTCTGCAATTCAACTTTGCCTGCGCTGGAACATAAATATCATCCCGAGAACTGTAACCATTGGAAGTGCGATAGTGGGATATTCCGGAATCTCCTGATTACAGGGGTTATCGGGAGTCTCACTTTCACAAGGAGAGTTTTCCGGTACATCAGGGCAAGTGTCAGCAGGTTCTGTATCGTTTTCGCATGGAGAACTTTCCGGTATATCGGGACATGTGTTATCAGATTTTGAATCCTCTTCGCACGGAGTTTCCTCTATCTCCTCATCGCAATCCTCATTGTCAGCGTTATCGGAGTTTGTATCGTTTCCTGGTGAGGTTTCATCCTCTTCTTCCATGCAGTTTTCGTTGCCAGTGTAATCGGAATTTTTATTGTTTCCGGCCGAAGTTTTCTCTTTTTTATTCTCGTAATCTTCGTTATCAGTGTTATCTGAATTTTCATTGTTTCCGCATGAAGAATTCTCTGATATCCCCGTAACCTGCTCGTAACAAAGATTATCGAATTTTATCTTTCTTGAACAGGGTAATTTGCTTGATATCGAAATACTCTGTATGTTAGCGTTATTGCTTTCGATTCTCAGCGTATTTTTTGAGGTCCACTCACAGTTATACTCCGATTTAGAAAGCACTTCCCCATTGACAAGAAGCGCATCCATATTCCCTGCAAGCGCATTTTCGAAATCTATTGAAACCGAAATTACAGCTGGTGAAAAATAAATTTGAGTGATACGATTATCCGGGTTCCAGAAACCCATGTCTTTTTCTGAGCTCAAATAACCGATATCGATAAGCTTTACCCCTGGTGAAAATGTAATCCCCTGGTCTGAATAAGTATTGCCGATTTCCTGCCCGGCACATAAACGGCCTTCATCAAATGTTACGGAGACTTCCCTTGCATTTACTGGCATGACTATTAACATAATGGTCACGCTCAGCGTTAAAAACAGATGTGAGTAATTTGTTCTCATGTTTTTCCGTCTCTGTTTTATTATTTGAATTAGGCAATAATTATTCAAACAAGACTATATTTAGTAACATTGATCTGCCGTTGAATGATATATATTTATGGAAACATTGTTTCTTGAAAAGTTAGGGTGATATCCCTGTTATATGAACTGTTTTTTTCGAAAAGAAAAAAGAACGAATTAAAAAAGAGAGTTGAAAAAGTATCCATTCAGGTATTGATTTTGATTTTAATCGCTGGCTTTTCTCTTCATTTTTCTTCGTAAAACCGCTCTCTTGCGTAGAGAGTGACAAACCTCGTGATACCGAAGCAAAACTCTGGAAGTGAAACTCTGAAAGCGAAACCCGGGAGAATCACAATTCAGGAATCAGAAATCAAACAGAAAATGCTGCTCTACACGTCCTTTCTCAGAACATTGTTTTTTTCTTCCTGGACTGGCTGCACTTCCTCTATTAATGCAACCACAAGCGGTTGTTGCAGCTTATCTCATATTATGGATAACCCTTCCCATTCAGAATAATTCTTCTGTCCTTACTTCCGGGATCCTGTCATATCTCCGCTGCTGCTCGATATACAAGCTCAGGAGGCATTCATATCAGGGTTTCCGTGCTTATCGTATCCCATTTTCCGACTTGTAGCAGGAGCTTTACCATTGCTTCCTCCGATGGGAGATCGACGATGATCACAAAGTCGTACCTGCCGAGTGCCGAGTGTGCAGTAATTGGTAAGCACTTTGCCGTCCAATGCCCGGACGATATCCTCTCCCTTTGCATCCCGCTCGGCAAAGTCTTTCATCTGCTCGATCGCTTTTTGCGTCAGTTTCCCCAGAATGATATAGGTTGACACGCCGAGATATATAACCGCTAAATTATATCGGCTCTTCGCTATTTTGAGTGGTAATTTATAGTAGCTTCTAAACGCGGATGCAACATAGATAAAGATGGAATCAATTCTTGTGGAAAAATCACATACAGGATCGATGTCGACCTCTCAGGGGTAGCAACTCCCTAACTGAACAACTCTTTTCAACCCATACAAAACAGCGAAGAGCCATTAAATCATTCAATAAATTCTTTTTAAAAATATATATTCTTGGGATATTGCGTACTCCAATCTTCACCGTTTATCCTTCCAAAAGGGTTCTCTTTTGCAAATTGGTGAGGCGCATTCAGTATTTACTTATATGCTGATTAATAGACCCCTATTATGTCGCTATCGGTAAGGTACAAGTGCTTTATTCTTATTGCAGTACTGCTTGGAGCGTTGTCTCCAGCCGCCGGATCAACTTCGGAATGTGAAACTGCGACTGCAGACATAAACGACACCACGAAGTCGGCCGACCTGACATACTACACAGAACAGATGCCGCCCTATAACTATATGGAGAACGGCACTCTGAAAGGTCTCTCCGTTGATCTCCTTGAAGCGGTCACAGAGAAGATGGGGAAGAAGGTGACCCGGGAGGAGATAAACCTCGTTCCCTGGACTGAAGGATATCAGGCTGCTCTCACGCAGAATAATACCGTACTCTTCAGTACGGCAAGAACTCCAGAACGCGAGCAGTCCTTCAAATGGGCTGGACCTTTCTATTCTGATAGATATGTTCTGTTTGCCCTGCCTGACCGGGGAATTACAATAGAGAGCCCTGAAGACCTGAAGGAGTACAGGATCGGGGTAATTGCTGACGATGCAACGATTCAGCAGTTGCTCGATATAGGGGTGAACAAGAGCCAGATAGTGTCCCAAAAAAATGTATCAGCAAACATAGCCGGCCTTGAGAACGGTGACATCGATCTATGGGCATGTCCTGAGGGTGCAGGCAGATACTTTGCTGAACAGGCAACAGGGAATTATTACTCTTATACGGTCGTGTATCAATTGGAGACTCAGGATCTTTACTATGCTTTCAGTAAAGATGTTCCAGATTCAGTCGTTGAGTCCTTCCAGCAGTCACTCGATGCCCTCAAACAGGAAAAAGACGCTGCTGGTATCAGCACGTATGAGCGGATCCTCGGACGATACATTCCGTCTATTGGCTTTGCCCAGCTCAATTACCTGACTGAAGAGTGGGCTCCCTTCAACTACCTGGATGACGGAAACGCCACCGGTATCTCTGTTGAGTTACTTGAGTCATTTTTCAAGAATGCAGGTGTGAACCGCTCACGGGCAGATGTCCGCATTGTTCCCCTTGCGGAAGGTTTCCAGATCGCACAGAACAATACCAGTACGGTACTGTTCTCAATCGTTCGTACGCCAGAACGCGAGCCCCTCTACAAGTGGGCAGGACCCTTTACCAAAGCCAGTTTCGTTCTCTATGCACCGGTGAGCAGCAATATTACAATATCCTCTCCAGCAGATCTCAATAATTACAGGATAGGTGCTGTAAATTCCTCAATTGAAAATGACCTTCTCGCCAGCCAGGGAGTTGATGCATCGCAGATTGTTAACGGCCAGACACCTGAATATCTCCTCCAGATGCTGGATAATGGCCAGATCGATCTCTGGGCAACCGGTGACCTTGCCGGGCGACATCAGATGCTACAGACTGCAGCAGATCCCAATGCCTATGAGATTGTGTACACTCTGAGCGAGAACGACTTCTACTACATCTTCAGTAAGGATGTTCCGGACACACTTGTCAGCGCTTTCCAGCAGGCTATCGAGACGGCGAGAAAGCAGAAGGACGAGCAGGGAGTCAGTGATTATGAACGTATTATCTACCGGAATCTTGGGGTCGGATGTGCCCGGCAGACATTCACTGATGACGCGGTGGTAGATCTTGTAAACACAACCGCCGCAGCAATCGAGAAGAATGCTTCAGATACGTTCCGGCGCATCAATGCAGGCGAAGCGCCTTATCGAAACCCGGAGGATCCTGCTCTCTACGCCTTCGTCTACGATACAAATATGACTGTGGTCGCTCATGCAGATAACACTCAGCTTGTCGGCATGAACTTGAAGGGCAAGACAGATGTTACTGGTAAACCGTTCCATGATGAAATTTTAGAAGGAGCATTGAATAACGGGACTGGCTGGGTGGATTATGTCTACATGCATCCGACTCAGACGAACCTGTACTATAAGACTACCTACTACCGGTTAACTCAGGGAAGCGATGGAAAATCCTACATTGTGTGCAGTGGCAATTACAAGGACTGCCAGAACAAGTCGGAAGCAACGCCAACCCTCACTCCGGCGCCTGCTAATAATTCCACTGCATCTCCTGAGGAACTTGTCGCATTCGTCGAAAAAGCCTTCGAATATGCGCACGTACACGGACAGGAAGCCTCTCTTCGTGAGTTCAACAACCAGACCGGCCAGTTCGTTGACGGGGAACTCTATATCTTCGCATATGACATAAACGGCACCACCCTGGCTCTCCCTCTCCAGCCTGAGATTATTGGGACTAACCGGTGGAACATTACGGACGCGAACGGCACTGCATATATCCAGGACCTGATCGCCACTGCGCAGTCTGGAGGAGGTTTCGTCCGGTATCTCTATGCAGACCCTGCAGATAACTTCACTGTCAAACAAAAACTCAGCTACGTGATGATGGTAGACAATGACTGGATCATCGGGGCCGGCATTTATAATCCTCCGGAGAATTCGTCGATCGTGAGTGTGGGGACAGATCCCCGGGTAAGAGAGAGCCTGAAATCCTTTGTCAGGGAGGCGATTGCATATGCCGATAAGAACGGAAAAGATGCTGCGATCACGGAGTTCAATAACCAGAACGGAACGTTCGTCCGCGACAGTCTCTATGTCTATGCCTTCGATTATAACGGAACGACCCTTGCGCTCCCATATCAGCCCCAGATGATCGGAACGGACCTCTCCGGGCTTCAGGACCCCTATGGGGTGAATTACACCAGAGTCGAGATCTTCCTTGCTCAACAGGGAGGGGGATTTCTGTTCTACCACTACTACGACCCTGCTCGTAATATGACCCTTGAACCAAAAATGAGCTACGTCCAGAAAGTAGACGATACCTGGTGGCTCGGTGCTGGGACTTACATAGAGGATCTGAACCAGACCGCCTGATAGGAGGTTAGCCAGCAGGAAATAACCATAAGTAAACCGGCAATTCATCCGGATTTGACCGATTCAACCAGAACTCAGAAAATTATATTATTTTTGACTGTCAGGGGGATATTCTGAACAAACAGACCGAAGCACTTACTGAAGAAACTCTGGACCCCGAAGAATGGGAGTCCATGCGCACCCTCGGCCACCGTATCCTTGATGATACGCTTGACTATCTGGAAACATTAAGGGACCGTCCGGTCTGGCAGCATGCGCCAGATCATGTAAAAGCTCACTTTGAGGGCCCGCCTCCTGTCGATCCCGAACCTGCCGGAGATGTGTACCAGGAGTACGTTGAGTACATACTTCCACATCAGATGGGCAATGCTCATCCGAAGTTCTGGGGGTGGGTCGCAGGATGCGGAACCGTGATGGGGATGTTTGCAGAGATGCTGGCGGCTTCAACGGATGCTATCAGCGGAGCTTTTTCCTACATCAGCAATAACTACGTCGAGCAGCAGGTTCTTGACTGGTGCAAGGAACTTCTCGGGTATCCTCCTACTGCCAGTGGCATTCTCACCAGTGGCTGCTCGGCCTCAAACCTGATAGGCCTAACAGTCGCGCGGAACAAGATAGCCGGGTTCGACGTGAGGGGCAGGGGAATGCAAAACGCTCCGCGGCAGATGACTATCTATTGTTCGGACGAAGCTCATTCCTCGATCCAGAAGGCTGTTGAACTGCTCGGCTTCGGGAACGATTCGCTGCGCCGGATCCCCGTAAACGAGTCCATGCAGGTCGACCTCAAGGCTCTGAAGGCGGCTATCAAAAAAGACCGTGAGAACGGACTTCTCCCCATCTGCATTGTCGGGTGTGCCGGGACGACCAGCACAGCCGCCATAGATGATCTCAATGCCCTGGATATCTGCGCTGAGGAGAGCTGCTGGTTCCATGTCGATGGTGCATGTGGTGCCTGGACAGCCATAGCTCCCAGGTATAAACACCTTGTCTCCGGAATGGAAAGAGCAGATTCTCTGGCATTTGATCTGCATAAGTGGATGTACCTGCAGTACCCTGTCGGCTGCGTCCTGGTCAGGAACGCCGACGACCACCGCCGCGCGTTCTCTTTGACCCCGACATATCTCGCCCATGGTGAAGGAGAGCGCGGTTTAACAGGTTTTGACGTGCCCTGGCTCTCTGATTATGGTTTTGAGCTCTCCCGCGGGTTTCACGCCCTCAAAGCCTGGATGACAATCAAAGAGCATGGAGCTGCCAAATATGGGCGGATCATACAACAGAACATTGACCAGGCGCATTATTTGTCCCAATTGATCGAAGCAGCTCCTGAACTTGAGTTAGCGCTGCCGGTTTCGCTGAACATCGTCAACTTCCGCTACATCCGACCTGGCCTGGATGATGCCCTGCTAGACGATCTTAACAAGCAGATCGAGACCGAACTCCAGGAGCAGGGAATAGCTGTCGTCTCAACCGTCAGCCTCAGGGGAAGGAAGTACCTGCATGTCGGAATTGCAAATCACCGCAGCCGCCGGGACGACTTTGATTTCCTCGTGCGAGAAGTAATCCGAATCGGAGATGAACTGGTCTGATCATGGACATGCCCCAGGGTTCGGTGCCGATAGAGCTGGAAGGGCAGACCTACTGCCCTATGCAACAGACGTGATCCGAAGACTCACCTGCAATCCACCAGGCTTCCGGATTCTCCGGGGAATTTATTCGTAATTCGCTTACCCGTAATTAGTCTGCTTGAGCGAGCGAAGCAAGTGAAACAGACAGCGCACTGCAGAGCCGAAACTCTGCTTAGAAAACAATCATATCCGAGGCTCTGAGCCTGACCATGCATTCGTCTCCGGTCCCTATTTTTAATGAGTCAAAGACGTGGTTTGCAACCTCCACCTTCAGGACGTCCTCGCTTTCTTTGAGTATGAGGGACATGATCCGGCTGGTGCCTTTGTTCACCACGTTCATTATTGTCCCATCGAAGAGGTTTTTCCTGTCTTCCTGGCGGATAATATGCATGTTTTTCCTGTCCACAAGCTCGATATTCTCGGGCCTGATGCCCCAGCTGACTCTGTCTCCTGCTTTGCGTTCGATGTAGGGGGCGGTAATTTCCGTTCCGAGAGACCACAGGAAGGTGCACTCGGCTCCGTTTCCGTGTCCTTCTACTAAGGCATTATCAAAGAGGTTTGAAAAGCCCACAAGTTCGGCCACATAGCGAGTTTTCGGGTGGTAGAATATATCCTCAGGGGTGCCTAGCTGCTGTACCCTGCCGTCTTCAAAGACTGCCATCCGGTCTGCCATGGTAAAGGCTTCTACAGGGTCGTGCGTAATGAAAATTACAGGAATCCTGAGCCTTTTCTGGATATCTCTCAGTTCTTTTCTCAATTTCAGGCGGACTACGGTGTCCAGGGCTGAAAAGGGCTCGTCCAGGAGCAGAACTTCCGGATTGGGGGCAAGGGCCCGGGCAAGGGCAACTTTCTGTTTCTGCCCTCCTGAAAGCTCATCAGGGTAGGCAAACTCAAGTTCTTCTATTCCCACAAGGCCCAGCATCTCGTTTACCCTGTCCGTTTTTTCCATGGAGCTCAGGCCTTTTAACCCGAACTCGATGTTCTGCCGCACGTTCATATGCGGGAAGAGGGCATTTTCCTGGAACATGTACCCGATTTTCCGTTTCTGGGGGGGCAGGTTTACTTTTTTCCTGCTGTCAAAGTACACGGTGCCGTTTATCTTTATAGTTCCTGCACCCGGGGTTTCAAGCCCTGCAATGCAGCGGAGAGCCGTGGTTTTCCCTGAACCGGAACACCCGAACAGGACCACAAAATCGGAATCGGCATCAAAGCTGCAGTTCATTGAAAAGCTGGGTTTTTCCCCTTTCTTTTTCCTGTTTTTCCTTCCGTAGAATTCCTTTTCAATGTCAACTTCAACAGTCATTCCCTACTCTCACCTTTTTTCATCGTTCTCCCAGTTTGCTGGTTGCTGCAATCGTCATGAATGATATGACAACAAGGATAAGCACAAGCAGGTTCGCAAGCTCATTATTCCCTGTCTGGTATGCTCCGTAAATGGAAAGAGGCATGGTGCTGGTCTTTCCCGGGATATTTCCTGCAACCATAAGGGTTGCTCCGAACTCTCCTACAGCCCTTGCAAAACTCAGGACGCAGCCTGCAATAATGCCTTTCTTTGCAAGAGGCAGGGTTATGAAGAGCGCAGTTTCGAATTCATTTCTCCCGAGAATACGGGATGCTTCCTCAACATTCCTGTCTACTGCCCCGATGGCTGCTGTGGTGGTCTTTACCATCAGGGGCAAAGAGACTACAAAGGCTGCAATGGCTGCGGCCTGCCAGGTAAAGAGGATCCCGCTCCCCGTAAGTTTGGTGAAGATGCTCCCTATAACTCCGTTTTTTCCCAGCAGGATAACAAGGATATACCCGGTTACGGTCGGGGGAAGAACCATGGGCATGGTAACCATAACGTCAGCTAACCCTTTCCCCGGAAACTCCCTTTTTGCCAGTGTATAAGAGATCAAAATTCCCAGCACCGTCACAAAGATGGTTGCAATGACGGAAATCTTGAGGGTTAATAGAAGCGGGGTCGCGATTATTTGAAAGATTTCCATCAAATCCCTCCCATTTTTATTGTTTTCCCGGCTCTGAGAACCTTAGATCACTTTCGAAGTATTAGCTTTCTGTTTATCTCACTGCGCTCCCTCTATACAGTCATCTCCTGCTCCATTGCCTGCATATGCAGCAGGTTCTACCTGTACAGGTGCGGTGAAGGTATCGGTAGCTTCAAGGATGGTGTTGGTGATCCTGTCCAGAAGTTCCAGGGCTCCCCTGTATCCGACAGTAAGGATACGCTGTGCGCCTACTCTGTCGTGGATTGGCAGGCCAACCCTTACAAGGGGGATGTCGCGTGCCTTGGCAATGTATCTCCCGTTTGAGTTCCCTATCAGGATTTCGGGGCTGCATTCGCTGACCGCGTCGTTGAGGCTGTCAAAGTCAATGCCGTCCAGAACCACAGGTTCCAGTTCCGGCCTGATCTCTTCGAAGATTTGTTTTATTCTCTTTTCAAAGTCCCGGCTTTTGCTTCCGGTTGCTACCAGCACGGGGTTCATCCCGAGTTCCAGCATGAAAGTCGTCAGACTAAATACAGTATCCGGGTCTCCGTAGACTGCTGCCTTTACCCCGTAAAGGTACTTGTGCACGTCCACCATGGCATCGAGGAGCCTTCCCCTTTCTTTCTGGTATTTCTCAGGGATAGGGCAGCCAAGGATACGGACCAGTTCCGTAAAGAAAAGGTCGGTGTTTAAGAGCCCTATGGGGATGGGGACATTGTGTCCGGGAACTCCATGGGAAGCTTCAAGGTATTTTACAGCCAGGTTCATGCTGACAACACCCAGGCCGAGGCTTGCTCTGCTGTTGGGCATGTCGGCAATCTCGGAAAGCGGAGTGCCTCCGGCTGCTATTTTGGGGAGTTCTTCTCCCAGGGGTGCATCAAAGGTCTCGGAAATGTCTGGAAGGAAGATATAATCCCCTGCAGTTTCTGCAAGGATTTCTTTGAGTTCCCTCACATCAGCCGGGGAGACGCTCTCAACCGGGATAAGGTTGAGTTTGCCGTTCAGGATTTCTTCCATGCCCGGCTTTTCTGCTTTCCCGGCGCTTTCCTTTGCCTTTTCTTTTTCCAGGATTTCCGTATACTCCATAATTTCCATGTTTTCCATGTAATCCATGAGCTCGATGTCTTCCGGGGGTTTTTCCGTAAACTTCCTGACAACGGCATCCAGGGCTTTTATATAGCCGCTTACATGGCTTTCCCCATAGCTGGGGGTGGAAACGGGTATGATTATGATATCTTTTTCGAGATCGTCTCCGATCCCCTCTTCCTCTTTAAATTCCCTGATAATCGCAGGGACGTCATCGCCGATTGTTTCGGCAAGGCAGGTGGTTGCAACGCCTATTACCTTCGGTTTGTACCTGTTGATAACGTTTCTAAGTCCTTTTTTCAGGTTTTCCCTGCCCCCGTAGACCGCTCCCTTTTCGCTGAGAGAGCTTGAGGCAATATCTACAGGTTCCCTGAAGTGGTGGGCAAGGTGCAGGCGCATATAAGTGCTGCAGCCCTGGGAGCCGTGGTAGAGGACCATGGTATTTTCAATCCCTTTAAAGGCAAGGGCACTTCCCATGGGCTGGCACATCACACAGGGGTTCACGGTTGCATAGTTTCTTTTAGTCATCTCATTGCCTCCTCATACCTGACTCTCAACTGCAGCATCTGACCTGGAGCGTAAAAACTCCGGTTTCAGGGCTACATCTTTACATTTCTTTGCATACGGTTTTGCGGAAATTTTTTCTTCGACTGCGGCTTTTTCCTTTCCCAATTCTACGGTGGCTTTTTCCGGCTCCACGAATTCGGGTTTAAGGGTCCTCTGCCGTACAGCTTTCCAGACAGGGCTGTTAATTGAGGCATCCACTTCCTTTGCGAAGTTTACAAAGCCGTCAAAACCTTCGAACTCCACAACTCTGTCGTGGTTGAAGTCGCAGAAGGCAACTCCCAGCTTGTATGCGATAAATCTCTCTTTGACGCCTGCAACCATCAGGTCGGCTTTCTGTTTCACGAGCAGGTCTGCAAGTTCCAGGGGGTTTGCATCGTCCACAATGACCGTCCCGTCCCGGACTGAATAACTGATCTGCTCGTAGTCTTCCTTTTTCCCGGTCTGGGTCCCGATGATGACCACTTCCATGCCGAGTTCCGCAAAACCTTTGATAAGCGTGAGGGCTTTTGCAGGGCCTCCCATGTAGATGGCGGCCTTTTTCCCTTTGACACTCTCTCTTACCCGGGAAATTTCAGGCATTATCCGGTTCGTTTCGGTCTCCAGAATTTCTTCTGCTATCTTTTTCATCTCTTCGGAGCCAAAGTATTCCGCAGTCTTCCGAAGAGCAATTGAAATATCTTCGATTCCGAAGAAACTTATGGTTTGGTATGGAATCCCGTACTCTTTCTGCATCCATTTTGCAAGGTAGGTCATTGACCCGCTACACTGGACGAGGTTTAGGTCTGCTTCCGCTGCCCTTGAAATGGACTCGGCAGTCGAATCTCCGGTCATGGAGACTATGACTTCGATTCCCATCCGTTCAAAGAGGGGTTTGACGAGCCAGACGTCCCCGGCCACGTTGAAGTCTCCCAAGATGTTAATCTTCGGCCTGTTGACTTCAGGGCCTGCCTCGGGCTTCTTTTCTTTCGGTCTTTTGATAAGCTGCTTTAAGGCATCGCAAGCAGCTTTATATCCGTCAGACTTGTTGCCTTTGAAGCCTTCGGACTTTACAGGGATTACCGGGATATTGTGCTTCTGACTCGCTGTCTTGCATACCGATTCCAGGTCGTCTCCGATAATTCCCACAATGCATGTGGAATACACGAATACGAGAGGAGGGTGGTAGATGCCTACCAGCTCATCGATCGCATTTGAAAGTTTTTTCTCTCCTCCGAAGACAACATCTATCTCCTTCATGTCCGTACTGAAACTGCTGCGGTTTGTTTCGACTCCGCTGGACTTTGCCCCTCTTATGTCCCAGGTATAGCCTGCACAGCCTATAGGGCCGTGAACCAGGTGGACTGCGTCGGTTACGGGGTTTAGGACAACCCTTGCTCCCGAATATACACATGCCCGCTGGCTGATGGCTCCTGCAAGGGAAGTATTGTCGCAGGCAAGGGGGATTTCCTGCCCCTTTTCCTGCTTTCTGGTGATGTACGGTTGCCTTTCTTCGAGAGTATCCACTATCCCGGTTAATTCTTTCATCTCTTTCACTCCCTCTGCTTCTGTTTTCAGAATTGCAGCGGCGGTTTTCCACTTTTTTTACTTTTTAATTTATCTGTTTGTTATCATCTCTGAGATATGTTCAGATCAATATCTTTATATGCAGGCTCCTTACTGAATGGTTTCAAGCAGCCAGTCTGGTGCATCTCTGTCTTTCCTGTCAAGCAGGGTATTTCCTATGCGCTCCACCAGTCGTGCAGCTCCGGCGTACCCCATGATTGGGAAGTAGTGCAGGTTTGCCCGGTCCATGATCGGGAAGCCTACTCTGACCAGGGGCACATCCTCTGCCCTTGATATGAATTTCCCGTATGTGTTGCCGATTAGGAGGTCCACGGGCTTTCGCTTGATGATCTGGTGGAGCATGAAGAGGTCCCCTCCCGAAATGATATCGGCGTCCGGGTACTCGGAACCTATGAGTGCTTCTACTTCTTTTTCAAATTCAGAGTTCTGAGTGCCGGTGAGCACCACACTCGGTTCCATGCCCATTTCCAGCACAAGGCTCGTGAGGCCTGCAATGATATCCGGGTCCCCGTAGATGGCTACCTTCTGTCCATGGTAGTGGGGGTGGGCGTCAGTCATCATGTCAACAAGTCTTCCCCTCTCGTCTTCGAGCTCAGGGGGAATCGCCACGTTGGCAAGTTTTGCTGCATTCATGATGAAACGGTCGGTGTTTCTGATTCCTATGGGGGTGGGCCCTATTTTTGCCGGGACTTTGTAGCGGCTTTCCAGGATCTTTGCTGCAGCCCCGCCTGCCATCCTGCAGAGGGCAATCGTCCCAAGGGAGTTTGCGGAATCTTCTATGTCTCCTATCGGGGTCCCGCCTTTCGGGTACATGCCCTGCTCTCCGGTGAGGGGAGCGTCAAAGACATCAGTGGTGTCAGGGAAGACAATGCTGGTGATTCCCATTATTGAGAGTATGCGCTTGATTTCCCTGATGTCCGCAGGTTCCACAAATCCGGGGATGATGTTGAGCTTCCCGTTTGGCTTGCTTTTGCTGGCAAAGGTGGTCACGAAGGACTTTACCATGTTGTCATAGCCAGTTATATGGGTACCCACATAGCTCGGGGTGGAAGCCGCACAGATCTTGATTGATGGGTCTATGAGCTCTTCGGCCCTTACATCTTCTATGATGACTCCTACGTCATCTCCTATGGTTTCTGCCACGCAGGTGGTGTGAATGGCAATTACTTCAGGCCTGTAAACTGCGGTCAGGTTTCCGAGGGCTTCTTTGAGGTTTGCTGCTCCTCCGAAGACGGCGGTTCCTTCTGAGAAACTGCTGGTCGTTCCGACAGGGTTTTCGCGGTAATGCCTGCTCAGGCACATACGCAGGTATGAAAGGCAGCCCTGTGAGCCGTGGCTGTGCGGCATGCAGTTGTGGACACCGAGGGCTGCATAGACTGCGCCTATTGGCTGGCAAATTTTTGCAGGGTTGATGGTTACTGCTTCTCTGGTTACTTCTTCACATGGAGTGTAATCTAACATTTTTCGTCCCTCCTTACTCTGCTCCTTCTCCTTTCCATGGCGGGCGTATGAACCTCCAGGTGGGGCTGTGAAGCGCCATATCTATGTCCTTTGCGAAGTTCAGGACGCCGGAAAAGCCGGTGTACCTTCCGCTGTAGTCGTAGGAGTGGATCTGCCTTGAGGGGATCCCATGCTTCTGGGCCCAGTACTTGTCCTTGATACCTGAGCAGAAGATGTCGGGCTTAAGGGCTTTTATAAGGGCTTCGGTTTCGTGGTGGTTAAGGTCGTCAATAACAATGGTTCCGTCCCTCATTTCCGGGAAAAGCCCTTCGTAGTCCATGAGCCCGATTTTCTTTTTCAGCTCTTCGATCCTTTCCGGACTGACTGCTGGCTTGATGTTTTCGTCTCTTTCGTAGTGTACGTCTTCCAGAATTGAGCCAAGCGCATTTTCTTTGATCTGGGGTATGATCTGCCTGCCTTCGTAGTCGTCCCTGTGGGCGAACTGGTAGCCTGCAACAACTACTTTCATGCCGAGCTCTTCGAAGAGGTTCGCATAGTGGTGACTCCTGGAGCCTCCGGAATAGATGAAGGCGGTTTTTCCCTGGAGTTTTTTCCTGTACCTCTCGATTTCATCCCTGTACTTCGCCGTTTCTTCGGCAATGAGTTCCTCGGTTTTCCTGGTAATTTCCGGGTCGTCAAAGAACTCTGCCATTTTCCGGAGGGATTTTGCAGTAGCTTTAGTGCCTATGTAGTTGACCTTCAACCACGGGACCCCGTATTTTTCTTCCATCATACGGTTGGTGTAGTTGATGGAACGGTGGCAGAGCAGGATGCTGAGCTTTGCTCTGTGGGCCTGTGCAAGCTTATGGAATGAACCGTCTCCGGTGAAAGTGGAGACAATCCTGTACCCGATTTTTTCAAGGATCGGCTTGACTTCCCAGAAGTCTCCTCCTATATTGTATTCTCCGAATACATTGATGTCAAAGGGAGTCGGGTTTTCAAGTTCCTCGGTCCCGATCAGGTTTTCCATCAGGGCGTTGCTTGCAATGTGGTGGCCTGCGGACTGGCTGACTCCTCTGTAACCTTCGCAGCGGGAGGGGATGACTTTGATTCCGTACTCTTTTTCGGCCTGCCTGGCAACGGCTTCGATATCGTCTCCGATAAGCCCTACAGGGCAGGTTGCAGAGATGCTGATTGCCTCAGGCTTGAAGATCTTCATAACCTCATCAATGGCTTTCTTGAGCTTCTTCTCACCGCCAAAGACGATGTCAGTCTCCTTCATATCCGTGCATACGCAGTAATTGCTGAAGTTATCTTCACCTTCTTCTGCTTTTGCAAGGTTTCTCCTGGTGCCCCAGGTGAAGTATGCACAGCCGATCGGGCCGTGGACCAGGTGGACCATGTCCTTGATCGGCCCGAAGACCACACCTTTCGAACCCGCAAAGGCGCATCCGCGGTTTGTGATGATACCGGGGATTACCTTATCGTCGGCTTCGATGTGCTGTTCGGTGGAACAGTCCCTGACAACTATGTGTTTTCTCCTGTTCCTGGCAGCTTTTTCCGGGAGCGCCTTCAGCATGTCATCGACAAGCTGCTGTTTGTCTTCAATTCCTGGGTCTATTTCGGCTCCCATTCTTACACCAACTCCTTGTTAACGGTCGCTTCTCCGCTTTCTCCGGTCCGGATGCGGATTGCTTCGGTAATGTTTGATACGAAAATCTTTCCGTCTCCTACATTTCCGGTCTGGTTAACCTCTATGATTTTCTGGACCACTTCGTTTACATTTTCGTCGTCCACAACGATGGTGAACATACGTTTTGGAATGAAACGAATACAGGTCTCTGCTTCCTTTTCCGGGTCTGGAAGGGGTGGATTAAATTCAAAGCAGAGCCCTTTTTGTTTTCCGCGGCCCATGACCCTTCTTACGGTAAACGAAGGAAAGCCGCATTCCAGCAGGGCATCCTTGGTTTTCTGGACCTTATTCATCCTGATTATTGCCGTAATCTCTTTCATGGGGATTTCCCTCCGAAAAGCCGGTTTTAAAGCCCGGCTTTTCCCGTCCTTATGGTGTATGCTTCTTCTACGGGGTTTACGAAGATCCTTCCGTCCCCATACTTCCCGGTCCTTGCGGCTTCCATTATGGTCTGTATAACTTTGTCCTTGTGTTCGTCTTCGACTACCATCAGGAGCATAGTTTTCTGCAGTTCGTCATAGTGGATGTCTGCAATGTGGATCCCTTTCTGCTTTCCTCTTCCGAATACTTCCATTTTTGTAAGGGAAATACAGCCTTCTTTTTCCAGGCTTTCGACAACCTTTGATTCTATGCCGGGTCTGATGATTGCTCTTATCATTTGCATCGTTTTCATCTCCTCTGGGGCTCAACAATTACAGCTCAACAATTCCGAACTCTACCATCATGGCTTCTAACTCTTCCATGGGAAGCGGGGTTGGAACCACAAGTTTGGTGTTGTTCTGGACGTTGTTTGCAAGGGTGAGGTATTCCTTTGCCTGGTTGGATTCGGGGTCAAAGTCGATTACGGTCTTTCTGTTGATTTCTGCCCTCTGGACAATGTTGTCCCTGGGCACGAAGTGGATCAGCTGGCTTCCCAGTTTCTTTGCGAATGCCTCAAGGAGTTCGCGTTCTCCATCCACATTCCTGCTGTTGCAGATGATGCCTCCTAAACGGGCTCCACCTTTGGCGAACTTGGCAAGTCCTTTACAGATGTTGTTTGCTGCGTAGATGGCCATCAGTTCTCCACTGGCCACGATGTAGATTTCCTTGGCTTTTCCTTCGCGGATGGGCATGGCGAAACCTCCGCACACGACGTCACCAAGCACGTCGTAGAATACATAATCAAGATCTTCGGTGTATGCTCCCAGATTCTCGAGCAGTCCGATAGAAGTAATGATGCCTCGACCTGCACATCCTACGCCCGGTTCGGGACCTCCGGATTCCACACATTTGATGTTGCCAAAGCCTGGCTGTACAACGGTCTCAAGGTCGACTCCTTCGTCTCCTTCACTTCTGAGAGTGTCAAGTACGGTCTTCTGGTTCAGGCCGCCGAGCAGCATTCTGGTGGAGTCTGCTTTCGGGTCGCACCCTACAAGAAGAATATTGTTTCCCATAGTTGAAAGGGCTGCAGTAAGATTCTGCGTAGTAGTGGATTTTCCAATGCCGCCCTTTCCATAGATTGCTATTTGTCTCATTTTATCCTTGCTCCTTTATTTGCTTTGTATCGGCTACCGGAAGCCGGTAACCGTTGTACTATCTAATAGTATTTATATCTTTTTGTTAACTTAAGATACTTATTTGTTGACTTTTTGCTTGCTTTTTAAAAAAAATTAGTTTACAATTCTTCCGAACTGCAGCGCTAAATTTGGGTTTGGGAGATCTTTCGAACTTCCAAAATCTCCTGTTTTTAGTTCCCTGTTTTTTCCCTCTCCTTAGTAGGAAGGCGGTAACCGTTGTACTATATGGTCATATATAAATATTTCTATAAATCCGGCATACTCCTTGTTTCTGATGTACTTGCCAAACAGAATCTTGAATCTTTATGGCGGGGCTGCAATACATGATTGTGAAGGCTACAATCTCTGAAACAGCGCTTATTCGATTTTTGGCTTCAGGAAAGGATTAATAAACAATTCCTCAGTAAACTGCAGGGCTAAAATAAACAACAGTGAGACCTTTTCATGATTCCAAAAGCCTCTTACGATGTCATCGTTGTGGGCGCGGGCCCTGCAGGCTCCACCGCTGCCCTGCATGCCGCAAGGAATGGGGCCTCTGTCCTGCTTCTTGATAAGAAAAGAGAAATTGGAAACCCCATCCAGTGTGCCGGTTTTCTTCCGGATGCCTCGGAAGTCCAGGCTCTGCTGCCTGATGCCCGGCTGCCTGAGGCACTGAAATACTATCCTGATTCCTGCGTGCTGCAGCATATCAAAACCCAGAGGATCATTCCTCCAAACGGCAGTGTAAAAGAGTTTTCAGTTCGGGGTACGGTCCTCGACCGGCGCCGTTATGACCAGTTCCTGGCTGAGCAGGCTGCTGCGGCGGGGGCTGAACTGATGGTAAAGACCCGGGTGACAAAGGTGGAGGGCACAACTGTTGAAACCTCAGGGGTCTTCGGGAAGCACACCATCAAAGCAAAAGCGATTATCGGAGCTGACGGTCCGAATTCCCTGGTCGCAAAATCAAAAGGTCTTGCCATGAAACCCGAATCAAAGGAAACCTCTGTTGCTATCGAGTACCAGGTGAGGAACGTTGATGTCGACCCGGATGCCCTTGAGATGTATTTCGGAAAAGATTATGTTCCGGGCGGTTATGCGTGGATTTTCCCGGAAGGTCAGGGGCGGGCAAATGTAGGAATCGGAATCCGAAGCGGAATGGCTGAAAAAGGGGTTTCTGCTAAAGAGTACCTGCACCGTTTCATGCGGGACCATCCCCTCGCTGCCCCGAAGCTGAAAAACGCCATCATAATGAATGTCATCGCGGGCATTATTCCCGTAAACGGAGCCCCTGAAAACACTGCAACCGAAGATGCTCTAATTGTAGGGGATGCCGCCGGGCATATCATCGCAACAAACGGAGGCGGAATCCCTCCCGCAATGATTGCCGGAAAAATTGCAGGAGAAACGGCAGCTGAATTTGCCGCCGGGAAATGCAGACTCGAAACTTACGACAGGCGCTGGAGAGCTCAGTTCGGTTCAGCTCTCGAAACTTCGGTACATGCGAGGCAGATTATGGACGGGGTCATGAAATCCGATTCCCTCATGAACGCGGCTTTCAAGTTTATTTCCCCTGAACAGATGAAAGTCATGCAGTGCGGAAAACTTCCAGGCCCTGTAAAACTCGGGCTTCAGGCCCTGAGCCGCGGTAAAAAATAAATCCGTAATTCTGGCATTCAGGCAAAATCTATTCGCCAGTTCCCTGTTTTTTATTCTTTTTATGTTTTTAACTTTCCGTCCCCTTTTCTTTTATTTCCCTTTCCCCTCTTCTTTCATTTTCCTTTCTCTTCCCCTGTATGCTCCTGCCTATCATTACTTAGCTCCCTTCAACCGGACTTTCTGCTGCCCTTATCTTCCTTAATTCGGTTTCAGCGTCTTCTTTATTGTACCTTGCTTCCGGATAGCCGGGCCTTATTTCAAGCGCTTTGTCAAAAGAGGCAATGGCTTCTTCATACCTCTTCATGACCACAAATTCAAGCCCTCTGAGATTCCAGGCTCCTGCAAAATCGGGCTTTAAAGCCAGAACCTTATCAAAATACTCAATTTTCTTTTCCGGATCAGTTTCTGCCACTGCAAGTCCGTACCATTCCTCTACGGTCTTTCCCTCTATCTTCTTTTTAAACAGTTTGTCCAGAAATCCCAATAGCATCACTTCCCATTGAATATATGCGGGGTCGGTAGAAATAACTGGTGATGCTTATCTCTTCCCTGTTTTAAAGGACAGATGCGATGGGCTGAAAACATGCTGACAAGAGAGCTTTCCATGCTGAGTTGTTGTGGAAATTTTTTACCGGCCGGGCTTTTATTTTTTATTATCCTTTCTCTTTTACGTGATCCCAGCCGTGCCGAAGGCTCAGGGGGAGGAACTGTCTGAGTCTGGTCTATGCCTGCTGGCAGGTTTTTCAGGATAAATGTTTATTTCCATCAGCGAGAGGGTTTGATGGATAGGTGGTTTTTTTGTCATCTTATATCGCTTCCTCACGGAGGTTGATCTTTTCTGGATTTCGTTTTTCTTCAAAGTTCCGGATTTCAGGTTTTTTTCTTTATGTTCCTGGTTTTAATTCGGCTTCTTTCATCTTTTTCTCCAGATTTCTCCTTTTATACTTTGCTTCTTTATATTTCGGGCAGATCGAAAGAGCCTTGTTGTAGCATTCCATAGCTTTTTCATACTCTCCCATCTCGGCATAGGCATTCCCGAGAACGGTCCAGCCGCCTACGAAATCCGGTTTCAGCTCTACTGTGTTTCTGAAGTACTCTACCTTTTTCTCAGGGTCTTTTTCCATTGCCCCGAGTTCAAACCAGTCATGGGAGTTCTTACCGTCTATCTTTTTCAGGAAAATCCTTTCGAATGAACTGGAAAGTCCCAAAGCCTCACCTCATTTTTTCACTATTATTTTATTCGTTCTCTTTCTATATTTATTCAACCTATCTGGTTTTTCACTTCCCGAGTTGCGCCTCGGGATCGCAGGAAATCGGAAATTTTCTGGGAGTTGCGATGTAATCGCAACAGTACGCGGTCCGTTTCACTCGCTACGTTCGCTCAAGCGGACTATAGTCTCAGACGCAAATGTTTACACTTATTTTCTAAAACGAATTCAAAGCATAATGGTTTAGACTCTATGGAATAGGCCATTTCAATTTTAAGTGTAATTCTTTGCGAGAGTAACTATAATTTGTGGGTTTAGCGGTGAACTTCATTCTTTTCTGGGAGAGCTCTCTGCTTCATCCCTGGGATGCAGAAGGGAAAACCGCAAGATGCTAGAGAACATATGCCAGAGAAAAAAGTAAATAATTAAAAATTAAAACCAAAAACAAAAAAGTTTGAAATGAAAGTTTGCCTGCTTATATTGAAAGCAGGGTACTTTCGTTGTACAGTCTTTCAAAGTCTGAGCTTATTACCAGTTTTGTAATATTGCCCGGGGTAGTTACGTTGTATGCCACTCCACGTTCGCTCGAGTTCGCCTGATAAGCTGCAATCTTTTCATTTACTTCAGGTTCAGGGTTAAGGTAGATGGCTGTTTGCACGTAACTTCCGTCATCCAGCTTTTTGAGGTCCTTATAGTATTGTTCGGCAGGAATATCCGTGGAATTCGTTCTTTTAACGACTTCTTGGTAGATGTTTCCTTCCGGGTCCGCCTGGCTCAATATCTGGTCGTATTCCGAACTTGCCGTTGCATTTCCTTCAAGGACGTTGACGACGTTTGCCACAGTCTGGATGGGGCCTATAATTGAGGGGCTTCCGACAACGTTCCAGATATTGTAGGTTCCGTTTGTCCGGTCGAGGATCTGGTACCCTTCATATGGCATTGCCTGTGTATCCAGGGGCATTTCAATCTTCTGCTCGGGAATCTGGTGCAGCTCAAAACCGCTTTCATCGGCATAACTTGCACCATATCTCTTTGTAACATCAGCCCCGTAAGAGAAGGAAACATTCATGGTCTGGCTGTTGAAGACAGATTCCAGTGGAGTTCCTTCGGTTTTCTGAAGGTCGACATACACCGCATTTGTCACTCCTTCAGGTGACATTTCCAATCCGTCGGCAATTGAGTTAAAATCGTGCTGGACATGTTTGCCCGGGATCTGAGAGAACGGAACTGTCATAAAATCTTCTCCGGTCTCCGAAGTAGGGACGTCATTATCATTATTACCTGTGGCCGTGAAATATATCATAAAAGCTGAGAGAAACATTGTTGCGGCCAGGAAGATAGCCAGATACTTCTGGTTTTTTGTTGCAGAATCCTTTCGTTTCATAAATGAAACCTCATAACATAAAGTAAATTATTCTGAATGTAAAAAACACACATGGTATCTAAATCTATTGTCATAAAAAAGTTTTCGCATCCGGTTTCTAAAAAAGAAAAAATTTATGGGATAAATTGGGAATTTTAAGTCTTAAATCCTGTTTTTGAAGGCTTATGTCCGAGCTTCAGTTCAGTCAAGAGTCAGGATCTTGAGCATGTTTGTACCTCCGGGTTTTCCGGAAGCAGGACCCTGGGTGAAAACTACGAGGTCTCCGCTTTTTGCAAATCCCAGTTCCTTTGCCTTTTCTGTGGTCTCCGTTTCCCAGTTTTCAAAGGCTTCTTTTACTATTATCGGATAAACCCCGTAGGATAGGGCAAGGGAGCTGCAGGTTTTCGGGACGCGAGTGAACGCCAGGATCCAGGGGTCAGGCTTAAAGCGGGAAAGCCTGCGCGGGGTTGCTCCGCTCCGGGTTGGAGTGAGTACGGCGGCTACAGGAAGCTTTTGCAGGGCTTCGTACACCTGGAGGGCGATTACCTCATCCACCGGCATTTCCTGCGCCGTAATTCCCTTGAGCATTGTGTCAAGTCCCCATTTCGTCCGGGAGCGCCAGTTTTCGGTAGTTTTTGCAATTTTTGCCATCATCTCCACAGTTTCCACAGGATAGTTTCCAACTGCGGTTTCTTCTGAGAGCATGATTGCGTCCGTCCCGTCAAGGATAGCGTTGGCAACATCCGTGGCCTCAGCCCTTGTAGGCCTGACGTTGTCGGTCATGGAGGCCAGCATATGGGTTGCAGTGATTACAGGGATACTCAGGAGCTTTGCACTCCGTATGAGTTCTTTCTGAACAGAAGGCACTTCCTGGATCGGAATCTCGACTCCGAGGTCTCCTCTGGCAACCATCAGGGCATCGGTTTCCTCAAGGATCTCCTCGATATTCTGGACTGCCTGGCTCCGTTCGATTTTTGAGACAACGTATACGGGCTTTCCCATGGTTAAAGCAAAATTCCTGACTTTGCGGATATCCTCGGCTTTTTCCACAAAAGAGATGCTGACCGCGTCAACTTCTTCGTTCAGGGCAAACTCAAGGATTTTGAAGTCCTGTTCCGTTACCGGATCCAGGTAAATCTTCGCTCCGGGCAGATTCAGCCCCTTATGGGAATAGAGCTGTCCCCCGACCACAACTTCGCAAAGCACGTCTTTTCCCGAGATTTCCAGGCAGCGAAGCTGGATAAACCCGTCGCTGAGGTAGATAAGGCTTCCTTTGGATACGCTTTCCGGGAGCTGTTTGTAGCTGACCGGGATGCGGTCCTCGCTTCCGGAAGCCTCGTCCACGGTAAGGGTTACCAGGTTCCCTTTATGGAGCATAAGCGGCTCTTTTTTGAGCTTACCTACGCGAATTTTCGGGCCTGGCAGGTCGGCAAGGATGGCCACTGTCCTGTCAAGCTCTTCTGCAATCTTTCGGACCCGGCGGATAACTTTTCCGTGGCTTTCGAAGTCCCCGTGGGAAAAGTTAATCCTTGCCACGTTCATGCCTGCAAGCACCAGTTCCCTGAGGACTTCCTCAGAAGAAGAAGCAGGGCCTATGGTGCAGACGATCTTTGTTTTATGGTCAGGGATTTGCATATTTTCACGGCCGTTTATATTCACGTTGATATTCACTGCCGTTTTTGGGATTGTTATTTTTAGCAAACTTACGCTGCTTATTGCTGTCTGCTTACTCGCCTTTATAAATTTTCAGGGCTTCTTCAACGCTTGCTTCTTCCACGGTTATGGCGTAGACTGCGTTGCACATGCGGACAGCTTCATCCAGGGATTTCTGGTGGATGTTTCTTCCGGTAGCATTCCCCTTAGCCCCGGAGATGTGGATCTGGTCGTGGAGCTTTTTGAGGAAAGCTTCGGCTTCGTCGCTTGTACCGCCAGCGCAAACAACTTTGGTGCGTCCGGCTGCTTTGACGGCTTCCTTGAAAATCTCGGCGGATTTTGCTCCTTCCTTCTTCGGGTAATTGACCTTTACAAAGTCAGTCCCGAGACAGGCTCCTACTCCTGTTGCTCCTGCGATCAGGTGCGGGTCCTTTTCTTCTTTGACGGCGGCTCCGCGGGGATAGATCCAGAGGACGGATACCATTCCATGCTGGTGGGCATCATAAACTACCTGGGCAGCCTGTACAAGCATCTCGGCTTCAAACTCGCTGCCAAGATAGATCGTATATCCGACCCCAAGGATATTGAGCCCGCTGTTTTCCTTAAACTCGGCTACCTGGTCAACGTCGTACCAGAGGTTGCTGAAAGGGTCAGCCTGGGAAGTTTCCACGAGGTGGGTTTTTGAGTTCACCTTTATAAGATAGGGGATATCTCTGTAGTCCATGCCATAGCGGGCAATCAGCCCGAGCTGGGTTGCAAAAACTCCTATTTTTGACTGGGCTGCAACCCTGAAAAGGTGCTCAGGATCAGCATCGTCTTCAGGGACTCCTTCTCCAAAAAAGTCATCATTCAGGTGCTCTACTTTCTGGTCTCCGGCAAAAAGCATGAGCCTTCCGGTGCCCTTTGTGATTTCCATGTAGTTTTTCACGTATGTCTCACGCATCGCTTTCGGGACGTCTAAAGGTACGATTACGCCTTCTTCGTTAATTGAAACCATGTGTATAAACCTCAGTCTGATTGAGTAACAGTCAATTGGATAGTAAGTGGTACCAGATGATTGGTTAAAAGGTAGGTAGTAATAAGAGAAATGATTTATCTAGTTATTCTTTTCACTATATTTAATTATTTTTTCAGTTGCCCCGCTGGTACACCGTATCAGGGTCTCCCTGCTCCGAACTTCCTGACGCTTTCCCTCCCTGCCTGTTGTTTAAAAAGTATTCTATTCAGAATTATTAAGCATTTCGGAAATTTAAAAACCGGGTCAATCAGGGGTTCAGGTAATAAAAAAGAGTCGAGCATACAGGACACCGGGTATGAAATGAGGAACTAAAAAAACGCATGAAAAAGTAAATCAAAGCAAAAAAAGATTTTTTACGCCGCTTGCAGGGCTCGAACCTACGACATTCTGGTTAACAGCCAGACACTCTACCAACTGAGTTAAAGCGGCTTTCGGGTTGGAATGTTTTTGATTTTGGTTTTTTCCTTAAAACCTCCTTATACAGGAGATTCTTTGGATATAAATTTTATGGGTAATTTATGGGCCTGACCGGATTTGAACCGGTGACCGCTCGGTTATGAGCCGAGCGCTCTAACCTGACTGAGCTACAGGCCCTTCCTGTTACATAGCGCTTCAGTAATGTTAGTAAGGCTTTAATAATAAACTTTTTGCATGTGTTTCTATCTTCTAGAAAAAGCGCTATAATTAATGCAAAAGTTTTACGCCGCTTGCAGGGCTCGAACCTACGACATTCTGGTTAACAGCCAGACACTCTACCAACTGAGTTAAAGCGGCTCATGTGCTCGGGGGTGCTATTTATTGCTCACCCTGTCGCGAACACTCCTAAAGCGATAATCTTATTTATATATTTCGCTTGAAGCTCCTCTCACAAACTGTAGCTGGTGGAGACTTATCTGAAATTTGCCTTTAGTTGGAAAGTTTCATTCACAGTAACATTATTTTACCAATACTTTTATTTAATTCCCTTTCAATTTACTTTTCATTTACCTGTTATCTTTGCTTCACATCTTTGAGGTCAATGTCCGTTTAACCTTTATCTTTGTTTTATATCCTCTAATTTAACATCCATTCAACTAATGTCTTTATATGATCCATATTTTCTTTATTCTATATATTTCGGCTAGCTTTTTATATTATGTTCTCGGATTCCGTTTTCCTTCCTTTTCTTTATAAATACTTATTTGTAAGATAAACCTTATATCCTATTATGGGTAATATAATGACTAGCTTTTTACAGCTTCATGTAGTGAAGTCGGATTGGATTTGTTTTAAGCAGTGTAGGCCAGTTTAGCTTAAAACTCCTTTACTTAAGGCCTTTCCGGGGGATTTCAACCATCATAAAGCCTCTTTCGGCTTTATGTAGTATTTCAGTATCAGGGGTTTAGGTTCAGTTGCTCGCTGTACTGTTGGGTATCTTTTCAGGCTCTTTCTGAAATTTAAGACACTCTTCGGTCCTGATCGCGCTTCTGGCTGTTTGGCCTCACAGGTTAAAAATGGAGAATAAGGGGGCTTATTCACGAAACTTCTAAAAATATGTCCAAAATGTAACGGTGAGCTTAAATTGAGTCCGAATGGTAAGAAACAGTACTGTCCAATTTGCCGGTACTGGACAAGAACAGGCACTGCAAGGCTCGACTCAATCATGATATATGAATGAGGAGTCTGCATGGAAAATTTTGATGTCCCTACGTTTTGTATTGAATGCAAGTCTCGGCTGAAACGCCAGGTTATAGGTTCTAACGTTTTCTACTACTGCAGGAGTTGCGGGCGCATGATTTCTGAGGTCTGTCTCTCTGGGGGGAGTGGTATGAATTATGCTCCGAAACCACTGTATGCTCAAAAGGCATCTTCTGCAACAGAGCTGGAGGTTTCTGAAAATGCTCAGAATGCTATGGTAGAGACCTGACATAAAAAAGTTTTTTTTCACGGAAAGTTGGAATACTCAAATTTAGTTTTTCGAAAAAGGGCCTGAAAAGGCTCTCAATTTTTACTTTTTTGACATCCGGGATGTTTAACAGCTGTGATGTTTTTTCCCTGAATATGTAAAGCTATTCCAGTATGTGAAACTATTTTTGGATATGTGAAACTCTTCATTCTTCACTCCTAAAGTTCATGGCCCCCTTTTCCCTATCTCTTAACTGGGGGTGCACTTATTTTGAAATCCAGTCATATCTCTGTGCAAAGAATGAAGAGAAAAGAACTGTAAAAAAGAAAGGTTATGTTTTGCTGAAAAGCCGGTTCCTTCTTACTGCCCGGCTTTGAGCAATTTGCAAACGTTTTCCACTTCGGACCGGAATTCATCCTGGGTGACTCCGAAAAGGCCTGCAAGATACATGGCCCCTCCGGCACCTGCTCCTTCCTTGATCGTGCCTGTTTCGTACCTGTGAAGCCCTTTTAAGGATGATTTTCCAAAACCAGGGTCAGCAACATAGACTACCGGCACTTCCAGAGTTTTTGTGAGCTCGACAAAATGTGCGGACTTATCCTCTACCACGTAGCGGGTTGTTGCAATTGCGAGCTTTTCGGTGTTAAAGCCCAGGTGTTTGATAATGGCGTAGACTGCTGCCATCTGAGTTCCGCCTGCAAGGACAACATTGATCTCCGTGCCCTGGAAACCGGCCACAAGGCCAACGACCGCAGGCATCATGGGGTCTCCCATGCAGGCAATTGCTTTCATGGGGTCATCTTTCAGGCAGCCAAAGGTCAGGCCTGAAGCTTTCATGCCCTCTTCAACGACCTGCTTTTTGAGCTCCAGCGGGTTTTCATCTGCGCTGCTGCTTACGTTTCCGTTATACCCGAGCGCGTTTAAAACTCCCATCGCTGTTGTTGTGCCTCCGGGGATGCTTTCCCCTATAATCACATGGTCTGCCTGGTTTCTGAGCCTCTTGGCAAGGAACTTTGCCCGCTCGTAGATTCCCTGCACATCCCGCACTGCAATAGGCTCCCTTATGTCTTCTCCGGGTTTTGCTTTCAGGTCAATGCAGGGGACATCCGGGGTCACGATCAGGCCGGAATTGATAAAATGGTAAGGGGCGTCCGTAAGTTTCAGTGCCGAACGGGTCATTATTGCAGGGGTAGGAGTGTCATAGGGAGGGGTCATGGGAAGCACTGGTACGCTGATAATGTTTCCTGTTTCCATAAGTTCCGCATCCCCTGCCGGCGTATAATCCGTAAGTTCAGCCGTTTTCCCTGCTGCCGAGAGCTTCGGGATGTGTGCGGTTTTGGTATTGGAAAGTACGCATAAAAACATCGGTTTTTTAGGCTTTTTCGTTACTTCCGGTTCGATCCAGGCCATATCATATCTCCTCTATGAAATTAACGCAGGTAAGTGTGCAGGTAATTCTCAAATTAGATAATTCTCAAGCTTAAACAATTCTCAAATTCATTTTTTCGGGATTGAGTTTCGCATTAATCCGCCAGTTTCGTATACGGTATTGAGGTGAATTGGTGTAAATCTCCTCGAAGTCTAGTGAAGAATTCTTTTACTTAGTATTTAATATTTATCTGCAATCAATTATAATTTGATTATACTCAAATTAACTTTACTTTATTTTACTCTAATTTCGAGATCCGTGGGTTTGTCGCTGTGAACTTCATAATAAAGATCAATTGAGTAACGGCATAAGTGCCATTTCAATGTAAATATGGTGCTGTTTCCGGGAACTAAGGGACATAAAAATAGATGTCACTTCTCTGAAAAAGAGCCTCCTCCGGAAATGCTGCCAGTTTTTTAAAAATGAAATCTAAGGGTCTGCAGTTTTCCGCTGCATCTGCCCTTATCTCTGTAAGTCCGGATTCTTTAAAGGAGGCCAGATTAGAAAAAAGCCAGGAATATGGGACACCTCTCCCCCATATTTTCCTGCCGAACTTTTATGAAAGAACGTTTACAGGGCTCAGTATGTTCTTGCAACGTAAACGCGGGTTTCGGTTTCTGCTCCGCAGGCAGGGCATTTTTCCTTTCCTTTTCCTCTCGGCGTCAGGGGAATTCCCAGGATGCCTGCTCCTATCCTGTCTTCCATTGCAAGCCCGCACTCTCTTTTCCCGCACCAGGGGATTGTTGCAACCCCTTTCTGGATCTTTTCTTTTACTTCCTCAAGTTCGGTGCAGTCAAAGATGCGGCTTTCGAGTCCGGCTCTGGCTTTTTCGTAGAGGCTGTTCTGGATTGCTTCAAACTTCTGACTAACTCCTGTCTCTATCTCCGGAAGGGGGATCTGTTCCTTTTCCCCGGTGTCTCTCCGGACCGCAACAGCAACATTGTTTTCAAGGTCTCTTGGCCCGATTTCAAGCCTGAGGGGTACGCCTTTCATCTCCCATCTGTAGTACTTTGCTCCGGGACGCAGGTCACTTGCATCGATTTCTACCTTAACCCCTGCCTTCTTCAGGCGCTCCTGAACATTCCTGCAGGCTGCAAGCACCTCTTCTGCCCCTTTCTTGAATATGATCGGGATAATGACCACCTGAACAGGTGCGATTTCGGGAGGCAGGACAAGCCCTTTATCATCTCCGTGGATGGAGATTGTGGCTGCAATAGACCTTTCCGAAATTCCGTAACAGGTCTGGTGTGCATAGCGCTGTTCGCCGTCAGGGGCTTCGTACTTGATATCGAAGGTCTTTGCGAAGTTGTCGCCGAGGTGGTGTACAGTCCCTATCTGAAGGGTCTTTCCGTCAGGCATCATGGCATCAATGGCATCGGTGTAATCAGCGCCCGGGAACTTGTCCCAGTCCGGTCTCCTTGAGCGGAGCACAGGAACTGCCAGCCTGCGGTAGATCTCGGTGTAAAGTTCAACAGCTTCCTTTACCTGGGCTTCCGCATCTTCCCAGGTGGCGTGCACGGTATGGGCTTCTTTAAAGGAAGTAATCTCCCTGAGCCTTATCAGAGGGCGGGTATGCTTTGTCTCGTAGCGGAAAGTATTGACTATCTGGTAGAGTTTGAGAGGGAAATCTGCGTGAGACCTGACCCACATCTTGTACATCGGATAAATGGCAGTCTCACTTGTGGGGCGGAGCGCCAGAGGGATGTCAAGAGGATCTTTTCCTCCGTGGGTGACCCAGTATACCTCATTTTCAAAGCCTTTGATGTGCTCGGCTTCTTTCATGAACTCGTTTTCGGGGATAAGCAGGGGGAAGAGGGTCTCCTGGTGCCCGCTGTTATCAAGAATTTCCCTTATGATATTGTAAGTGCTCCTCCTGATGGCAAAACCGAAGGGGTACCAGACATAAAGCCCCTTTACAGGGTAGCGGACGTCCATTATTTCTGCCATCCACAGGAGTTCGTTATACCAATCGCTGAATTCCTCTTTTGGAGGAAGTGCTGCTTCTTTTTCGCTTTCTGCCATACCTTCACCGTAATATCGTGATTTAAGTTAATTTTTATGATAATCCGTATTATGAAATACGTTAATCAGGAAATAACGTATTATTTATCCCGATAAGGCGTTATTTATGCCTTAAATGGGACATTGTTCCGTATTCTGGGAGATTGCTGTGTATTATGAGATGCCGGCATTTCTAATAATGAGGCATGTCATCTCTAATAATCGGACAGCGGAACATAATTTGACCGTGTAATTTAATTTTCGGGAGATATAAATCCCCGAATGGTCGGGCACATAGTTTTTCTCAGTCCGTCTCAGTCCGATTGCTATCCGGAAGACTTCCATATGACTTTTTCTTCTGCATACGGCTTTTCCGGATTTTGAACCTTTTGCGGCATCCCTGCTGCTTTATCCGGACGGGAAAATGCCTGTTCAGCCCTTGATGTGATTGCCTTTATTGGAATAAAAGTAAATAACTATATGGGGGGCACTACCCCCTAAAATCCTGGTCGGGCTGTTCAAAAAAAATCGGAAAAAAGAATTAATCTCCTCCGAGGGGCTTGACATTGTCCGAAACATCATGTGCAAGTTCGGATTTGTCAACATCGAAAACTATCATGCCGGTGTTTAGCTTCTCAGCCTCTTCCTTTGAGAGTTTGGTAGCGACAGCCTTTTTCGAAATAATTGCGCTGTTCCCGAGGGGGTCTTCAATGATGACTGTAATTGTTCTCTTACCTTCGATTACTTCATCGAGCATGCACAGGAGTTCCTGGCTGCGGGCGAATTTTTCTTCATCCTCTTTTACCCATCTGCTCGCAGTCATAAGGACTTTCTGAACCCTCTGCAGCACACCTTCAATGTTCGTTATATACGAATCAGAAACCGTGCCGGGTTCGACAATAATTCCCATTTCAGGAATGCGGATTGTTCCTGAGGTTGAGCGTATGACTCTTGCATCCAGGTCTTCCGGGCCCTCAACTGACAGCTCATAGCGCATGGGCTCTTTGCTGGAGAGGATCATAGTATCTGCAAAACGGAAACCGCACTGGCATTTTGCAGTTATGTACATGATCTCCCCAAAATAGGGAATATTATCTCTCTGCCACTTCATTACAAGGTCGCTCTGACACAGAGGGCAGGAGATCCTTGTCTCAAAGTTTTCGTCCTTAAAATAATCCTGATTCAATATTTTCCACCAATAATCTTTGATCTGTCGATTTTAATGCCTGTGGGAGTTACGATCACGGTGTTACCTTTGACACCTGCAATATCTCCGTGGACATCAACAACAACATCTTTCAGCTCTTTTAAAACCCTGTCCCTTAGCAGGTCGTCGCCCCTGATGTTTGAGATGTCGACCATAAGGATGTTCCCGTTGTAAATCTCCTGCTTGAGTGCGGATACCTGGTTGATGCTTGAGACTTCTGCAATTTTTACATAAGTCTCTGCAGGCTCGTCCTCCAGGACTTCTTCGTATTTGCTGAGGTCAATTTCAGTGTAATCTTCGGCACTGGTTGAGCTTTTTACATTGCCGCCAAGGATCTTGTCTATAAGTTTTGCCATTTATGCACGCCTTTTGTATTTTTTTAAATTTGGATAGTACTGTCCTATATTGGGATCTATATTAATTAATTTTGCTATTATAAAGCCACACTGGTCCCCAGCTTTTGTTCAGGAGTTTTTTCCGTTGCTGCAGGAACGTTTTCTCTCAAACGGAATCTCTCTTAAGAGCTCTCTCATAACTCAAAATTAAGAACTCTCTTAGAATTCAAAATTCCAGAGTTTATCTCCTACATGGGTTATTGACTTTATGGCTTTTCCCGAATCTGCATCAACCATCTGCTGCCCTTCCATAAGGGCTTTTCCTATTGCAAGAGGTTTCCGGTGAGTCTCTTCGACTATAATTACAAAGTCTCCTTCTTTTATTTCAGGGTCAGCTTCCAGGATCCCGGGAGCCATAATGTCCGCCCCGTTTGAAACGAATCGAATAGCTCCTTTGTCAACTACAACAAGACGTTTCTGCAGCCCCATCTCAAGAGCCCCGCGGACCGTAGGGAAAAGATGCTCCTCTATTTCAAACAGAAGAGGCCTGCCTTCTACAAGGATAAGGGAAAATTCATCCAGAGTAACCTTTTCCAGAGTTTTGTTTTCCAGCCCTGCCATCTCTTCCCCGAAGGCGGACTCAAGGTCTTTCAACATCTTGTTCTTTGCATTTTTCCTCAGCTGAACTCTTGACTTTACTTTCAATCAATCACCTGATTTCAAAAGGTACGGTTATTCATAGGATAGGGTTTTTGAGCCTTTTAAAGCTTATGTGAATTCTCAGGGGTTCCTGATGCAGGATCTTCAATCTCTATGCAGAATCTTTGATCTTTCTTTCCGGTTTTTGTCCCCGGCTTATGGCTTTCGTCCTGAGCTTGTGGCTTTCGTCCCCGGCTTATGGCTTTTGCTCTCTGTTCACGGTTTTATTCCAATTTTATGAAAAGCATCATAAGCAGCACCAGAGAGCTTGCGAGAAACACCGTTTCATAGCCTAAAATCTCTATAAATAAACTTCCAAAAACCGGTACTATCCCGAGCCCTGCATAAATTCCTGTATTAAAGATCCCCATTGTAAATCCGCTTGAGCTTATCCTGGATACGGCAGTAACAAGCCCTATAATTGCCGCCCCTCCTCCTGCGCCAATCAGGAAGAAGGCCAGCAGAGGGGTTTTTACCGAGAGCAGAACGCCCGCAGCTGCAAGGATAAGGCCTGTCCTCACTATTTTCCCATAGTCTGCACCTGTTCTTCCCGCAGCCAGGGAACTTAACATCGCAGCTACGTATGAGGCTGATATTGCAAGCCCCAGCTCCGGTTTTGTCAGGAAGTCCGCACTGTAGTCCGCGTAATTTGCAGTCAAGATCCCCGTGGCTCCGTAGAGGAGAACGGAAATCCCCCAGATTTTCCAGAGCCCGTTTTCAGAAAAAGTCTGCCTGAATTTTTCCAGGTAGCCGGCAGGCTCTAAGTTCATTGGGGCTTCAGGCTGCTTTCCTGTAGCTCCTTTCATATTTGAAGTGCCGGATTTTTCCTTTTTCCTGCCAGAACTGCCTGAAGACACAAGTTCCCTGGCTTTCGGAAGAAGCAGGATAAAGGAAAAGCCTGCAAGGACGGTAAAGATGCTTATTGCGGTTTTGATCCCCATTTCCGCAAGCACTCCGGAGAGAAATACTCCTGCAGCAAGTCCGGCATTTAACAGGAAATTAAACTCTCCCATACTGCGCCGGCTGTCTTTCCATTCCGCAATCGTGGAAAAAGCTGCAGGAAAAAAAGCCCCGCAGCCCAGACCTTCCACGAATCTTGAGATGCCGAGGATCCACAGGTTGTCAGAAAATGAAATAAAAAGCCCCGAAATAACGGTGAGTGTGATTCCAAGGCCTGCTACCTTCAGGTTTCCGATTCTGTCTGCAAGGATTCCGAATGGTAAGAGGGTGAGAAAAGCCCCTATAAAATATCCGGAATAAAGCAGGCTTGAGATTGCAGGGCTCGCATTACCCTCTCCTGCAAGTTCGGGAAGGACGGGAATTGCTGCATTAGAAAGGCCCTGGATCGCAAAGACTGAAGAGTAGAGTATGAGTTTTTTCGGGTTCATGGTTTTTTTCTGTTCAGTATTATTTTCTTATTGGTATTTTTACCGGCAATTTACTTTTCTGTAATTTGATTTCCTGCAATTTGATTTTCCTGCAAGCTTCAGATATTTTTCTGTTTTTTCCTTAATCTGTTTCTTTCGGGGATAACGGGGTGCTGCCCGGGGGTAGTTTGCAGAAGATCTTAATGTGGGCACACCCGTGTGTGTATCGTGTATTTTCAGTCTTTTAACAGGAGGGCTCCTGCCAGGATACAGCCGTTTGCGACAAATATTTTTTCAAAGCTCAGGAACCCTGTAAAGATTCCAGCAGCAATCGGAAGCAAGGACAGGCCTGCATATATGGTGGTGTTAAAAAGCCCCATCGCAAGACCTCTATCCGCATCCATTCTTGCAACCGCCAGGGCAAAACCCACCATTGCAATTCCTGATCCCCCGCCGAGGCTTGAGAATCCCAGAAAGGGGTATTTGATGGCAAAAAGGGCGCCAAGGGCTGAAAAGGACAAGCCTATCCAGATGATTGCTTTTTCCTTAATCTTAAAATACCCGACCAGAAGAGAAGTGGTCATGGCGCAGATATAGAGGCTTGCAATAGCGCTTCCGAGCTGGGCTTTTGTCAGGAATTCAAGGCTGTAGTCAGGATAGTAGGCTATAAGAACCCCTATTGCTCCGTTGAGCAAAAAAGAACTCAGCCATATCCCTGAATTCTGGCGGTTAAGAAGCCCTGCAACTTCGCCGAAAGAATGTTTGAAATGGTCCCGGAAGGGGACTGGCAGTAAATCTGATTTTCCTCTTTTTGCTTTCGGGTTAATGAGTTCCCTGTGTCTGGGAAGAAGCGGAATAACCGAGAGTAGAGCTATGAAAGTGAATATAAGGATGGCTCCTTTCAGGTAGATGTCTGCCAGCAGGCCTGAGACTAAAGCTCCTGAGGCCAGCCCGGCATTGAAAAGGAAAGTGAATTCTCCCATGCAGCGTCCCGGGTTTTTACACTTTGAGAGTGTAGAAAAGGCAGCAGGAAAAAAAGCTCCGCAGGCAGCGCCTTCCATAAACCTGGAAATGATAAGGACCCACAGGTTTTCGGAGAAAAGGATGAGTAGCCCTGAGACGGCTGTAAGGGTAATGCCAAGCCCTATGAACCTGAGGTTCCCGAACCTGTCAGCCATAATCCCGAAGGGGAGCATTGTCGCAAGGGCTCCCAGAAAGTACCCTGAAAATAACAGGCTTGAGGCAAACTCTCCAAATGTACTGTGATACCGGGCTGCAAGTTCCGGTAGAATGGGAATTACAGCATTGGAAAGCCCCATAATTGCAAAAACTGCAACATAAATCAAACGCCTGTCAGGGTTCATAGAATTTAAAACCCGCAAACTCGTATAAGTTTCTTATCGTGGCTGCTCTCCGGATTATAATTTCTCTTTCAAATTCCTCTTTTGATATTTGCAGGGTTTTCTACGGAACATTTAATAAATACAACATCTAAAAATGTAACATCTAAAAAATATAAAGGGAAAACAGAAAAATCGGACAATGCTCTTACATGATATTTTTTATATTATATTAAACTCGAATGAAATGCATAGCTATTTATATAATTAACTTGAATAGGGGTAATGTGAGTAATGTGAGCGGGAAACTTTTTTCACATACCATACCCCCCACTCCCCATATGACCCCCCACTCCCCAACCCGCTCACACTACTTCTAACCTTATTTCAATCCTGTAACTATTTTTTCTATTTTCCTTTTTCTGTTTTCCCAGACCAGGTTGCTTTTCTTTTGTTTTGCGGTTCTTCTGGAAGGGTCAACAGCTGCTGTTATTCTTCAAGTATTTCGCGGTGATTTGTTTTCCGGTCGTCTGCTGCAGTTATAAATACAATGGCAGGTTACTTTCGCCCGGAAAGTTAACATTCTTAATTTATTTTTTCTTGAAATCGCTATTGATTTCTTAACTATTTTTAAATTTTAATCTCATTATCTTTACTACTTTGAATACAATAGGATTGCCTATTATATTATCTTTTCGATTTTTATTTTTCTGTTTGTTGTTTTTTGGAGCCCTAATTTTCTCTATAATTTCTTTTTTTTCCTGAAAAAAGCAATTTTCAACTCAAAAACTCTTAAATATTTTTTCCATATAATGCGGAATTCTTTGAAGGGCTTCCTTTCAGCTATAAAAACACAAGCCAGCTATCTATGGATCCGGCAATTTTCTCAAGGACAAATGATTGAAAAATAAATGTCTGTTCACGAATGTATTTAAAAAAAATAAGTGATAAGTTGCAGATAAGGGTGAATTGCTGATAAGGGTGAATTGCTGATAAGGGTGAATGTCCCTAAAGAGCAGATAGGCTGGCAAAAATCAAAAATAAAATGAAAATAAAATGAAAATAAAATGAAAATAAGATGAAAATAAGATGTGAAATTGGAGAAATGGATTCCCCGATTGGGGATTCCAGATCTTTCTCTTCCCTTAGAATAGCCCGCTGTGTATTATCAGGGATGAGAAGAGAATTGCCACCATGTTCACTACTTTAATCAGGGCGTTAAGGGCAGGTCCGGCAGTGTCTTTGAACGGGTCACCTACGGTGTCCCCGACAACTGCAGCTTTATGGGCTTCTGAGCCTCTTCCGCCGTGCTTTCCATCTTCAATCAGTTTTTTTGCGTTGTCCCAGGCTCCCCCTCCGTTATCCATCATGAGGGCGAGCATAAATCCGACTATAATAAGCCCTATGAGAAGCCCTGCAAGCGCTTTAGGGCCAAGGATGAAACCCACAAGTAGGGGCACGAGTACGGCAAGGAAGCCGGGCATTGCCATCTCATGGAGAGCTGCTTTTGTCACGATGTCGACACAGCGCCCGTATTCCGGCTTTGCGGTCCCTTCCATAATTCCGGGGATCTCCCTGAACTGCCTGCGGACCTCATTTACTACCTCAAAAGCAGCTTTTCCTACCGCGCTCATTGTAACTGCACTGAACACGAAAGGCAGGAGGGCTCCGAGCAGAAGTCCTGCAAGTACTACAGGGTCGTCGAGGTTCAGGGACTGCCCTTCAAGGTTTACCTTGCTGCGGTAGTCCGCAAAGAGGGCAAGTGCGCCCAGAGCTGCCGAACCTATCGCATATCCTTTGGTAACAGCTTTTGTGGTGTTTCCCACGGCATCAAGGGCATCCGTGACTTTTCTTACCTTTGCCGGGAGGTTTGCCATCTGGGCAATTCCGCCGGCATTATCCGTAATCGGGCCGTAAGAGTCCAGAGCAACTATCATACCTGTGGTTGAGAGCATTGCAACGGCTGCAATGGCAATTCCGTAGAGCCCTATTCCTGCATCTGCGGCGCCTCCCACAATGAAATAGGAAATCAGGATGCCTATCACAATTACTACGGTAGGTAAGAGTGTGCTTTCAAAGCCTATTGATAACCCTGAAATAATGTTGGTTGCAGCCCCGGTTTCTGAGGAGGATGCAATTGTTTTTACCGGTCTGTAGCTTGTGGAAGTGTAATATTCCGTAATAATCACCATAAGCACTGTGATAACGATGCCTACGATAGTGGCGTAGAAAAGCCTGATGTCCCCCATAAGGGAGTCGGTTACGAAATAGAAAGCAATCAGACTGATAATTGCAGAGCCGCCTACACCCTTGTAGAGAGCCTGCATGATCTTCCCTTCTTTTCCTATCTTCACGAAGAAGACAGATATAATGGATGCAAAGATTGCGACCGAACCAAGTATCAGTGGGTAGAGTATGGCGTTTTCGTAAGTGCCGGTAATAAGGGAACCAAGCAGCATGGCAGCCAGAGAAGTGACCACATAGGTCTCAAAGAGGTCTGCCCCCATTCCTGCGCAGTCTCCCACATTGTCCCCCACGTTGTCGGCAATAACTCCTGCGTTCCTGGGATCATCTTCCGGAATCCCGGCTTCGACCTTCCCTACAAGGTCGGCACCGACATCAGCAGCTTTTGTAAAGATTCCTCCGCCTACACGGGCAAAGAGGCTGATAAGGCTGGCTCCGAAACCAAATCCTACAACCAGGTTCACGTCCCCATAGAGGATGTAAAAACTACTTGTACCTAGCAGTGCAAGTCCTACTACTGCAAGTCCTGTTACAGCCCCCCCGCGGAATGCAACTGACATGGCTTTCTCAAGCCCGCTTGATGCAGCATGAGCAGTCCTTATGTTTGCTCTGACTGAAACGCTCATGCCTATATAGCCGGCAGCAGCCGAACTTATGGCACCTGCCAGGAAACCGATAGCTATTTTCAGCCCATCATCAAGCAAAAAGAGAATCAGGAACGAGAGAATGATCGAAACCACTGCAATCGTTTTGTACTGGCGATTTAGGTAAGCCATAGCTCCTTCCTGAATTGCACCGGCTATTTCCTGCATTCTCTTATTGCCGGTATCTTCCTTCAGGATGCTTTTTGCGAAAAAAGCAGCGAAGACCAGACTTATAACGCCTGCTAAAGGAGCAATAAATATTAAACCTTCCATAAATTTCCTATCCTTTGGTTTTGATACCCGTTCACATTAATCTATTTTTTATTATCCCTTCAAAAATTCCTATCCTCTAGCTTCAACGTCCCTCTCATCATCTCTAGAATTATGTCCATACATGTATTTCTTCTAATTTTATCATGATTTTTACGTATCAATTTAGTATTGTTCTAAAGTATTTTTTTAATTGTCAAAGCCTCATTTTAGACGAAAGCGTAAATAGTTATTTTTTATATAAACTTTTGCGCCATTTTGCCTCTTCGATGTCCTCTCAAATCGTCAAAATACGACGATTTTTTTCCTGGAATTGATTAATGATGGAACTCAAATCTGCAGAATTGAGACTACCGGAGAGAACAAAAACATGCTGAGGAAAGGGTTTCTTGGAACTTATATCCGGAGGTGTCAGTGATTTTTTCCCGGATTCCTTTTTTCGATACTCTTTTGATACCTGCAGTTCCAGCCAATTTTCCATAAAGAAATGGGGGTAAGGTTGAAAATACGAAAGAAGAGGCTATGTTTTTTCTTTTATTCATCTCCTTTAGATATGTATTTATTTAACTAACAAGGTAATAAGTTACCGTGTTCCCTCGTCCCGGCGGGAGAGAACTCGGGTTTTTTGCCCTGAGAGTGAGGGCCAGGAACCAGATCTGAACGGGGAAGCTTTGACCCGCAGAAGTCGCCGGTATCAGTAAGCGCTGTCTTATCAGGACGAACTGCCTGAGTAATATAAGTGTTTAACCCGCAAAAATCGTCAAATCAAAAGGAGCTGTTTAAAAAAACAAACCAGTATTAAAAAAGAAGGAAAAATCGCAATCTATAAAACCGGCGGCATATTATGTCGAGTGGATTTATATAAGATTGTGTCAGTTTGCAACGAAAGTTTTGTTGCGTAGGGACTGAAATACTCAGTTCCTCAGAATCTTCAACGGAAGATCGAGTATCAATTTATATACAAAGACCCATTTATTATCACCAAAAGTACTTTTGGAGGAGTACTTTTGATTTGCTTTCCGGTAGGATGGTTGAAATTATGGATATGTTAATCTACCTTGCACCAATATGTGCCCTTATTGGTCTGATTTTTGCAGGTATATCCTACAAAAACGTCCAAAATGAAGGCGCAGGTAATGATCTTATCAAGAAAATTACTGCGTCGATTCACGGTGGAGCTATGGTCTATCTTAACAGGCAGTACCGTGCAATCGCCGTATTTGTCGTTTTCCTTGCAATTATAATTGCGTTAATTCTGCCAAACGGAGTTCTCACTGCAGCATGTTTTGTTTTTGGCGCAGTGCTTTCCGCAGCAGCTGGCTATGCAGGGATGCTTACGGCTACTATTGCAAATGGGCGGACCACAAATGCTGCCACCAGAGGCATTGGTCCTGCTTTTAGGGTTTCATTTGCATCCGGTACCGTTATGGGAATGAGTGTCGTAGGTCTCGGTCTCTTTGGGCTGTCTCTTTCATTTATAATTCTTGGAACTGTCTATGCAGACATGGAGCTGCTGACTCTCGTAAATATTATTGCGGGCTTTTCACTCGGAGCTTCGTCTATCGCTCTCTTTGCCCGTGTAGGCGGAGGAATCTTTACCAAAGCCGCTGACGTGGGTGCAGACCTTGTAGGCAAGGTCGAGGCCGGGATTCCGGAAGATGACCCAAGAAACCCTGCTGTAATTGCTGACAATGTCGGAGACAACGTAGGAGACATTGCCGGAATGGGAGCTGACCTCTATGAATCATATGTAGGCTCAATCCTTGCAACGATGCTTCTTGCAGCATCAACTGCAGCAACTACTTTCCCCAACATCCCGGTTGAGAACGTTATTCTGGTTCCGCTGATTATTTCAGCTGTTGGAATTCTCGCATCTATTGTCGGTACTTTTTTTGTCCGTACAAACAAGACAGAGTCTTCAGCAATTCATATGGCATTTAATATGGGGCTGATTGCTGCAATCGTTCTTACAGTCATTGCTTCATATTTCGTTACATCCATGCTCCTTGGAGAATACGGACTTAACGTCTTCTTTGCAACGGTTGCAGGGCTTGTCGCAGGTTTCCTTATCGGGCAAATCACAGAGCACTACACGTCATATGACCGAAAGCCGACTCTCAGGGTTGCAAATTCCTGCCAGACAGGTTCGGCTACCAATATCATTACAGGTTTTGCAAAGGGCATGGAGTCAACCCTCTGGCCTGTCGTTATCATCAGCATTGCAATCTACATTTCTTTCCAGCTTGCCGGCCTCTACGGTATTGCTATTGCAGCCGTCGGAATGCTTGCAACGCTCGGAATCTCTCTCTCGGTCGATGCATACGGCCCTGTAGCTGACAACGCTGGAGGTATCGCAGAGATGTCTCACCAGAAGAAAGAGGTGCGCCAGATTACCGATACGCTTGATGCGGTAGGAAACACTACGGCAGCTATCGGCAAAGGTTTTGCAATCGGGTCTGCAGCTCTTACTGCACTTGCCCTCTTTGCTTCATATGGTATTGCAGTGGGGCTCAGTGCCATCGATGTCATGAATCCGAACGTCTTCATCGGGCTTACAATAGGCGCAATGCTTCCGTACCTCTTCTCCTCAATGACCATTCTCGCTGTCGGAAATGCGGCAGGTGAAGTGGTGGTTGAAGTGAGGAGGCAGTTTAAAGAGATTCCAGGTTTGATGGAAGGCAAAGCTGATCCGGATTATGGCAAATGTATTGCAATCTCGACACACTCTGCTCTTAAAGAGATGATTCCGCCCGGAATCCTTGCCGTTGTTGCCCCTCTTTTAGTCGGGCTTGTACTTGGTCCCGGAGCTCTTGGCGGGCTTCTTGCAGGCTCTGTAGCCTCCGGTTTCATGATTGCAATCACAATGTCCAACGCAGGAGGAGCGTGGGACAATGCAAAGAAATACATTGAACTCGGAAACTTCGGCGGAAAGGGTTCTGATGCCCACAAAGCAGGTGTAACCGGCGATACCGTAGGCGACCCGTTCAAAGACACGGCAGGTCCTGCAATCAACATCCTCATTAAGCTCATGAGCATAGTGGCTGTTGTGTTTGCACCCTTGTTTATGTGATTTCCTTAATTTTTCCCTTTTTTTATTTTTTTATTTTTAGTGTTGTATTCTATTTCCTGGTCTTCTTTTCCAGTGTTCTTTTGCTTAAACCTGTGGAGGTTGCTGTTTCTTTGTGGATGGTTATTTCTTTTTCAGATTGCCTTTTTTGCTTGAATACTTGAAGAACGTGCCCTTTCTTCGAGTATTTCAAATCTTTCCGGTTTGATGGCTCGTGAATTAATTGTCCACAGCTTAAGCTCCTTTACGTACCAGGGAGAAACGTCAGGAACAAAAAAAGCATAGCATCGGCTCTTCGTTCCTTCCTGTCCCATAGGCAAGCCTCTTTCTTATTCACACTATGATAAGTTATTCACACACAGATTTATTTCACACACGATAGGCTGTTCGCACACGATGGTTATTTATGTGTCGAATAGCCAAAAAGGAATACAGTTTCCTATTTGATAATTATAGAGTAAAAACCTTTCGGTTTTATCTGGTTTTATTCGGTTTTCCGATGGAATTCGCTGTGTTTTATCAAAAATAATTTCCCGGGATGGGAGTTTAGCCAGATGTTGAAATATTTTAATTTGTGTTTTGAAATCTGGGAATTCGGCTATCATTTCAAAAATTTAAATTCACGTTTTAAACTGGGTAAAAAAAGACCTTATGGAAAATTCATGTTTTAAACTGGGTAAAAAAAGACCTTATGGAAGGAAGAAGAATCGGCTTTTTGAAGTAAGGTTTTTTGCCGGTAAGGAGAGGTCAGTTCACTCCCCTTACCTGAAGCAGCTGGAATTCGATCTCATCAGGAATCGTAGCGAGGAAGACAAAGGTGTTATACCCCAGCTTCTGTACTTCTTTGATCGCATGCGCCTGGGTCTCGTTCAGGTCTCTTGAGTCACTTACGATACAGAATGACTTCCTGTTCCCGGTATTCACAAGGAAGTTAAAGGTCTTCCCATGTGCGTTGAGGAAGGCGACCAGGTTCTTAAGCTCATCCCAGGTATTGCACATATGGATGTTCCTGGATCCCATATTTTCCACATACCAGTCCCGGCTCACATAAGAGTAAGAAGCATACTGCTCGTTCAATTCATCGTAGGATTTGATGATTTTATTGAGGTCCTTCCTCAGGTTTACCCATTTCCAGTTCTGTGTTGTGAAATAGCGGGCTGCCACTATCTCAAAGATTGACTGCTTATCTTCGGTTTCGAGTTTCATTTTCTCACATCGCTATTTTGTCTGCCTTCCAGTGTATTCAGAATACGTCATCCTGGGCATAACTCCTGTTAAAGCACAGGGCGAGTTCGGCTTTTTCCAGTTCTCTTCCAAGGTATGCCGCGTGGTCCAGGCGCGAGACCAGCTCGAGTTCTAGCAGTGTGTCCATAACTTCTCTGGCACTCTTTCCTGCAACCGCCGCTTTTTCGTGTTCGGCTACAATCAGTCCTCCGTCCCCGCTTATTCTGTCCGGCACAATCCGGATTCGGATGGGGCCTGCAGGGTCTACACGCCAGTTCTTCGAAGCTCTGGCCATGATTACTTTTTCAGGGAGGGGGCTGTCAGGGCGCCTTCTTTTTTCCTTTATGCAGAGAAGATCAACTCCAAGGTCCTTTGGGGAACTTTCCCTTATCCTGCAAAGCTGCATCATCTCAGAGGCCTTTTTCAGCTCTCTTATGGAGCCCCGGGCTTTATCGCTGTATTCGGGGGTAAAAAGGATGCTTGCTCCTGCTTCTGCCCCTATTCCGCAGAGTGTGGCATTTACTCCAATGGTGTCCACGTCCATGAGTTCGGTTACATTGCCAGCTCCGAAGAATAACGGCAGCTTCGGGTACATTCTGTGAAACTCATGGTAGCGTACAATAGATTCGGTTATATTATGGCCTACGGGGTCAAGGACAGGGTCAGCTATGATTTTTTCAATCCCGAGCCTGCGGGCAGCTTCGATATTTCTTATCAGGCTTTCCAGGCTGTTTCCTTCATCGGGGATTACTACTGCTGCAACACCTGCTCCTGCAACTGCCGGCCCTGCAGTTTCCATGTTCGTGCCGTTAAGGCTCAGGACAAGGTCTGCTCCTGCTTCTATTCCTTCCTTTATCAGCTCAGGGTCAAGCGTATCGACACTTATCGGGGTGCAGGTGAGGGCTTTTGCAAGGGACACTATTCTCCTGATCTGTCCCGGGAGAGTGTTAAGTGTGGCTCCGAGGTCGATAATATCTGCTCCACGGGCGATAAAAGCTTCGATTCTTATCGCCAGGTCTGCAGGGTCCATTTCCGCAGCCCCTACAATCTCTCCCATGACCTTCATGCGGGAATTTCCTCCCAGTTTTACTTCTCTGAGAGTCAGGGGGGAATGAGCTTCTTCTTCGGCTTTCCTGACAAGCTCAAGCGCCATCTCCTTTCGCACGTCTGCAAGGAGCTCACAGGCAGGAACTTTTTCGGAAAACTCAACCTCCTCTGTAAAATGGAGCACAAAGCTGAGGTCATAGGCGTGTTTCGGGCCCAGCCGGATTCTGCAGCCCAGCTCTTCCGAAGCCTCTGAAAAATCCCCTGCTACAAGCCCGGGAAGCAGAATAAGGTCATATCTGCTTGAAAAACCTGCATCTACAAAGGCTTTAACCAGCTTTTTTGGGGTTATGAATGCGGCAATATCGATATCTGCTACGAGGACGTCTGCTTTTTCTCCAGTTGCTTTCCTCACGGTATTTTCCGCAAGCCGCCCTGTTGCAATCAAAATTTTCATGTTTTTTAAATAGAATCGCTAATAAAAAAGAGTATCTGTTCGATAAGCCCTTCAAAAAATGAGTGCCCGGTCAGGAAAAATCCCTTCTGCCTGTCCTGGGGAAGTTTCCTCCAGTAAAGCTCTGGTTGCTCTCCGGAAATGTCCGGAGAATAACCTGAGGGGAAGCCCGGAAACCTGCGGGTCCGGGCATTTGTCTGTACCGGTTTAATTTATGAAATCAATAATTGATTCTTCGTGCTTTTTTCTGAGAGGCCCTGCAGTTTCTCCTCTTCTGCCAGGGGATAATCTCCCGAATCTCTTTTCCTGGATAGGTTCAGCCTCGGCTCTGGACTCCAGGATTCCAGCTCCAGCCTGAGGGCCCAGGATCTGGGCAGACTGGACGCCAGTCATGATTGCCATTACCCTGACCTTGCCTTCATAATCTTCCCTGATTCTTGCGCCCCATATTACATTGGCACTTGAGGAAAGTTCATAGGTAAGCATAGAGGCAATTTCCTCGGCTTCCTTCAGGCTCAGGTCAGGCCCGCCTGTTACATGGACGAGGCTGCCGGTTGCACCCTTGTAATCAACATCAAGCAGGGGATGGTTCAGGGCAGTCCGCACAACTTCCGTGCTCTTGTCCTGGCTCTTGGATTCTCCAACAAGCATTACGGCAACTCCGCCGCAGCTCATGATGGTCCTGATGTCGGCATAGTCAAGGTTGATAAGGGAGGGCACTGTAATGGTTTCAGTTATTCCTTTCACGGTTTCGGCAATTAACTGGTCCATTACCGAGAAAGCCTGGTCAATGGGAAGGTTAGGTACGTAGTTAAGCAGCCTGTTGTTGTCAAGGACGATTACTGTGTCAGCTGCCCTGCGCAGGTCTTCAAGTCCTTCTTCGGCTTTGAATATGCGGGCTCTTTCGACCCTGAAGGGGCTTGAAACCATACCTACGACGATTGCTCCCTGTTCTTTTGCAACTTCGGCAACGACTGGGGCAACTCCTGTCCCCGTGCCTCCTCCAAGCCCTGCTGTAATAAAAACAAGGTCTACATTCTTCAAAACTTCTTCAAGAGTGCCTCTGGCAAGTTCTGCGGCTTTCTTTCCGGTTTCCGGATAGCCGCCTGCTCCCAGGCCTCTCGTAAGAGTTTTTCCTACAAGGATCTTCTTGTCAGCCCTTACATTGTCAAGGTGCTGCTTATCTGTATTGATGCATACTGTTTCTGCGCCTTCGATCCCTATGTTGTAGAGCCGGTTTACGGTATTGTTTCCTGCGCCCCCGCATCCTACAATCATAATTCTCGGCTGCCCGAATTCTTCGATGTCTTCTTCGGAGGAGGAATTTTTTCGGTATTCCTTCTCTTTTTCGGTGAATTTCATTGCTTCCTGTACTATAGATTGCAATTTATCCCCTCGGCTGGATTTCGTTTATCATGTTATCTTTATTTTTTTCCTTTGACTCCCCACCCTCTATATCGGGGGGCAAATTTCTGGTTATATGGTTAAATTGGGGATAACCTGTAAAAACCTGGTAAAAGATTTTCATCCGTTATCTTTAATAAGTTGGTACTCTTCTAAATTTAAACATTTCGGACATATTTAAGCAGTGCTTTTAAATCGCATATGAAGTTTAAATATGTCACCCATAAATTTCATATATTCTACTTCTTTCTGCCTTTTTCCCTGAGTTCTCAGGGCTGAAAGTGCGGAAACTTACATAATGTTTATATACAGTGGCCTAAAACTTTCTCGAAAGTCTCGTTTTCCAGGAAAGCTATCCTGATCATGCATGTCAGGGCAATTTTTATTTTCTCTATTGCATGTTATTTTGCGATCCTGCTTTCCTAAAATTATCGAATATGTAGTTGCTGCACCACTTTTTCGTTGAGACCTCCAGACTGGGATACTTTCAATTTAATGAAACTGTTTATATTATTACTTTTAAGTAGAATTCTCATCTTAAAAACTTTTTCGGTATCTTTCGAAGATTTTAAGGCTCTTGTTTATTTTTTCCAGTAGTAAAAGATAACTGCACATAAGTGTTTATATAAATTTAAGTTAAATCTCCTGGATTTTCCGATATCATCCTAAAATTATTTTCCCAGAAATCTCATGATTCTTTTATTCAGCTTGCAACTTTTGAACACCCTGTTTTTTATACAGGACAAAATAAGGAGATTTAATCTCTTCCAAAAATCACATTATAATGGCTTCTGACCACGTCAAATGTATGTCAATTTTGTTTCTGTCCCTCCGGAAATGCCGGGAAAGCTTTAAGGCTGCAAAACCATTTTTACTTTAAGTTACTTCACCTAAACTCTTTAGTAAACTGCATTCAGGAAGAGTCATAAATCATTTATTAACTTTCTCAAATCTTCCTGAATAGTTCTCATTTCTTTCGGTTCAGGAGCAAGAAGCGTGTTAAAAGCATTAATTTTTGATATGGACGGCGTTCTCGTCGATTCCATGCCTTTCCATGCAGCAGCCTGGAAAAAGGCTTTTCTTGAGATGGGTATGGAAATCAGGGACGAGGACATCTATGAAATCGAGGGTTCAAACCCCCGGAACGGTCTTCCCCTGCTGATCAGAAAAGCCCTGAAAGAGCCCGGTGCTTATGATTTCGAAACTATCACCGCAATCTACAGGCAGGAGTTCAAACGAATTTTCGAACTGAAGGCTTTCGATGGAATGAAAGAATGCCTCGAAATGCTTAAAGCCCGCTTCATGCTCTCAGTAGTCTCGGGCTCTGACCGCCTCATCGTTAACGGAATCCTTGACCAGCTCTTTCCCGGCATATTTGATACGGTGGTCACCGGAGATGACGTCCTTAACTCCAAACCCTATCCGGACCCTTTCCTGAAGGCCGTTGAGCTTCTTAAGGTCGGGAAAAATGAGTGTGTTGTGATCGAGAACGCCGTTCTGGGCGTGGAAGCCGCTAAAAGAGCTGATATCTACTGTATAGGCGTCCCCACATATGTGGAGCCTTCAAAGCTTGACAGGGCGGACCTGGTAGTGGGCGATCACAAAAAGTTGATGGAACATCTTCTTAACCTGGAGTAATCTCTCAGTTCGGATCTAAAAAAGAGTTTGTGGCCCCTTTGGGGGGTCACAGTAGCCTTACGGTCTCGAGGTTAGTGAGAGCACGTGTCTCAATCTTAAGTTTCTTGTAAACGGAACTTGCAAGGTCCACACAGGCTTTTTCGTCTCCGTGTTCTGTGAACACTCTTTCCGGACGGGGCTGCATTCTCTTGATGTACTCCATAAGCTGCCTTCTGTCCGAGTGGCCTGAGAAACCGTCCACTACCTGCACTTCCATGTTCATTTTCAGGATTTCGGTGCTTCCGTTCTTTCCTGTCATGGGGATTTCCTTCCATCCCTTCTGGATCCTGCGCCCTACAGTCCCATCAGCCTGATAACCCACAAATACAAGAGTATTGCGCGGGTCCTCGGCAAAGGCTCTGAAATAGTCCATAACAGGTCCTCCGTTCATCATACCCGAGGTTGAAAGGATCACACAGGGGTGCGGGTTCTGAATGATCTTCTGGCGGGCCTCATGGGAGTCAACCGGCTTGAAGCATTCGGACAGGAAGGGGTTCTGACCTTTCTGGAAGATCAATTTCCTCAGGTCGTTGTTAAGGTACTCGGGATGGGTTGCATGGATTGCAGTAGCTTCCCAGATCATTCCGTCAAGGTAGACCGGGACTTCGGGGATAAGCCCTTTCTTTATGGACTCTTCGAGCACGATCATAACTTCCTGGCTTCTGCCCACGGCAAAAGCGGGGATAAGGGCAATTCCTCCGCGCTCAACTGTATTCTTAACCACCATCTGCAGGTGCTTTTCAGCGTCCTTGAGTGCAGGCTGGAAGGCGTTTGAGTTTCCATAAGTAGCTTCACTGATAACGGTTTCAACTCTGGGGAACTTGTTGACCGCAGGGTCGAAGAGCCTGGTCTTCTCATATTTGTAGTCTCCCGTAAAGACTACATTATGGAGCCCGTCTCCTATGTGGAAGTGGGAAATTGCCGAGCCCAGGATATGGCCTGCATTGTGGAAAGTCAGTTTAATGTCAGGGGCGATGTCTGTCACTTCCTCATAGTCCAGAGGTATGGTGTGTTTGAGGGTCTTAGCTACCATCCCTGATTCGTAGGGGATCTTTTTCCCTTCTTTAGCTGCCACGTCGATATAGTCGAGCTGGAGCAGCACCATGAGGTCTCTTGTGGGAGGCGTACAGTAGACAGGCCCTTCGTACCCATACTTGAAAAGCAGGGGAACAAGGCCCTGATGGTCAAGGTGGGCATGGGTAACTATTACTGCATCTATCTGGTTTAATGGGAAAACTTCAGGGACATAGAGGAAAGGCGTCATGTTTTCGTCCGAACCTACATTGACTCCGCAGTCAATCAGGATTCTGGACTCAGGAGTAGAAAGCAAAAAACAGCTTCTACCTACTTCTTTGCATCCCCCGAGGGCTGTAACTCTTACCCACTGGTCTTTTGAGGTACACTCCCTGTGAATTTTCCTCCCCACGGTTTTCAGGATTTCCTTCCTTTCTTTGAGGTTGTTCCTCATGAACTCCCTTATATTTTTCACTGTACGGGACTTAATAGGAGGCGTCCGGACAACTTTGGGAATCCAGCCGATCTGCTTTGTAATCTCTCTAAGGGTTGCACCATGTTTTCCTATTACAAGCCCGGGCTTTTCGGCTTCGATAATCACTTCTCCGGAATCGGGGTCAAAATAGTAGCTCGAGATTACGGATTCTTTTGGAACAACTTCTTCAATTATAGAAATAGAGTCCTCAGGAGTTGCAAGCACCCTTGGGTCAGGCCGCATGGCAATCCGCGTCCTGAGTTCTTTTGCCAGGTTGCGGATTATATTCCCGTCGTCTGCGAATTTGCGGGGCTCTTCAGTGTACAGGACAAGCTGAGGGCCTTCGAATTCGACGTCGGTAATTGTAACTCCTGCGGGTAGATTTTTCTCAATTTTATGTTTGAGGTCTAATAGCACGTCTTCAATAGGCATTAAGAATCTTCCTTTTTGTCAAAAAATCAAAAAGTATCTGGATGTCGAAAAAATAATATTTGAAAAAGGTGTTAGTTTATATATTGGAATAAAAAACCAACAGTTAAATTATTTTTAGTTTAAAGAAGCCCTTCTGGATTTCACTTCTTCAGGATCCAGCCTTTTGAATGCCTCCTTTGTAATTACGACTACATCGATATTTTCTCCGGAAGCTGCGTCTCTTTTCGTTGCATTGTGAATTGCCCTGATCGCAAGATCGAGACCTTCTTTTACAGCCATATCCTCTTTGTACTGGTCTTCCAGTACTCCGTAAGCCATGGGAGAACCTGAACCTGTTGCCGAGATCCTTGTCTCTTCAATACTCCCTCCCATTGCATCCAGTGAGTAGATTGCAGGTCCGTTCTTGTCAACCCCTCCGATAAGGAGCTGGACCATCATAGGATAGTAGCGGTTAGCATTCAAGAAGTTCGACATCAAAGTGGCAATTCCTTTGATCGTCATGGATTCGTTCCTGCGCATTTTGTAGAGCTGTGACTCCACACTTACCAATCGCACAAGCTGCTGGGCGTCCCCTACCGAACCGGCAGTGGTCATCCCTACCAGGTCATCGATCTGGTAAACTTTCTTTGCAGTTTTGCTTGCGATGAAATGCCCCATTGTGGCTCGCTGTTCACTTGCGAGCACAATTCCGTCGGTACAAACTACTCCTACGGTAGTTGTGCCCTTTAGATATTTGTCATTATCCATAAACATACCCTCATAATAAGTTAAAAATGAGAAAATGTCGCTAAAAAAAATGTTTTAGTTGAGGTGAGCATTTTTAGCTTAAATCGCAGGATTTAGCAATCCATTATCTCATTATTAATATCGCTATATATAAGTTTTCCTCCTCCTTTTTCTAAACGCGTACGCATTTAAATCCGGAGCATTATTTGACAAAATTATTTTTCTGTTTTTCTATAATCCCGGATGTCTGAATTCTTTTCTATCCGGAAAATATGAAATTTAGCGGGAAAGTCTCTCTACTTCTTCAGCGAGTTTTTTTACCCTCTGGACTGCATGTTCAGGTATATTTTTTTTATTCATGAGTTCCAATCTTTCGTTTATCGTTATTCTTTTAGTTCCTTTTACAAGATTGTCGGCATGCGCAACGATTTTTTCCTCCCGGCTCCGGGGGAAATAGTCGTCTTCAGGAAGTCCCAGTTCCTTTGCCTCTTCTTTTGAAACCCCTGCTCCTATATGCCGTTTTATTATCTCGGCAACTTCAGGTTCGACTCCTTTGCTTTGAGCCAGCTTGAATCCTTCAACAGCATGGGAAATCCCATGCGTCCGGCACCTTCCGAAGTCATGTAAAAGAGCCCCTACTTCTACAAGCTCCAGATTTACACTATTTCCGGCTGCTTTCGCCTTTGCTGCGATCTCAACTGCCAGGGAGGCAACCTCCTTACAGTGTTCGATTACATTCGGGGTGCAGCCCGCTTCTTCAAGCAGCCTTATTGCCTGGGTCCGGCTAGTCAAGACAGATCCCTTATACGGAACTCAGGGCATCCACGCGCTTTTTCAGGACTCCCACAAAACGGGAGTTGTCGTAAAAGGTCAGGTCTTCTCCGCACATGGGACAGAGAAATTCCGTTTCAGTTGCTTCGTCAAAAAGAAGGCGAACACAGCCCTGCGGGCAGACATAAAAAACATTGTTTTCTTCAAATTCAAGACGGGTTTTCAGGTTCCTTAGCAGCTTTTTCTTTTCCCTCATTAGCTGGTGCTCTACGTCGGAAAAGTCCAGATGCCAGAGATAAGTCAACCATCCGCTGTTTGAATCTCTTTCTCTGCGGCAGATTGCAAATTTGTTTTCGTAAAGTATGAAGAGGGTTCTTCTCACGGTATTCAGCAGAACTCCGGTCTTTGCCGCAATTTCTTCATCCGTGACTTCGCCTTCGGGCATCCCTTCTATCATTTTAAGCCCTTCTTCCCCTACAAGGCTCATGAGATATCCTCTAATTACCTTGTCATTCAAATCTACCAAAGTGTTCACCTCACAAATCCCTTATATGAATTGGACATACCAGTATTAAAGTTTACATTCTGCTTTTTCTCTAAGAGATTGCTCGTCCTGGAAAAAGCTGTACTTTCGCACCTGAACCTCATGCTTCTCCGGCAGGGTTCAGAGGCTTTCTTTCTTCTTTTGTTCGATTTACAATAAAAGTCTTTATTCTCTCTGCCCCTCTTTCAAGAGACTGGACTGCCTCGTCTCTTGTTGAGGCACATGCAAACAGGGAGGTAAGAGGCCATTCGGGCTCAGTAACAGTTCCTATGGAAGGAATATCAGCGCTTTTTTCCCTGAGAATGACGTCCATGAGTTTTCTGTCTATAAAAAGCTCTCGATCCGAATAAAGAACTCCTCTTGCAGCAAAAAGTTTTGCTTCAGGTTTTTCCGGAAGTTCGCCTCTGAAGCAGCCGACATGGGCTTCAAAAAGGTTGATTCCCATCGCCATTTCTATGGTGTCCAGGCTGCCCTGGAACCTCGGGTTTACCTCCAGCACTACAGGTCCCTTTTCCGTGACAAGGAAATCCACCCCATTTGAGCCCAGGAGCCCGAGTTCGAGCACCAGTTCTTCAGCAAGGGCTTCCATCTCCTCTGCGTGTTCTGTCCTGAAAGGAGTTACGTTTCCGCAGTAGGCAAAAGGTAGCCTCGAAAGCCAGGGTATCCCTATTAATTGTTCGTTCACAGCAACTGCCAGTGCCTGACTCTTTGTGGAAAGCAAAGAAACGCTTGAAGGAATTCCCTCCAGAAAATCCTGGACTACAAGTTTCTCTGCTGAAAGCTCCGGGTCAAGCCTTGCCAGTTCTTCTAAAGCTGCCAGTAGTTCCTGCCTGTTCCTTGCAACCCTGTTAAAAATCCCCCCTCCTCCCGAGGAAGGTTTGAGAATCACAGGGTATTCGATTGCGTCCAGTTCTTCCGGAGAATAACAGTGAGGGTGCGGCATTCCAAGGGCTTCGAGCTTTTTTGCGAAGTGCTGTTTGTTTGAAGCTTCCGTAACTGCATCAGGACAGCTGGCAAGTACGGGGCAGGGAAAACTGCCCGGATCCAGCATCTCCATTCCCGATCCGGGGACGATGGCATCAAAGTCAAGCCCGAAAGCGTCCATTTTAGCTATTATCCAGCGAGGATCAAGCTGACGGAGTTCGCTTGAAGTCCTGCACTCAAGGAGCGCTGATGCGTATGCACATTTCTGAAGGTCCAGGTCCCGAAAAGCATCTATGGAGCAGACCGTGTAGCCTGCCCTGCTTGCGGAACAGACAATGTTTCGTGTATCAAACCCAATTGCAAGGATATTCTGCATGTTTCCCCGTTTTTTCATTTTTCCTGCGGAACCTCGGAGTTTGCCAGGGCAAAGATTCCATATTCCGTTTTCAGGACGGGGATCTCGCTTCCTGCTTCGGCACTGAAGGACATTGGCTTTTTTATTGCAACGGTTTCATAGGTCTCAGGGTCGAGCACAAGAATTGCGTTTTCTTCGATTGAAACCAGTACTGTATACACCGCATCCCCTATGTTCGCAATCTTTTCTGCGCCTTTGAGTTCTTCCGGGGTTGAGATAAACCTGGAACCATCTTCAAGGCTGATCCCGTTAACCTTTTTCCCTGAGCTTCTTATCTGGATAATCCTTCCCCTGAACCTTATTACGTCTCCGGGCCTGAACTCCGGAAGGCGCATGGCAAAAGTAATCCTGTAGAGGTTTTTTCCGTCTTTCATGCCAACCAGAGTCGGAGATTCAGCGAAACTGCCTCCAAGTTCGGAGATAATTGCTCTGCAGACCTGCCTGCTGGCATTCATGGAACCCATATAAAGGTCGATACCTTCTTTCTGCTCCTGATAGTCACTTATAAACGCCAGCCGGTCTCCTTTTTTCCTCATGCTCTCCATAGCTTCCCTGGCAATGGCAGAGCAGCGCCTTTTTTCTTCTTCCGTAGGGAACCTGCCTGCCGCCCTGATCTGGATGATTGCTTCAAAATATCCTCCTGACTCACGGCTGCACATATCGCAGGCTGTCCGCTGAATCCTTACTTCGGTCTCAGCTTCGGCATGGACTGGCTCTTCTCTTACAATTGCATCTACTTCGGCTCTCACCCTGTATATATAAGGCGTAACTTCTTTTGGTTCAAGGTATAGTTCCACATCTCCGGCTTCATTGTGGATAAAAAGGGCGTTTTCTACGGCTTTCAGCACCACTTCTTCTATATTGCCGATGTCTTCCCAGCGGCTCCTGTGAAAGTACGCTCCGCAGCTGGAACAGATCCTTACGTGGAGTACAAGAGGCAGTTCAATTAGTTTGAAGGTTTCAAAGAAACAGTCCCTGCAAACGGAATCAAAAAGTTTATCGCATTCTTTGCCGCATTTCGGGCATGTAATGGAATTCATCTATAATCCTTACTGATAGTCTTCTTGGAGTAGTAGGTTACCTGGATTCAGAAAATAAAGTCTCTGCAGTAATAAACGGCAGTTCATCTGTTAAGCACTCTCATGCTATTTAAGAATAGCTGGATCTGCTGTTTTCACCCCTCAGGTGACTGTCCGGCCTGAGATATCATTCTGCCATGTCAGCAAATCGCTGCACCCAGTTCTCTAAATGTTAAAAAATATATGTTTTGGAAGCAGACAAAATTGGCTTTTTCCTTATATAAACATTTGTATAATTTTTCCTTGTGCTGATCGTTTTTGCCAATTAAATCTCCGGGCAAGAAATACGAGTTTTCACGGATTTTGAAATTATTTCAATCTCATATGTTGAATTATGGCCCCGGAAATAATAAACCCTCTCGCGATTATTTTCTTACCGTCTATTTGTTTTAGACTCTGTTTTGTTCAAAGCATCCCTCGCAGGATTTTACTGCTTCTTCCTTTGATTGCCTTTTCAAACTCCACCATAAACGGAAAATTTGAGAGCCCATCTCTAAAATATCTTTTTTAAGGTTTACTTTAGTTGTGCCTCCATGCCTCCATACTACCGGGAATTCTTTAACTTTATATCCCCGGGCCTGTGCAAGCACCATGAGCTCAGTATCCCAGAACCAGTGTTCATCCTCTACTTCATCAATCAGTTCAAACAACGGGACTTTTTTAAAAGCCTTAAACCCACATTGATGGTCATATAACTTTGAGTGTAAAACAGTGTGCACCAGAAAATTAAATCCCTTGCTGGCTATCCCTCGTTTTAAGGGCCTTTTGACATTGCTTTGAGGCATCATCCTTGAGCCTGTTGCAAAGTCATATCCTCCGACTGAGATTGATTCTATTAGTTCTTTCAGGTGGCTCATATCGGTTGCAAGGTCCACGTCAATGTAACAAAGAACGTCCCCTGATGCGGACTTAAAAGCTCTATTCAATGCTCTGCCCCGTCCCTGGCGTGAATCCGAGTGGAGGTGGCTTACGCAGTTATGCTCCAGAGCAAGTTTCCTTGCGATTCTATCTGTCCCGTCACTGCTCCCATCTTCTGCAATAATTATCTCAAAAGAAGAGGTAATATCCCTGAGAGTTTCTGCAGTTTGGTTTACTGTTTTTTCTATTCTTGCTACCTCGTTATAAGCAGGCAATACCAGCGAAACCCTTGTAATGTTAACACCCGAATAATGCTTGAATACTGGTTATTTATTCTATATAGTACCTCTATAGGCTAACATTTTTCATAATTTCTATCCATATGAATCGCTTCATTCTATTTAAATTAATTTATTTTTCCTCTCTTATTATGTGTTTTTTATTCGTTTACTTCTAAGTTTTTATATCAATTTCCCGATTTTTTGAACAATATTCTTTAATAGTTGTGTAAAACTAATGTAAAAAATAATAATACAGTTGAAAAAGTTCAAAGTAAGAAATCTCTTTCATGTGGGAGTGAAATGTATAAAGACTACTTCCAATTGTTATTCTGAAATCTAACATTTTTTAAAAAAGAGAAAAAGTACCGTGTCAGAGAGACACGGATGCTTTCAGGTTAAAATCACATTCGTCTTTATTTAGGTGGCCAGTTCTTTTCCATCCAGCCTGGGAGTCTTCCGGAGTCCATCGGGCCTACTTTTACGTTTGCCCCGAGCTTGTCCTCAAGGTCACCCTGCAGGCGAGCTGCCAGCCCCGGAGTGATAACTGTGTTGTGGTTTACGGCCGTCTTGAGGTCGAACCCTGCCTTGTCAAATGCATCCTTTACCTTGTCGGCGGTCAGCTGTCCACCGGCCACTGCAGCTTCGACACCGATACCGTCTGTGTTAACTGCAAGCAGCCAGCAGTCGATACCGTTCGAGGACAGGTCGCTCTCCACAGTGTAGTATGTGAGGGCGAAGTTTGTGGTAAAGAGTACCGGTGAGTCCGCAGTTGGGTTTCCTACCTTGTACATCTTTGAGTCCACAGCAACAGGAGACCTCGGGTCGGTGTAGATTGTCTCTGCCAGGTGCACTTCGGGCATGGTGGCATATGGCTCCATGCTGTGGAGGATCATAATGTCTCCGTACCTTATGGTAAAGACTGAAGCCATCACGGTTTCCCAGTATGATGCGCTGACAGGGTCTGCAATTCCGGCCATCCAGGCAGTGAACGGGAGTGCCATGATCGGGTATGCGATCTCGGTGTCGCCCATAATGCCTGCTCTCCTGATCTTCAGGAAGTTGGTGAAGGTGTCCTTCAGGCCCTTGCCGCTCGGGTATGTTCCTGGGTCAAGGACAATGTCCTTAATTCCTGCCTCTGCAAATGTCTTTGCAAGGGTCTTGAGGCCATCAAGGTCATTGAAGGCTGAAACAACCACAGGCACGTTATACTCGAGGGCGAGTTCTCCGACCTCTTTCCAGTTGTCCTTGTTTGCGGCATAGAGCAGTGGGTTCTTGTCCTTTGCTGCTTCCAGTCCTGCCTTCAGGACTGCAGGGTTGAAGGAACAGAAGATCATGGGCATGCCTACTTCTGCAACCTTCTTGACAGCTGCTGCAAACTTTGCCGGGTCGTTGGAAACGGCTCTGATTGCCACACCGTCGAGGAGCAGGTTTCGTCCTACGTAGAACTTCTTGTAGTTCGCGATGCTCTTAACCCTCTCCACAAGGGCAGCTTCCTCCATGTTGTCTGCCACATCGAAGAACATCTTTGTCTTGTTGAAGAATGTGAGCTTGTGGCGGTACAGGACGTCGTCCCCACCAATGTTGACTGCTTTCTCGCCTGCTCCGATGGTGACCTGGCGGATTTCAGGTGCTAGGAGCTTGTCGAGTTCTGCAAGTTTCTTTGCAAATTTCTTCTCTTTAATCAGGGGAGGGCAGTCTGTTGTCTTGCCTGACCTGTCGATCAGCGTGGAGGCAAATGCCATACAGGTAGGCTGGCCACATTCTCCACAGTTTGTCTGAGGCAGGTACTTGTAAGCTTCTAATGGGCTGTTTATTTTCATGTTTTACACCTCCGCTCCGATCCAGTTTGCAATGTCAGCCTGCTCGGTGTCGATCATGCCGAAGAGGGTCTGAGTGATCTGCTTCAGGACAGCAACTGAGGTTGGGTGCATCATCATGAATAGGTCGTTACCTGCAATTGCAAGTGACAGCCCTGTAACGATTTCCCATATCGGACCTCTGTATTCTCTCGGGCCCCAGTCAGAGTCTTCCTTGAGTGGTGAGCTGACCATCCATGACTCACGGGCACCCCATGCGTTGGTGGTACCTGAAGACATCGGGAAGGTAAGTTCGTCGTCACCCATAAGGGCTGCAAGTCTGATACGCTCCATGTTTGTGTAAGCGTAGTCGAGACCGTATCCGAGGGCTGCAGTGGTCGGGTCCATTATGATCCTGTCTCTTGGGACGTTGCACTGCTTCATGAGTTTCCTGTTGAGTTCCTTCTGGGCGTTCATGTCCAGCTGTGTCCAGGAAAGCACATCGTGGTCATACTTTATTGCTGCTTCTGCAATTGCTGCATAGTCCAGGTTCAGGCTTGCAGATGCAAGGAGACAGCGCTCTCCTTCTGCCACTTCTGCTGCTCTTGCGAGTACTTCCGGGTCCTTCTGTGGGTTCCCGGAACCGCCGATTGCAATTGGCACGTCAACAGCCTGGAGGACTTCTTCTACAGTCTTGGCTGCTTCCTTGGCTGGTGTGTCTTTGATGAGCGGGTCTGTTGAAATCAGGTGGATGGTAATCATGTCAGCGTTGAATTTCTCAACGTTCTTCTTTGCCCATTCTCCCGGGCTGTCCATGACCTCATCGTAGTTCTCCTTGACAGCTTTTGCAAGGCCGATCCTCATGTCGAACACGTCAATGGTGACCTGGTTCCTGTTCGGCATCGGGGCATCGAAGTAGAACGGAAGGGCCTTCTCTCCACCCACTACCACTCTCTTGCCACGGCTTCCGCCGTCTGCAGAGGTGTTTCCTATGGGTACTTCCTGGATCTGGGTTGCCCATTCTGCAATGTTAGCAACATCGAACTTTGCAGGGATGAGATCCTTGAGTTTCGGGGCTGCCAGAGCGGGGGAAATTGCCGGAGCAGCTGCCGGGGCACCAATGCCCACAGGGTATCCAAACATGCCTGCAAGTCTTGCGAAGTGCTGGGCAAGTATTGCACTCTCCTGCCCGAGGGCTGCGGCAAGCATCGGGTCAAAGCCGCCTCCGAGTCCACCGAGATCGAGCTCAATGTCCCCTTCAATAGTCACACCTTCGAGGGCTTCTACATCCATTCCCGCGAACATGTTTGTTATATCTGATAACTTCATTTTCTTTGCCATGTAAACCTCACCGTTTCCGTAATTTATCCGTTTTTACGAGTGACTGTATAATAAAGGATGTAATACAGGATGTGTTTCCAATTTTTTCCCTTGTATAGGAACAGGGACCGGGGCAGGAATGAATCCTGCTCCGTTATTTTGATGAATTTAAATTCCGCTTCAAGCTCTTAAACCGGATGTGAGTTCCTGTCATTTGATTCCGGTACGGTTTTCTGCCTTATCCACAGGTTCAAAATGAAGGGGCTCAGTACCCCAGTTTTTGTACTATTTTCTCTATTTCCATTGCAGCAACCGAATCGTCCGTGATTTCAAAGAGAGGTATGCCTTTTATGTCCATTTCCTCAATTTTTGGATCTAACGGGATCATCCCTATCAGGCTGAGTTTCAAATCCCCTGCCAGTTTAGCGAGCTCTTCGCGGTTAGCATCTGTAACTTTGTTTGCAATAACGTGAATTCTCCCAACATTTGAATCCAGTTCACTCACAAGTTCCCTTATCCTTTCGGCAGTCCTGAATCCCCTTCGTGAAGCGTCAGTCACAACAATAAGGTCATCTATGTCCCGGATGATCTTCCGGCTGAAATGCTCAAGCCCGGCTTCCGCGTCAATGACAACCACATCGTAATTAACGATCAGTTTGTCCATAATGCCACGGAGGAGGTTGTTTACGTAGCAGTAGCAGCCTGACCCTTCGGGTCTGCCCATTACAAGCAGGTCGTATCCCGGCATCTCTTCGATGATCTCGTAGACCTTGCTTTTAAGTACTGACTCTTTGTTCATATCGGGGTTGTCAGGCCTTGGTTTTGTGATTTCTGCCTGTAAAAATTCTTTTGCATCCCCGATTGTTTTTACGTTTTCACAGCCAAGGGTCTCAGGAAGGTTAGTATCTGCGTCCGCATCAACTGCCAGTAGAAACTTCCCTTTTTTGGAAAGGTAGCGGATCAGAAGAGCCGCTACCGCTGTTTTACCAGTCCCGCCTTTTCCCGTTATTGCAATTACTTTAGTCACAGCATACCCCTTTGGTTTGTTTTTCGGTTTTAGGCAATCGCCTGTCGTCACTCAGTTACTTCTTTTCCTTCTTCTCGCTGATGATCATCCTGTCAATGGTGATCTTTGCGTTCTTGAAGGTCAGCTTTATTCCGCCGCCAGAACCGCCTGACATCATTGGCATTGCAGGCATCTGGAAGCCGGCTGCAGGCATCATCATTGGAGCTGCTGCAACAGCTACTTCCTCTTCTTCTGCTTCTTCTTC